>WNFF01015305.1_pt1 | contig 13211 bp, 21 predicted proteins | sample 5400441 | NCBI WGS metagenome assembly WNFF01 (sample SAMN13153345, study PRJNA577476) | soil metagenome | isolation source: 120 cm saprolite under Douglas fir tree site 2 hole 3 replicate 1 | place: USA:California | collected 2015-04-18
AAGGCCTGAAGATCGTCTATCCGCTCGACACCGAGCCCTTCATCACGCTCTCGCTCACCGAAGTGGTGAAGACGCTGTTCGAAGCGGTGGCGCTCGTCTTCGCGGTGATGTTCATCTTCCTGCAGAACTTCCGCGCCACGCTGATTCCCACGATCGCCGTGCCGATCGTGCTGCTGGGGACGTTTGGCGTGCTGGCGGCCTTCGGCTACTCGATCAACACGCTGACGATGCTCGCCATGGTGCTGGCGGTCGGCCTCCTGGTCGACGACGCGATCGTGGTGGTGGAGAACGTCGAGCGCGTGATGAGCGAGCGCCGGCTGTCGCCGCGCGAGGCGGCACGCGAGTCCATGGACGAGATCTCGGGGGCCCTCGTAGGCATAGCCCTGGTGCTGTCTGCGGTGTTCCTGCCCATGGCGTTCTTCAGCGGCTCGACCGGCGTCATCTATCGCCAGTTCTCCGTGACGATCATCTCCGCCATGGCGCTCTCCGTGCTGGTCGCGCTCATCCTGACGCCGGCGCTGTGTGCCACGCTACTGAAGCGCGCTGAACATGGTGCGGAGGGAGCCAAAAAAGGACCGTTCGGTTGGTTCAACCGCGGCTTCGCCTGGACGAACGGACGCTACGGCGCCGGCGTCGGGCGCATGATCGCGCGCTCGCGCTGGTCGCTGGCTGGTTTCGCCATCCTCACGGCGCTGGCCGTACTGTTGTTTGCTCGCATGCAAACCGGATTCCTGCCGGATGAGGATCAGGCGCTGCTGTTCGGCCAGATCGCCACGCCGCCCGGCGCAACGGCGGAGCAGACTACGGCGGTGAACAAGCAGGTGGTGGATTATCTCCTGACTCAAGAGAAGGACAGCGTCGATTCGGTGTTATCGGTTACCGGCTTCAACTTCGCCGGTCGTGCCCAGAATGCCGGCTTCCTCGTCATCAAGCTCAAGGATTGGTCCGAGCGGCCCAACGCAGCGCAGTCGGCGGCGGTGGTCGCAGCCCGGACGACGCGGCATTTTCACGACAGCCGCGACGCACAGGTCATTGTCTTCAACTTGCCAGCAGTGATGGAGCTCGGCAACGCCACCGGCTTCGACCTGGAGCTGGAAGATCGTGGACAGCTTGGGCATGAAAAGCTGCTGGCCGCCCGCAACCAGCTTCTCGGAATGGCGGCACGGGATCCCAGTCTTTTTGCCGTGCGTCCGAACGGGCTCGAGGACGCGCCGCAATACCACCTGAACATCGACCGCGAAAAGGCCAACGCGCTGGCCGTCTCGGTCAGCGACCTGGACTCGACCATTCAAGGCGCGCTCGGCTCGCAATACGTGAACCAGTTCATGCGCGATGGACGGGTAAAACAGGTCTATGTGCAGGGCGAGCCGGACGCGCGCATGCTGCCGTCGGATCTGTCCCGCTGGTACGTGCGCAATAGCGCCGGCAACATGGTTCCCTTCGACGCCTTTCTCAGCGGATCCTGGACGCCCGGCCCGCAGAAGGTCGAAGGCTATAACGACCTGCCCTCCTTCGAGATCCTGGGCGCGCCCGCCCCCGGCAGCAGCACCGGCGCAGCGATGGCGACGATGCAGCGAATGGCGGCCAAGCTGCCCCCGGGCGTCGGCTACGAATGGACCGGCCTCTCCTACGAGCAGCAGAAGGCGGGCTCTCAGACCGGCCCGCTCTATGCCATCTCGCTCACCGTGATCCTGCTTTGCCTGGCGGCCCTCTATGAAAGCTGGCCGATTGGGACTGCTCACGACCGTCGGCTTGGCGGTCAAGAATGCGATCCTGATCGTGGAATTCGCCAAGGCGTTTTTCGATGCCGGCACCCCCTTGGCGCAAGCCGCGATCAAGGCGGCGCAGGAGCGGCTGCGGCCCATTCTGATGACCTCGATCGCCTTCGTGTTCGGCACCTTCCCGCTGGCGATCGCCACGGGCGCCGGCGCGGCGAGCCGGATCGCAATCGGCACGGCCGTGGTCGGCGGCATGCTCAGCGCCACGGTGCTGGCCATCTTCTTCGTCCCGGTCTTCTTCGTTGTGGTGCTGCGGTTGTTCCGGGTGAAGCCGCGGCCGTCGCCCGCGCACGTCACGCCCGACGCCGGTCAGGAGGCCTGAGCGATGCGCGGCTCTTCTCCCCCAATGATCGTGCTCGTTGCCGGCCTCGCCGGGTGCAGCTTGATCCCCGACTATCACCGCCCGGCCCTGCCGGTCGCGACGCAGTGGCCAAGCGGCCCCGCCGAGGAGGCCGCCAATCCCGGGCAGGGCGCTGCCGCGCCCGCATCGGAGCTGGGTTGGCACGACTTCTTCACCGACCCGGTGTCGCAGGAGCTGATCGCCTTGAGCCTCGCGAACAACCGCGACCTGCGCGTCGCGGCGCTGAATGTTGTTCAAGCGCAGGCGCAATACCACTCCGACCGCGCGAGCCTGTTCCCGACGATCGACGCTACCGCCGGTCTGCAACGGTCCCGTACGCCCGCCAATGTCGAAGGCCTTGGACAGTTCGTCCCCTCATTGAATGTTCGCGACTACAGCCTCGGGCTGAGCTCGGTGTCCTGGGAGCTGGACTTCTTCGGGCGCATCCGCAGCCAGGCCAAGGACGCGGAGGAGACATATTTCAGCAACGCCGAGACGCGACTGAGCACGCAGATCTCGCTCGTGGCCCAGGTGGGCTCCGAATATCTCACTTGGCTGGCGGACCGCGACGCGCTCGCGGTATCGGAGGATACGGTCAAGGTCCAGGGCGACTCGCTGCGGCTCACGCAGATGAGGGTCGCGCGCGGCACGGCCAACGCGCAGGATGTTGCCCAGGCCGAGACGACATTGCGCACCGCAGAGGCCAACGTCGCGCAGTATACCCGGCAGGTCGCTCAGGACATGGATGAGCTGGTGCTGCTGGTCGGCGTGCCGCTGCCGGACTCGCTCGTGGCGCGGATGAATGCCGAGGCCGGGCTCGGCTCGGCGCCGGCCTTCCCGGCGCTGCCGGCGGGGCTTCCGGCAGAGCTGCTGGAGCGCCGCCCGGATATCCGCGCCGCCGAGCACACCTTGCTCGCCGCGAACGCCAATATCGGCGCGGCGCGAGCGGCCTTCTTCCCGCAGATCACGCTGACCGCGCAGTACGGCACCGCCAGCAACAACCTGCAGCACCTGTTCTCCCCAGGCTCGAGCCTTTGGCTGTTCGAGCCCTCGGTCAGCCTGCCGATCTTCGATGCCGGAAAGAACCAGGCCAATCTCGACATCGCGAAGGTCGAGGAACGCGCCGAGGTGGCCAACTACGAGAAGGCCATCCAATCCGCCTTCCACGACGTCGCAGACGCTCTGGCCGGCCGCACCACCTATGTCAACCAAGTCGCCGCCGAACAGGGTTTGGTCGACGCGGATACCCGCTACTACAATTTGGCGGACATGCGGTTCCGCAACGGTGCCGACAACTACCTGAACGTGCTGGTGGCTCAGAACTCGCTGTTGACTGCGCGGTTGACGCTGATCAGCCTGAAGCTCGCTCAGCTGCAGAACTCGGTAACCCTGTACAAGGCGCTCGGTGGCGGCTGGCAGGAGCATTCGCCCGAGGCTTCGCTTGAGCCTCGGCTCGAGCCGGGCCGCGCTCACTGATCGGAAGCGGACGCAGTTCACCCGGCATTAGAAGATGACCCGCACGCGCCTGCGATTTCGCAGATGTCTGCATCGGGTCACACTGAGACCAAAAGTCCCATCGCTTGAACGTCCGCTACCGATCAGCTTTCGGACACGCTCCCAGGCTTGGTATGAGCACTGAGTCGAAAATGTCCTGTGCGCGCATTTTGATATCAGTTCCTCTTCGCCGGCAGCTCGAGCCGGCACGCAAGGCGCAGAAAACCTGGACCGATAAGGTAAGTTGCCTTTCCCCATCAGTCGGCTTGGCTCTACGGCCCGCTAGGCGCGTCCGAGCTGATACTGGCATTTCCGTCCATGTCCGCGAGCAAGCGCAGGATCTAGTCCGGCCATTATTTCGGGGCCGGCGGCGTCTCCTCCAGTAGACGCTTTTCCGCTCTGTGCCTGTGCCAGGCGCTCTTTCGCCAGTTCAGCCGGCGTAAACGCGTGGAGCACGCCGCCCTGTGCTTCGGGGCGCAGATATTCGGTCATCGCTTCGTCGTCGCGGGTTCGCGCCGCTGCGGCGTCTGCGATAGCAAGCACATCTGCAGTTGTCAGAGCGGACAACATGGAGCGGCTCCTTGCCTCTGTTACGGGGTGGTGAATGATAGCTTGCTGGATGGCAAACATGGAAGCGGGCCGGTGTCCCCTGGCTAATCATGCGCGGTGTCAGTCGAAAGAAAACCCTTGAGAAGCTTTGGACGCTCATGCCCGAGTGGGGCAGGAAGCACTTGCAGCCCGCGCTTGATGGTGATCCCGAAGCCGCAGCGAGCTTAATATTCGCTGCCGGCAATGCACAGCGCGGCGAAGTGGTAAAGTGCCTCTGGTATCTCGATGTAACCGATGCGGTGCTGCGCTCCGCACTCGACGATGCGTGGAACCATGACCATGCTCATGTATGGAATGCCCTTCATCTTGACAAGCTCGGGCGCGTATTTAAGGCCGCTAATTTCCCCGTGGATCATCTGCCCGAAGAGTTCACCATCTGGCGCGGCACTCGGCTAAAGCCAGGCGATTTCGATATTGGCATATCGTGGACGCGCAACCGCGATATCGCGTGTTGGTTTGCCTATCGCTTCCGCTCTGTTGCCGCTGGAGACCCGCTAGTGCTTCGCCGCACAGTGCGACGTGACGATGTGCTCGCGCACATAGAAGGCCGCCGTGAGGACGAAATTATCGTCATGCCCGCTAGGTATGAGGTGGACAGTAATGTCGAAGACTGGGAGCGCAGCGCAAAGCGATATCAAGCCGAGAAGGAGGCGCGTCAGAAGGCCTACCTCGCATAGCGAATGGCGGAGCGAGGCGGGAGCGTCGAGTAATCCGGACAGGACGCGGAGCCCCCGGAGAGCGGGAGCGTCCTGTCCCATTGCGAACTCGGTGTTTGCCGGCAGCCGCATAGACCTGCGGCGTGCGCCAGCCCAGGCGCGAGTGCGGCCCCCTCGGCGTTATAGTCCCGGCGCTAGGCGTCGAGCGCGACACCGGCATGGGGCAGCGAGCGGAACAACATCTCATTCAGCAGCTTGTCGCTGAGCCGGCCGTTGAACCTCTCGAAGGCGTTCTGGGTCGGTTTGCCGCGCGCGATGTAGTGCCAGGCGACACGGCGCTGTCGGCCCAGCGCAGCATCGCGTTGGACGTCAGCTCGGTACCATTGTCCGAGACGATTGCCGCCGGCTTGGCGCGGCCCACAACGATCCGGTCGAGCTCGCGCGCCACTCTGAGGCCGGAGATCGAGGTGTCGGCGACCAGCGCCAGACATCCCCGCGCGTGCAGTCGTCCACCACGGCAAGGATCCGGAAGCGCCGGCCGTCGACCATCTGGTCGTGCACGGGATCCCGTGACCAGCGCTCTCCTGCAGCGTGGTATCTGCTGGCCGGCGCGAGCGGTAGCGCATGCTCGCCCGGTCGGCGCCGACGCGATCGCGATCAGCGCCCCCGACTTGCGGCCGGCTAAAGCGCCCGCAACTGGCGGGAAAATCGCGCGGAGAGCTCGGCTCCATATCGGTCTCGCCGCGGCCCAGCAGGGCGCGGCCGCGGAAGGCGCAGAAACCTTGAACTGGCTGGGAATCGGGAGTTTCCCCATCAGTCTCCATTCGTTTGCCGCTCAATGCGGTATCTGTCTGCAGCCCGCAGCGCTCTCGACCCAAAGGATGCCATTCCGAGCCGGGCGCGAGCACTGGTGTTGGGCTCCGTGTAGAACTGCCAGTGGCCGTCTACTTGCGCATGAGAGACCGAATCAGACGACAAGGATCGAAGCCGATCGCTGCGGCAACCGCGAGAAACTCGAGCACATCGAGGCGCCGATCCCCTCCCTCGTATTTCGCGACGTAGGAAGGCGGCTTGCCTAACCGCCGCGCGACGACGGTTTGCGTCAAGCCCGCCGCTTTGCGCTCAGCTCGGAGCAACTCGCGTAACCGTTCGTACTTTTCGGTGTAAATGGTCTTTGGCAATAGGGGGCCGACGGGTTCAGTGCCCACCCATGGAAATTCCCCTGGCCGATTCTCCCAAAATAGGAGAAAGTCGTACTATCTAAGGTTGGATGCTCTGGCTGAAGCGCCGGTGCACGCGCCCGCCAACCAGCTGGCGCCGGCTGGGCCTGGGCAAGGAGGGGCACATGAGCCGAATGTATTACTGTGCGGTCATCGCCAGCCTTGCCTTTACGTGCATCCTGCCGGCACACGGGCAACAATCGTCTGCTCCGGAATGGCCCGCTGCGGTTGCGCGATACTATGCCCGGTCAAAAGATTGCTGGACTCGGTATGCCGCGAAGCAACTAAAGACGTTCACCGAAGCCACTAAATGTGAGGATGGCGGCCTGGCCGATTCCCTGGCGTTCGCGGCCTATCCGAATATGGATCTGGTCAGAGTCATCATCGCCGAGCATTTGGTGATCGCCGAAAGGGCGGACAAAAAGAAGATCACGGTGGCGGAAGGAATGGCGGCTCGGGCAGAGCTCGAAAGCCGGATGGTGGCCGAGATCCAGCGTCGCGATCTTGCTGCGCAGAAGGCCCGACTAGAGGTTGCCGAGGCCTACACCAGAGCCCAGGCTCAAGCAGATGCACAGGCCCGCACGCAAGCGGCAGCTGACGCACAAGCGAGAGCACTCGAGCAGATGCAGGCGCAAGCGTCCGCAGAGGCCGAGGCAGAAAGGCGGGCCGCACTCGCTCGCTTTGGCGCAGGGCTACTCGCCCCCACGGTGACGGGATCGTTCGGCGAGTCACTGGGAAATGCGCTAGGCGCTTATAGCGGCCGCTAGAACTCTGCGACGAGAGGCTTGCATGCAGCAGGTGTTATTATTCGCCGCCGCCGCTTTGGAGGCTGCGTGTCGCTGGACCTTCGATTGTAGTTCGGGGCCATGCCGGCAAGTCCAGCTCTGCGATTCGACGCTCGACATGCCGACGATCAGGCCGCCCGCCGTCGCGCCGATCGCGCCTCCGTCCATCCCTCCAATCGGCACTCCAACGGTTCCCCCGCTGGGCACGTCTTCATGCGCACCGAACTACCTTTGCAATAGTCTCGGCCAGTGCGCTTGGCGAACAGTATGCCGCTGACGTGCGCCTGACCGGGATCGGGGCTAGGCGTGTCGGTTCAGACCTACAACACCGTCGCTGAATGGGTGGTGTTCCTCTTCATGCTTGATATGGCGTTCTGCGTCTTGGTGTTGATCGCATTCGGCGCCTTCAAACGAACCAGGGGATACGCGGGCGGTGCTGTAGTGATCGCTTCCTGGATTGCTGGCGCAATTGTTTGGAGCGGATGCGCAATGGTCACCTATGCGATTTGGGGGCTCGCGGCTCTGATCGTCGGCATTGTGCTTGCTGGAATTGGCGTGGTGCCGATGGCACTAATAGCATCCGCACTTGCACGGGACTGGAGCGATTTCTGGGCGCTCGGGGCAATGACCGCTCTGGCGTGGGGCGTGCGACTCGTCGGTGCTTTCCTGGTCGTCAAAAGCGAGGACGCTTAGACCGGATCTGCCGAGGTTGTCCCGTCGGCGCTGAGGATTAGTCATGTTAATGATCGACGGCGGCGGCAATCTCCTTCGGGTTAGGCGGCGTCCAGCGAATTGGGAACAACTGCAGTTACGCGACGACTACCGCTTTATTCCCGAGAATCGCCGTTGGGATGCCGACGAACGGGAGTGGATCGCCAAATCGCTCGGACTTTACGACCTGTTTGGCGCAATGATGTCCGAGAGCAACAACGAAGCATGGCTCAAACGTCGTGCATTGGAATATTGTTTACGAGGCACGATTACGCTGACGGCCGACCCGCCGCTGCCGAGAGCACGATCGTGACCGGCGCGGCCCTTTCGACACTGAGGGCAGGTGCAAGGCGCATTCTAACCAGCGCATCTATGCTTTCCCGCCCCATTCTGTGAAACCTCTCGACGAGGGGCATGATGCTGTCGCGGAGCTTGGCTACATGCTCATCGACGGCGAGACCTTTGATTTCTGGAGGTCTGCCGCGGTGCCCGTTTTCCCACTTCGCCCGCAGCGTGGGCTGCCCGAACAACTCGCCCTCGATGATCAGCGAGGTGTTGCCGATGATCGACTGGAGCCGCATGGCATTAGCAAAGGCGATGACCGCCATGTCGATCAGCACGAATTCGCGCATCGACGTGGCGTTGTTCTCCTCGATCAGCCCGCGCCGGATCGCGAGCAGCATTCCCGTCGTCGCAGGGTCCAGCAGCCGGGCTGCGCCGAGGTGGTCCATTAACGCTCGCCCACCGCGGTAGTCATCCAGCAACCTCGAGGCGATGTCCTGCCACTCCGCCGGATGGTCCAGCCCGGGTGAGAACTGCATCGCTCGGCCGCAGGCCTGAGCGTCCAACAGGAGCTGGTCGTAAACACGATCCAAATGTTCGCGGTGTTCCCGGTGCCGGGCCTCGATCTCCGTGCGCTCGGCCTCGGTCAACACCGACGGCGGCCCCGCAGGAGGTTGACCGAGGGTGGGGTCGACGTACAGGTGGCGGTCCTTCACTTGTCCCTCCGCAGCAGCTGCGTCGCCTCGCGCAGCAAGGCTCGGATCGCTTTGCGCTGAGCCTTCGCCTCCTTGGCCCTCCCGCCGTGCCGCCAGGCCCCGTTCCGCTGCCCCGAGGGCGCGCCGGCGCGGCCGCCGTGCAGCTTGCACCTGCCGTTCCGCTTGTTCCCGATCCGCTGGCAGGGCTTCCCGCCGCGGGTCTTCGCGCCGCATCGTGTCATCGTGGCGAAAGGGTTCCTCTTTTCGGTCATCTGCCTGTCTCCTTGGATCTTTGGCGAAGGTCGCCGGCGACCGGTCTGCGGGATTGGTGCCTCGATTTCGCATCACCCCCTCCCCCTGTCGACCTTGACAGAGCCGACGACGGCCTGGCCGCCGTGCTCTACGGACACGTGCTTGACGATGATCTGCTGTGTCACGCCTTTGCCCCGGCCGTGATTGTGCGCCTCGAGGAGTTGAGCGAAGCGAGACGTCGCCTTTAGCGCCAGCGATAGGTAGAGCGCACGTCCCCCGGGCGTCTGGTCCGGGTGCATCGCACGACGCATAGCATCGAGTGCCGCGTGGTGAACGCAGACAAGCAGGGTCGCCGTCGTGGCCTCGAGCATGTCGTTGGGCCCGATGCCTTCGACCATGGCGAGCGCCTGGTTGACGACTGCGGCGTCCACGGGTTTGCCGGAGTCCGGTTGCAAGACGCCGACAAGTTGGGACAAGAGCCGCGTGGCCACATCTGGGTCGGCGACCCCGAAGATGTCGCATAGAGCTGCAGGATCGATCTCAACAGCTATCTTGCCCGTGGTTTGATCGATCCTGTACACCCTGGATCTGCTGGCGCGCCTCTCGGCCACTTGAAGCGGGCCCGTACCCGCCAGTTCGCGGCGGGTGGGGTCGCTATTCATGGGGGCGTAATCTCGCATCTGACAGATGTATTCTCGCGTCGCTTTCGGTGCGTCACGCGTAGCTCCCGATTTCGGGCAGCTCTTCCCTGCCATGAGATTTTCCCTTGAAGGCGTTCACCGGTCTGCTTTCGTGCGCTTGCGCAGTTCTGGTGCCTGTGTAGTCGCTGGAGCCGATGCCGCTCGTGCCGCTTCGCTGTCCAGCCGACCTCGCGATGCGCGATCTACTTTCCGGCTCATTTCCGCAGCAGGACGAATTACCCCACGCGGAAGGCTCTTTACCATGCACGCTAGATCGCAGTGAATCGCGTGCAGCCGATTTAATTTCACGGGCCACCGTTTCGCCGAGAGTACCATCACGTCGCGCGGGATCGGCGCGCCCGCCGCCAGAAGTTTGTCGATCGCCGCATCTGCGAGCCGCCGTGTCTCGTCCCGATCCTTCCACTTGCCCATCGCCGTACCCATGGCCTGCTGACTTCGCATTGTCGATTCCGTGACTGTTGTTCCGGAATTTGCGCCGACCGTTTTTGGCCGTTCCCGTTGTCTTGTCATCTGCATCCTCTCATCCTGTCCCTGAGTTCAGACCCGAGCGAGCTCGTAGCACGCCCACCCGCTGCCGAGTGCGGCGCGGGGGACACCTACGAGCTCAGCGACGCCTAGAGCCTGTCCCTTGAGACGAGCCCTCGCTTCGCCCGTTGCCGCGCTTTCAAGGCCGTGAGGCCCGGCGAGCACTGCCGCGGCATTCAGCACCCAGTTTCCGACCTGCTCGCGCCCTTGTGTCGGCTTCTTCCGTCCGGGCCCAACGTCGTCATTCCCGATAAACCCGGCGGGGGAAACGGCCGGGTCCATGCCCGGCCGAACGGGACGGGAGCGCGCCAGCGGCGGGCTCGGGGTCCCGATTTCGAAAATTCAGCGCTCATGCGGCTTCCCGGAGCAGTGCTCCGTTCGAATGTCATGGGCGCACTTGTTGTTCACAGGCCCATCCACTGGCGGTCTGCTGACCGCGCTTTGTTCGAGAGCTGCGCTCTCCGACTCGCGCCACGTTCATGTCTCGGCGGAGCCAGCTGCCGCCGGCTCACGGACTCGTTCAGCACTTGCCGGTCGATCTCGAATAATTGCCGAGATTTCGGCGGCGAGCGGCTGCTCCTTCAGGAACTGTTTGCGGACCAGCGGCTCGGCCGTCTCGAGCAGGTTGGCAAAGCTAACTAGCTGCGCCAGGGCCGCGTCCCATTGATCACAGAGGCTGCCGAACTGGTCGAGGTTTCGGCTGTCCCTAATTGAGGCTGTGGATCGAGCGCCGAGACTATTCGATTTGGCCGACGCCGGTTTGGGTTTTGATTTTCCGCGGCGCCGCCGTTTCAAGCCGCCGCCCATCTGAGGAATTTCCTCAGATGTCGTCTCGACCGAACCCGCACCCGGCGTTGGCCTTCCGGCTATCATTGCGCCTGAAAGGAATTCACCGGTCGGTGACACCTTCATCTGATAGGCTTGTCCTGCACGACGCACTGTCCGCGGCCTATCAAGGGTTGCTGGCACCTCCTCTGCGCGCAGTTTGGCAACCGTCTTATTGTCGAGGCCGCAGCGGCGGCCTAGCTCGCGATCGCTTTCCTTGCCCCACTCGGGATCGGCGAGCATGCGTCCGGCCGCGCGCCGCCGCTCGGCCAGGGTAAGTGGCAATCCGTGCGTGGAGTTCTCCATGATGCTCGCCAAGATGGCGTCGCGGTTGGTGCCGGGCCGGGTGGTCGCCTGGATGAAGTCAAGCCCGCCGCGCCTGGCCGCCTCCACCCGATGAAACCCATCGGCGAGGATTAGCTTCCCGTCCGACGTCTCGATCAGGATTACGGGCGGCAACCGCGGGTCACCTAGCTCCGGATCCTCGCGGAAGAGGCACGCAAACAGCGCGACGCGGTCTTCGTCGATAGTGAACCGCGCCTGCACATCTTGGTCGAGGATGATGTCCTTGAGCGCCACTACACTCGTCATGTCACCTGTCCTTGGCAGGCGCCGAGACTAGGGCCTCGAGCGAGGAGTAGATGACCAACCGCTTGCGGCCGATACTGATCGTCTTCACACGCTCGGCTCTGATCAGGCCCCACATTGTGGTGTGGCCGACATCGAGAACCTCGCATGCGCGCTTGATCGAGACAGTGAGCGGCTTCAAAGCGCCGTCAACCAACGGCGTGCCGCGGGAAGCGCCCGTGCTGTGAATGCTCATCGCTCGACCTCGTTGACGCCCGGCGAGTGGGCGCGGACGTCAGCGAAGCACAAGCCGCGGCCGTTGGATAATGCAGGAATCCGGTACTGCGGACTCTAGCGGTTTTCTACATTGGTTACCGCCGACGCGGTTCGGACGCCTGTTGCCCCTTGCTGGCGCCCGCCCGGGTGATCTCGTAGATATACGCGCCCCTGGCCCCTAGGGTGTTTGGATGTTCGAAAGGACGGCCGCTAGCGCGCGACAATTCCAAGACCTTCGTTAGCAGGACCTCAACGAACGCTGGGAAAGCACCTCCGATGCTTCCATCGGGCTTCCGTGTCACTTTCGCGTCGCGACCGGTAGCTCGCTTGTAGACAGCGGCTAGCCGGCGGACCAGCGTCCCAAAGGCGAAGTACCCCCGGGGACCACTGCTACCGCGCAAACGGAGCGCGTGCTTTAGAGCAATCTCGGAAAGGCGATCAAGCCAATCGGCCTCTGCAACGATCCTGTCCATCATCACCGTCATCGGCGGGCGAACGTTTCCGGTCACCTCTTGATGCAATTCCACCAAAGAGAGGAGCCTCGCATGACCCAAGGCCGTGAGGGCCTCAACCAGTTCGCGTTGCTCGTGCGAAACGCGCGCCGCAGCTTTCGAGACCCGGAGCAGTACTCTTTTCACCTCGCTGGGGCGCTTGCGGTCGAAGCCGTTAACAAGCAGACAGAGGTCAATTTCCGAAGCCAAATGCTGACGGAAATCTGGGCTCGCGCCGTCGAGGCCGATTATCCGTGCATATGCGTCGACATCAGGGTCATGCGGTGAAAACACGGGCACTTCTGCGGGAGTAGAGAACCGCTGCACATACGCAAGATACTCCGCCAGGGTCGTTTCACCACGGACGGCTTCATCGCACATGTGATTCTCCTCCGCCTGGCGCCAGGAGCGATTGAGAGGGCAGCACCATGCACATCCGGCTCTTGGGTCGGCATCCGCCCGAGCCGTATTAGCTTTGCTGCCGAATCGACGCGATCTTGCCGCGCAGGCGGTCCTTGGGTATGGAGCAGTACCGAGCCCACTCAGCCAGCATCCTGCGGCGCCGCTCAAATAAGTCGCCCCAGCGATAAGGCGACCTGCACCTTGTCGCCGATCGTATTCGCCAGCGCCATCTGGGATAGCCGCTGCCGGAAGATTCGCTGGCCGCCTGCAGAGGCGCCGATCGCCTTGCCATGTCCCGTTGTTCCTCGATCGAGTGGGCGGCCCACCGCCCTCGCCGGGTTTGTTTTCCCTCGGGCCAATGACGCCTGCCCGCCGGCGCGCGTGGCACACCTGCCCAGACTGAGTACCTCTCGAGTACCCAATGCCTATTGGCTGCCGGACGTCTCAGCTAAGTGATTGAAAAGATGGTGCCCAGGGGCGGAATTGAACCACCGACACCGTGATTTTCAGTCACGTGCTCTACCAACTGAGCTACCTGGGCGCCGTGCCAAACGGGCGCTGGCTTATGGCAGAAAGCGCCGGCACTGTCCAGCCCGCGCCGG
>WNFF01011146.1_pt1 | contig 13210 bp, 15 predicted proteins | sample 5400441 | NCBI WGS metagenome assembly WNFF01 (sample SAMN13153345, study PRJNA577476) | soil metagenome | isolation source: 120 cm saprolite under Douglas fir tree site 2 hole 3 replicate 1 | place: USA:California | collected 2015-04-18
CGCGGAGCCCGGCAAGGACGTCCTCGCTGCCCCAGTCGCCCGCGTGCCAGATCTCATCCACCCCGGCGAATTCTTTCGCCACGTGGTCCAGCAGGGCCGGGACGTCGAAGTTGCCCTGCGTGTCCGCGATCAGGCCGATCTTCACCGAAACAGATCGGTCGCCGGATTCCGAAGAACCGAGCGCACGGTTCCCTCGCCCGCCACCTGCGCGCCACGGATCAGCGCCACGGGGACGCGGTCGAGCTTGCCCATCACCAGCTCCGCGGCGGACGCCAGCTCGTCGACGACCCCCAGCTCGGTCCCCTGCAACTGGTAGCCGGCGGGATCCTGATCGCCTCGATAGTCGCGCAGCGCCACAACGCCGGCCGCACCGATCGCTACATTGACCTGGCCATTCGAGCGATCGACGCCGGCGTTGGCGCAGACAAAGCCGTGCCGTGTCTCAGTGATCAGCACCCGGGGCGCCTCACGAACGATCCGCACCGACTCGGCGAGGATGACCTCGACGTGCCGCGGGTCAAAACCGATCCGGTGTCCGATTTCGGTCGCCCGGGCCGAGGGTTGCACCTCATCCAACGAACGAACGCGCCCTTCCGCTTTTGACACGATCTTCTGCGCGACCACGACCACATCGTCCGTCTCGAGCGAGAGGCCCAGGCGCGTCAGCCCGCCGACGATCAGCGAGGCGAGCGGGGCTCCACGAGAGATTTCCGGAAGGCCCGGGACCGGATAGATCGAGACCGGACTCAAACCCGGGGCGGTGTTGCAGCAAGAACCCGCTCCAGGACCGCGAGCTCGGTGAGGAGCTCTCGCGTCGCCGTTTGGCGATTGAGCTGCATGAAGGCGACGATGTCATCGGGGCGATCCAGGTCATAGCGCAACCCCTCGACTTCCTTGACCTCGACGCTGCGATTCGCACGCCGCGCCTCCGTCAGGTGGAGATTGAAGCTATCTTCGCCGAATCGCAGAGTGATGGCGTGCGGCGGCACAAGCCGAAGACCGTTGGTGCCGGTGTGTTCGCGGTCCGGCGCCAGCAGGACTTCGATTTCCGGCCGGTAGCGACAGAGCTCATCGAGTTCTTCCGTGGTCACGGCGGGCACGTCCGCGGGAATCGTGAGCGCGGCGGTGTAGCCGCGCTCCCAGGCAGCGGCAAAGCCTTGCTGGACCGCCGCACTTTGTCCCTGGCTCACCTGGTCGGTGAGCGGCTCGAGACCAAACCGTCGACCTTCATCGAGCATCGCCGGGTCGTCCGAAATCACAAACAGTCCATACCCCTGCAGCTTCGAGACGGCGCCGAAGACGTCGCGAGACGTGGTCAGGGCGAGACGTGAGCGCTCCGCCTCGCTGAGGACCGCATCGAGGCGGTATTTCGCGCGCGAAGCCGACTTGACCGGAATGACGATCGCGAGCTTCACGCTGCCGCCGGTTGCCGCAAGAGGTCCAGGGCCGCGGCCGCGACCTGACTCGCGGAATCACCGTCATCGAGGGTGGTGGGCCGAACCGCGATCCGGTACCCGAGACCTGCGATGGAAGGCGCGAGGGCGGCATCGGCAGTGTCCAACACGAATCCGGCTGCGATCTCACGGTAGAGCTCGGCGACGCCGAGGGCATCCGGTCGCACCCCCTGGGCGCGCATCAGCTCGACGGTTGGTCCCTTCACCGCTCGCCCGGCGATCAGTGGCGAGATGGCGACGGTCCGACGGCGGGCGGCGGCCAGGTGCGCGTGCATGCCCGGGACTCGCAGGATCGGACCGATGCTGATGCTCGGATTGCTGGGCGCGATCAGCACCAGGCGCGCTGACGATAGCGCCTCGGCGACACCCGGCGCGGGGCGGGCCTGGTCGAGCCCGCTCCAGTAGATCTCGTGCACCGCCGGACGGAACCGTTCGCGAACGAAATACTCCTGAAAGTGCAGGTCGCCGGCGTCGGTCTCGAGCCGCGTCTCGATTGGGTCGTCGCTCATCGGCAGGATCCGGCTCCGCACCCCGAGGCGCTCAGCCAGCTCGGCCGTGACCGAATGCAAGGGAACGCCGGAGGTCAGGCGGCCGGTCCGGTAGAGGTGGGTGGCCAGGTCACGATCGCCGAGCTGGAACCACGACGCCTCGGTGAGGCTCCCAGTAGGTCACGGTGTCGAGATCGGGTGCGATATACAGCCCGTGCCACCACATGTCGTCGCCCGTATTCCCGATGACGACGATCTCGTCGGCCGGCACCACCCGCACCAGCCCGCGGAGGAATCGCGCCGCGCCGACGCCGCCGGCGAGGACGACGACGGGCCCGGAGCTCATTCCAGCATCATAGGTAAACGATGTCGCTGTTCCAGGCCCTCGTATTGGCGCTACTGCAGGGCGTCACGGAGCTCTTTCCAGTCAGCAGTCTGGGGCATACGGTCATCCTCCCGAAACTGCTCGGCTGGAACCTCAACCAGGCCGACCCAACGTTCCTCGCATTCGTCGTCCTGCTGCACGTCGGCACCGCCACGGCACTGCTCATTTACTTCTGGCGGGACTGGGTCGCCATCGTCAAGGCCGTGGTTCGCAGCCTGATCGACGGCCGCATGCACGGCACCCCGGACGAGCGCCTCGGCTGGCGGCTGATCGCCGGAACGGTGCCGGCCGGCCTGGTCGGCCTCCTGTTCCAGAAACAGGTACAGAGCCTCTTCGCCAACCCCAGGGCTGCCGCTACGTTCCTGATCGTCAACGGCGTCATCATGTTCGCCGGCGAGCGCGTGCGGCGCCGCGCGGTCGCCCTCGAAAACGAACGCACCCGGCTCGGCGGGCTGAGCGTCCGCACCGCGGTCGGCATCGGGTCGGCGCAGATCCTGGCGCTGCTCCCCGGCATATCGCGCTCCGGCAGCACCATGGTCGCGGGCTTGCTCGCCAACCTGACGCATGAGGCTTCGGCACGGTTCGCGTTCCTCCTGGCAACGCCCATCATCTTCGGTGCGGGCGTCTTGAAAATCCCCGACCTCTTCACGCCGATAGCCCGGCCCCAGTTGCCGGTCTATTTGCTCGGGGGCGTGGCCGCTGGGGTTGCCGCCTTCCTGAGCGTCGCCTACCTCATGCGATACTTTCGCGTGGGACGGCTCGATCCATTTGCGATCTACTGCGCGGCATTCGGGATCGTATCGCTGATCCTGCTGAGCCGCTGATATCCGGGAGGACACATGGAGAACAACCCGATCCAAAACAACCCGATGGCGTTCTTTGTCGGCATCGTCATCTTCTTCATCGGGCTGCTCGCGATGGTCTTTTATCTCTTCGTTCGGACGGCCACGGAAAGTTTGATCCTGCCAGGACCAACGCTTCGGCTGAAGCACATCATCCTGGCGCTGGTCATCGCCCTCGCCGGCGCCGCGCTGGCATCCTTCGCGCGGCCTCGCGGTCCATCGACATCAGACCAGCCCCGCTACAACCGCTAGGCGGACAATAACGGCATGGCCCAGATCGGTTATGCCGCCATGCTCGAGCAGTTCCGTCCGCGTGACCTGATCGGCTTCTGCACCAAGGCGGAAGCCGCGGGATTCTCGGGCGTGATGGCGGCCGACCACGTCCAGCCCTGGGTCCCGCAGCAGGGGCAGGCAGCGTTCGTCTGGTCGTTCATGGCCGCAGCCGCTGAGCACACGCGCGGCGATATCGGTCCGGGCGTCACCTGCCCGTCGTTTCGTTCGCACCCGGCGATCATCGCCCAGGCCGCCGCCACCATGACCGCGATCTACCCCGGCCGTTTCTGGCTGGGCCTCGGATCGGGGGAGGCGCTCAACGAGCACCTCGTCGCCGGCTACTGGCCGGAAGTTGCGGAGCGCATCAACCGGATGTTCGAGTCGATCGAGATCATCCGCAAGCTCTTCAGCGGGAAGGACGTCAAGCACCGCGGCGACTACTACAAGATGGAGACGATGCGGCTCTGGACCATGCCTGAGCAGCCGCCGCCGATCTACGTCGCCACCGCCGGGCCCGTCACCGCCGAGAAGACCGGGCGATTTTGCGATGGCATCATCACGGTCGGCGCGCCCGAGGAGAAGATTGATGCGGTCTTCGAGCGATTCGAGAAAGGGGCACGCGAGGCCGGCAAGGACCCGTCGAAGTTGCCCAAGATCCTCCAGCTGCATCTCTCCTGGGCGCCCACCGACGAGGAGGCGATGCGCAACGCCCTGACCGAATGGCCGACTGGCGGGATGAAGTTCCCGAAGGCCGACATCCGATCGCCGTTTGACTTCGAGCAGATGGCCAAGATCGTCCGTCCGGAAGACTTCAAGGGCCGCATGTTGATCTCATCGGATCCGGATGCCCATACGCGCGAGATTCAGAAGTTCATCGACCTGGGATTCGATCGCGTCTACCTGCACAATGTCGGGCGAAATCAGCTCGAGTGGATTGATGTCTTCGGGAAGCGGGTCCTCCCCAACCTCCACTAAGGCGGCGCTGGCTCGCCCGTCGGCCCTCGCCGCCTACGCCTCAGCCCGGGGGCGTTGATTCGGCCGCGCGCTTCAGATAGGCGTTTCGCTCGCGCAACAGCCTGGTCATGTAGCGCCTGAGGAAGAGACCATCCGCCAAGCGGCCGAGCGGCCCCAGCGGCGCGGTGTAATCGAAGATATCGACCATATCGGTCCCCTCCGGGACCGAGAGGAATTGGTGCTCGTGGCGGAACCGCGCAAAGGCGCCCCGCACCATCTCATCGACGAACCGCTTCGGCGGATCGAACTCCGTGATGCGCGATGTCAGCCGTTGCCACACACCGAAATGCCTCGCCTCCCAGGTGACCTCGTCGCCCGCGCCCAGCAGGCCGGAGGTTACGCCGGCGACCGCGCGCTCGCGGGAGGCCGCGGTCGAGCGCTGGTGAAGGTCGACATCGCGCGCCAGGTCGAAGCAGCGCGCGGGCGGAGCGGCGACTCGCGTCCGCAGGACGATAACCGGCATGGCGGCCAGTCGAGCCTATCGCTTCGCCGGTAGCGGGAGCTTGCGGCCGCGGACCTCGATGAAGGCGGGGAACAGTGTGTCCAGATGGGCGTCGCTGCCCGGCTCCGTATCGTCATCGTCGTCGCCGGGCGAGAACTCCCAGATCCCGTCCACGACCATCCCGGCGGCGGCCATGCCGTTGACGATGGTTTCGAAGCGGTGGCCGAACTCGATGGTGGGCGCGACCAGTTTCTTCTTGCCCAGGGTCCAGGTCATTCCCCACTCATCGGTGTAGGGCACCGGCTTGTCCTGGAAATAGGTGATCTTCGGGCTCCAGCCCCCATCCTTGTAGCTGCCGTAGAGCCGCAGCGTCGTGGGGTGCATGGTGGACAGCAGATAGGTGCCGCCCGGCGCGAGCACCCGTCCAACCTCTTTGAGCACGCGGGTCGCGTCGTCGACGAACACCAGCGAGTGGCAGTGCCAGACGACATCGAATGACCCGTCCTCGAAGACAGACAGGTTTTTCATGTTGCCGCGGACCAGCCGAATTTTGACCCGCTGACGCCGCGCCAGGTCACGGACCGTCCTGAGCTGGGTGGGCGAGATGTCGAAGACGGTTGTCTTCGCACCGAGCTTGGCGAAGATGACGGGATCCCAGCCGCCCCCGGCTGCCAGGCCGAGGACGCGCGCACCGTCGAGCTTCACGCCTTTCAATCGGCCACGTGGATCCATGAACCGACGCATCCCGACCCTTGTCTTCGGCGGCCTGCCGAAGGGTCGCGTGTAGTTCATGCCGGCTTTTGCCAGCCGTTCCCACATGTCCCGGTTGTGCTCGGCGATCTTGTCGTTCATCGCTTGGGCATCGTACCGAATCGCTGGTTGCGCGCAGGCGGGTAACGAGTTCGCGCGACCCCTTGCGCCCGGCCCTCGGGTGCTCCATACTTTGAGCATGCGCTCAAAGCAGACGCTTAAGGCGGCGTCGGCTCGCCCGAAGCGGCGCCCGCCAGCGCGGCCGCGGTTACGGGCCGCTCAGCCGACCGGTCCGACTCTTCTACCACTTCGGCAGCCTCGATCGGCTGTTGCTCGCGGCCCTCGACTTGACCAGCGCGCGACGTCTGGCCCGCTACCGGTCCGCGCTCGCGGAGGTAACCTCGGTAACCGACGCGATCGACGTCATGTCGCGCCTCTATGCGGAAGACGTCGAGGTCGGTCATGTCGCGGCGGTGCAGGAGATGGTCGCCGGTGGTTCGTCGGTTCCCGGCTTGCGACCGGAGGTCGTTGCCCGGATGGAGCCCTGGGTCCGATTCGCCGAGGATGTGATCGCGCGGCTGCTCGAGGGCACCTTCCTCGAGTCCGCGCTGCCCACCCGCGATTTCGCCTATGCGGCGGTGGCGCTCTACTTCGGGATCGAGACCCTCACCCACCTCGATGGCGATCGCAGTCGCGCTGAAGCCCTCTTCGACACAGCAAAACAACTGGCGCCGATTGCCGACGTCATGCTGGCCTCGGCAACCTGGACCGGAGGAAAACCATGAACCCGCCCATCGACGTCGTCACCGGCGCCTTCAGCTACAGCGGCCGCTTCGTCGCCGCGGAGCTGCTCGAGCGCGGCCGGGGCGTCCGCACACTGACCAACCACCCGAATCCACGCAATCCCCTCGCGGCCCGGATTCCGACTCAGCCCCTGGACTTCGAAGACGGCGCTTCGCTCGTTTCCGCACTGGCTGGCGCGGACACCCTTTACAACACCTACTGGGTCCGCGCGCCCCGGGTCGGCGTCCCTCACACGATCGCCGTCGACAACACGAAACGCCTGATCGAGGCGGCACGACGCGCCGGCATTCGCCGCATCGTTCACACCAGCATCGCCAATCCGACGGCGTCGCGGCTCTCCTACTACCGCGGCAAGGCCGAGCTCGAAGAAGCCGTTCGTTCCTCGGGCCTGTCGTACGCCATCGTCCGTCCAACGCTGCTCTTTGGCGAGGGCGACGTGCTGATCAACAACATCGCGTGGCTGCTGCGCCACCTGCCGGTGTTCGGGATCCCGGGCGACGGGCGGTACCGGTTGCAGCCGATGCATGTCCGCGACCATGCCGCGCTGCTGGTCCAGACCGGACTCCAGACCTCGGATCAGATCGTGGATTCCGCTGGTCCCGACATCTTTACGTTCGAGGAGCTGGTCGACCTTCTGCGCCGCGCTATGGGTCTGCACACCGTGGTGCTCCACATGCCGGCCTTCCTCGCGATGGTCGGGGCCACCCTGGCCGGTCGGCTGACCGGCGACATGCTGCTCACCCGGGACGAGCTCGACGACCTGATGCGCGACATCCTGATCTCGCACGAGCCGCCGCGCGGTCGGATCCGCCTCAGCGACTGGCTCCGCATGAACGCCGGCACGGTCGGGCGCGTCTACGCCTCCGAGGTGGCACGGCACTATCGGCGGCCGACCAATCCGGTGAAGGAGGCCGCCTGATGCGCACGACGCATTCGCCCTGGCAACGCCTTCCCGCTTCCGCCCTCGGCGGCGGCATCGTCTGGCTCGCCCTCGTCGCCACCCGGCTCGTGGGCCTGACCGGCCTCACCTTGATCGATCTGCTCTTTGTACTGGCGCCGCTTGTGATCGCCCCGCTCGGGCTCGCACTGATCGCCTTCGACGAGGGCCTGCCGCAGGTCCTGCTGCGGGCTGCGATCCGCGTCCAGCCCGCAGGCGCGGCGGTCGCCGTGGTCGCCTTCCTGCTTCCGATCGGCCTGCCGGCCGCGATCCTCTCCACGATCTGGCTGCTGATCTGCGGCGTTGCGGCGCTGGGCGCGCTCGCCCACCTGATCCAGGGGCGTTCGCTCCACCCCGAGCGGCTCGCGACCGCCGCCGCGGTCGGCTTCATGGCCTTTGGCGCGATCTGGCTCGTGCTCTCCCGCGCCGGTGTGGCGCCGATCGGGCTCTCGCCCATCATCGTCGAGATGACCGCCGTCCACTTCCACTTCACTGGCTTCGCCGCGACCCTGATGGCGGCACTACTCCTTACCCGGCTGCGCGAGGACCGCGGCGTCGCGCGGCAGGTCGCAATGGCGGCCGCACTGCTGCTGGTCGCCGGCTCGCCCGTGCTCGCCATGGGCTGGGCGACGCCCATCCACGTCCTGCAGGTGGCCGGCGCCATCCTCGTGGCGACCGGCGTGGTGGCCACGTCGGTCGTCTTCTTCTTCAGAAGCACCACCCTGGTCGAGTCGACCCCGGCCCGTGTCCTGCTGCGCCTCTCCGCGCTCGCGCCGCTCCTCCCGATGGTGCTGGCGGTCGAGTACAGCGCGGGCCACGTCTTCGGGTTTGCGACGCTCGATATCCAGGGCATGGCGCTGATCCACGGCGACCTGAACGCGCTTGGCTTCAGCCTGCTCGGACTGGTCGCGTGGTCGATCGGTGGCTCAGCGGTCGCCGCCGGGCCTCAGCGGCTGGCTTTACGTTTCCGATCGACGTAGTCGAGCAGCACGTAATCGCCCAACCGGTCGGCGCTCGCGAAGAACGCCCGGCCGCCGTTCAGGCGGGTCATCTGCTTGACGAACGACACCAGATGATAGTCGTTGTCGAGCATGAAGGTGTTGATCACGATGTGCTCGCGAGTGCAGCGCTGCACCTCGAGCAGCGTCTTCTGGAACGTCTCTGGTAGCGGCGGATAGAAGAAGACCGCTTGCTGACCCTCCATGTGGGCGGTCGGCTCCCCGTCGGTCACGATGATGACCTGCTTGTTGCCCGTTTTGTGCCGGTTCAGAAATTGCCGCGCCAGCATCAGCCCGTGCTGGATGTTGGTGCCGTAGATCGATTCGTTGTAGGTCAGCTCGGCGAGCTGGTGCGACTTGACCGGACGAGCGTAGTCACTGAAGGCGATCACCTGGAGGAAATCGCGCGGGAACTGGCTGCGGATCAGGGCGTCGAGGGCGAGCGCCACCTTCTTGGCGGCATAGAAATAGCCGCGCAGCGGCATCGACCGGCTCATGTCGATCATCAGCACCGTCGCCGACTGGGCGCTGAATTCCGACCGGTAGACCTCGAAGTCCTCGGTCGCAAGATGGATCGGGGTCTGCGAGCCGTCGCGGCGCAGCGCGTTCATCAGTGTCTGTTCCACGTTCAGGTTGAAAGCGTCGCCGAACTCATAGACCTTGGTCTCATCCGAACGCTCCGAGCCGAGGCCGCGGACGCTGATCGGGTGATCGCCGAAGCGGTCGCGTTTCAGCCGCGCGTAGAGGTCACGCAGCGCCTTCTGCCCGATGCGGCGCATGCCGCGCGGCGTCAGCTCCATGCCGCGCTTGCCGCGTTGCACGTATCCCTTCTTCTCCAGTTGCGCGGCGAGCTCGCTCATCTGGTCGGCCGCCTGGCGCGCGTCGGGCCCGAGCAGCTGCTGCAGTTGCTGCGACTGCTCGGACGTCAGCTGCCGGCCCTGGTATCCCTCGCGCAGCGCCGACTCCAGGTCCTCGATGCCCTGCAGACGCTCCATCAGTGAGAGCGCTTCCTGCAGCGGGAGCGACTCCGAGCCGTAGAAGGCGTAACGGCTGCCCAACCCCGGGCGCGGTGACAGCAGCTCGAGCTGCGCCGCCAGCTCCGCCATCAGGTCCTGGAGCTCGGGGTCATTTAGGGTCGAGGCGATCAGGTCCTGCATCTGCTGGCGCATCTCTGGCGAGAGCGACTGCATCAACGACTCCATCTGCGCCATCTGGCGCTCCAGGTGCTGGATCAGCTCGTCCAAGGTCTTCGGCGGGTTGGGGCCGAAGAAATGGCCGAAGCGCTGCATGAACTGCTCGAACTTCGGCGCTTTCCCCTCCATCCGGTCACGCAGCATCTGGTTGAGCGCCTTCATCATCTCCTTGATTTCGCCGAGGTGCTCGGGCTGCAGCTGCTGCATGGTGTGGGTCATGTTTTTGAAGTAGGTTTGCGAGACCTGCTGCTTGAGCTCTTCCATCAACTTCTGGAAGGCCTGGGCCGCACCTTCATCCATGAACTCGTAATCGTTGAGCTCGCGGATCGCGCCCCCAACATCCTCCGGCAGGCGATCGAGCTCCTCCAGCTTTTTCTTTACGATCTTCTGCAGGACGCGCTTGGCGCTCTCGGGTGCCTGCTCCAGGCGCTCGTTGATTCCCTGGCGCTCGCGACGCGTGATTTCGCTCAGTCGCTCGCGGATGTTGCTGAAGACGTCGGTCAAGTTGTACCGCTTCAACTGCTGGAGTCGCTTCTGCCGGAGACGTTCGAGCATTTCCTCGAAGCCGGGAAGTTTGCGCCCCTGCTTGTCGCGCCAGCCGCGGCTCATCAGCCGATGCAGCGCGTAGTCGAAGTCGCCTCCCTGGAAGAGGTCCTCGGCTAGGCGATCGAACAGGTCCTCGGCATCGCGGCCGAACGGTTCCTGCGAACCGTCCCAGCGCTCATAGCGGTTGGCGCGTGCGACCATTCAGCCCGCGTAGACGGCGGCCCCGTCGAGCTCCGTCTTATTGATTCGCTTGCTGAGGTGCAGACCCTCGAGGATGAACTCGACACCCGAGGCGGCCAGCGCCGGCCGCTTGTCCAGCCCGAGGCTCTTGAGTGCTTTTTCCATCCCGGGCAGCTCGCGCATCATGCTGGCGTAGCGCTCGGCGGCCTGCAGTTCGGACACCTCGAAGGTGAGGCCCCCGTCGAAGCGCTGCACCAGCTCGTTGAATTGGGTGGCCTCGAAGTGGCGTCGGAAGACGTTGAGCACGGCGGTCTTGATGATCTTTTCCAGTACCGTCTGGTCGTCGCCGTCTTCCCAGGTCTCCATCTCGAGCTTGCCGGCGCTCGAAGGAATGATCGACGGCAAGTCGGTGATGCGCGGCACGGCCTCGGTCTCGCCAGTCCGGAGCGCGCGACGCGTGGCGTTGGACACGAGATTCTCGTAGTTGGTGATCGAGATCCGAACGCTGACCCCCGAGCGCTGATTGATTTTCGAGCTTCGCCGTGCGAGCTGCGTCACCTCGGCGACGATCTCCTTCATGAAGTCGGGCATCGTGACCGACAGCTCGCGGTCCTGGAAATCGGTGCGCTCCTGCTCCACGATGCGAATCTCGTCGTCGACGTTGCGCGGGTAGTGCGTACGAATTTGCGCCCCGAAGCGGTCCTTCAGCGGCGTGATGATGCGGCCGCGGTTGGTGTAGTCCTCCGGGTTGGCACTGGCCACGACGTAAACATCGATCGGAAGGCGAAGCTTGAAGCCGCGGATCTGCACGTCGCGCTCCTCGATCAGGTTCAACAACCCGACCTGGATCCGCTCGGCCAGGTCCGGCAGCTCGTTGATGGCGAAGATGCCACGGTTGGTGCGCGGTACCAGACCGTAGTGGATCGTCAGCTCATCGGCGAGATACTTGCCCTCGGCGACCCGGATCGGGTCGACCTCACCGATCAGGTCGGCAATCGAGGTATCCGGGGTGGCCAGTTTTTCGCTGTAGCGCTCATCGGGAGTGATCCAGCGCACCGAGACCTGATCGCCCTGCGCCGCCACGCGGTCTCGGCAGGCCCGACAGATCGGCGCATAGGGATTGTCATTGATCTCGCAGCCCTCGATCACCGGGACCTGCTCGTCGAGCAGTTGGGCGAGCGATCGGATCAGGCGGCTCTTGGCCTGGCCGCGCTCGCCGAGGAAGACGATGTCCTGGCCCGAGAGGATGGCGTTCTCGACCTGCGGGATGACGGATCCCTCGTAGCCGATGATGCCCGGGAAGAGCTCCTCGCTGGTCTTGATCTTGCGCACCAGGTTCTTGCGCATCTCTTCCTTGACGGAAAGCACGCGGTACTCGCTCTGTCGCAGCTGGGCGATGGTCGTGGGGTGAGCCAAGGGACAACCTCTATGGAATGGGATGACGCTTGCCCAGATTCTACGAGCCGCGCTTTCGCACGACCGTATTTCAGTTCGGCTTTTGCGCCCCGAGCTGATCCTCGATCGCCGGCGCAAAGCCCGGCACGCGGCTGGCCAGCGCCCGCAACAGACCAAAACACCCCGCCAGCATCATGTCGCCGTGCGGCACCGCCAGGTACGGATGCAGCCGCGATCCGTCGAGCAGCCCGCGGCGAGGCCCGATCACGGTGAGGAGTTCGGGCGGCGCCGATCGCGTGCCAGCCTGCAGCGCGCCGTGACCCATGTCATCGAACACCGCCTGGTCGGACAGCGTTCCCGCCGCCATCGCGTCGAGATAGTCCTCGAGCTTGGCTTTGGTGAGCTCGCCGGTGTGGTGCTCGAGCAACCCGCGGATCTTCTGCCCCTCGAGCGATACGGCGATGGTGTGGAAGTTGCCGAGGTTGGCGATCATCACACGATCCACCGACTGGACGCGCTCATCCTCCAGGGCTCCGAGCACCGCCGCGGGCGCGGTGTCCATGACGAACAGCGGCTCCGAACCGGTCCAGCTGCCGGCAACGGCGCGCATCCGGGTCATCCGCCGCGGGATCTCGTCGGCAAGGAACCCAAAACCCGGCAGCCCGACGCCGCGCTCGACCTGCTCGCGCAGGTAATCGAACCGAAAGCGGCGGTCGCTCACCCCAGGCGGCGCGGCGCCGTGGTCGAAGACGGCAACCGCGACGGCGTCGAACGCCGTGCTCACGCCGAATGCCCCCAGCGCCGTCATGAGCTCGGCGGTATAGACGTCACGCAGCTCCAGCCGACGGGCATCGCCCGCGCCATTCGGCCCATCCACGATCCGAATGCCCATCGCGGTCACGCGTTCCAAGTCGTCATCGAACGTTCGCGCCGCGTCCTCCGTCGCATACACGCGCAAGCCCGCCTTCAGATGCGCCTCGACCGCCCAATGGTTGGGACCGCCGCCCATGGTGACGCCGGTCAGGACAAGGTCGACCCGGTCAGCCGTGGCCTCCTTGACCCTCTGCGCAACCAGGGCCGTTGGCGAAGGCATGATCAGCTGCGCTGCGTTCTCGACCAGGGTGCCCGCCTCAAAGACGAGGACGTCCTGGGTGCCGGTGCCGACATCGATGGCGAGGATGCGCGGCCCGCTCATGCGGACCCCGTCTTGTCCGAAGCAAGCTCGGATGTCACTTTTCCGTTTATTCGATAGCCCATGCCGACGTTCGCCAACCTGGTCTGCCCGAAATGCCACGGTCCGTTAATAGGCGAGCCCAGGCAGGAGCTCTGCTGCCGCCGCGACGGCACCCGATATCCGATCGTCGATGGCATTCCGTCGTTCATGATGCCCGCCCCCGAGGCACTAGCGCTACCCGGCTGTGCCCTGAGTCTGATCCTTCCCGCCCTGAATGAGGCCCAGAACCTCGACCGTGTCATTCCGGAACTCAAAAAGGCGCTGACGGCCCTGGG
>WNFF01006076.1_pt1 | contig 13207 bp, 16 predicted proteins | sample 5400441 | NCBI WGS metagenome assembly WNFF01 (sample SAMN13153345, study PRJNA577476) | soil metagenome | isolation source: 120 cm saprolite under Douglas fir tree site 2 hole 3 replicate 1 | place: USA:California | collected 2015-04-18
CAATCTCCCAGCCACATAGCATTTTAATCAGTGTGAACACTGCTGGATTAAAAAGTACAGATAAAAAACATTATTACTTGGGACAGATTATCTTCACGATTAACAATAATCAACTGTTGACACTTCCTGTACAATTGCAAATAGTAGATGCTACGCCTGAAATGGTTTTTAGTCCTAACCCAATAATCGCTCAAACAGGAGGATTTCGTAACCCATGAATAATCCAACGTTTCTCACACTCTTTAGTCTCGTTTTTATCCTCCTTGGAAGCTACAACGTTTTCACCGGTTCCAAACGCATACGTGAAGCGTACGCACGCGGTGTCACTCTCATCTGGTATAAACAGATTAATATCCTGACAGGTGTCGAATACATTCTACTGGCTCTAGTATTTATTGTCAGTTCCTCAGTCAGATCTAATGCGATTCCCTCAGCTCTTAAAGTAATAGTCGTCCCGATTTACTTTGTTTTGTTGCTTGCAGCCGCCATTCTCGCTGGACTTGTTATTCGCCAGGGTATTATTAATGCCCGCACCATTCGTGCCCAGTCTCGTTCTTCCTCAACCATAAAAAGCAACGGCACGAGCACCATCAGCGAACGAGCAGGAGATGAGGAGGATATCGAGCAGAACGCTACAAACCTGGAACGGCGCCGAGAACGACGCCGCAATGCTGCTGCTGCGCGACGAAGGCGAGCAGGAAAAGCCTAGAACCAGCTACTGAGGCAGATGCGCTGGTCCCCATATCGAAATCGCCCCTCCCCATGCGCTTGAGAGGAGCAGATGTGTACCATTAGATGACCAGCGCAATAAAGCGGTGGATCCAGCTAAAGGTTGATCCCTAAAAGAGAGGGGTAAAGAGGCAATCTTGTGACCAGTAGCACAATCATACAGATTCACTGCGTCATAATAATTGAAAGCAGCCATGATTCGACCATCTGGACGCCATGCAATCACTGAAGACGTAATAGCTACCTGTAAGAGAGCCACGTCATGTGCTGGCAAAAGGGGCATGTTGGCTATTCGCATCTGTTCCTGCGCCTGCGCGTCAAGTATGGGTCGATTTCGAGGCTCCATTAATCCTGACTGGCTCATACTCTCAATGATATAACGTCCATCTGGCGACCATGCTCCAAAGTTGGTACTCCATACAGACAATCCGGATATGTTTGTTAAAGCCGTGTATCCTGGTTGCCAGATAGTAAAGTTTTCTCCATCAGGACTTCCAACACCTGCTGTAGCACCTATTGACGGCACAGAATCATACGACAACAGCTTCTCTGGTAAAAGTGTACCATTTGTTCCCCAATGATACTGAAGAGCTGACTGAATGGGCTTAAATGGTAGAGCCATTCTTGACCGTACATCCCACTCTACTGGCAACCCATGGGCATCACTTTGTGATTGCAGCATTAGCTGTGTATGATTCCCATTTACATCCATGAGCAATATGCCATGCATGTGTTGCTGTTCTAAAGATGTCATAAAGCTGACTGCTAATCGATGCCCATCTGGAGACCAGAGAACACTCGAATAGTTAAACCCAATCAACCTCCTCTCGCCATCATTCACACTTCCAGGGATTGTTGCGCCGAGGCTAGACACGGCAGTTCCAGTCGAGATAGTTGGAGGATTCAAGATGTTCAAGATGGTATCATCAGTTTGCCATTGCGCAATAAGTTTACTGTTAGATGCATTGTAAATATTCAATATCCCTGGTAATTCATTTCCTTCAGGACAATCATGTTGGTAACCAAGCACTGCAATCAATGAGCTATCCGGAGACCACTGTGCATCTACCAGGCATGCTATACCATCCTGCTGGTGAACACGGTAATGTGCCGCAGAAGTGATACCTGGAACCAAATTTGAGGATGTTTGAGGCTTTACAACTGGATACAGATCAATACCAGGATGCAAGGTATTGGAAATGAGAATAGATAGGCCATTTCCAATACTGAGTAATACAATGAGCACAAATACCAAAGGAAAGCAGAAAATACTTGCCAAGCGGAAACGTCGCAAGTTTTCAGGTCGCTGAAATGCAAGCAGCCTATCAACGAACCATGTAGACATACTACCTTGGGTAACATGTGGCTTACCCAGGTCTGTAATCTCAATTCCGAAATCTTCTGAATTCTTGGGCAACCGATGCATCGTAATTGACTCCGGGCTATAAGAAGTCCTGATCAGGAAAGCGATACCTTCCCTAACATGCGCTCTTCATCTTGCAATTGTTGCGACGCTGCCCGTACACACTGTTTTAACAAGAGGATATTAGTCAGAGGACCAACACCACCGGGGGTCGGCGTAATAGCTCCAGCTACTTCGCTCACAGGCGTGAAATCAACATCTCCTACAATACCACCTCCAGGTAATTCATTGATACCAACATCGATTACAATTGCGCCTGGACGTACCATATCAGCAGTTATCATATTAGCACGTCCAACTGCCGTCACAAGCACATCGGCCTGGCGAGTAAAGCCAGCTAAATCGACAGTATGTGAATGACTTACCGTTACTGTAGCGTTTTTTTGCAGTAGCATCATAGCTAGCGGCTTACCTACAATATTACTGCGAGAGATGATGACAGCTCTTTTACCCTCAAGAGAGGCTTGAGTGCGTTCAAGAATCTCCATCACAGAGGCTACTGTCGCAGGCAAAAAACCAGGCAAACCTAGGAAGAGATCTCCCGCGCTGCGTGGACTGATCCCGTCAATATCCTTACTCGAGCTGATTATATCCGCTACCATCTTTTGTGATATATGCCCAGGCAAAGGCATCTGCACAATGATTCCCTGAACTGCTGCATCACAATTCAATTGCATTAAAATTGCGTGTAGCTCTTCAGGCGAAATACGTGTCGGGAACTGATCCAGCCTTGCCTCGACACCGATATCTTCAGCTACCCTTAAAATCGCTTTACTGTATACACCCGAAGCTGCATCACCACCTACACGCACAATGACCAGGCCGGGGGGTCTGCCCCGCTCATGTACATATTTTTCGATATCCACTCGCAACTCGGATTTTATCTCCGCTCCAATTGCACGCCCATCCAGAATAGTTGCCGTCACGATCTACCCCCCACTCTATTTGTAACCCGCTGGACGCCCCTAGCAATGATCGCTAACGCTGTGTTCAGACGATCTCCTAATTCTGCTACCAACTTATCACCCTTCATTGAACGCAAATTGATACGTACCATGAAAGCCGCGCCTTCGCCAGCGCTTGAAGCCAATATCGCCCCAGTTGCGACGTCACTTAGCACAGTAGTATTACCGATCTCAGCAATCCGTAGACAACACTTGATCAACTCAGCAGCGCACTCAGCCACCTCAAGTGGCACTAACGCAGCTTCGACAAGCTGCTTCTGGATCGCTTTTGTACGAGACTCGCGCTCTTCGTTCGTCTCACGCGGCAACTTATAACTTGCCGAGAGACGCCCATAAGCCTCGATATCCTCCTGCATTACTATTGCGCAGATATTCGGTCCTTCCGAGTAGTTCTTCTATTTCCTGTTGCACACTTGCATATGCCTGCTTGCCTATCGTAAACCGGCAAACCATGCTGGCGAGCGCTGCCCCCATCGCACCACTCAAAGCAGCAGTGGAACCTCCTCCTGGAGTCGGCTGCGCAGATGCCAGGTCATCCAGGTAACGTTGTAGTGTCTCTTCTATATACGTATGCATTCATTCGTCTTCCATCATAGGGTCAATTTTGACCATAGCCTTCTCTTTTTTCATTCCATCGCCATTCTAGCACTTGAGCAAACAACTCGTCGAGTTTCTAAGATTCACCGATAGTAGATGAGCCTGAAATAGCTGTTTCTTGTGGATTTACACTCCCAACATAAGCACATTCACTATAAAGCGGGCACTGAGCGCACTCAGGGCGTTGCGCATGGCAGATTTGACGCCCATGTCGTATCAAGTTTACATGCAGTGGGTATACCCATTCCGGCGGTGTGATTTTTGCGAAAAGGGTGTGAGCCTGTTCTACTGTGACCTTTGGTCCTATGAGCCCTAGACGATGAGATGTCCTATATACGTGTGTATCAACAGGCATGACGGGGCGATTAAGGTTAAACATGAGTACGCATGCTGCCGTTTTAGGGCCTACTCCTGGCATACTCCGTAGAAAGTGCCAGGCATCTTCCGAAGTACGTTTTGTCAGTTCATCGTAGAAATACTCCGAGAGTGATTTTGTCCCTCCCTGTTCATGCTGCAGTTCCGTCAACATGAGCAATACATCCTGAATGCGACGAGCCTTGATATTGGCGAGTCCACCAGAGCGTATAGTCTCTGCTATCAGATACATAGGCGCATCACGTACGTCTTCCCATATCGGAAATGTTGCCACCAGTTGCTTGTAAGCACGATCGGAGTTGATATCAGATGTATGTTGCGAAAGAATGGTGCCTATTAAACCTCCCAGAGGATCATAATCGGGTTCGTTCATTGGCTCTCCATAGGTTCGTAAAAGCAATTCATAGACACTTACCAGGTGTTTCGTCGGTGTAATGGATATAGACATTCTAGATTCCTATCAGGTGTTATTATTATGCTCTGCTATTTTACCCTCGATATCGAGTTGGAGCAACGTCTAAACTTGAACAAACCATAACAAGTTCATGTTGGATACAAACTCTGATGTATAATTGACGTGAGCTATACCTTTTACGGAGCTTTGCGAGCTGGCAAGTCCATAGTTTCAAGAAAGTTACTCATACATCCCAAATATTTCCACTGATATTCTAAGGAGACTCAACCATGATCGACCTGCGCAGTGACACAGTTACATTACCAACACCTGCCATGCGTGAAGCTATGTATCGCGCCGAAGTTGGCGACGATGTCTACCATGAAGATCCCTCGATTAATCGCCTGCAAGAAATGGCCGCGGAACGCCTGGGAAAAGAAGCTTCGCTCTTTGTTCCAAGCGGAACTATGGGCAATGTCGCTGCTATCCTGGCTCATGCAGGACGCGGAGAAGCAGTCATTGTCGGGAACCAGTCACACATCTATCATTATGAGGTAGGTGGCGCATCAACATTAGGAGGTTCGCCAATGGTCGTTGTACAAACTAACCCAGACGGAATGCTTGATCCGTACGAAGTACAGATCAACATCTCTGACGGTAGCGACGAACATTCAGCACCATCCGCGCTACTCTGTATTGAAAATACTCATAATCGCTGCGGTGGCAGCGTTTTGAGTGTTGAGCAGGTCGAGCGACTTAGCAGCCTTGCGCATAGTCATGGCTTGATGGTTCACATGGATGGCGCTCGTGTCTTCAACGCTGCTATTGCGCTCGAAATGCCAGCCAGTACCCTTGTCCGCACGGTCGATTCTATTATGTTCTGCCTTTCCAAGGGACTCAGCGCACCTGTTGGCTCTATGCTGGTAGGAAGTCGTGATTTTATACACAGGGCACACCGCATGCGTAAATTGTTGGGAGGCGGCATGCGCCAGGCTGGTGTACTCGCAGCCGCTGGCATTGTCTCCTTAGAACAGATGGTGGACCGCCTTGCAGAAGATCACGAGACTAGCAAACAACTAGCCCACGGCCTCGCAGACTACCCACAAATAGACATCAATGTCGATCGTGTAGTAACGAATATGGTGATGTTTTCCCTACGCAACTCCCAACAGGAGCCGTTAAGTGAAACGGAAACCGAACAGTTCTTGACAACAGCAAGCGCACATGGCGTCTTGATGGGCCATATCGGACAAGGGAAGATTCGTGCCGTCACTCACTATGGTATCAATACCAGCGATATCACTACGGCGCTTATTGCTATCCGCCGGGCATTGATCGACCTACAGTTATAACAAAATCCATTGCTAATCATGACTTTGATCGCGCTCCCCCTGGCTGAAGTTTCATCATACGAAAAATATGTCAATTGTAAAGACAAAGTGTGATAGTCATAGCGTATAATAGAGGCATGAATGGTCTTTTAACGATGCAGTTCAAGTTAGGAGGGACACATCATGTACAATGACCGGTACACCCGAAGATACAACCGTCGAATGAACCGTTATCGCAACCCGATGCGAGGACTCGCTACTGGCATTTTCTTCATTTTTCTGGCGTTTGCTTTTTACTTCTCAAATTCTTTTAATAACTCGCACTTGTTTCTACCCATACTCTTCGCAGGGTTGGCATTTGTCTCTTTATTTGGCGCTGCGAGTTCAGGCAACCCAAGAGGCATTTATGGTGGCTTATATCCCTTTGTTTGGTTATTGGGTCTAGCCCTCTGTTTTCTCATCGGCTTCTGGCCCTGGATACTCTTGCCGATTGGCGCTTGTCTGATACTTGGAGCACTGTACAATCCAATTACTACTGGACTTGCCAGTTCAGGCTTCATGGCAAATCAACCTCCACCTCAGCAATACCAGCAAACAAATCAACCTCAACAACCGTACGAACAGGGATATCAAGCGCCTCCACCAGCCTCCAGCACTTACCAGGAAAGTGGGCAACAGTATCAATATCCGCCTCAACCCAAACAACAGTATGATCAACCGGAAGCAGAATCCCCTCAAGAGCAGGAGTTACCACCCCAGCAGCAATAATCGGTTACATATTCTCCAAACTCGGTAAGATCATACGATAGTATTGTATTTCACCCAGTTTCAAAACACGAAGAGGAGTAACGCCACATGACATTGACGAACTTTGCCGGTGCAGTCGCTGTTATTACTGGCGGAGCAAGCGGCATCGGGCTTGCTACAGCTCGCGCTCTCCACTCCAGAGGTGCACAAATCGTTCTCGCAGATATCAACACACCTGGACTATTACAGGCCAAAGAGCAAATACGCCAGCACAATTCCGAAGCCCAAGGTCAAATCCTTACTATTACTACAGACGTTACCAACCAGACACACGTAGAGGATCTTATGCGGCAAACTATTGCTGCACTTGGACGCATTGACCTTGTGGTAACAAGCGCTGGTATAGGACGTGGAGGAGCTATTGACACGTTCTCAGCAAGTGATATGCAAACCATGATGAATATCAATTTTATGGGCACATATCACTGTGTTCAGGCTGCGCTGCCAACTATGCGCCAGCAACAAAGCGGTCACTTCGTCTTTCTCAGTTCGGTAGCCGGTAAATTTGGTGTTCCTTTGCTCTCCGCTTACTGCGCGAGCAAGTGGGCAGTGCGAGGCTTCTCTTCAGCATTGCGATCAGAATTGCATGGAACAGGGATTGGAGTCACTACAGTCTACCCCGCCTGGGTCGATACCCCTATGGTTAAACAAGAAGAAAACTCACTTAATATGACGGATATACAGGTGATGCTCACACCGGACCAGGTCGCCACTGCAATTCTACAAGCCGTGACAGAGGATCGACGAGATCTTACCCTGGCTCCCAATCCTGATATAGCATTCATAATGCAAATATATAAAGATGACCCTGACAAAGCAGAAATGCTGCTTGGCGAATCGTACTTCCGGCGAGTAAACCGTTCTGACGAACAACAGGCCGCACAGGGACCACAACAATGAAATCGGCTGGACATTCGCGCAATTACGGCAACTATGGCCCTGGGAGTGTCGGCTGGAAGATTAACCGTGAAGGCGCCATATTGCTGGGAGGCTCCCGTGCTGTTCTGATGCAATTAGCTCACCCCCTCGTTGCAATGGGGGTGAGCGCGCATAGCAACTATATGACCGATCCCTTTGGACGAGCGGAACGTACATTTGTGCTTGGGGAATTACTCACTTTTGGTTCACCGGAAAGAGCTCGCAATGCAGCCCACACTATCAATCGCTTGCATTTACACGTTCACGGTCATTTACCAATAGATGCAGGCGCCTTCACGAAAGGAACTCGCTATGACGCACACAATCCGGAGTTGCTACTCTGGGTACATGCTACTTTGGTAGATACCTCGATTCTCTGTTATAACCTCTTTATCGGTTCGCTCACCCCAGTTGAACAAGACACTTTCTACCAGGAATCAAAAGAGGTAGCGCATTTTCTTGGTTTAGCTCGAGACAAAATGCCCGGCACTGTAGACGACCTGCGGCAATATGTGTACGATATGGTGCATAGCAACCGCCTTGTTGCCACTCCACAAGCCCGTCAACTTGCGCATCAATTACTTTTTCCACCTGCGCCAGCCATTCTACGTCCCCTGATGCACCTCAATCTGCAACTGACTTGCGCCCTCTTGCCTCAACCTGTTCGTGAGATCTACGGTCTGGAATGGGACCCGCGTCGCCAATTCATCTTCGACCTATCAGCAGGAGGAATTCGAACAATCATCCCTCGTCTACCGGTATACCTTCGTGAATTACCGATAACAAGGCGTCTCATACGGGAAAATGTAGAACAACCCACCGCATTGTGGTGGGGACACTCGCGTCGTCCTAGTCGGGGAATTATTCATAAAATCTCACATCTCTGCTAAGATGCTGAGCTTCCGGCCTTGGGTTGAGGTGAGATGTAAGATATTACTAATGTGAAATTACACTGGAGACAAAAAACGCCAGCACAATTAACCAGCTAATGATAAAAGCAAAAATAACCCGGAGCGCTACACCCGAAAGAGGTAGACTACGACGCTGATTTTGAATTGGAGTGGAGATTCCATTTGTTGACATGTATTTTCTCCGTTAATAAAATGATTTTTGACTTTTTTGGAAAATCCAGGCAACGTACGAAACAATGCCTTCCATCACATATAACGGTTCATACAACTCTAGTTAACATATGGAATACAAATGGGGAGGATACATTGGTGGCGAATTTTTAACCTACAGCCCTTTTCTGCTTTTCTTTAGACATTCGTCACATTCGCAACTGGCACGCAGTTTCTCATAGGTGTAAATACCTGTTTTATGCCCATCTTCCCAGATGGGTGTCAAACCGTAGCGACCTACAGGTTGTACATCAACCAGTGTTGTCTCTTCAACACTTAAACTTTGTTTATTCTGCAACATGCCAGGCTGACTTCCTTCACCAGCACACCAGGCACAGGGACAGGCCCAACGAAGTGCTTCCCAGCTATGAACGCTCTCATGCTCATCAGTCCAGGTCAAAGTAAGTTGCCTTTTCTCTTCATCAAGCAAAAACGATGTTGGAGATGGATGTTTATATTGGGACATTTATTTCATTACCTTTAGATGAATAACCGACGAAGACCATTCAGCTCAAATCAAAGCACTGACCAATGTTGTGAGCTTCAATTGTAACAATGATAACTCTATTATATGCTCTCTCAGTATCTACGTCTATATATTTGTCACTTTGCCTGAGTACAGACACTTTGACTGTTACTTTCACAAGCATTTTCCCGTCTTACGAATTAGATTGACGTAAACTTGCCTTGAGCTACTCATATACGTGTATTATCCAGATACTCATTTGTGTTTTCAAGAAAAAAATATCTACAGTCCGAACGTATTCTTCATAAGAAGTCGTAGTCGTAATAGAAAGGCTGCTGACAAGGGGAAACGCACCATGGTGTTCGTATTTATAACTGCGGGGATAATTAGCCTGTTGGCTGCCACAATAGGAGCCTTGATAGCTTTTAAGATACAATCTCGTATATTACGCAATACTGGATTAGAGCATGAAGCATGGCAACTCGCACAGGAAGCTCACCAAAGTGTCTGGGAAGGAAATCAAAGAAAACAGGCGCTTGAACTAGAGCACGAGCTTACCAGGCAAGTACAACAGATTCAAGAAGCATGGCAGAGGTGGGAAGTCCATGATACACAGCGATTAGCAAAGTTGACATTGGAACAGAAACTTGCTTCTCTCCCTCGCATAGAGGACGTACCAGTTCCATTGATTGAGTACAATAAACCGGAACAAACCGGTCCATATAGTTCACACTCACAACCTCCTTCATTTTTTAGAACCAATCTGTGCGAGCGAGACCTATCCTATCGCTACCTCGAACAGGCGGATTTTCGTGAAGCACAACTAGAAAATGCTAATTTCTATATGGCCGATCTTGCCAGAGCTAGTCTAACCGGTGCTAACCTCGCTGGTGCTGACCTTGCTGGCGCTAATCTTACAGGGGCTGATTTGCGTGATGCGATATTGAGCGGCGCAAATATGCTCGTTGCAGATTTGAATGGCGCCATCCTGAACGGAGCCAATTTACTTGGTACGCATAATTTGACTCGTGAACAAATCAACTCAGCTATTTATAACCGTGATACGCAAATCGACTCTGAATTTGATGCAACTCTTCCACGCATTGCAAATGCTGACCTCACAAACCTGAATCCATCGTCTGAACCAACTCCAAAAGACTTTGAAACAAGCATTCCTATTTCGAGATTCAAGAGCAATGCACGAGCAAAGGCGAAAAAAGTGGTTTCGAAAAATTCACCTAAATAGAGATGCGAGAATCTCTGTGCTACCTCTTTTGTGCTATACTACCACCATTATGAAAAGTGGTTGGGTAGAAAGTAATTGCAAAAAGGAAGAGTATGACAGAACAACATTTGCCACTCACAGGTAAAATCGCATTAATAACTGGAAGCAGTCAGGGCATTGGTAGAGCAACGGCCTTACGTCTTGCACAATCTGGATCCGACATTGTCATTAACTACCGCAACAAAGCCAGTGCAGCCGAAGAGGTAAAAGCCAATATTGAAGAAATGGGAAGGCGCTGCATCGCAATCCATGCCGATGTCAGCCAGGAAGAAGATGTCACACGTCTCTTCACAGTGGCTAACGAGTCCCTCGGCCCTATCACAATTCTGGTAAACAATGCGGGTACAACCCGAGATAAGCTCATCCTCCAAATGTCCCTCGCAGACTTTGAGTATGTTGTTGATACCAATTTGCGCTCTACATTCCTTTGCACGAAGGCTGCGTTACGTGGGATGATGAGAGCTCGCTGGGGCCGCATAGTAAATATCTCTTCACCAGCCGCATTACTAGGCAGCGCAGGACAGGCTAATTACGCTGCTTCTAAGGCCGCCATTCTCGCTTTAACTCTAAGTACAGCACGGGAAATGGCCAGCCGCAACATCACAGTCAACGCAATTGCCCCTGGCTTTATTCCCACAGAACTCACTTCCACCCTTACAGAGCAACAACGCAACTATCTGCTTACTAACACCCCTGTTGGCCGTTTTGGAGAACCCGAAGAGATCGCAACAACCGTTAATTTCTTCTGTTCACCCGAAGCAGCCTATATCACAGGTCAGATTCTTTGTGTTGATGGTGGTATGGCGATGCGCATCTAATGAATAAAAAATGAAACAAAATGGGTGATGGTTCTTCTCTAATTTAATAGCAATGCGATCTTACAAGGAGACTACACCTATGGACTTGATCTATCCGGAAGAAATCGAGCAATTATCTTTTGAAGCATTTGCTTCACATAAGTTTTACACTGAAGTCAATCGCTCACTGGTTCGACATGCCCTCAGCTCCATTACGTCACGTCCACCGGGCACCACTTTGACTATCGTCGACATGGCTTGCGGAACTGGAGCTGTCACATGGCTCATCACCGAAGAATTGGCAAAGCAGGGACGTCATGCACATATTATTGGTGTCGATCCTTCGGCAGAGGCCCTACGACTGGCGCAAAGGAGTATGGAAAAGTTACAGGCGAAGGGGATAGAGATGAAAGTCAATTTCATCCAGGGAGAGACTTCCGATCTTCCCCAAATCATCCAGAATGCAGACGCTGTATTTTTCTGTAATGCAATTCACCTCCTTTCTAATAAGCTTTCTGCATTCAAACTTATCGCCAGTATTCTTACTCCCCATGGCATATTTGCCTGTAACAGCGCCTTTTACAAAGGAACCTACGTTGAGGGAACCGAACGTTTCTATCGTCAATGGACACGGCGCGCGATTGGCTGGCTGCATAGAGAGCACCCGGAAGTGCATTTATCACGCGAGGCAAAAGCAATGGCCATGCAGCAGCTTGATCGGGAAGGATATATTTACCTCCTCAGAGCGGGGGGGTTCCCCTGTATAGATGCTGTCGAGGAACAGGTGATGATGACTATGGATTCTTACAGAGATATAGGACAATACTGGCTCTTCATTGAGGGTGCGCTGCCAGGAATCCCATTAGCGCTCGGAGCAGAGGCGCTTGGAATCTCGGCTTACCAGGCTGGCGAAGAACTCGGCTTGAAAGAGGTCCCACGCAACTGGCTTCAGATTATTGCGCACAAAATGTAATCAAGTCGCTTTGAAATGCGCAAACGAACGAAACCGAACGTGCGACTCTATGCTACAATAAGAAAAGAGTCACACGTTCGGTTTCGTTCACTATTATCTGGTCCACCCACAAACCCGGTTAGGAGAACAGTTGCATGCAATGGGCTATCGCTACCGCTGCATTCCTCGCTTCCGCAGTTGAGTTTGTCGAGGCGTTTACAATTGTACTGGTTGTTGGCATAACTATCAATTGGCGCAGTTCACTTCTTGGCGCTTTTGCTGCCGCCGTCACTCTCGCCATTATTATTGCCACTCTCGGTGTCGCACTTGTCAAATGGATTCCCATCAATGATTTTCGTCTGATAGTTGGCATCATCCTGATTCTATTCGGCTTAAAATGGCTCAAAAAGGCCATACTTCGCTATAGTGGGCTAAAAGCTCTCCATGATGAAGAAGCCATCTTTGAAGAAACAATGGCAGAAATTCGCGCCCGTGGAGAAACGATTGTACCCCGTTTCCAGCCTTTTGGAGTAGCCTTATCCTACAAATCAGTGCTACTTGAAGGGCTTGAGGTCGCTTTTATCGTAATTACCTTTGGCAGTAGTGTCACGAACAGTACTGGGATCAACGGCATTACCTCAGCGGCCATCGGCGCAACAATTGCGGGTATACTCGTAATTGCTGCTGGAGTAATAATCAAGGCGCCGCTTACAAAGGTTCCAGAAAATACACTCAAGTTTATCGTTGGAATCATGCTCACCTCTTTCGGCACATTCTGGGCTGCTGAAGGATTCGGTTTTGAATGGCCGCTCTCTGATGCCTTTATCCCAATTCTAGTTGTCATTTACCTACTTGTATCATATGGCCTTGTAACCTGGCTCAAATGGAATAAGCAACATCAATTAGCGATGGCTAATACAAGCAGCGTTTCCACTACGGCTACAGAGCAAGAGGAGGTGCGCCCATGAAAGTCATCAAAGCTATCTACGATTTTCTTGTGGGCGACATGATTATCCTGGTCGGAGTTATCATCGCTTTGCTTGTACT
>WNFF01010861.1_pt1 | contig 13207 bp, 8 predicted proteins | sample 5400441 | NCBI WGS metagenome assembly WNFF01 (sample SAMN13153345, study PRJNA577476) | soil metagenome | isolation source: 120 cm saprolite under Douglas fir tree site 2 hole 3 replicate 1 | place: USA:California | collected 2015-04-18
CCATGAGCTTGTCGGCCCCGCTGAGCCGGTTGAGCGCCGGGCCCATGCCGGGGAAGTAGTCCATCAGCGCCTTCAGCATCCGGCCCGGGCCTAGGCTCACGACGATCTCGGCCCTGGGCTTGTCGATGGCACGCAGTGTCGCGGCGGCCACCTGCTCAGGTTTGACGGAGAACGCCGTGCTCGCGGTCAGGCCGGTCTCGGCGAGGGTGCGGACGCTCACCCCGGTGTCCTTGACGGGCCCGAGAATGAGGCTCGCGTCCATCGCACTCCTGCAACGAGCCCGGAGCGGACTTAGGCTCGTCCGGGCGAGCCCTGTGCGGAGATCTCCCGGAGCGAGGGTCTGGGGATCTTCAGGCCGCTGGGCGCCCGCCGTTCAGTTGTTCCTTGTGCGCCGAGGCGTACATCGGCACGAACTCCTGGCCGGAGAGGGCCTGAATCGCCCCCATGACCTCGTCGGCCACCGCGCGGCGCGCCTTAGCCCCGGTGCCCTGCCCGTCGTGTTCGGCGAAGGTCAGCGGCGCGCCGATCCGGATTCGGATCCGGTGCAGCCGCGGAACAGTATGGCCGGGCGGGAGCACCCGGTCCGTGCCGATCATGGCGACGGGGATCACCGGAAGGCCCGAGTTGAGGGCCAGCCAGCCGACCCCCGTCCGGCCGCGGTACAGGCGCCCGTCCGGTGACCTGGTGCCCTCCGGATAGATGCCGAACAATTCGCCGCCGCGCAGCAGCCCGAGCGCCGCGTCCAGCATGTCCTGTGCCGCGCGTGCCTCGGCCCGGTCCACCCTGAGTTGCTTGGTCGCGCGGAGGTAGGCGCCGGCGAACCGCTGGGCAGGCCGGGTGCCGGTGAAGTACTCCGACTTGGCGGCGAAGGTGAGCGGCCGGTCGAGAACCAGGGGGAGGAAGACCGAGTCCACGATCGACAGGTGATTGGAGGCGATGATGGCGCCACCGGTGCGCGGGATGTGCTCGCCGCCCTCGACCTCCGGCCGCCACAGCAGATGCAGTAATGGGCCGGCCAGAACTCGTGAGACCTGGTACTTCAACCGATCCCTCCCCGTGGTGCGAACCTCGACGGCAGGTCAAAGATAGCCTTGGTCACCGCTCCGGGATGCGGCGGCGGCGGAAGGGCGGACAGGATCGCCACGGCCAGGGGCAGTACCAGCGGCAGTTCGGCGGCGGCGACCGTCACGCCGGAGTCCTCCGCGAACCAGCCGAGCACGGCCATCAGCCAGATCGCGCCGAAGACCGTCCGCAGCAGCGGGATGCTCTGGTACGCGCGGACCAGCAGCCCGGCGTGGAACCTGGCCGGCCAGGCGACAGCCAGGCCGGCCGCGACAATGATGACCGGGATCACCAGGCTCCACATGCTGACGGTCAGCGAGCCGACGTTGGAGCCGACCTTCCGCTGCAGGATGCCGCCGGCCCCGCCATGCAGCACCTTTCCGACGAAACTCCCGACATCGGACGGCCCGGTGGCCGGGGCGAAGTAATTGACCACCGCGAACAACGTCACCAGCGCGACTCCGCTGACTGCGACGATCACCGCCCGCCTGGCATTCATCTTCACGCCGGCCAGCGCGGCCAGCAGCAGCAGGAAGCCGGGGACCATGGCGATCGTCCCGCCCACCTTGGCGCCGAACCCCGGCCAGCCCGCCGCGACCACGGCGAACAGGGCCACCGCTCCGGCCGCGATCACGGCCCGGCTGCGCGAGCCTTGCCGCAACGCGGTCGCGCCGACCCAGGCCGCGCAGAGGATGCCCGATGCGCCGTAGATTTCCACGGCGTTGTTGCCGATGCCGTAGTACCGGCCTGCCACCAGCACGGAGAGCCCGAACGGCGTGCTCACCTGCAGCCGGGAGCCGGTCATCACATCCAGCGCGATGACGCCCACTGTCACGGCACCCACCACACCCGGCGGCCCGAGGGGATCGCGCCGCCACGGCCCGTTCAGCGCGATCGCAGCGATCACGGCCGCCCACCCGGCGGCCATCGCGTACAGCAGCACCGCCGGGTGCCCGAGCAACCACCAGGGCACGAGGCTGGCCAGGAAGGTGCCCGCGGGGACGGAGGCGGCGTAGACGCCTGCCACCCTGGCGATGGCCCGGCGGCGGCGCTGCCGGCTGGCCCGCCGGCCCCACGGCAGCACCCAGATCAGGACAAAGACCGCCACGTAGCCGAATCCGACGATCACGAAGAACCAGGTCATCGTGGCCTTGTAGACCTGGGCGCCGGCGTCCTGGCCGATCAGCCCGCGGACCGCGGTCGCCAGGCTGCCGCGGCTGGCGCGGGTCAGCGGCGAGCCCACCACACCGGAAGGGACTGGCTGGGCCCGCCAGCGCAGCACGCTGGGCGTCAGGTCGGTGATCACCGCCATGCCCGGCTGGCGGGTCGAGGCGGCGGCGAGCAGCCCCGAGCGGTAGCCAGGGCCACTGACAATGACCAGGCGCAGGTGCGGTGCTGAGTCATCCCCGGGCGCGGTGACCACGAGGATCGTTCCGGGCGGGAGTTCGGCGCTCAGCCGCCCGATCTCGCGGTCATCGGCCCGGACCTGCGCAGCCCGTGCGCCAGCGGCGAACCCTGCGGAGGAACTCAGCGCGCCCAGGTCGACCACGGTCAGCGGGCACCGCGCGAGGTCCTGGCGGGTCAGCCCGGTCGCCGCCGGGAGGTAGGAACTCACCTGCCCCGTCTTGCTCGCAAGAGCCAGCGCGGCGCCCGGCCCCACCGCGGTCGCACACCGCCCGGGACCTGCTGCCGTCCCGAGCAGCCCCCACTGCGGGTTGTAGTGGAACTGCGCGTTGTAGGAGGCGATCGAGGGCGCCCCGGGCACCCAGGCGGGCCCGGGGGTCCCCGCATTAGCGGCCGTCGCCTGGGGAAACACGTCGGGGAGCGGTGCGCACGAGCCTGCGGCGGTGCGCGGGGCAGCCGCGCGGGCGGCCCCGTTCAGCGTCAGCCAGCCGTCAGCCGGGCAGCTGTGGGTCGCGACCCCGCTGACCACCAGGGAGCCGATCGAGCCCTCCTGGGCGAGCCGCCACAGCGCGGGCGTGGCCGCCGCCGACACGTCGCTCCAGCGCAGGCCCGCGATTCCGATCAGCACGACGCGGTGTGGCGTAGCTCCCGCCCCGGCGGACGCGGGACGCGCTGCGGCGACTCGGCTGACTGTCGCCCCGTTCGCCGCGCTGGCCGTCGTGGTCGCGCTGGCCGTGCTGGCCAGGGCGGTTCCGCCCACCACGGCCACGGCCAGCACGACGGACGCGAGAGCCAGGGTCCTGCGCACGTCGTAACCGTATCCGGCTCCGGGAGGCCGCCGATTTCACGCCGCCGCGATGGCACGGAGTCACGCCGGCTAGATGCAGATGTTCTGGTTGGCGGTCCTGGGCGCGAAGCTGGCTGAGGGCTGCGCGGCTGGTGCCGGTGCTGACGGCGTCGTGACGTAGGCGGTGGTGCCGTAATCGCCGCCGAGGACGAGCGTGACCGCCGCCGCGCTGCCCGGGACCTCCTGCAAGCCGGCACCGGGGACCTTGCCTGCGAGCAGCCTGGCGGCGGCCGCCAGCGCTGGAGGGTACTTGATGACGGTTTCGGTTACGTTCTGGATGGTGGTTGTGGTTGTGGTTGTGGCCTTAAAACCGTCCTGCTGCAGAACGGCCGCGACGGTGGCCTCCAGGCCGGCCTGCTGGGTTCCGTTGAGCACATCGACGGACACCGTGTGCGGTGCGAGTGCCGGTGCCCTGGGCGGCGCGAACAGTGCGGTGCTGACCGGTATGTCATCCTGGAACGCCTGGAAGATCAGGCTGGCCTCGGGCTGTGTCCACATCACGTTGGCGTTGTCGGTGGGGTCCACGAGGGCGCGGGGGTAGGTGGGCACGGTGAAAAACGTCACCTGGCTGCGCTGCATGTTCTTCAGGCTGCTGGCGAGGTTGTAGAGGCCGTGGATACCGCCGAGCCCGGTGTCGATGGTGACTGACTTGGTCGCCGCGTTCAGGAAATTGTAGATCGCCAGAGGGTTGAGCAACTGGCTCTTGACCCGGTTGACCAGCGAGGACATGAACGCCTGCTGCCTGCCGATCCGCTCCAGGTCGCTGCCGTTGCCGAGGGTGTACCGGGCGCGGACGTAGCCGAGCGCCTGAACGCCGTTGAGCATGTGATGGCCGGCGGTCAGGTTGAGGCCCGATTTCGGGTCGTCAATCGGCGTGGTGTTGCACTCCTGGACGCCGCCGAGGGCATTCACCATGTCGCGAAAGCCCGCGAAATTGATAGCCACGAAGTGGTCAATGTGGATACCGGTATTCTGCTCAAGTGTCTTGATCGTGCAGGCTGTGCCGAGAGTGGTGTGATTCCCGTCCAGATTACCCAGCGCGAACGCCTCGTTAATCTTGAAACTGGTCGGCGACGACGTCTGCCCGTTGCCCATCCGGCAGGACGGGATGCTCACCCAGGAGTCGCGCGGAATTGACATGATGTCGGCCCATTTCCGGCTTGCGGAGATATGCACGATCATCAGGGTGTCTGACTGGTCGGTGGTCAGGTTGGTGCCGAAGCCGCCGCCCTGCCCATTGCGCGTGTCCGAGCCGATCACCACGATGTTCTCAGCCTGCGGGTGCAGGTCCGTGGGCTGGTGGCCGAGCATGCCGGAGATGTCGACCTGGTGGATGTTGCTGTTCAGGTGCTGGTAGACGAGGTAACTGCCGACTGCGGCGAAGAGGAGCAGGCTGGCCGTGATGCCGCCGGTCCACGCCAGGACCTTCTTGCTGCGGGCTGGCCTCTGACGGCCGCGTCGGCGGTGGCGCGCGCGGTTGCCCGGTGCTGGCGTGCCCGTGTGTGCTCACCCCCATCCCCGAGCCAGTGGGGGGTTCCTGCGGGCCCCTGCGCCAGCGCGCAGGAAAGGTGAAACGGCCCAGCCATCTCGCGGGCCCATTTCATTATGTAACAACGTAGAAGCGACCCTGAGTTGCACGCTCTAGCCGCAATGCAGGCTTCTGCCTTGCGCTACGCCCCCGACCCGGTGGTTTCCCCCCGTTGTTGGCCAGAGTACTCGCCGGCATCATCGAGCGCCTGTGTCCGCCGCTATGGGACGATTGTCAATCTACAAGGCCATTGAGCCCGATCTGTGTCCGGCGGCCGGCCCTGGCCGGACCGGATCGGTGCTGTAGGCGTAGAAGTCGCCGATGACGGCGACGTTCATCATGGTGAACTTCGGGCGAACTCGGGTTAACGCGTCCCCAAAGCCGAAGACCTAGATCATTTTCGCTGCGACCATTGGTTCCGTGCATTGGATCGACAGGATTGCTCGGCACTAGGCATTCCGCACCAGGCATTTTAAGCACTGGCCTGGAAGATGTCAGCCATAGTTCACCCAAGCTTCGACAAAAAGTGTATTGAGCCAATCGTGGGCCTGTGTCATTGTCTGTCCTGAACTACCGTCAGTACTCACCCATCTACAGAGAGGTCCTGCCTAGATGAACGATCCTCCAGCGCAATGGGCGCAGTCACGCACGGCTCGGACGGCGATCAGATTCCTCACAGTGGGTGGCGGAGTCATCTTAAGCGTCACGGCCCTTGCCGGGCCAAGCCGCGCCGACGAAACGCAGCTCACGCAGGCGCCGCCGGGCCCAGCCCTGACGGCACCAGTTGGTCCAGGGGGCATTCCCACGGATTCCTCTGCGCAGGGTGCGCCTAGCCTACAGGGCGTAGTCATCACGGGATGCTATGCCGGCGGGTGTGCGATGGGCGGAAGGACGGGCAACGCCACGATCGCGGGCTTTGGCGTCGGCACGCCGAGCCTCGAGATCGCGCCTCAGTGGGGGACCCCACCGACACAGTCCAGCTGGGGGGCCACACTCTCGCTGGACTCACTCTGGGGTGGGCGCGTCAAGTTTAATTGGGACTCAGTCAACGGCTTCACGTGGCAAGGTTCAGCGTCCAAAAGCAACCTTGGCTTTAACGTTGGCCAAACCTACGACCCGAACCAGGGCTGGCTAACAAATAATCCAACGCCGAGCACGAATTATCGAATCGGGCTCCGAGACAACCTTATTTTCTACGGAGTGTACGTTCCTCCGCCGGATCCGTCGAAGCCCTATACGTATTACTTGCCCGACGGGACACCGGTGACGTCGTATCCGCCGGGCTACGTGCCACCAGAGGCCAAGCTGAACGATTGGAGCACTGCTTTCAAAAACCCACCTCCCCCTTCATCCGACGGAGGGGGCAGCGGGGGCCAGATTCCGCAGGGGATCCGTGACCAGTTCGGGCTCGGTCCAGACGGCCAACCGCTAGGTGGGACGCCTTCGGGTGGCTGGCCGGCTCCTCCCCCGGCTCCAGATCCTGGTCCGGCAGGGTCAAATGGGCCGGGTACCGTTCCGCCGGCTCCGGAGCCCGATCAGGCGAGTCCGGCTCCTGGCCAGCCGGGGGCGGACACGTCGGGCTCCGCTCCTCCTGTCCCTGGTCCAGCGGGGTCCGGTGGATCGGATTCCACTCCCGGGAGTCCGGCTCCCGCTCCGGCAGCTCCGGAGTCCAGCCCGTCTGCTCCGGCACCGGCAGGTTCAGATGTGCCCGCGGGGCCCCCTGCTTCAGCTCCTGCAGTTTCAGATGCGGCGCCGCCAGCTCCTGCTGTTCCGGATATGGCGCCGCCAGCCCCCCCTGTGGCGCCGCCAGCTCCTGCCGGTTCAGATGCGGTGCCGCCGGCTCCTCCTGTGGCGCCGCCAATCCCTGCTCCTGTTCCGCCCATTCCCGTCGACCCACTGGCCGGCGTCGGGTCCACCAGTGGCCTCGACAGCGGCCTGAGTTCAAGCCTGAACAGCGTCGCCGCCGACATGTCTGCCGTGGCCGGTCTCGGCTCGGGTTTGGACTCGGGTGGTCTCAGTATGGACACCGGCGGGCTCAGCGGCGGTATCAGCAGTGGCAGTAGCGACTAATACGACTGGGAACCGACGGAAAGGTGGGAGCGGCTCAGGAACGGAGCCGCTCCCACCTTCCTGCGCCAAGGCCGCCGAGCCTGCCGCATTACAAAGACTCGCCCAGCGGGCTGCTCGCTTGCGCGCTGCCTTTCCCCGGCAGGCGCGGCCCGAAGCCCAGACTTGCCGCGCAGTCAAACCTTCCCGTCCTCCTCGAGGCTGGCGTCCCTGGAGGAAGCGGACAGGTCTTCACGTTTGGCTGTGAGCTGGGTGTTTGTGGGGTGATCGGGGTGCCGTCCACAGGTTAAGCCGGCTGTGCCCACAGTGTTATGGGCTGTCTGGCTGGGTATCGGCGGTGGCGGCCCGGGGCTTGCGCTGCCAGCGCGGGTCGGCCTCGAAGGCGGCGGTTCCGAGGGCTTCGAGCCGGGTGAGCAGCTCGCGCAGCCGCCGGTCGTTGCTGATCCAGGCCTGGTAGTCGTGGTACTGGTCGGCGCTGAGCCAGCGGCCGACGGTTTTGGCGGCGACCTTGCGGGTCCACTGCCAGTAGGGGCCGTGCAGGCGGGGCGGGTCGGCGTGGCAGCCGCAGTTGGGGTGGCCGCAGCGGATACGCCGCTGGGTGATCGGGGTGCGCCGCTGGGTGATCGAGCCGGGCAGGACCATGCCGGAGGCGGCGATGGCGGCCAGCTCGGCGGCGATCTGGCGGGCCTGGGCCTGGTGGCTGGCGGCGACGTGCACGCTCTCAGGGTGGCATAGGCGGGTAACCCCCGGCATGTCTGGCTGTATATACCCAGTGTGAGGGCTGTCCCGCGGGCCGCGCCCCCGCCGCCCGTGCACCAGGCCGCAGGGCCGGCGGCTGGCTACATCGCGGCCTGGCGGCCGTCGTCGGTGCCGCCGCAGGCTGCGGTCTTTGCCCGGGCGGTCGTCGGGCAGGCGGCGCCCGGCGGGCGGGAGCGGGCGAAGAACCTGCTGTGGGCGGCGGGAAAGCTGGCCGGCTACGGGATCGGGATCGGGCTGGAGCCGGTCCCGGAAGTGCTGCTGCACCCGTCGGTGATCGAGCGGTTCACCGCGCACGCGCCCGGCCTGACGGGCGTCACCCGGCGGACGCTGCGCACGAACCTGCGGTTCCTGGCCCGGGCGGTGGTCCCGCAGCTGCACCCGGCGGACGCGCCGCTGCCCCGCGAGCGCGCCAAGGCGCCCTACACGCCGGCGGAGATCGATGGCTACCTTGCCCTCGCTGACGCGCAGCCGACACTGGCACGGCGGATGCGCGCCGCCGGGCTGGTCGGCCTGGGCGCCGGCGCCGGGCTGATCCGCGCCGACCTGCGCGCCGTCCGCGGCACCGACATCTGCAGCCGGTCCGGTGGCGTAGTAGCCGAGGTGCGCGGCACCCGGCCGCGGACAGTGCCGGTCCTGGCCCGTTACCACGAGATTCTGCTCGCTGCGGCGCAGTTCGCCGGCCAGAACCTGGTCACCGGCGGCACCAGCCCGCAGCGGCATAACATCACGAACCCGCTGGCCCGGTCGCTGGCCGGCGGCACCGGGCTGCCCCGCCTGGACACCAGCCGGCTGCGCGCCACCTGGCTGGCCGACTGTGCCGGGCTGCTCGGCCTGGCCACGTTCCTGCACGCCGCCGGGATCAGCTGCAGCCAGCGGCTCGGCGACATCACCGCCACCCTGCGGCCCGGTGACGAGGCCGAGGCGGTGGCCCTGCTCGGCCGGAGCAGCCGGTGACCGGCCCGGCCACGCTCACTGCCATCGAGGACATCATCGACGGCTCCGGCGTCGCGGCGGCGATCGAGGCGCTGCTGCCCATAGGCGTGCGGCACCGCCAGCTGACCGCCCGCGTCTTGCTGACCGGGATGATGCTCGCCCTGGATGATGACCGGCCCGCGCACCTGACCAGGGTGCACGCGGCGCTGACCACCCTGCCCGCCGATGACCAGGCACGGCTCGGCGTCGCGGAAGAGTGGAAGACCGGCCCGCACCAGCTCACCTACCGGCAGGCCGGGCGCACCTTTAACCTCGTGGCGGATGCGCTGGCCAAAGAGCACCCCGACGGCGCCCCCTCCGATGCCCTCACCGGCGTCTGCGATGACCTGCTGGAAGCCAGCATCCCCGCAGAGCACAAGGACGCCTCCGCCGCGCTGGCCGTGGACTGGACCGATGTGGAGACCTGGTCCCGCCCGCCACGGCACGGGACAACCGAGTGCGCCGACCCTGAGGCGCACTGGGGACACCGCAACTCCAACCTGCCCGGCCCGAAGGGCGAGATGTTCTTCGGCTTCTACCTGTCCGCCGGCACCATGACCCGCGAGGAGCGCGGCCCGGCCGTCCCTGAGCTAGCCCGCCGGATGACCCTGTCCTCCTGCGAGCTGGACCCGGCCCGCGCCCTCGTCAGGGTCCTGACCCGCATGCCAGCGGCCGGCACCAGCCTCGGCGACATCCTGGGTGACTCCGGCTACGCCCACCGCGACGCCGGCGCCTGGTCCATCCCGCTCCGCCAGGCCGGCGCCCAGCTCATCCAGGACCTGCACCCCAGCGACCGCGGGCCCAAGGGCACCCACCACGGCGCAGTCATCGCCAACGGAAACCTCTACTGCCCGGCCACGCCCAGACCGCTGCTGGAACTCGGCCCGCTGGCCCCCGCCGCGACCGCGGAGCAGACAGCCGCGCACGATCAGCAGACCGCCGAGCTAGCACGGTACAAGCTCGGCCGGATCAGCGCTGATGACACCGACGGCTACCACCGGGTCATGTGCCCCGCCGTCATGGGGAAGATCCGCTGCCCGCACCGGCCGGACTCGACGAGACTGGACCGCGGCCGGCCGGAAATCCTCACCCCGCCGCAGCAGCCGCCCGCCTGCTGCACCCAGCAGACCATCACCGTCCCGCCGCAGGTCGCGGCGAAGACCCGGCAGAAACACGACTACCCCTCAAAGGAGCACCGGCGCTCCTACGCCCGGCGCACCGGCGCCGAGCGCACGTTCTCCACCATCAAAGACCCCGCCACCACCAGCATCGCCCGCGGCTGGTGCCGCCTCACGGGCGTGACCCCGCTCGCCCTGTGGCTCGCCTGCCTGCTCGTCGTCCGCAACCAGCGCATCCTCGCCGCCTGCAGCGCCCGCCAGGATGAGAACAACCGCCGGATCGCCGCCGGGCTCCCGCCGAAAACCCGCAAGCGCCGCCGCAAGACCCTCGCCAGTCTCGCCGCCGCCCCGCCATAACCAGCCGGCAACACCCCGGGCTACCGCCCGCTCACCGCCTCCTCGCCCATCAGGCCCGGTCACTACAGCGGTCCGCACGTCCTGATCCAGGCCGAAAAGGCAATCCAGGCCCGAGCAGCAGCACAAACAAGATCATCTCAAGTCACGCGACCCGGCAGCAGAACTGTCAGACCCAAACGTGAACATGAACCCTGGTGAAACGTGAAGACCTCGCGGAGCCGGTGAGCGGATTCGAACCGCTGACCTGCCGTTTACAAGTAGCTTGGCCGGGCGTCCCGGTGTTCCTGCCTGCGCGGATGTCTCGGCCGGGGTTCCGCAGATCCCTCATTCCCGTGGTTGCGCTGGCATCTCATTCCACGGCTCATTCCACGACATGCACCTCGGCCCCTGACCAGCGACTACTCGCAGTAGCCGCATGCGGCCGGCGGACTCGAACGGAGAGCGCCAGGCTCCTCCCGCTGATCCGTGGAATCGCCCGCCGGTTGATCCGAAACGCTCGTTTTTACGAGCGCAGCACTGCGAGCGCCCGCCGCTGTAAGGTGGGCGCCCGTCGGGGAGAAAGCCCGGCGAGCCGCCTAGGATGACGACCAAGGCAATGAGCCGGACCGCCGGGCGGGGGGCTATGACCTGGCCGGGCCCGTGCCCGATGGCGGTCACGGCCGCTAGGCAGCAGCCGACTAGCAGCGAGCCTGGGCCGACAGCCTTCGGCGGGTCTCCGCGGCATCTGACCGCGGTTTAACCCTTCTACGGGCCGCAGGCGCACCGGCCTCCGCCGACTCAACGGGACATGGGCGTAGTCGCCGCGACCGCGAGACAGGCGCGGGCTTCCATCCTGGGCAGGCGGTGACAGCGCGTAGCGTTGGGTCGTGGCGTCGAGTAAGCGGAAGGATATTCCAGACCCGGTCACCAACCGGTTGTTCGCCCTGTCCGGTAATCAGTGCGCATTTCCCGGCTGCACGAACACGGTCACCCACCAGGTTGCTCCAGGTGAGCAACCGGTGACACTGGCACAGCGCGCCCACATTGTCGGCGTCGGCCGACAGGGTCCGCGGTCCCAGGCGGTCCCGCCAGCGGACAACATCGACGCCGTGGAGAACCTGACGTTGTTCTGCGGGAAGTGCCACCTGATCGTCGACCGCAACCCCCGCATCTACTCCGTGGAGGTGATCGCGAAATACAAGGCCGATCACGAGGCACGGCTGGCACCAAGGAATCTCCGGCCGGCCCTGGCCCCGGTGGAGACCGACGCTGTCGACCTGTCGCTGCTGCCCGTCTCCGAACTGCCAGACACCGTCTGGAACGCGACGTCGCTGTTTCGCACGAGTGCCGAGGTCAGCGAGCACCTGCCGCGCCCTCTGCGCAATCAAGTCCTGCCGTTCGTGCTGATCAAGGGCCAGGTGTGGGCGTTCCACGACCTCGCCAATCCCAGGGGTCCGTTCAAGCAGGCGGTTGAGCCGAGCTCCGCCGAGCAGCTCGACGCCACGAGCCTGCTGAAGTCGGACGACAAGAACATCTACGTGTGGCTGCTGAACACGGCGCTGCGCCGGGCGCTTCTGCGGCGCGGCGTGCGCCACGACCGCGATCACGACCGCTACTACTTCCTCCCCGACCACGAGAATGTCACCCGGCGCGTGGAGGCCAAGACCAAGACGGGCCGCAACCAGTCCGCGAAGAAGGTGGTCCGCCAGGAGGGCGAGCGCTCCGAGCACCCCCCCGACGTCTGGTGGCACCTGGCCGCCCAGCTTCGCTTCGAGCAGTTCGCACCAGGCTCGTGGGGCCTAACCATCCGGCCCGAGTTCCACCTCACCAAGGACGGGCAGGAGCCGCTTGAGCCGCGTCGCGTCGGACGCAAGGTGACAAGACGCAAATCGCGCATGTACAACGAGGGCTACTTCGACGCTGTCCACTTCTTCCGCTACTTCCTCCTCGACGGCAAGGCGCGCTTCGTCCTGCAGGTGGGGCGGCAGGCCATCACAGTCGACGGGGACTTCCCGAGTGTGGACGCCAAGTGGCCGAAGATCGCCGACAAGCGCTTCGACCCCATCTCTATGCTTGACAGCGGCGACGAGGATGACGTGCTCGACGCGCTGGTCGGCTCGTGGGAGCTCGACGACGAATGGGACTGGGGCGCCGAGCACAGCGAGGACGACAAGTGAGCCTTACCCTCAGCCCCCTGCGCCCGGCCATTGAGTGGCTCGACGAGCCGGAGCTGGCATTCGCCGGCGGCCTCACCCACATCGATCCCAAGGTCGGCATCCCGGCGTCCGGCCCATGGTCACGGGACCAGCCGAACCATCCCTCGTCGGTGACCGCGGGCTTCATCGGCACCGCCGACTGCATCGCGAAGGCGCGCGCATGGCTGTCCCGCGCGGCCGAGGGGGTCGACGGCGACGACAACCACCATCCGTTCTGCGGCTTCCAGGTCACCGGGCCGTTCGCATCCCAGCTGCGTACTAACGGGCCAGAGGCGAAGATAACGGCCAGCGAGATCCGCGACCTTACGGCCGACCGACTAAAGCGGCTCGACGGACTGAACCACCTGCTCGGACTTATCGACAACCGCCTCATGCAGCTGGCGAGCCTGGACGCCCCGCCCACTCTGGTGTTCATCACGCTCCCGGCGGATATCGTCAAGCGCTACTGGGCTGTGCACCAGATGAACCGGGGCGTTGAGACGGTATGGAACCTTCGCGCCAGCATCAAGGCGCGCGCGATGCGGCGCGGACTGCGGACTCAGCTACTCCGGCAGGAAACCATCGAGTCAGACCTTGAGGCTCATACCTCCGAGCTTGAACACCCGGCCGACCTGGCGTGGAACCTATTCACCGCGGTCTACTTCAAGGCCGGCGGGTTTCCCTGGGCGCCCGTTGGCATCCCGGAGGGGACCTGCCACCTAGGTGTGACCTTCTACCGGCCGCATGGCGAGAGATCGGCCATGAGGACCAGCGTTGCCCAGGCCTTCGCCGAAAATGGCGATGCGTTCGTGCTGCGGGGCAACCCGTTCGAGTGGAAGGGGAAGTGGCCGCACATCCCCGCCGAAGAGGCCGCACGGCTGGTCGCAGATGTCGTCGACCGGTACACGCAGGCCATGAA
>WNFF01004666.1_pt1 | contig 13204 bp, 12 predicted proteins | sample 5400441 | NCBI WGS metagenome assembly WNFF01 (sample SAMN13153345, study PRJNA577476) | soil metagenome | isolation source: 120 cm saprolite under Douglas fir tree site 2 hole 3 replicate 1 | place: USA:California | collected 2015-04-18
CGCGGAAGAGCCGTTGCCGCTCCCCGACGCGAGCGTTGACACCGTCGTCGTCACATGGACCATGTGCTCCATCCCCTACGTTGAACAAGCGCTCCAGCAAATGAAACGTGTGCTAAGGCCGGCCGGCCGTCTCATCTTTCTCGAGCACGGCCGCTCTCCCGATCCTGGCGTCGTGGCCTGGCAGGATCGCCTCACTCCCCTCTGGAAGACCTTCACCGGCGGGTGTCACCTCAATCGCAAAGTGGACGAGCTCGTCGCCGCGGCAGGATTCCATATCACGCAGTTGAAGACGTGCTATATGCCCGGGCCACGCCCCATGACCTACACCTACCAGGGTTTTGCGCAGCCACGGTAAACGCTGCGGGCTCGTCGCTCAGACCCCCCCCAATGCTTAGCCTTTCCTCATAATAATGAACCCACGCCCCGAGACCAAAGCGCGTAGAATAGAGATACATATGAGGCCCGCACAATCCTCACCGGCCAGGATCCTGCGCAAGATCGTTGATTTTCACATGGACGAACGCCGCGACTGGGTGGCCGAACTCGAATGCGGGCATCAACAGCTCGTTCGCCACGACCCGCCTTACACCCATCATCACTGGGTAACCACGGCGCAAGGCCGCCTCCAGCATATCGGCCAGGAACTAAGCTGTTCCGCCTGCCGCGCGGCCGACTAACTTCTTCCGCTTCTGAATCCCGTGCAGTCGGGCTCGTACCCCGTTACGCGGCCCAGGGACTAACTCCCGTCCCGTTCTTACAGCGTGCCTTCCGCCTTGACATCCGCGGTAATGGCCAGCGCGGCCCGATAGTATGGTTTCAAGAACTCCGCCGCCGCCAGCGGGCCCTTCTTCGCATGCTCGCCCAACACACCCTGCAAGTGTCCATCTCGTAGAAAAATGGTTTGCACCAGGATTGCCGCCGCTGCTTCGTTCCCCGCGTCCATTTTTTCTGCTCCTTCCTATCGCCTCTTGATTGGCATTGCACCGCGCAGTGTAGCACCAGGGGCACCGCCGGGACGGGCCGCGCCATGCTGGTGCACGAACCCTGCGGCAGGCTAGCTGCTTGGCTTGTCTCTGAAAGCGCCTGTCGCTCCGCAAAACGCCCTATACAGCGATTTATCCTGGGGACCTGCTTATCGGCAGCGTTTGTGCCCTCCGATTCCGGCGCCGCCGTCAGAGAACGCATTAAGACCAAAAGCTCGTCGAGACTCAACGGCATTGCCACAACGTCGTCTTCAGTCATGCAGCCTCCTGTCGCACAGGATACTACGAGCACTTGCGCAATCATCGGAGGGTCTGCTGGCCGTGACACCGCTGACACTACGGCGTAGACTGCGGGCTGGAGGGTGCTATGTCGATTCGACCTGTGAAGCGGCTGATCCGCAGCAAACCGACGACAGAGGGCGCGGGCGTGCACCTACGCCGCGCATTTGGATTTGGCAACACCTCGGAGTTCGATCCCTTCCTGCTGCTCGACGATTTTCGCAACGATGTCCCGGAGGATTATCTCGCAGGATTTCCGTGGCACCCGCATCGCGGCATCGAGACCATCACCTACGTGCTGGCGGGAACCGTCGAGCACGGCGACAGCATCGGGAACCGCGGTGCCATTGCCGCTGGCGACGTCCAGTGGATGACCGCGGGCAGCGGCATCATTCATCAAGAGATGCCCAAGGGCGATCACGCCGGGCGCATGCACGGCTTTCAGTTGTGGGCCAACCTGCCCGCCTCTCTGAAGATGACCCCGCCGCGCTACCAAGAGGTGAAAGAGCCGGACATTCCGCAGATTACCGACGACGACGGCACGCACGTGCGTCTGGTTTGCGGAAGTTTTTGGGGGAGGCGTGGCCCGGTCGATGGCATCGCCGCCGATCCCATGTATCTCGATGTGTCCGTGGCGCCGGGGCGCAGGAAAACTCTGCCGGTGGAGACCACGCGCCACGCCTTCGCCTACGTCTTCGCCGGCTCCGGCAAATTTTGCAACGCCAGCGATCCGCTGTCGGTGCCCACGGAGCCGGTAGGATGNCTGTTCGATCGCGGCGACGAAGTCATCGTGCAAGCCGGCGATGAGGGCATCCGGTTTCTGCTGGTCTCCGGCAAGCCGCTGGAAGAGCCGGTAGCCTGGTACGGCCCCATCGTGATGAATACCCAAGAGCAGCTCCGCCAAGCCTTCACCGAATTAGAGAAAGGCACTTTCCTGAAGGAAGGCCGCACAAAGAAAGCCGGCGCAGAGTAGGCTCGCCGGGCCACCTTGCACAGGTCGTCCTTTAAGGAGGCCGGCCGCTCGGACACGCAATTCTGCGACCGAATGTTCGAGCCTAGAACTTCGGCTGGTAAAAAAATACCAGGACTAGTACCGTCAATTCAAACATGGACCTTTCCGCGTGGTGCGCTAGTCATTGGCAGCACAAGGTTTAGCTCCACGCACGATTTTCTGGGAAAGGCACGAATCTTGCCCACGAATTGCGGGAAGAAGCGCGCCAGCGGTGGAGCAACTCTTGGGGCCGAGACTCGTTCCCGGCCAACCGACAAACTGCGGAGTGTTCTGCGACGAGTCCAGTTCAAGCTGGCTCGACATCAAGGAGGAAGATCATGGACGAATCCCGAGGGGAGAATCAGCACGGTCATGAAGGGGAACCGTCGTCAATCGGAATAAACCGCTGGCTGGTAATTGCGGCCGCGGTGCTGCTGGTAATTGCCGCAGTGGCCTTCGGCTACGGATACCGCCAGCAAGTCATGGTCGGCCATATGGCGGCACAAGAGTCCGCGGCGAACGCCACCATCAACGACATGCAGGGACAGGTGGCTACCTTGACCGCGAAGCTGAATGAAATGTCCGCCGCGCAGCAGGCTGCGGCGCAAGCCGCGGCGCAAAAGAGGGCATCGGCGGGCGCGGCCGGGGCAAAATCAGCGAGCGGCAAGAGCAGCACCACCGGAAGCAAACAGCTCAAAGAGCTTCGGGCGCGGCTGGACGAACAACAAAAGCTGTTGAGCCAGACGCAAGAGGAAGTGGCCAGGAATCGCACCGACCTGGAAGGAAATCTCAATGCCACGCGCGATGACCTCAACGGGTCGATCGCCAAGACCCACGAAGAATTGGTCGCGCTCGCCAAGCGCGGAGAGCGCAGTTATTTCGAATTCGACCTGACCAAATCAAAGCAGTTCCAACGCGTCGGGCCGCTCACCCTCTCGCTGCGCAGGACGGACACGAAACATAAGAATTACGACGTGCAAATGATGGTCGACGACAATCAACTCACCAAGAAGCGCGTCAATCTCTATGAGCCCATTTGGATGCACACGGAAAATGAATCCCAGCCGGTTCAGGTGGTCGTGAACCGCGTCGAGAAAAACCAGATCCATGGCTATGTCAGCGCCCCGAAATACAAGCCCTCGGAGTTGGCGGCCATCGGCACGCCGACGGTCACGCCCGTCGCGGCCCATCCGCAAGCGCCAGAGCAGAGTCCCCCGAATCCCAATCAACCGGACCAACCAGACTAACCGCAACAATAGAAACAATAGAAAACGAACAGCACAAGCGGCAGGGCGTCCGTTGCGACGTCCTGCCGCTTCGTTTTCACCGTAGGACTGATTCTTTCGGGAGTCGGAGCTTTAACTCCGACAGTAAACCGCCCAATCTCTACGCGCTTTAGCCCTGCGAAGGGCCCCAGAAGAAAGCCGTTCAGAACGGAAAACCCGCGTAAACTACAGAATCCATGAGCAACTTCACGCCGTTGATGAAATAACTGACCGCATGCGCCTGCCCCTCGCGATCTGCGAATCGTTGGCCATGCTGTGCGCGGGCCTATTTGCCGGCGCCGCGCTCTACATCACCTTCGTCGAGCATCCCGCTCGCATGCTCTGCGGAACGGGACTTGCCGTCACCGAATTCGCGCCAAGCTACAAGCGCGCCACGGTAATGCAAGCCTCGCTCGCATCGACCGGAACTCTGGCCGCAATCGCCGCCTCGCTGTTGGGTGCGCCAGAGCCGTGGCTAGTCGGCGGCCTCTTGCTCGGCGCCGTGATTCCCTTCACGTTCGTCGTCATCCTTCCTACGAACAAGCGTCTGCTCGATCCCTCCCTCGACAAGGATTCCAAACTCGCCGAGCAGCTCCTGCACCGGTGGGCCATCTTCCACGCAGTGCGCAGTTGCCTGAGCCTCGCCTCGTTCCTGGCGTTTCTGTTCGCGGCTATATGGCGCTAGGGTCACGAGCTCTCGAAACGAAGCGCCAGCGTCATCGCAGGGGGAAGATGAGCGATTAGATTCAAAAGGAGAGGGCGCCGACCGATCTCCTCCTCTGTATTAGCGCCAGAGGTGCGACACAAGCTAGCCCTTGCGCCTGCCCTGAGCATCGCGAAGGGTAAGCGCTGGGTACGCAAAAACAAAACACATAAGCGCCGTAGGTGCGGCACGCATGCATGAAAACCGCTACTACTCACTTCTGATCGGTTTTTTCGCTGCTGGACACTGGACCGTTCAGCTTCTCCAATTTTGCCAACCGCTCCCGTACCTGATCGGCGTTTTTCGCATGCGGTGCTAACTCCAAGTAAATTTTTGTCTCTGAGATTGCAGTGGCATAGTCGTTTTTTCGAGCAAATATTTCAGCCAGTAAAAGATGCAGTTGCGGAAAACGCGGGCGCACGTCCAGGCGTTCCGCTTTGAGCCCGCTCTTTTCAGCGTCTTCGATTTTGTTGAGCTTGTAATTTGCGGCCGAGTTATAGAAATAAGCTTTGGCGTAATCCAGCGGATCGAGATCCAGGATGTAACCGGTGACGTTGCCGTATTTCAACGGATCGAGATCCAAGACGTGATTAGTAAGGTGAAGGACCTGGGTCCAATCTTCTGCCTCGTAGGCCATTGACGCGAGCGACAGATAAGGCGGCAGGAACTTGCTGTCGATCGTCGTCGCCCGGGTATACGCCGTAAGAGCCGATTCCTTCTGGGCTAGATTCTGCAAAACAGCGCCCAACTGGAACCAGGCGTTCGCGTACTTCGGATAGATCTCTACTGCCTTTTCAAAGTATTGGCGTGCATCGGCAAGTCTGCCCTTCCTCTCGGCCTCGAGGCCTTTTTCATAGGCCCTTGTGGCCTCTCTCGGTGCTTTGTAGGGGCCGGCGCTCAGCGTCATGCCTTTGATCTTTGTAGCTCTGCGCACCACAATCGCGCCGACGTCAATGTTGCGGTCGCCCGGAGTGAGATCCACAAGGCTGATGGCACTGGAATGAAAACCAGAAACCGTGGCCCGCAGCTCACAATTTATTAACTCGAGTCGTGAAATTCCCATCCCGGGAACCTTGCTGGCCTGGGCATATTGCGGAGACCTGTCCCCGCTGGCGTCAAGGTAAGAATCGTTCATCGTTCCCAATTCCATGCTGAAGTCGCCTCGGGAAGTTGCATATACCTGCTGACGTACTCTGGCGTCGCAGACCCGCTCAACCATCACGTCGTGGGGAACAGGTGTCCCGTCATCGGTTGCAACGCGGCCTCGCAGAAACATCACGAGATCCTCTCTCGGTTGATCTGGCAGCGTACTCCAGGGGGTGGGAGTCCCAGGACGGCTCGGCGATGTGGGAGGCGGAGTGGAAGGCGGAGGCGCAGGAGCAGGAGCTGGGGGCTTCTGCCCCAATGCGACTGGTACCAGAAGTCCCATCGCTAGCGCCAGCTCGACGAAAATGCGCATGCGTGGGTTCATAGTTCTATTCCTAGGGAGGGAACGTCTAAGCCGCAAATTTAATGCCTAAGTCAGTTCAAGTCAAGACCAACCCATTTCGGCTAAGTTCCACCAAGGAGCCAAACAGCGCGCATCTCTAATCGTCCACTAGGGGCGCCACGGAGAGAGGGGTTGGCGAGGCGGTGGAGCGAGAGTAAACTCAAACCCAAGCGGAGGTTGCCGTGGACAAGCCTCGGCATCCTGCGGTGATTCGGCCCTGGAAGGCGCACCAAATACAAAAAGGCAGATGGAGCGCGTCGGCTGCACTAAAACTGCGGCAAGAGCATAACAAGAAGTTTCGCGCCCCGAACCGCGGTTGAGTATCCACCTGCTTTGCCGAGATCGGGAGGCGACGTGATGATGCGGCTCTTGCTGGCGTTGATGCTTCTACCCGGTCTCGCGGAGACGGTTGCGGCGCAGACCGCGCCGGCTGCTTCCACCATGCTCGATGCCGGGGGCGCCTTTCTGGCGACGCTGGATCCGGCACAGAAGTCAAGGGTGGTATTCCCATTCAATTCCGAGGAGAGATTCCGCTGGTTTTACACGCCAGTGTCCAGGAAGGGCATTCCCCTGAAAGAATTGAACGCGACGCAGCAGAAGGCGGCACTGGCGCTGCTGCGCGCGGGTCTAAGCGAGAAGGGCTACTCGAAGGCGGAAACGATCCGCAAGCTTGAGGATGTACTGCGCGAACTGGAGCACGCTAAGGGACCGACGCGCGATCCCGATCTGTATTTCTTCAGCTTCTTTGGAGAACCGACCGCGGTTGGCGCGTGGGGCTGGCGTTATGAAGGGCATCACTGTTCGCAGAACTGGACGATTGTCAATGGCAAGTCGATCGGTAGCAGCCCACAGTTCTTCGGCGCGAATCCAGCAGAGGTGCGCGAAGGCCCGATGAAAGGAACGCGCGTACTCAGCGCTGAGGAGGATTTGGGGCGCTCTCTGGTGAAGTCGCTCTCGACATCGCAGCGCGCCGAAGCCGTCCTCAACGCTTCCGCGCCCGCCGACATCCTGACGTCAAACCAGCGCAAAGCGGCAATCCAGGAGGACAAGGGCGTTGCCTTCAGCAAGCTCAGCAAAGATCAGCAGGGCACGCTGCTGGCTCTAATCGAGGAGTATCTGGCCGCGCAACCGCCGGCACAGACACGCCAGCGCCTGGACAACATCCGCCAGGCGGGCTTCGACCAAATCAAATTCGCCTGGATGGGCGGCTTGGAAAGAGGCGAAGGGCACTACTACCGCGTGCAAGGCAGCGCGTTTCTGATCGAGTACGACAACACACAGGACAACGCGAATCACATTCACTGCGTGTGGCGCGATTTCAACGGCGGCGACTGGGGCGAAGACCTGCTCGTGGAACACTATCGAAACTCCCCGCACCATCAGCACGCAAATGCCCACTAAATGTAGTTCGATTGCCTGATACCCACGCGCTGTCTTTGCGCGGACCCCCTTTATTGTCTCCTCTGAATCGACATCAAACTTTGTGCCCAATCCCTAAATACTAGAACTCACCTAATGTATTGACAATTTCGACAATCTGTCCTATTATGACTTGTGAATACTCGCCGAACCGACCAAACCGCAGCGCCGCTAACTCCCTTTAGAATCAACACTTGTGAAAGTGTATCAAAACAAATGACTTCAACTCCCTTTAGAATCAGCACTTGTGAAAAAAGGGGGGAGGGGAGGGCGTGGTTAATCAGCTCTCGTTCCGCTGGCACCCCGCCCGCAGCGTCACAACATGCGAATCCCTTCACCTCCTCAACTTCCTCTATCTCCTTTCCCTCCAATCTCTTGCGCACTCTTGAACGCTCTTGTCGCTCTTTTCCGAGCTCCCGCCCTTTGTTTTCAATGTTTTGCAGACTCTTTTTACAAAACACCGGGGGTGTGGGGGTAGCTACAGTTCGGTCGCCCGACCAAAACCGCGAGCCGCGAGGAGCCGCGCGAGTTGGTGGCACGCATGCAGCCTCAGGGATGGCCTATTGGTCGCGGGAGACGGCGGCGATCTGCTTGCTCGCCGGTCTGGCTTTGCGGCGGAGGGCCGCCATCACACTGTCGTCCGCGGGGACGAAGTAGCCGACCACGATGCCCATGGCTCCGTCAGGCAGGGGCTTGCTGGTCGTGTTGTCGTAGGTGGCGGTGATTTTGAGCCGGTCACCGGCGGTGAATTGGTAGCCGCCGTGATCGAAGAAAGTGACCACAGGAATGCTGAGCAACTGGCCTTTTTCGTCAAGCTTGGCGTCCAGGGTAACCACTTTTTCCTTGCGCGTGACGTCTTCTAGCGTGATCTGCTGAGCGTAATCGTGCATGTGCCCGCCGACGCCCAGCAGAATGCCGTTGTATTTCACGGTCACGCTGCCGGTGTTTTCGTTTTTGCCGGCTTTCAGGTCATAGCCGGAGTTGCCGCAGGACTGCACGTCCATCCACGCGGGGTAGAAGCTCTTCACCGCGGGAGCGGCGGCGAAATCGGCGCTCGCGGCCGCGTACGGAATCTTCACTTCGAGATACACCTGATCGTAGGCGGTGTCCGTGGGATTGTGCACCATGGTTTCGATGCGAATCTTGTCGCCCTTCTGCACGCGATAGCCGTACCCGGGGATTTCCGCCCAGTTGGTCATTTCGGTCCCAGCACCGAAGATGTGTTCTTCTTTGTTGGGACAGAGGAAATCGGCGCGGTTCGTGTTCCAGAAAGCTGTGTGATGCAGCACGATACCGGGGACGGCGTTGCCGCGGGCGTCCACCAGGCGCGGAGCGTAAGCCAGCAGCCAGGCGTCGATCGGAATCGTCCAGAAGAGGTCCGTCGGCTGCGGCATCTTCATGTGGCTGGTGCGCGCCGGCAGAGTCATCGGGCCTTCGCGCAAGGTGATGGAGTGCGAGGCGGCGTCGACCTGCTGCTCGATCTTGATGCCTTTGGCGACCGCATGGTGCATGCCTTCTTGCATGAAGCCGCCATGGCTATGCTGCATGTGCTCCATGTCGTGAGGCGGGGGAGGATTTTGCTGTTGGGCGCTCGCCGCGGCAGGCAAAAATGCGAGGCAGCTGCTGAGAAATGCGGCCGCAATGGGAATGCGCTGGGCCGACTGCGAAAAGGCTTTCATGTGCTTGCACCTCGTTCCCTCAACCGCGCGCCATACCGATGTCTCTATGATATGCCTGCAAGAGGTCTAGTGGTAGAATCCCGCCGCTCGATGTGCGGAGGATGCGCATGCGGAAGGTTCTAATTGCTTGGATGCTGATTCCCACCGCGGCGTTTGCGGCGTGGGGCGGGCAGGCGCCGGACTTCTCCAAGGTGCAGATCAAGGCCACCAAGGTCTCCGGCAACGTTTACATGCTGGAAGGCGCGGGCGGAAACATTGGCGCGTCCATTGGCGAAGACGGGATCGTGATCGTCGACGACCAGTTTGCGCCGCTGGCGGAGAAGATTCAGGCGGCGCTAAAAAGCCTGGGGATCACGGACAAGCCGGTGCGCTTTGTGATCAACACGCACTATCACGGGGATCATACCGGCGGGAACGCGCCATTTAGAAATGCTGGCTCGACGGTGATCGCGCAAGACAATGTGCGCAAGCGGCTGGAGAGTGGCGGCACGGCGGGAAATGGCGGATCCGTCAAGATGGAAAACAAGCCGGCGGAAAAAGCGGCGCTGCCGATCATTACTTTCGAGCACGACGTGACCGTGCACCTGAACGGCGAGGACATTCGCGCGCTGCATTTTCCTTCCGGGCACACCGACGGCGACTCCATCATTTTTTTCCCGAAAAATAATGTAGTGCACATGGGCGACGATTTTGTGCGCTATGGATTTCCGTTTATCGATGTGAACAGCGGCGGCAGCGTGCAGGGCATGATCGCGGCAATGGAGAAGGCCACCGCGCAGTTGCCGGCCGATGTGAAAGTGATTCCGGGGCACGGACAGCTCGCCAATCTGGACGACGTGCGCGAGTTCACCAAGATGCTGAAGGAAACTTCCGCCGTGGTGCAAAAGGCGCTGGATGCGCACAAGACGCTGGAGCAGATGAAGCAGGAAAAAATCCTCGATCCGTGGAAGAAATGGTCAGGCGATTTCGTGAATACCGACGCGTTCATCGAGACGCTGTACAATTCGCTGACGGGCAGGAAGGGCGAGTTCCTCAAGCACAACTGACCCGCTGATGCCGGCACGGTGGAAGCCCGGAAGGCGTCCCGCGAAGCCGCCGGAGCAAGACACGGAGGACGGCCATGAGCACCTGGATTCGATTGTTTGCTGTCGCAACGATATTTATTGTCCCCCTGCTTTCATGGGAAAGGTCGGCCGTGCTCGCAAAGCCCACGGAAAAAACATCGTTTGGCAAGACTCCGGACGGACAGAATGTGGACTTGTACACGCTGACCAACCAAAACGGCATGCAGGTGGCGATTACCAATTTCGGAGGGATCGTCGTCCGCATCCAGACCGTGGACCGGCAGGGCAAGACGGATGACGTGGTGCTCGGCTACGACTCACTGGACGGATATGTGAACGACACTGCGTATTTTGGCGCGGTGATCGGCCGCTACGGCAACCGCATCGCGCTGGGAAAGTTCACGCTGGACGGCGCGAGGTATACGCTGGCTCGCAACAATGGGGAAAACAGCCTGCACGGCGGGATCAAAGGGTTCAACAAGGCCGTGTGGCAGGCGCGGGAAATGGCCGTCGAGGATGGGCCGTCGGTGGAGCTGACGTACTTGAGCAAAGACGGCGAAGAAGGCTACCCGGGAAACTTGTCCGTCAAGGTCCTATACACGCTGACGGACCGCAACGAATTGAAAATCGATTACACTGCCACGACGGACAAGAAGACGGTTCTGAACCTGACGAATCATTCCTATTTCAATCTTAATCCCGCTGGCAGCGACGTCCTGCAGCATCTGCTGATGATTCAGGCGGACAAATTTACCCCGGTGGACGCAGGGCTGATTCCTACCGGCGAGTTGCGCAGCGTTGCAGGAACGCCCTTCGATTTCCGCAAGCCGACGGCGATTGGGGCGCGCATCGAGCAGGAGGATGAACAGCTCAAACTGGGCAAGGGGTACGACCACAACTTCGTGCTGAATAGGAAGGGCAAAGGGATGGAGCTAGCTGCGCGGGTCGTGGAACCCACTACGGGGCGAGTGCTGGAGGTTTTAACCGACGAGCCCGGTGTGCAGTTTTACACCGGAAACTTTCTCGACGGCACTGTTCGCGGAAAGGGCGGCAAGGCGTACGGGCGGCGGTCAGCGTTTTGTCTGGAGACGCAGCACTTCCCGGATTCTCCCAATCACCCAAAGTTTCCTTCGACGGAGCTGAAGCCCGGGGAGAAATACCAGACCACGACCATTTACAGATTTGGCGCACAGTAACGACCGGGCTTGGGAGGTGTCCTGCGATTTAGTGGGTGGTCGCCGGCAGTTCGTCAGAGAAGACTGCCTCGAAGCGCCGCATCTCGTCCTGGTCGTGCAGCATCACGATCGGCACCACGCGGAGCGATCGCCCGCACGAGCGGCAATTGGTGACTTCGCCCTGTAGGTCCTGCAAAAAGCCATCGGTGAAATGATACTGCGTCCGCTCGCGGCGGGCATTCTTGTGGCCGCGCTCGCCGCAGTGGGGACAGACGTATTCCACGGTGTCCTCCTGCGGATCGCGGTCCAGAGCGGCCCAGCCGGTGCGGCGCACGCCTACTGTTTCGATGTTGCGCCGTTCCATGGGATTCGCCTCCTTCAGATCCACGTCCACAAAAGATGTGATGCTCTCTGGGGTTATTTCGATACAGCTATCTAAGTATCTCTTTTTCTGTGGCTTACGAAGTATTCATAGATTCCGAAAACGGGGCCAGGGACTCAGAGTGCTTTAGCGGGGTTTGGTCGATTACGCAGGTTTGATGCGTGGCGTATGGGAACACAGCAGATAGACGGGCGCGAACCTTTGCGCCCTCGGAGAGAAAACTGGGACCACCACGGGAGATGCGAGCTAACCACCGGAAAACACACGCCCGAGAATGAAAAAGGGGGCTGGTGCAAGCCCCCTCTTTCTTAGAACTGACCCCCCAAAACCGGAATCCCAGTCGAGGTTGGGTATCCGGCCACCCCGGGAAGCCAATCTTTTCTGAACAGCGTTGCTTCTGAGGGAGAGCAAACCATGTGCCAGCGCCGGCCTGGAAATTCACAACCAAGCAGGCATCTGAAAGCACGGGAGTTAGCTCGCTTTGCGCCTTCTAAAACGGTGCGAATACGCTTTCAGTCTACAGATTCCCACAGAGGAATAGAGGCGCGAATCCATTCTTTGGGAGGCAACATTGCCGTTACATCTTTGTGACACGCATTTGTTCTGGTGCGTTGGTGTGCCCTAGGACATGGCTGAGGCCATGGCAACGCTGCGGCGCCAGCGACGCCAGAGGAGGAACGGTATTGGAAAGAGGACGGCGAGCCAAAGGAACAGTGAGGGACCGTACTCGACAACGAACAAAAGAGCACCGACCGCGGTCTCCAAGGCATCCCGGTAGCCGGCGACGAAAGCGTTGTGGAAACGTGTGGAAACTGAAGGCGAGGGCGAGCCGAGCTGCGCTTTGTATTCTTCGGAGAGTTTCAGATCGATGGTGGCGAAGTCAACGCGGTGCTCTAGCGATTTCTGCTCGGCTTCCATCTGTTCGATTTCGCCGCGGACGCGGGCGATTTCCTGTTCGACGGCGAGGACATCGCTGATTTTTCCGGTGCGGTTGCGAAGGATGTCTTGGAGGCGTGCTTCGGTTTCGCGGGAGTTCTTGAGGCGGGCGATGAGGTCGGCGTGCTGCTGCGTGACTTCTTCGCCGTTTTGCGTTTCGTTCTGGACGGGCCCGAGCGATTTCAGCTCGATAACGGCGGCATTGAGCTCCCCAGCAGGAATCCGGAGCGACGCTTGCAGCGACCGGGCGGCATTTTGCTCCGAGCTGACGGCTAAGCTAGCGGCATAGCCGCGGTGGCGTGCGAGGATGGCGTCGAGCGAGGTACGCGACGCGCTGAAATCCTTCGCGATGATCGACAACGAGATCGTACGCGCGATCATCGGTTCTTGCTTTAGTTGATTACCAGCACGCACCTCGGTTTCTAAACGACCGAGAGTAGCAGACCGGCCCGCGGGAAGCGCATTGCTGAAACGATCTTCTGGGCTTGCGATTCGTCGTGGTTCTAGAGCGGTAAGAGCAGCAAAGGCATCGGACTTGCCTTCGGCCAGCGCTCTTGCATTGTCTACTCCAGCATAGGTATAGGTCACGGGAGTTTTTGCCAATCGCAGCGCAGAAATCGAGAACATAAAGAAAGCGCTGGCGGCGAGGGCCGAAGAAGCCGCGGTCAAGATCCAATGCCGGCGCAGGAAAGGCACTAGTCGTGACGGGTTTAGAAGGCGCGGAGCAGAAGACGCTCTGCGAGCAGCTTCGGCAACGGCGCTTTCGAATTCGGAATTTACGGACTTGGCGGGAACAATCCAGTGCGAGAACAACTGTGAGGTACTGTGGAGAGAGGCTG
>WNFF01008502.1_pt1 | contig 13204 bp, 13 predicted proteins | sample 5400441 | NCBI WGS metagenome assembly WNFF01 (sample SAMN13153345, study PRJNA577476) | soil metagenome | isolation source: 120 cm saprolite under Douglas fir tree site 2 hole 3 replicate 1 | place: USA:California | collected 2015-04-18
AAAGAGAAGCCGGCGGGAGGCGACGGGGTCTTTGCGGCCGGCTCCACGGTCGGCGTCAAAGCACCATGGACAAATTCAAGGCTTACCGCATCCGCGAGATCGAAAAAAAGGCCGTTGCCCGCTTCGAGGACCTCTCGCTGGACGACCTCGACCCGGGCGAGGTGGTGGTGCGCGTGGCATATTCGAGCGTCAACTACAAGGACGCGCTCGCGGCGACCGGAGCCGGCAAGATCATCCGCCGCTTCCCCTGCGTCGGGGGGATCGACCTGTCGGGGACGGTGACGGATTCCGCCGACGCACGCTTTTCGCGCGGGGATGCGGTCATCTGCACGAGCTACGACCTGGGCGTGGCGCACGACGGCGGCTACTCCGAGTACGCCCGGGTCCCGGCCGACTGGGTGGTTCCGATGCCCAAGGGAATGAATCTCTTCGAAGCGATGGCGCTCGGAACGGCCGGATACACGGCCGGCCTCGCGATCGTGCGCATGGAGGCGAACGGCCTCGCACCGGCAAACGGTCCGGTCGTCGTGAGCGGTGCGACCGGCGGCGTAGGCTCGATCGCGATCGACGTCCTTTCGCGCCTCGGGTATCACGTTGTGGCGCTGACCGGCAAGGAAAACGAAACCGGCTATCTCAGGGGGCTAGGCGCAAAGGAAGTGATGTCCAGGAAGAGCCTCGATCTTTCGAAAATCAAGCCGCTCGACAAGGCGACCTGGGCCGGAGCCGTGGACAATCTCGGCGGAGAGGTGCTCGCCTGGATGGCGAGCACGATGATGCAGGGCGGAACCATCGCTTCGATCGGCCTTGCGGCGAGCATGAATCTGAATACCTCGGTCGCGCCCTTCATCCTGCGCGGCGTGAGCCTCCTGGGGATCGACTCCGGGGCCACGCCTATGCCTCTGCGCCGGGAGGTATGGAGGCGGCTGGCGGGGGACATGCGGCCGGCGCACTTGAAGGAGATGACGCGAACCATCCCGTTCGACGAGCTCCCGCGGGCGTTCGAGGGCCTGCTGAAGGGCGCGGCCAAAGGACGCATCGTCGTCGATCTGGCCGCCTGATATGAGCTCGAATCCCGCCGGCCCGGTGTCCACTCAAATCCCGAAGCAGCGCGTGCTCCTGGTGGACGATTCCAAGATCGTACGCACCACCATTTCGCGCCTGATACGCAAGAGTTTCGACGTCCGGGAGGAGGCGAACGGCGAGGCCGGCTGGGAGGCGATCGCGACCGATCCCTCCATCGTGGTGGTGTTCTCCGACATCCAGATGCCGGTGCTGGACGGGTTCGCGCTCCTGGAGCGCATCCGGAAGTCCGAGGAGCCGCGCATTCGCGCGATGCCGGTGATCGTGATTTCCGGAGACGAGGACGACGCCACCAAGAAGCGCGCGCGCGCGGCCGGCGCGAACGACTTCATCACCAAGACCACCGACGGGACGGAGATCCTTTCGCGCATCGACAATCTCCTGCATCTGGTCGAGGCGAAGCAACAGCTGGTCGTCAACAAGCAGGTGCTCGATCAAACCGTTACGCGCGACCCGGTCACGGGGACTTTCACGCCGCACTATCTCGTCACCGAAGGCGGCAAGCACTACTCCCACGCGAGGCGGCACGGCGGGCCGCTTGCCGTCCTGACATTCCGCGTTGACAGCTATGGCGAAATCACCGAGAAAGTCGGGAAGAACGTCGCCGACCAGCTGCTGGCGAAAGTGGCCAAGCTCGTGATGAGCACGCTGCGCGCCGAAGATTCGATGGGGTGCACCGCCGAGGCGACTTTTGCGGTGATCTTTCCCGGGACTTCCTCGCAGCAGGCGCTCGCTTTTGCGCGCCGCATGCACGAACAGTTGGACAAAGCACAGGTCAACTACCGCGACCAGGTGCTCAAGATCCGCACGAGCATCGGTCTTGCGGCGCTCGACGTGGATACCGTCGCATCGATCGAGGAGCTCATAAAGATGGCGCAGCAGCGCCTGCAGGATGCGGCAAGCCGCAAGGCTCAGCGCGTCGTCGACCAGCACGAAGCGAGCCCGCTGAAGCCCGTGAGCCTGCCGAACGACATCGACCGGGCGGTGCAGGTCATCGAACACGCCGATGCGCAGCAGCTGGGCGACGCGGCCAGCGAGATGCTGCGGCGAATGCTGCCTTTCCTTCTGGCCGTGTGCCGGCGCCTCAATGTCGAGCTTCCGCTGGACAAAATCACCCAGGCCCTGAGAAATCGGCCCAAGTAGCGCCGTGCGAATGCGGGACCGGACCCGATGACGACTTACCGTGAATTCCATCGGCGCTCCATCGACGACCGCGAGGGCTTCTGGGCGGAGCAGGCCGGGCTCGTCCACTGGCACAAGCCGCACGCCCAAGTGCTCGACTACCGCCGGCCGCCCTTCGCCCGGTGGTTCGTCGGGGGAGAAACCAACCTCTGCTACAACGCGCTCGATCGGCACCTGGCGGCGCGCGGCGATCAGAGGGCGCTCGTCTATATCTCCACGGAAACGGGCGAGGAGCGGAGCTTCACCTACCGCGAGCTTCACCTCGAAGTGCAGCGCGCGGCGGCCATGATGCGCTCACTCGGAGTCGACAAGGGCGACCGGGTCATCGTCTACATGCCCATGATCCCGGAGGCTGCGTTCGTCATTCTCGCTTGCGCGAGGATAGGCGCGATCCATTCGGTGGTGTTCGGCGGATTCGCTGCCGCGAGCCTCGCGGCGCGCATCGACGACGCGCGACCGAAGCTCATGGTCACTGCCGACGGCGGCAGCCGCATGGGGAAGGTGGTCACCTACAAGGCGCTGGTGGACGAATCGATCAGGCTGGCGAAGCATCCGCCCGGGAAGGTTCTCATTTTCCGGCGCGGACTCGACAAGGCCATGCAGCTCCTCACCGGACGCGATGTGGACTACGCCGAGCTGCGCGCAAGGCACCTCGACGCGACGGTACCGGTCACCTGGCTCGAGTCGAACGAGCCCTCGTACATCCTGTATACCTCCGGCACGACCGGCAGGCCCAAAGGCGTGCAGCGCGACGTCGGCGGATACGCAGTCGCCCTGGCAGCGTCCATGCGGCACATCTACTGCGGCCATGCCGGGGAGACGATGTTCACGACCTCCGACATCGGCTGGGTGGTGGGACACTCCTACATCCTCTACGGGCCTTTGATCGCGGGCATGACCACGGTCATGTACGAGGGCGTGCCGATACGCCCGGACGCGGGAATCTGGTGGAAGATCGTCCAGGATCACAAGGTCAACGTGATGTTTTCCGCGCCGACCGCGATCCGGGTGCTCAAGAAGCACGATCCGGCGATCCTGCGCCAATACGACCTCGGCTCGCTCAAACACCTTTTCCTTGCGGGCGAGCCGCTCGACGAGCCGACACACGCGTGGATCGCTGAGGCGCTGGGCAAGCCCGTGATCGACCATTATTGGCAGACCGAAACGGGCTGGCCGATCCTGTCCTCGGTTCCCGGCGTGGAAAGGACGCCCATCAAGCTCGGCAGCCCGAGCTTTCCCGTCTACGGCTATGACCTGAAGCTCCTGCGCGAGGCCGATGCCGCCGAGGCCGGGACGGGCGAGAAAGCCGTGGTCGCCATCGCGCCGCCCCTGCCCCCGGGCTGCATGTGCACCGTCTGGGGAGATGACGAGCGTTTCGTCGGGACCTATTTCGGCACCTTTCGCAACAAGCAGGTGTACTCGACCTTCGACTGGGGCATCCGCGACAAGGACGGCTATTACTTCATCCTCGGCCGCACCGACGACGTGATCAACGTCGCCGGACATCGCCTGGGCACTCGCGAGATCGAAGAAGCCATCAGCATGCATCCGAACATCGCCGAATGCGCCGTGGTGGGCGTGGCCGATTCCCTGAAGGGCCAGATGCCGCTCGCTTTCGCGGTGGCGAAGGACGCCGCTATGCTGGGGACGACGGAGGGACGCATCCGCTTCGAGAAGGAAGTCCTGGAAACCGTCGACAAGCAGCTCGGTGCCATCGCGCGGCCAAAGTCGGTACACTTCGTGTCCCTGCTGCCCAAGACGCGCTCGGGCAAAACGCTGCGGCGCACGATCCAGGCGTTGGCGGAGGGGCGTGATCCGGGCGATCTCACCACCATCGAGGACCCGGCGGCCTTGGAGCAGATTCGCGGCGTATTGAAAACCAGAACGGAGCCTAGGAATTGAAAACCAAACCCTGCCTGACCCTCGAAGACTGCAAGAAGATCGGCGCCGCGGCCGAGGCCGAAGCGCGCAAGAACAAGTGGAACGTGGTCATCGCCATTCTCGACGACGGCGGCCACCTGCTCTGGCTCGTGCGCATGGACGGCGCGACGCCGGCAAACGCACAGATCGCGATCGAGAAGGGCCGCACCGCGGCGGTGTCGCGGCGCACGACCAAGAACTGGGAAGACCGCATCGCGGCCGGCCGGACCGCCCTGCTCAACATGCCGGTGCTGCCGGTGCAGGGCGGCGTGCCGATCATGGTGAACGGCGAATGCGCCGGCGCGGTCGGCGTCTCGGGCGTGCAGTCTCACGAGGACGAGCAGATCGCCAACGCGGGCATCGCTGCGCTCGGCTAGGGAATGAAAGTCGGTCTGCGAATGTTCACCCGCGGACAGAACCGCGTTAAAACTGCAGTCAACCAACGAGGAGAACCGTCATGTCGTTGAAATCCGTAGCTCGAGTCGCAGTACCAGCGGTGTTTGCGGCATTCGCCCTGAGCGCCGCCGCCCAGCAACCCAACCCAATGGACGTCGTCCCGGACAAGATGCCGAACGACTTCCCCTACGGTACACCGATATCGCTCGACCGCGCCGAGGCCGCTATCAGCGCGGCGGTGGCCGAATCCAAGAAGCGCGGGTGGAAGCTCAACGTCGCCGTCGTGGATGGGGGCGGCAATCTCGTCGCCTTCGCGCGCATGGACGGCGCGCAGCTCGCCTCGATCGCGATCTCGGAGCACAAGGCGCGCGCGGCCGCGACGTTCCGCCGGGAGACCAAGGCGTTCGAAGCGGGTATCCAGGCCGGGAACAACTACCTCATCACCCTGGACGGTGTGATCGGTTCCCGCGGGGGCATCCCGCTTCTGGAAGGCGGAAAACTGATCGGCGCGATCGGCTGCTCGGGCGGCACGGGCTCGCAGGACGAGGTCGTTTGCAAAGCGGGCGCCGCGACCGTCAAGTAGAGATTTACTTCCGAAACAAAAAGGGGCCGACGGCCCCTTTTTGTTTGACCTTTCCGGTTATTTTTTCTGCTCCGGCATCTTCAGAAGCTTCAGTGCATTCCCGAAATAGATCTTTCTCTTGTCGGCTTCGGGCAGCTTGAGATCCTCGACCGAACGGATTCCCTCGCGAATGAACATCGGCCCGCCCTCGGGATCGAACGGGCAGTCGCTCGCGAACACCACGCGGTCTGCACCGAAGAAATCCAGCCCGCAGCGCAGCGCCGAGGCCGAGCCGCCGAGCACCGTGTCGGCGTAGAACATCCTGAAGTATTCGATGGGCTTTTTCTTCATGGATTTCAGGAGATCTTCGTAGTTCTCGTCGGCGCTGCGGCTCCCCAGTTGCGCCCAGAGCGTTTCCGCGCGCCCCGAGAAGAACGGGATCATGGCCCCGCAATGGTGGGTGATGATGCGGATTCCGGGGAGCTTTTCGAATAGCCCCGAAAACACCATGCGCGACATGGCCACGCTCGTCTCGAACGGCCAGCCGAGCACCTGCCAGATCTCGTATTTCGATTTCTGCTCGCCGACGTAGTCCGCGCGGGTCGCCGGCCGCGCCGGGTGCATCCAGATCGGAACGTCGTGCTTCTTTGTCGCGCGCTCGAACACCGGGAAAAACTCGGGCTCATCGAGCGGGCGGCCGTTGACGCTCGAGCAGATCTGCACGCCGCGCGCGCCGAGCTTCGCGATCGCACGGTCCATCTCATCGAGCGCCGCCGGCATATTGTTCATCGGCAGCGAGGCGACGAAGGCCGGGAATTTCTTCGGCCATTTCGCCACCATGCCCGCCATGCCGTCGTTGGCGATGCGCGCGAGCTCCGGCGCAAGCTCCGGGCCGCCCACCAGCTCGGGGGAGGGCAGCGAGAGCGTCAGCACCTGCTGCACGTCGGGGAATTTCTCCTCGAGCATCTGCACCCGCGCCTCGATGTCCCAGAGCATGCGCAGATTGCTCATGCGCTTGAGAATGCCCGGGTCTTTCAAGTGCTGCTTCATCATGTCGAGGTAAGGCACCGGCATGACGTGGTTGAAGATGTCGATTTTCATGACGAGCGCCCGGGCGTGGAATCGAAGACGAATTTTAGCGTAGCATGTCGCCTCGATGGGAGCGACCATGGCTGACACCCGCATCGAACGCGATAGCTTCGGAGAAATTCGCGTCCCGGCCGACCGGTTGTGGGGCGCGCAGACGCAGCGATCGCTGGAAAACTTCCGCATTTCGGGCGAACGCATGGCCCCCGAGGTCATCCATGCGCTGGCAAGGGTCAAGCGCGCCTGCGCGGTGGTCAATCGCGAGCTGGGAGATCTGCCCGCCGACAAGGCGAATGCCATCATCGCTGCGGCCGACGAGGTGCTCGCGGGGAAGCATGACGGTGAGTTTCCGCTCGTGGTCTGGCAGACGGGTTCCGGTACGCAAACCAACATGAACATGAACGAGGTGCTGGCCAACCGCGCGAGCGAGCTCCTCGGTGGAGAGCGCGGCGAGAAGCGCCGCGTGCATCCCAACGACGAGGTCAACCGCGGACAGTCCTCCAACGACGTCTTTCCCACGGCGATGAACGTCGCCGCCGTTCAGGCCATCCACGACCGGCTCATACCCGCGCTTTCTTCGCTGCGCGACGCGCTCTCGGCGAAATCCGCGGCGTTCGGCGACATCGTCAAGATCGGCCGCACCCATCTCCAGGACGCGACTCCCCTCACGCTCGGGCAGGAGATTTCGGGCTGGGTGTCGCAGCTCGAACATGGCATCGCGCACGTGCGGGCCTCACTCACGCACCTTTGCGAGCTCGCTCTGGGCGGCACGGCGGTGGGCACGGGGTTCAACGCCCATCCGGAATTCGGCGCGCGCGTGGCGAAGGAGCTGGGAAAAGAGACCGGACTGCCCTTCGTTTCGGCGCGCAACAAGTTCGAGGCGCTCGCGGCCAACGACGCGCTGGTGAACGCGCACGGTGCGCTGAAGACGCTCGCCGCGTCGCTCACCAAGATCGCGAACGACGTGCGCTGGCTCGCGAGCGGGCCGCGCTCCGGAATCGGCGAGATTTCCATTCCGGAAAACGAGCCGGGCAGCTCGATCATGCCGGGCAAGGTCAACCCCACGCAATCGGAGGCGATGACCATGCTGTGCGCGCAGGTGCTGGGCAACGACGTAGCGATCAATATCGGCGGTGCCTCTGGAAATTTCGAGCTGAACGTGTTCAAGCCCCTCATCATCCACAATTTCCTGCAGAGCGTGAGGCTGCTCACCGACGGCGCTGCGAGCTTCAATGAGCACTGCGCCGCAGGCATCGAACCGCGGCGCGAGCGCATCGCCGAGCTGGTGCGGAACTCGCTCATGCTGGTGACCGCGCTCAACCCGCACATCGGCTACGACAAGGCGGCGCAGATCGCGAAGAAGGCACACAAGGAGGGCACCACCCTCAAGGCCGCCGCGCTTGCCCTGGGCTATGTCACGGCCGAGCAGTTTGACGCCTGGGTGCGTCCAGAGCGGATGGTTTGACCAGAGGAGAACCATGCTTTACATCCTGTACAACGAAGACCGGCCCGCCGGCGCGGCGTACTTTTACACACGCAGCACCGGCACGTGGTCGCAGCAGACCTATGTCAAGGCCTCGAACCCCGACACTCTTGACAACTTCGGCACCTCGGTTGCGCTGAACGGCGACGGCAATACGCTCGCGGTCGGGGCGCAGCTCGAAGACGGCAGCAGCACCGGCATCGGTGGGACGCCGGACAATTCCGCCGCGAACTCTGGCGCCGTTTATCTGTATTAGGGGAACCGGGGCGAGCTGAAGCGCTGCGCCCCGCCCCGAAGTCAACGCAACGGCACCTCAAGTCGCCTTCGCGTCTCGCTTCGAGGCGCACAGTAGGCTGCGACCGCCCTGCGGCGTCGCATGAAGGTAGAATTCGACTTTCCCCGCAGGAGGCGCTGCAATGCATTCGAACTTCCCCGGATTGATCCGGCTGCTTCCGCTCGCAGCGCTCGCCGTCGCGCAGGCCGCGTTCGCGCAGGGCGCGAAGAGCTATCCGGACAAGCCCGTGCGTGTCGTCGTGGGCTATTCGCCCGGCGGTCTGCCCGACACGATCGCGCGCGTCATCGGCCAGAAACTCGCCGAGCGCTGGGGCCAACAGTTCGTCGTGGAGAACAAGCCCGGGGCGAACGGCATCCTGGGCGCCGAATTCGTCGCGAAGGCGGCGCCGGACGGCTATACGCTGCTGATGACGGACAACTCGACCCACGCGATCAACCCGTTCTCTTGGCCGTGCACCCGTCGGTCAAGGCCGATTCCTTCCAGGAGCTGATCGCGCTCGTCAAGGCCTCGCCGGGCAAGTACAGCTACGGCTCCTCGGGAATCGGCAGCACGCATCACCTGTGCATGGAGTACCTGAAGGCCTCGCTGCATCTCGAGATGACGCACGTCCCGTACAAGGGCACGGGGCAGAGCGTGCCGGCCGTCGTGGGCGGGCAGGTGCCCATGGTGTTGTCCGGATATCCGACGCTCGCCGCTCACGCGAAGGACGGGCGCGTGAAACTGCTCGCGATCAACTCGCTCAGGCGCTCGGAGCTCGCACCGGATGTTCCGGCGATCGCCGAGACGATTCCCGGATTCGATTTCGCGCCGACCTTCGGCCTGTTCGCGCCCAACGGAACGCCGCGGGACATTATCGTGAAGATCGGCGCCGACGTGGCGCAGGTGGTGAAGCTCCCCGACGTCGTCGAGCGCATGAAGAACCTCGGCATCGATCCGCTCGGTGTTTCGGGGGACGAGTGGGCGAAGCTGTTGAAATCCGATGCCGAGCGTTACGCGAAGGCCGTGAAGATCTCCGGCGCCAAGGTGGACTGAGGCCAAGCCGATGGGCATGCTGGTCAACGGAAAATGGACCGACCGACGGCCGGACGTGGTCGGCGGGCGTTTCGTGCGTCCCGAGAGCCAGTTCCGCAACGTCATCACCGCGGACGGCTCGTCGGGTTTCAAGGCCGAGCCCGGCCGCTACCACCTCTACATCGCCTACAACTGCCCCTGGGCGCATCGCACGCTGATTTTCAGAAAGCTGAAGGGGCTCGAGAGCATGGTGTCGATCGCCTCGGCGCGCCCGGACGACCGTGCCGAAGGGTGGCGTTTCCACGCCGGATTCGCGGGAGCGAGCCGCGACGAGGTGAACGGGTGCGAGTGGCTGCATCAGGTCTACACTCTTGCAAAGCCCGACTACACCGGCACCTGCACCGTGCCGGCCCTGTGGGACAAGAAGACGAAGACCATCGTCAACAACGAGTCCTCCGAGATCGTGCGCATGTTCAACAGCGCCTTCGACGGCGTGGGCGCGAAGCCGGGCGACTACTATCCGGCGGCGCTGCGCGGCGAAATCGACCTCGTCAACGAATTCGTCTACGAGCACCTCAACAACGGCGTATACCGGACCGGCTTCGCGGCGACTCAAGCGACCTACGACGAAGCGGTGGAGAAGGTCTTCGCCGGGCTGGACACGCTCGAGCAGCGCCTCGCGGGCCAGCGCTACCTGGTCGGGAACACGCTGACCGAGGCCGACTGGCGCCTTTTCCCGACGCTGGTGCGCTTCGACGCCGCCTATCATCATGTGTTCAAGTGCACCTGGAGGCCGCTCGCGAGCTACGAGAATCTGCACAACTACATGCTCGACCTCTACCAAGTTCCCGGCGTGGCCGAGACCGTGCGCCTGGATCACATCGTCACTGGCTACTACAGCATCGAGCGCGTCAATCCGAACCGCATCGTACCGAAGGTTCCCCGGTTCGATTGGACGCGGCCGCACGCGCGGCCGGGAAAAACGCTTTCGGCCGCATAGCTTCCGCCATGGCCTCAGCCGTTGTCGCGAATTCCGACCGGGCGCGATTCTCGAGAGAGATCGCCGCGCTCAACATGAAGCCGCTGTGGGAGCGGGTGATGCGCCTGAAACCGGGGACCGCGGCCCAGGCCGCGATCTGGCGTTGGAAGGACACGCGGCCGCTCCTGATGCGCGCCTGCGAGCTGATCACCGCCAGGCAGGCCGAGCGCCGCGTCCTCATGCTCGAGAACCCGTCGCTACCCGGAACGACTTTCGCCACCCCGACGCTGTACGCGGGACTGCAGGCGATCTTGCCCGGCGAGATCGCGCCCACGCACCGCCACACGCCCAACGCGCTGCGCTTCGTGATGCAAGGCGAGGGTGCTTACACGGCGGTCGATGGTCAACGTATCGCCATGCGCCCCGGCGATTTTGTCGTCACGCCGGGCTGGACCTGGCACGACCACGGCAACGACGGGCCGGCGCCCGTCGTTTGGCTGGACGGCCTCGACACCGCGTTCGCGAATCTCTTCGGCGCGCACTTCCGCGAGGATTATCCCGAAGAGTCGCAGCCCGTGTCGAAACCTGCGGGCGTTTCCCCGATCTTGTCGTATCCATACGAGCGCGCCCGAGAGCTCCTCGAAGAATTGGCGAAAGGCGGCGAGCCCCACTCGTCGCACGGCTGGAGGCTGCGCTATTTGAATCCCGTCACCGGCGGCGATCCCTTCCCGACCCTGACTGCATTCATGCAGCAGCTACCGAAAGGGTTTGCGGGCCGGAACTGCCGCAGCACCGACGGCGCGGTCTATTGCGTCGTCGAGGGGCAAGGCAGCATCGCGATCGGCGAGACCCATTTCGAGTTCGCCCCGAAAGACGTCTTCGTCGTGCCTTCCTGGGAACGCTACCGATTCGCTGCGAAAACCGATTGCGCGATCTTCAGCTACTCTGACCGCGCCGCGCAGGAAGCGCTCGGCTTCTGGCGGGAAGAGACCTGATTCACATCCTCCACTCGACGTAGCTGTAGATGTAATTCGATCCGCCGTTCACGTTGTCGAAGATTTGGGCCATGCCGAAAATACCCGAGCGGTGGCTGACGCCCAGCCCGAAATAAGTCTCGCGCAGTTCCCTTGACCCGAAGAGATCGCCGACGCTGAAATCCACAGTCGGATCGAGATATTGCAGCAGCTTCGAGGTGTTGCGGCCGCGCGCCGCCTGGTCCCTAGCTTCCACGAAGGGCACGCGCTGCGCGTAAGACAAGCCTCCGCCGAAACCGATGCGCGTGCGCACGCTCCCGCTCCAGGGAAAACCCCAGTAGAACGCCTTGAGGTAGCCGTTAAGCTGCCAGGAGTCCGGCTGAAGCCCGCGCTCCTCGTGGCGCAGCAGTCCAGCGTACCAGGCGATCATGACCGGCCAGCCGTGCGGGCTCTCGATGAAGGGCCGACCGACTTCGAAGGAATCGACTGTCGTGCGATCGTCCGTGTTGATCGACCTGCAGCGCAGTTCCATGATCGGCAGCAGGTTGCAAGGGGTGGACCGGCCGTACAAGACCTTGAAGGTGAGCGGGATGCGCTCGTCCCTGGCCGGCGTCGGCGTAAATTCGTAGGCGAGGCCGCCGAAGGCCGCGAGCTGCACGCGGTCCTCGACGATCGGGCTCTTGCGCACGCCGCTAGCCCAAAGCGTGGCGGACACGCCCGCGAGAAGATGCCAGCTGCCGGTGAGGTCGTAACGCACGTTCAGGCCAACGGTTCCGTTGACGCCGGCGCCCGGCTGATAAGCGGGGCGGTCCGCGGCGGCCTCCAAGGGGCTCACGCCATAGTAATAGTCGTTGAGCCGGGCGTTGCGGGCAGCGAGCATGAGATACGGGGCGAGCTTCAGCCCCCCGCGCCGTCGCTCGGTGCCGGCCCCGAGCCGCCATTCGGTTCCGTCCGAGTGCCCCGAGACATCGCGCAGGACCTCGCCGAACACATTGCCCCATTCGAAGCGCTGCTCGTAGCTCAATCCGAAATCCGTTTCAGGGGTGCGCCTGGACATTCCCGCGAGGCTCGCCGGGATCCGTTCGACCGGAAAGCTTTCGAGGCGGTGCGAGAGGAACGCAGCCACGCGCTTGTCGGACCCCAAATCGAACTTGAGCCCCGCGCGGTAGGAGTGCAGGTAAACGTGCTCGCCTTCGTAGAGGTACAAAGGCATTACATCGATGCGTATGCCGTCCCCGCGATAAGGCGACTGCTCGAAGCGCGAAACGATGCCCCAACCCGCGCTTCCGCGTTCGGTGATGTCGGCGAAGACATCGCTGGTCGCGGCCGGTGCGGCCGCCGCACTGAGCGCAAGAACGCATGCGCCTAGGGCGCGCGGCAGGCGAATAACGTTGCGAATGATGGGTCCGGACCGGGAGTGTGCGAAAAACGCCGCGGTATTCTAATATGAAAGCCATGCCGAATTTCGGAAGTTCGCGGTTGCGCCGGGCACTTTGCGCCCTGGCCGCTTTCTCGGCGCTCTCCGCGGCGCTTTCCCAGGATTACCCGTCGCGCCCGGTGCGCATCGTCGTTCCCTCCGCTCCGGGCGGCGGCTTCGATCTGGTGGGGCGCGTCCTTGCGCAAAAGCTCGGCGAGCAGACGGGGCAGGGCTTCGTGGTCGAGAACCGTCCCGGCGCGGGCACATTGGTCGGCACGCAGCTCGTCGCCCGCTCCGCTCCCGACGGCTACAACCTCGTCGTAGGGGGCCTTTCCAACATCGCGCTCAACATGGGCCTGTACCAGTCGCCCGGCTACGATTCGCTCGCGGACTTTGTGCCCGTCGGCCTCGTGGTCAGCCATTCCTACACCCTGGTCGCGCGCAAGGACCTGCCGCTCGCGAGCTTCGCCGAGGTGATCGCGTTCGCGCGAGCGAACCCGGGCAAGCTCAATATCGGCACCAGCGGAATCGGCACTGGGCAATACATCGGCGCGGCCATCATAGCCGCGCTCACCGGCGTCGACATCGTCAAGGTGCCTTACAAGGGCGCGCAGCCCGTATACCAGGACCTGCTCGCAGGCCGCGTGGATCTCTTCTACGACAATACGACCACCACTCGACCCTACGTCGAGTCCGGGCAGGTCAAGGCGCTCGCGGTGTCGAGCCGCGAGCGCGCGCCGACCATGCCGAAGCTTCCCACGCTCATCGAAACCGGCGTGGTCGACCTGGAAATGGAGACCTGGTTCGGCCTGTTTGCGC
>WNFF01016429.1_pt1 | contig 13201 bp, 12 predicted proteins | sample 5400441 | NCBI WGS metagenome assembly WNFF01 (sample SAMN13153345, study PRJNA577476) | soil metagenome | isolation source: 120 cm saprolite under Douglas fir tree site 2 hole 3 replicate 1 | place: USA:California | collected 2015-04-18
TCTACCCGTCCTCATCAGCGGAATCGTGACAAAGCGTGTATCTAGGCATTCCCGCCATTCTAAGCGGCTCTAACATCGCTGACCTGCGTGTTCGGCCCGGAACATGGACCAGGAAGCCGATTAACTGCGGAACCCAGGTCATCCCGCGCCGGTGATCACCCGCATTGCTGCCCCAGTGGTGTTCCGCCGCTTTCCCGCATCAGCACAGCGCCCACAAGCGACGGCCAAGCGTGTGGTGAAGACGCGAACCTAGTGTAGGGATCCGGTGAAGATGTCGGTTCTGCGCAGCCTTTCTGTCGGCTGGACCACTGACATGCCGGTTCTGCGGTGCAGGGAAGCTGTCGGTTTCTTCGCATGATGGTTAATGGTGGGTGTCGGCCCGTTCCATCCAGGCTCCGTGGGGATGGCATAGTGCCAGGGCACGGCCGACTGCCGTTCCGGTTTCGAAGGTGACGAGGCCCATGACGCTGGCAGAGCCGCCTGGATGGCCTGTCGCCGGCGGGACTGGGACGACGTCGATGACCCCAGGTGCGTCCACGCTCAGCCAGGCGAGCGGCTGGCGGCTGGCTCGCCGCTCCAGGACGGCGAGCAACGCGCGACGCTGTGCGGCGCTCAGGTACCCGCATGCCGAGGTGGTGACCACGACAATCGGCAAGCTCGGATCGAAGGTGTCGAGGGCCGCGTCAAGGTCGGTGACCATGTCACCGGGAATCATCTTCGGCGGGTGCCGGCGGGCCAGTTCGATCGCCGCGGCCGTTCTGGCCAGGCGCCCGGTGTCGGGCCAAACACACGCGAGCAGCCACCGGGCATCTTCGGCCTTGGCGATATCGACCGGTGAGCGGTCGATGCCCAGACGGGCGGCGATGGCCGGAAGCCGCGCCGGGACTTGCGCTGTCCCGCGCAGGTCACACGTGATCGTCACGGGCGAGTCGGCCGGGCCCAGACTGCCCGCCGCCCTGTACTCAAACCGGTAGCGATCGACCAGCAAGTTGAGCCCGGCGCTGCAGCCGGCGTCGAGCAGGCCAATCGGCTCGCCTGCCATGCCAGCGGCCGCGACCAGCCCGATGGCCAGCAACGCAGCCCGGCCGGGTTCATTGGTCTGGGTGTGCCGGGTGGCGAGGATCCGGCCAACGTCGTGCCGCTGCGACAGGCACAAGTCACGAAACAGCGCCGGCGCCAGGGCTCGATCCGCCCGGCCGGCATAGACATCGGCGAGGGGGTGCGCGATCCCGCTGAGGACTAGATAGTGCACCGCGGCGAGCAGGACATTGGGCTGCTGCCCGGTCGTAGGAGCGACCGCGGCAAGAGCGAGCAGTTCAGGGTCATCCGCTACCGAGTGACAGATCGCTGCGTAGAGAGGCGAGTAGGTGCCGCACTCGCTGACGGCGAAGTCCCGCCAGATCTGACTGAGCCGCTCCACCGTCTCACTGGCGACTGCCTCCTGCACGACACAGAGCATGAACCACCCTCCAGCGATGGTCAACGCGCGACGCCACGACGCGAGCAGACCCCGGCAGCGAATCGCGGCAGCAACCGACAAGTAGCTGCATTAACCGACATCGCAACCGACAAGTAGACGGTCCAACCGACATCTTCAGCGGATTCCTACACCTAGGCGCGCAGCCGGCCGAGCTGGTGAGCGAGCAGTTCCTGCACGCCGCGATGAAGGCGACCTGGGACCGGCGGCCGGATTCAAGGTTCCCCGCGGCATCACTGAAGACCATCGAGCGGCTCTCGGGCCGATCGCGAGCCGGATGAAGGGCACCCAGACGGTCACCAAGATTCGCCTCACCGGTCGCACCAATCGCCGCGACTTCGAGGAGCATACAGACTTTCGTCAATGCCTGCTCGGTGAACTCATACCTGCGGCTTCACATGACAACGCTGGACGTTATCCGCTGCTCCAAGGCGAATACTGCACGGTTCGGATACCGGCCGGTTCCCAGTGATGCCGGAGAATGACGCGGTGTTCGGGTAGTCCTTTGGCTCGTGCGGTCCTGATGTAGTCCTCGGCAAGCGTTTCCAGCAGAGAGCCGCGCGAGAGGCGGGAATAGACGGCCGCGGACACGGTGGCCAGGGTGATCCAGGGCAGGATCATGTGCCCGGCCCACGCGGGCACGCTCTGCGCGGGGTTTGCGTAACCAACGCCGGCGCACGCGAGGGTTGGGGCTGCGCCGGAGTCGTTTTGCATATTTCTGCTTTTTCCGTGGCGGCTGGGGAGGTGATGCCGGCGGGTGTGGTGCGGGCGGCGCGGCGCAGCCACCGCATGCGGCGCCGCCTGCGACGGCCGGGACTGGCGAACAGGCGCTCGGCGCTGGGGTCGAGGGCGTCCCGGATGCCGTCGCCGAGCAGGTTGAACGCGAGCGTCGTGATGAGCAGCGCCAGCGCTGGGAACACCAGGTACCACCAGGCCACGCTGTAGTAGTTCTGCGCACCAGCGAGGATGTTTCCCCAGCTCGCCGCAGGCGGCTGGAGGCCAAGCCCGAGGAAGGACAAGGTGGCCTCGAAGATGATCGCTGACGGGATGGAGAGCGTGGCGAGGATCAGCACCGGGCCGGCCAGATTCGGGAGAATCTCGGCGAACATGATCCGCCCGGGGCCAGCGCCCAGTGACCGGGCGGCCTCGATGTACTCCCTTTCCCTCAGCGAGATCGTCTGGCCGCGTACCACGCGGGCGATGCCGGACCAGGTGAAAAAGGAGATGACGCCGATCACCACGGGCAGGCTTGCCCCGGCTACCGCCACGAGCGCCAGGGCCAGGACAATGTAGGGAAAGGCCAGCACCGCATCGACCAGCCTGGACAGCGCCGTGTCGATCCAGCCGCCGAAGTAACCGGCCACCAGCCCGGCGCTGACGCCGAGGACGGTGCCGATCGCGGTGGTCACGACGCCGACGAACAGCGAGATGCGGGCACCGTAGAGGAGCCGGACCAACAGGTCGCGGCCGAGCTCATCGGCGCCCAGCCAGAACGTCGCGCCCGGCCCGGCCGGCGCCCCCGTCGCAGATATGCCGGTATCAGGCAACTGCTGAGCGGGGCCGTGCCCGGTCAGCGCGGCGAACGCCGGAGCCGCGACGGCGAGGGCGTTGCGTGCTGGCCACGGCGTCAGGGCGCAGGCGGGTTCAGCCAGATGTCGGTGAAGTCCCAGCCCTGGATGAGCGTGGAGAAGTTGGCGGTGCCCGCGGTCGCGCTGTGCACCCGGCTGCTGGCGTACTGCGCGACCTGCGAGGAGACCAGCGGGACGATGGCAGCTTCATCCATGACCTTGGTGTTCGCCTGATGCCACAAGGACGCAGCGGCCGACGGGGAGGACGCCTTGAGGGCGCGGGCGATCAGCGCGTCCACCGCCGGGCTGTGGTAGCAGCCGGCGTTCACGGTGCCGAGCGTGCAGGTGCTGCCGAACAGCGGCTGGATCAGGGTGCGGCCGTTGTTGCCGAACCAGTCGGGGTACCAGCTTCCGGTGGCCATGTCCCAGGTCCCCGGCTTGGCTGTCTGCGGGGTGTTGCCCAGATCGGTGAAGTAGGCGCCGCCGCCCGGTTGCGGCATGCCCTTGAGAGTGATCCCGCAGTTAGCCAGGCTGCCCTGGATCGACTGGAAGATCGTGGTGCCGCCGCTGCTGTTGGGATACAGGTAGCCCAGCGTCAGCCCGTGCGGATAGCCAGCCTGGGCGAGCAGCGACCTGCACCTGGCCGGATTGCCCTGGCCGCCGGGGGTCGAGTAGCGGGCATACGGCTGATAGCCGGCACTGCCGGGCGGGATCGCACTGGTCGCGATCTTGCTGACGGCCGGCCCGCCGCTCACCTTGACGATCGCGGCCTTGTTCACCCCGTACTCGATGGCCTCGCGGACTCCCGGCTTGCCCATCGCGCCGCCGGAGTTCGGCGAGCGGGTGTTGAGGATGATGTAGGGGTTGAGGTTACTGCTCGGCCATACCCGCAGCCGCTGGTCGTGGCCGGCCTGCAGCGAGGCGATGGACTGCGGCGGGATCCCGAGGTCGGCGAGGAACAGGTCCTGGCTGTTCGCCTGGATGTCGGCTAGCACTGTCTGACCCGAGCTCGTGCCCATCGTCACCACGACCTTGCTCACGTACTGGTGCCGGACCGGGTCGGTGGACTGGTTCCAGGCCGGGTTCCGCGCCAGGACTATTTGCTTGCCCGGCACGTAAGAAGACACCCGGTAGGGGCCATCGGACATGATGTGCTGGTTGAGACCGGCGCTGCCGGGGAGATAGGCGTCGTATTCGGCCGGCCTCGCCGACACGAACGGCAGCGCCATGATGTTGTTGAAATCACTGGCCTGCTGGACAAGCGTCACCCGCAGGGTCAGCGGGCCCGGCGCTGACAGCCCCACGATCGAGTGGCTGTCCTGCCAGGCCGCCACGGCGCTCGCAGTCACCGCGGCCGAGGCCTGGCCACTGAAATGGCTGCTCTCGGCGCTGCAATAGCGGCCGAACCCGGCGATCGCAGAAATGAAATAGGCCGAGTTTCCCACCGGGTACTGCCCCGGGTTGCAGAACGCCTTGAACTCACGGACGAAGTCGGCCGCGGTCACCTGCCGCGGCGGGGCCGAATTCCAGTCCACGCTAGAGCGCAGGCGGTAGGTGTAGACCAGCCCATGATCAGTGACCCCGCCGTTCGCAGCGCTGGGCACCTCGGCCGCCATATCGGGCACCAGCGTGATGGCCCTGGCCCACACGGTCCCACCGGCAGTGCCCGGCGACGTCGCCGGATAGGTGACAAGCTGCCGGGCATAGCCGCGTTCCAGCTCGTAACCCGCGTAATTGTAGGTCGGCACCGGATCCAATGAACCGGGCCCAGCATCCGAGATAACCCGCAGCGTGCCGTCGTATACCGGTTTACCCGACGCCGAACCCACCGGGCCCGCCGCCACGGTACAGGACACCAGGCTGCAAAGAACCACGGCCGCCCCGGCCAGCACAGAATGGTCAGCGGTTCGATGACGATCTGGTTAGCCGGATCGGACGCCAACGCCGCGCAGGCCGCGATGATCGGCGAACCAGCGCGTGGGTGGCCCATCAGCCGGGCCAGCGCCTCGGTACGGAACAACCATGCGGACCCATCGCTGATCAGCAGTTCCGCCAGCAGGCGCTCGGCGAGATCCGCCCAGGCGGCGCGCGGATGCAGGAACGCGGTTGGCAATGCCGCTAGGTGACTGGTCAGCTCGTCCCAGTCCATCCCGGTCAGCCGGCCGACAGGGCCTGATCAAGTAGCTCGTGGGTGCGATCGTGCATATGCGGGTCCGCCGGGTCCAGGCCACGGTGGAGCACTGGAGGCCCAGCAGCATCCGATGCCTTCCGGTAGGCCCAGTCGGCGATGGCGAGGAGCCGGCCATAGGGCAGGCCGAGCATCTCCTCATAGCGGCGCACGACGTTGAACCCGGCGCGGGCCGCCGCGGTCTCCCAGCGGCTGATCTGGCTCGCACTGACGGGATCTGGCCAGGAGCCACCCTGGAACGCCGCCGTAAAGCGCTTCAGGCTGGTGAGCTTCTCATCGCGGCCATAGAGCCGGTTGACGCGGAGCAGCCAGGCGACTACCTGCTCGCACCCGTACCAGCCGGGCCGGCGGATGGTCTGCCGGACCTCGCGCGGCGGCCTTCCCTGAGCATCGCTTGACATCACGGCGACGACCGGGATCAGGCTTCCCTGTGTGGCGGTCTGCCATCACGCGGTAACGGTGAGGCAGGGTAAATGGCCGACCGTCGCTCCGCCATTACCATGGCGCACTACTGCCCGTTGCCACAATGGCTGATCTTACTCACCGCAGCACGTCAGCCGCCAGCCATTATTTTGCTGAACGGCTGGCGCGTGGTGACCCATCGCCATCGGCGACGCCGCCGGTCGCCGAGCGGGGCGGCCCACGACCGGCGGCGCCGCGGTCAGGACTTGGGGCCGAATAGCCACCCGAATGTCTGCCTCAGGGCCTCGTTCGCAGCGTCCATATATTGGGCGTCGACCTGTTGCAGATCTTCGAGATTGCGTTTGATGGCGCCGCTGATGTCGCCCGATTGCAGCATGCTCAGTATGTCCTGCCGGAACTGATCTGCGCTGCGTCCGCCTCCCAGCTCGCGGTGTCCTGGTGCGCCGACTTTTCCATCTGGACGGCGGGGCCGTCGTTTTTGTTTATCCCGAGCTTCTCGAGCACCCAGGTCGGGATGAGGTGGTGCTTTTCGATACCTTGAAGATCCTCGCCTTTGAACATGCTCTTCAGCCATCCATACGCGCCACCCCGGTACTGCCTCCCGCCCTTCCCGCTTGAGGTAACAAGGCCGGGGACTTGGCTATTATCGCCCGAGCTGCTTCCGAGACCGGCCCCATCACCTTCCTCGTTGCCGCCGAACAGGGAGTCGAAGAGCCTTCTCAAGGGGTTGTTAGGCATGTCCAGTTGCTTCTGGAGCTCCGCATAGTCAATGCCACACGGATTGCCGGAGATTGACAGGCAGACGCCAATCTCCTCACGCAGGTTCTGCATCGTCTGCGGATCGCATTGCAGCGCCAGGGTAGTGGGGTCCAGGCATTTGTCTACCTTGGAGGGATCGAATTGCGGCGGCTGGCCGCCGCCTGGGGCCAGGCCTGACTGTGACTGCGCGGGTGGCGCAGGGGCGCCGCGGATGACGTCGCAGTCGGCCGTGACGTTGTTAGGGCTGCACGCCCTGTGCCCGGTCAGCTCGATGTTGGAGATGGGATTGCCGCCACCGAATGTGTACCGGTTGCCGGTGAACGGGTCAGTGTCGAGGCTCATGTCGGCCAGGGCGCCGACGAACATGTCCCGGGACAGGAACTGGTTCAGCGCCGGGTCGTAGTTGCGGAACCCCATGTCGTACTGGCCGGAGGAGGAGTCCCACCGCGTCGCGTTGTACCGGTAGGCATTGAACGGCTGCACATTGCCGTCGGGGGTGGTGTTGTTCTTGTCCTTGCCGGTGAACTGACGGCGATCGTTCTGCCCGTAGGCGGTGTACCCATAGGTGGATTGCGTGTTCCCGTCATTGCCGGTGACCGCTTGCACGTCGGAGTGATCGTTGTAGGTGTAGTAGCCGGGTGTCTGGGTGCCGTTGCTGTTGCCGACGGTCTGCGATAGCCGCGTCCCGCCGGGGGTGTAGGTGTACGACTTGGTTTGCGCGCCGTTTTGCAGCTCGGTGATCAGCTCGCTGGACAGGCCACGGTAGGCGTAATTGGTGGTCTGCGGTGAACCGGTGCCCACCCCGGTGGTCTGGGACGTCCTTCGGTCGAGCGGGTCATACGTGTAATCTGCGACGTCCATAGAGCCGTTGGCGTTCAACTGCTGGTGCTCGACGATGTGGTCGAACCCGTCATAGGTGCTACGCGCCTGCACCTGTCCGGCTGCGGTGACGGTGTCGATGCGGCCGAACGGGTCGTAGTTGTAGGCGGCGGTCACTCCGTTCGTCACCGAGGTGAGCAGCCGGTTACGGTCATAGTTGTATGTGGTCGCAGCACCACTGAGGGTCTGGGACGTGACGTTGCCGCTGGCGTCGTGGGCATACGACTCGGTGACCGTGCCGTCCTTGGTGACCTGTGCGACACGGTCCTGCGGGTCGTAGGTGTAGGCGAGGGTTTGGGCCAGGTTGGCGGTGTTGTTGTCGGCGGACATCAGGCTTCCGACGTCCTTGGTCTTGTTCCCGTTCGGATCGTAGGTGAAGGTGTGCTCGGCGACGGTGGTGCCGTCAGGTTTGGCCTCTTTCGAGTGTTGTAGCGACCAGTCGGCGAAATAGCTGTTGGTGACGGTATTGCCGTTGGGTTTGACCTCGCTGGCCAGCTGTCCGACGGCGGAATAGGCAAAGGTGGACACCTGCGGCGACGGGTCGGACGCCGACTGGGCGTCGGTCTCCTTGCTCAGCAGGTTGCGCGGGTCGTAGCTGTAGGTTGACGTCGCGCCATCGTGGCCACGGCTGGTGAGGTTGGAATTGGCTTCATAGCCATAGGTGGTGGTGTGTTTGGTCACGCCGGCGGCCAGCTCGGCGACTTCGAACCCGGAGCCAGGATCGCCAATGCGGGCCGCCCGCCCGGCGCCCGCACCGGCGACATCTGCGACAGCACCAGGCACACCGCGGCCAGCAGCGCCGCTCCGGCGACGATCCCGCGTGATCTCTTCATCTTCGGCATGCAGCGACACGCGAACAACCTCAACACTGAAGGCCTCCTGCCCCCGAGGAATGCAAGCAGGATCGCCCAGCCGGTGGTTAAGGGCAGGGTTGTTCCAACCAGAATCCCCGGCTGGAACAACCCTTGACACACGGTCGCGGATATGGTCCGCATCCATCCAGCCGATGGTGTGCCCGGACGGTCACGTTCCGCCAGAGGCGTCCTCCAAGGGGTAATCAGGCTGACGCCGGAGGGTGGCTTGCGGCCTGTGTGACCGTGCGGCCCGCGGCCTGCGTGACCGTCAGGAGGCCGTCTTTCATCAGGCCGATCCGCTGCGCGCGGGCGGCCACGGTGCTGTCGTGGGTGACGAACACCATCGTCAGCTCGAGTTCGCGCCAGAGGTTCTCCAGGAGGCCGATGATCTCGTCTCTTGTCCCCTCGTCCAGGTTGCCGGTCGGCTCGTCGGCGAGCAGCACCTCGGGGTCCTTCACGAGCGCCCGGGCGATCGCCACCCGTTGCTGCTGACCGCCGGACAGCTCGGACGGCAGGTGGTGCAGCCGGTCGCTGAGTCCGACGGTCGCCAGTGCCTGCTCTGCGCGCGCTTTCCGCTCGGCGGCGCTGACGCCGAGCGGGACGAGCGCCACCTCGACGTTCTCCGCCGCGTTCAGCGTGGGGATCAGGTTGAAGGTCTGGAAGATGAATCCGATGGATCGGGCCCGTACCTGGGTGACCTTGGCCTCACGCAACCTGGTCAGGTTGATGCCGTCGAATTCGACTGTCCCGGAGGTGGGCTGGTCAAGGCCGCCGATGATCTGCAGCAGGGTGGACTTGCCGTGGCCGGTGGGGCCCTGGATGGCGAGCCACTCGCCGTCCTCGATCACCAGGTCCACGCCGTGCAGGGCGGTGACCGTGCCGCGGCCCTTCTTGTAGATCTTGACAACGCCGGAGAGCTTGTACATCGCTTCCTCTCATTCCGTTCTGTGGTTGCCTGGCTGGCTCGTTATTCGACCCTGGCCAGCGCTGCCGCAGGGCGGAGCCGGGCCGCCCGCCAGCCGCCGAACGAGCCGGCGATCAGGCCGCCGGCGACGGCGAGCACCACGGCGGCCACGATCACGGTCACCGTGACGGGCGCGGTCAGTGTCACTGAAACGGTGTGGGCGGTATTGGTCAGCGCCCTGAGGGCTCCGCCTCTGCCTCCGCCGCCGCCTTTGCTTGCGACCGAGGCGGTGTTGGCCGATCCGACCGTCGCGGTCAGCTTCGGCGCCAGCGTGTCGATCAGGGCGGCGCCGCCGTACCCGAGGCCGACGCCTGCAATCCCGCCGATGATGCCGATCGCGATCGACTCGCCCATCACCTGGCCGATGATCCGCCGGCTCCGCCAGCCCAGTGCCTTCAGCGTGCCGAACTCCCGCACCCGCCGGGCTACCGCCGCCATCGTGAGCAGGCTCGCCAGCAGGAACGCGGCGATGAGCACCGCGGCCGACAGCCACTTCCCGAGGTTGTTGGCCAGGCTGGACGCGCTGGACAGCGACCCCGTCACCTCGCTGGCCAGGTCGTTCTGGTCGGTGACGGTGGCCGACGGCAGCACCACGGCGATCTCCTGCTGCACGGTGGCGATATCGGCGGCGCTGGCGGCCGACACGTAGATCGTGTTCACCTGGCCGGTCAGGCTGCTCGTCCCGTTCTTCCCGAGGCTCTGGGCCTTGGCCAGCGGGATGTACACATCCGGGGGACTGCCGCCCTGCGGCGCGCTGACGATCCCGGTGATCGTGAAATTCGTGCCGCCCACATCGATCACAGAGCCGACGCCCAGCTTGTTTTGCGTCGCGTAGCCGGAATCCACCACCGCGACGTCAGAGTTCGCGTCGGCGGATGTGAGAGCGGTGCCGGAGGTCAGCTTGGCGGCGCTGAGCGGACCGAGTGCGGTGTGGTTCACGTCCACGCCGGCGACGCTGAACGAGTTGGTGGTGAAGGCCGACCTGAAACTGCCGCCGCCGCTGCCGGTGCCGCCGGTGGTCACGGCCGGGACCGTCCCGGTGACCGTGACATCGGAGAGCGTGAGCCCGCCTACCGCGGACATCACGTCGTGCTGGCGCGCAACAGCAGCCAGCGCGCCGGAACGCAGCGGCGCATACCGGCCGTTGACCAGGTCGTTGATGTTGATCTTCGTGCCGGCCGCGATCTGGCCCTGCTTCGCCGCCTTGATCTGCTGCTTGAACCCGAACGAGGTCTTCTGCCCGCCCGAGCCCTGCGGCGGCGCCTGGGTGACGGTAAGGTCAGTGCCCACCCCGTACAGCGCGTGCAGCACATTGGCCTGCGAGTTCTTCACGCCGTTTGAGGCGGCTGTCACGGTGATCACCAGGCCGATTCCCAGTGCCAGGCCCAGCGAGATAAAAATCGCCTGGCGCATACGCCGCCGCAGCTCGCGGCGGAGATACGTAAAAAACATGCAGACTCCTCAGGGCACCTATTTATCCATAACGGGCAGCGCAGCACCCAGTCCCCCGCGCCGGCTAATACTCTTGCCAGTTCCTCGCGCTATTCCCGAAGAAGGGCGCGAGCGGCCTCTTCCCCGCGCTATTCCTGAAGAGGGGCCGCGAGCGGCCTCCGGGTAGTCCCGGTATCAGGATGGGATCTGGCGGCCATTTCCGGGCTCCGGGTCCCGCCGACCTGCGGCGTCCCGCCGGGCGGCTGCGTCCCGCCGGGCCGCGGCGCGGAAGGCAGGCGGACCCGGATGGCAAGCCCGCCGCTTTCGCGGGGCGTGGCAATCAGGATTCCGCCGTGGCTGTGGACAACCGACTGGACGATGGAAAGGCCAAGCCCGACGCCCTGGCTGCCGTCGGCCCGGCTGCTGTCGGCGACCCGGCTGCTGTCCAGGCGCCGGAACGGCTGGAACATCATGTCTAGTTGCTGCGGCGGCACGACCGGCCCGCTGTTGATCACCGCCAGTTCGACCCGCCCGGGCTCCCCGTGCGCGGCCGTCGACACCTTCACCCAGCCGCCCGGGTGATTGTGCCTGATGCCGTTGCGGACGAGGTTGAGGGCCAGCCGTTCCAGGAGGACGGGGTCGCCGACGGTCATGGCGGGGTAAGGCATCGCGTCGACGGTGATGCGTGCGGCCGACGCGGCCGGACGCGATCGCGACCTCGATGAGCGTGCGGTTGGTGGCCAGCGGCGTGCGGAGCTCGTGCGAGGCGTTGGCCACGAACTGGCGCTGGCCGTCGAAGGACACGTCGAGGCGCTCGAGCATGGCATCGAAGGTGTCGGCGAGTTCCTTCAGCTCGTCGTCGGGTCCCGCCAGTGCGATCCGCTCACCCAGGTTGCGGCCGGCGACCCGGCGGGCGGCGCCGGTGATGCGGCGCACGGGGCTGAGCGCGCGCCCGGCCATGATCCATCCGAAACCGACCGCGGCGACGGCCACCACCGCGAAGGCGAGCATGCACTCAGTCACCACGATCCCCAGAGCCCGGCCGCGGTGCAGATCCAGTTTCTGGCGAATGGCTTCTACCTCACCCGGCCGCAGGTGCCCGGAACTCGACAGGATATTTTCGACGGCTTTCCCGCTGGGATAGTTGTGCTTGAAAATGAAGAAGAAGATAGCGATCAGCGCCGCGCCGGCGAGCAGGAACATCCCGCCATAGAGCAAGGTGAGCCTCGCCCGGATGCCGAGCCGGGACAGCGTGAAATCGCGGGTCTTGTTCATGAGATGCGGTATCCCGCACCCGGGATGGTCTCGATCGGCGGCGGATCGCCCAGCTTTCTGCGCAGCGTCATGATCGTGACCCGGACGACGTGCGTGAAGGGGTCAATGTTCTCATCCCACGCCTTCTCCAGCAGTTGCTCGGCGGACACGATCGCGCCGTCGCCGCGCAGCAGTTCCTCAAGGACCAGGAATTCCTTGTGCCGCAGCGGCAACGGCCTGCCGTCCCTGGTCGCCCGGTGACGGGCCGGGTCGAGGCGGATGCCGGCGCGCTCGAGAACCGGCGGACCGGGCGGGCGTGCCCGCCGGCCCAGCGCCCTGACCCGCGCGACCAGTTCGGCGAACGCGAAGGGCTTGGCCAGATAGTCATCGGCGCCGAGGCCGAGTCCCTCCACCCGGTCGGCCAGATCCCCGGCGGCGGTGAGCATGAGAATCCGCACCAGAGCCTCCCCGCTGACCAGTGACCTGCAGATCTCGTCGCCATGGACAATAGGCAGGTCACGATCCAGGATGACCACGTCGTAATCGTTGACGGCCAGCCGTTCCCGCGCTGACCCGCCGTCAAAGACCACGTCTGCGGCAATGGCCTCACGCCGCAGGCCCTCCGCGATGGCCCGCGCGAGCGGCTGCACATCCTCCACCACAAGCACCCGCACCTGCGCCTCCTGACGATCAGGGGTTCCGCGCGTCCATAGATCAGGGGATCGCGCGTCACCCGGCGTCCACCACGATCGCGTGCGTCCGGTCAACTCAGCGTAAAAGCGAGCTTTGACGCTGCCTTTACCGCCTCTCCAGTGAACTGACCTGACGAAGCGGGCCGCAGACAGCGGTCCCGCCCCGCCAAAAGGAGGGAGCAACCTTGACCAGGAACAGGCAGCGGCATGGACGGCTCATCGTGGCCAGTGGCGCGGGACTCCTGCTGGTCACGCTCACAGCATGCGGCGGCAACGCCGGAGCCACGCCAGCGGCCAGCAGCACTCCGAACATCTCTCAGTTCATCACATGCCTCCAGTCGCACAGCGTCAGCGTCAACGGCAGCGACATCCCCGCGATCCGCACCGCCCTCAAGAGCGTTACGAAGACGCAGAAGAAATCGGCGATGGCCGCATGCCGCCAATACACCGGCGGACTAATAGGCAAGAGATAAGCAGGCGTGCTGAATCGCGGCCGCCGCTACCGGGGGCAATGGGCATGGCACGGGGCGGCAAACGGGGTCACGCGGCGGAGCACGTCGCGGCTGGTGCGGAGTGGCGTAGGCGCGCGGCGCAGCGATCACCCCTTGTGAGGCGGTCACCCTTGTGAAAGGTGGAAGGAACCCCCGACGCTGGTCCCGCGCAGCCGGATCACCGGCGCCTTCGCATCGGCATCGTTGTCGTTGACCGCACG
>WNFF01004654.1_pt1 | contig 13197 bp, 12 predicted proteins | sample 5400441 | NCBI WGS metagenome assembly WNFF01 (sample SAMN13153345, study PRJNA577476) | soil metagenome | isolation source: 120 cm saprolite under Douglas fir tree site 2 hole 3 replicate 1 | place: USA:California | collected 2015-04-18
TGGTTCGGCCGCAGCGCCGACTGGAGGGCGATCGCGGTGCAGCTGGCCCTCGAGAACGCCCGCCTTCAGGTTCAACTGCGAGCTCAGCTCGACCAGGTGCGGCAGTCGCGGGCGCGCATCATCGAGGCCGCCGACAAGGAGCGCCGCCGCTTGGAGCGAGATCTTCACGATGGAGCCCAACAGCAGCTCGTGACCCTTCTGCTCTCGCTACAGCTCGCAAAGGCAGAGGCTCTCGAACACTCCGATCCAAATACAGCGCACATGCTCGACGGGAGCATTGAGTCACTGCGGCAGGCACTGGACGAGCTTCGGAGTTTGGCCCGTGGCATTCATCCGACCGTTCTGGTGCAGTCAGGCGTGGCGCCCGCGATCCGAACTCTCGCCGAGCGACGTCCGATTCAAGTCGACGTGACCGGAGACCTGGACCGGCTTGAACCCAGACTAGAGGCGGTTCTTTACTTCGTCGCGGCCGAAGCTATAACCAACGCGGTCAAGCATTCGAAGGGACAGCGCATCTGCGTTGAGCTGCGTCGCAGATCCGGGCGGGCCAGCGTCGATGTCTCGGACGACGGCGTCGGTGGGGCGGAACTGTCTCGGGGATCCGGCTTGGTCGGGCTCTCAGACCGGGTGGCAGCAGTCGGCGGTCGACTCAACATAGAGAGCAACAAACCACATGGCACCAGACTGCACGCCGAAGTTCCGTGCAGGTAATCGTCGCGGACGACTGGATTCTCGTCCGAGAAGGCAGCTTCATGCGCGGGAGTGTCAGGTATCAGCCGGGACACCTGTCAGGCATCAGCCGAAACACTGACAGGCATCACGCGGGACGCTTTTGTCGTGCCTCAGCCGAATCAGCACAAACATGATGGTGCTCGCGCAGGGAGTCGAACCCTGAACCTTGGGATTAAGAGTCCGTCGACATGGCGTCTCAGACAGGCTCAGAGAGGCTCAGCGCGTCTCACTTGAACTCAGGATCATTGACGCGACAGTCTCAGGGAGTCTCCTGGAGTGTCAGGGAGTCTCCCGGTCAAGGTGTCAAATAAGGTGCGTCACATACGTCGACCGAAAGTCGGATCTTAACGACCAAAGCTTGTGCGACGTTTGGACTTCCGACTGGTTGTCGGTCATCGAATTAGCGGGCGGCGTCTCCATCCAAGAGCTCGCCGCCCGCTGGGTTCAGCTGTTAGACCCCGGGACAGGTACCCGGATCGGGGTGGTCGATCCTCGACATGCCGCCCACCGGCACGCCTGGAAACATCGCGACAACGATGTAGTTGGTCGAGCCGGTGTTCACGGCGTCCACCACGTCACCTGGGCGCTCAATGAACGACTGCCCATGCGTGTACCTGGTGATGTCGCAGTGGTTCCCAACCGACGTATAGAGAGTGAGCTCGCCCTGCTGGAGGACAACAATCGCGCCCCCTGGATGCGAGTGCCAGCCTGAGGAGCCACCGGGGACGACGGTGATCTTGGAAACGACAATATCCGAACCCTGTTTGATGGGGAGGGTTCCGTCGGACACGTACGTCCCTCGGGCCAAGACCTGGCTTGTGAGTCCAACTGGTGGTGTCGCCGCCCCCGGGACTGCGAGGACGGCTACCAACAGCCCCGCCAAGCCCAACGTCATAGCTGCCAGCCGGATAACCCGTCTCGTAAGCGTGTTCATTTGCAACTCCTTATGCGGTTTTGCCCATGACTTCCCATGCGCTTCAACCTCTTAGTCATCGGGTGGTGGCGTCAATCAGCACCATATAACTGATTGTGGGCGGCGTCACCACGAGGACTACGGGGTCAGGTACTGGTTGTTTCGAGCTTAAACTGGCGTCGGGTTCAGCGGATGAGCAGGAAGCTCGAGGTCGGGCTTACACCCCGCGAGTTGCAGGTCGCCCGCCTCGTGAGGGCGGGGCTGACCGATCGCGACATTGGAGACAGGCTGTTCATCACCCGCCGGACGGCGGAGTGGCACGTCAAACAAATACTCAACAAGCTTGGTTTCAACTCCCGCACGCTGGTGGCTGCCTGGGTCGCGCATGACGAGGCAGTCGGCTCAACGGCCGACTCGTCTCACGGGCATCGGCACAACCTCCCCCTCCAGCTGACGAAGTTTGTAGGTCGCGGGAATGAGCTGGCTGAGCTCCAGCGCCTCCTCGCTGCGAAGCGTTTCGTGACCCTTACCGCGGTCGGTGGCGCCGGCAAGACTCGCCTGGCGCTCGAAGTCGCTAACCGAGCGCTAGAGGCATATCCAGATGGGGCCTGGCTCGTGGACCTGACCCCGATCAAGAATGGCCATCTGGTTGCCAGGGTGTTTGGCTCGACACTAGGAGTCCACGAACGTCCGCGCCAACCGATTGCTGAGACGCTCCTGGAGCACCTGCGTGGCCGTCAGTTACTACTGGTGGTCGACAACTGCGAGCACGTGATCGAGGATTGCGCCGGTCTTGTAGACGCCATCCTCCGCTCGTGCCCTGGCGTCACGCTTCTAGCTACCAGCCGGGAGCCTCTCCGAGTCAGCGGCGAAACGGTCTGGCGAGTTGCCTCGCTTGCGGTCCCCGATCCGCGCGCCCTGATTGATCTACCTGAGCTTGCCCAATACGAGGCCGTCGGCCTGTTTCTGGATCGCGCCCAGCTGGCTGCGCCTGGCTTTGAGATCAATGTGGAGAACGCGTCTGCCATCACGCAACTCTGCCGCCGACTGGACGGGATCCCGCTGGCGATCGAGCTGGCTGCGGCGCGCGCCGGCTCGATGTCACCCGACCAGATCTTGAATCGGCTACAGAATCGATTCGAGCTCCTGGTTGGCGGCAGTCGCGCCGGGCCAGCGCGGCATCGGACCCTGGAGTCCGCCCTCGATTGGAGCCACGACTTGCTTCGTGATGACGAGCGGAGGCTCTTCCGACGTCTGTCGGTGTTTGCCGGCAGCTTCAGTCTCGAGGCAGTCGAGCACGTCTGCTCCGACCACGATCTCGAGGTCGACGCGATAGCAGGCTTGTTTGCCAGCTTGGTCGACAAGTCGCTTGTAATTGCATCCGTCGAGGGGCCGGCACCGATCCGCTTCCGAATGCTGGAGACTCTGCAGCAGTACGGAAGGGAACGCCTGACTGAACACGGCGAGGTGGAGCGACTCAGCCGACGCCACTCTGAGTTCTTCGTTTCATTCGCTCACGAGGCCTCACCGAGGCTTAGCGGCCGTGAGCAGCAGGTCTGGCACGTGCGGCTTGCGCAGGACGCCAGCAACCTGCGGTTGGCGCTTCAGTGGACCGGCCACCATGAACCGGACGCGAACTTGAGGCTGATCAATGCGCTGACCGGCTTTTGGTACCTCGACGGCCTAGTTGAGGAGGGCGACGGTTGGCTCAAGCGAGCACTGGGCAGCTATTTGGTCCGGAACAGACTCAGGGCGGAGGCGCTCGCGCGGGGTGGGCTGGTCTCCTACTGGCGCGACGACATCGACAGTGCCTCCGCACGCTGGCATGAATGCCTGGACATCTACCGCGAGTTGGATGACCGAGAGGGAGTTGGCCAGGGGCTCCGTTGGGTCGGGGAGCTGAACGAGTGGCAAGGCGATCTGGAAGAGGCCCGCAGGTGCTTCGACGCCAGTCTGGCAATAGCTACGGAAGCGGAGGATGAGGCGTCGGTCGCGGACATCTTGAGGCAGCTAGGGCGATTGGCGATGAAGGAGGGAGACAAGGAAAAGGCGCGTTTGTACTTGCAGGACAGCCTTGCTTATCACAAGCGGGTCGGCGACAACCGGTTGGTGAACATCGCTCTCGGTTACCTGGGCCTGAATGCGATAGACAGGGGAGATCTCGCTGCAGCTCGCTCCCATCTGGAAGAAGGCTTGGCGATCGCCCGTGTTCTCGACTTCACGATCGGCTTGGCAACTCCCCTGATGTACTTTGCGGCGCTGGCTGCAGCCCAGGGCCATCCGAGTCGAGCCCTGCGCCTCTCGGGTGCGTCGGATGCACTCGCTGCGTCAGTTGGCGGCGTTGCCACTCAGCTGACGAGGCCGTTGGTTGAGCGGTGGCTGGACAAGAGCCGAGTGGAGTTGGGTCCGAGGCGGTCGGCAGCCTACTGGGCGGAAGGTCATGCAATGTCTCGAGAACGTGCCATCGAATACGCGCTGAAAGGCTGAACCACTACAGGATGGTGCTCGCGCAGGAAGTCGAATCGCAGGCGCCGGGCTTTAACGAATCGGGCAGGGGATTATTCGTCCCATACCATGCGACTGGCGTTCAACTGAGATCAACCTGAGCCCTTTCGCGATTTGGGGGCGCGTTCTCGACCGCCAAGGTGTCAAACAAGGTGTCAAAGGCCAATGGCGTCGACGCTAGTGGCCAGCGGTTGAGACTCCCTGCACCAGAGAGAGACTCTCTTAGACTCTGTGACACTACATGTTGGTGCTCGCGCAGGGAATCGAACCCTGAACCTTGGGATTAAGAGGAGATTGACCTTCCTTGTCTGGACGTGTCAGAGCACGCCACAACGTGTCTAACGTATTCGGCGGTCTGACGCCTTCCTGTCACAGAGTGTCCTGGCGTGCCACAGACTGCCCCGGATAAGCTGTCAAGAAAGCTGTCAAACCCCGACAGAAGCGGGCCCGCTCCTTCATTCCATCAAACTGGGAGTCAACCCGAGGCTGTTGGCAGTTGGCCGGGGGGTAGCTGACATTCTCGAAATCGCCATCGCTGATCGAATGGGCCACCGCCGACCTAGTTCCAAATGGAATGCTACCGCGCTAACTGATTCCCTCGCCCTATCCCAAGATGCGCGCGCCGCTACATGAAACCATTTTGGCGCCGAATCGGAGTCAGCTGTGAAGGGAATGGGCCTGGTGATCGGCTGTTCTTTGGCTCGGAGACGTTATCGTGCGCGGGCGGATCAGTCCCGGCAGCACGGCTGTCACGCGTCCCCAAGTCTTCAATTGATGAAGCAAAAACGCTGCTGCTACGCATAACGCTACGAATACACCGAGTGCCGCAACTGCCAAGGTGGGTAGCGTCAAGACACTCGCCACGAACGTTGCACTCGCGGTACCTGCCACGGCCGCATTAACGATTGCGACCGTCGTAGTCGCTGCGAGAAACCCCTGCCATCTGAGGTTAAAGATTCCGAGGGCCATCAACGCGGAGTCGTTGGGGTGGATCTCGTCAAACAGTTCGCTATGGGTGGGATCAATCTCACGATAGAAACGACGGATTCGATCAATGTTGTGGCCCGCAATCATGAACTGGACCGCGTTCTGCAACATGCGTCCATACGTGAACAGGCCCAGGACGAAAATGACTGGCAAGATGATCAGAGCAAACAACGTGAGGGATTGCCCTCGTTGCGATACGAAGCCCAGGGCCACAACTGAGCTCGAAAGTGCTGCGAAGTACAGACCAGCGCGAAACGACAATTCAGTCCCGACTAGTGAGCGGGCACTCAGAAGTGCGGCGTGTTCAGCCGTTACCGCTTGGAAGAGTTCAGTCCGCTGGCGAGCAGTGTCTGGGTCAGATTGCGTTCCGATCGAAGGCTACCTCCACGCCGTGGCCCCGCAGATGCGGCACCTAAACTCCCCTTGACCTGACGCATTCTTGTTGCCCGTGGGTACCCAAATGACGCCCGACCTCTTCATCACCTTGCAGAGGCAAGGTTTGTCGACGTGTTCTGGCTGCTTGCCCATGTCACGGCCTCCCAGTGACCGCTGACGGCACTGCGACGCGAGTGTACTCGCCGAACGGGGCCTGCGCCGCCGTATTCGATCGGAGGCGGAGCGACTTGTGTATTACTCCTCCCCTTTGGGAGATAGGCGTTAGATGGCGCGAATAGACTCAGGCTTTGCCGGGCGTGCACGCACAACATGCATGGAGCTCTCGCCGGAGTCGACCGCCGACGCCGGCCGTCAACGAAAGGGGCGGGGGATTATTTGTTCGCCGCGATGCAACGCAACTCCGTCAGAAAACTGCCATTGAGTTCAAACCAGGGCGCGTTCGATGACGTTCGGGAGGGCTGCTTCCCAACCCGTAAGCTGTCAAATAAGCTGTAAACCGCCGATTGGCCACAAGTTGCCAACAACCAGTTGGCACGTCAGGTACACCGGAGTCACGTCCTGACACCCTGGGACACTACATGTTGGTGCTCGCGCAGGGAGTCGAACCCTGAACCTTGGAATTAAGAGACTCCCGACAGATCGTCTCAGGGCGTCTCAGGGAGTGTCAGGGCGTCTCACCAGTGTCTCACCAGTATTCGAACCTATGACGCAACCGTCTCAGGACGTCTCAGGGAGTGTCAGGGAGTCTCATGCTTAAGCTGTCAAACAAGCTGTCACCGTGCGGCCCCGGGCGGGTAGATCTAAATGTCACCAGATGAATGGAACCAAGCGTCGGGTCCTTTTCATGTAACTCTCGTAGTTGACCCCAACCTCGGCGATCATGAAGCTTTCTTCGATGTGAATTCGGTAGGCAAGCAGGCTGCCATGGACAATGAGAATCACCAGTAGGGCCAGCCATGACTGCAGGACCAATCCCAGCCCGGTGAAAGTCACGATCTGGCCGAGGTAGCCGGGATGTCGGACATACCGGTATGGACCCTTTTCAATCACCTCGTGATCGGGCAACACTCGCACGTGCTCCGAGAGCTGACGGCCCAGAAGCGAATAGGACCACACAGTCAGCACCGCTCCGGCTATGACGAGTGTTGCTCCCGGATATGCCAGCCACTGTGGAAGCACGGCGATATGGGCGTATCCGATAGCAATGCCTACAACGATTCCAAGCGCAAACAACGCCAGGAAGTCTCGCTTCTGCCGTCCCTTTTCTTGCCGCCTCCGCCTGAACAGCGAGATGATCGTGACGCCGTAAGCCGCGAATACTCCCCAGAACACGAGGTCTTCAAGCAGATAAGGAAAGAGCGGCCTCACCGATGTGCGCGCTCAGGCTACGACTATTTGCGGGAGGCAGCAATGCTTGGCGGGACGACATCGGATCAGTGAGTCAGCCCCACCGCGAGCGCGATGCGGCCGACACCAATCCAAGCACACCGTTCGGCCCGGTCGTGGAGTCGCCTTTGATGGAGCCGAGCCCGTGCCCAATCAAGATTGCACCCTCGAGCCGTTGTGAGCGTCAGCCGCTGAACACGATGCGGTGCGTATGGACGTCATCCGCACATGACGCAGCGCGTGATGCAGGGGATTATTTGCAAGCTGTCACATAAGCTGTCAAACGCACACCGATTTCGCGCGTGGTCCCCACCCGAGGCCCGGTTCGCATGCAAGGCGGGCCGAAATGGGGATCCGCTGCCGCATTTTGGTGCTCGCGCAGGGAGTCGAACCCTGAACCTTGGGATTAAGAGTCCCCTGCTCTGCCAGTTGAGCTACGCGAGCATGGCGAAGACCGACTGTCGATTCTAAGGTTCCCAGGGACTTAACACGCTGAGTTCCATCCGCCGCCCGCCGCTTCTAGATTGCCTGTATGTCCGCGCGCGTGCCATTGGACGTCGACCTTGAGGACAAGCTCCTCTACGGCCTGACACCGATGCGTCTGGCGTACCTGTTGGTGTCGCTCCTCGGTGGCTTCGCACTCTGGTCATCGCCGTGGTCAGTCCAGCCAGTCCGAGCCGGTTCGTGCCTTGCTGTCATCGGGGTGGGCGTGGGGATGGCGTGGGGGCGGTGGCGGGCTCGCGCCGCCGACCGATGGCTGTCGGACATCGCGATTTTCCTCATGCGTCGCTATCGGTTCACGTGGACCTGGGCGCCCCGCGCATTCATCCGCTTTCGACCAAAGCGCCGGCAGGAAGCGATATCAAGCACCTGAGCGTAGGCCCGGTTCGAGTGGTCGCACGGAGTCCTGCAGTCTTATGGCCAGGCACCTCCGACGTCGCGCAAATCGCAACCGACCAGATCGGCTTCGATGGCGCCACGGAATCGGATCGAGCGCGATGGCTCAACGCCTTCAGGCGGCTGCTCGACGGCCTCGACGCGCCGCTGCAGGTCTTGATCGAAAGCGAGCCGGGTTGCGGAGTGGACGCGACTGCCAGTCCTCCTCAGCCGCGTGACTTCGACGACATGAGGGCAACGGACCTGTGGTTCGTCGATCATCTGGCGCAATCGCCTTCGGCGCACCGCCGAGCGACGTCGCTGGTCATCTCGAAGGATCACTCGCGGCGTCTCCAGGCCGCATTAAGCGAGATGGGCGTGGGCATCAAGGCCTCGACCCTCGTGAATCGTCCACTGTTCGGCGAGGAACGCCGTCACCACCTCCTCGTCCCGGAAGGCTGGAGCCGATCCTGGTGTGTGGAGCGCATGCCAGGGACCGAGCTCGAAGCCGGTTGGCTCCTTCGCCTGATCCCACCCGGTGTGAACATTCGTCTTGCGTGGCACGCGGAGCCGCTGCCGGTGGCGTGGATCGTCCAGTACCTGCAGCGCCAGCTCACCAACATGAGGGTCTCGCGCATGCAGGAGCTGAGCGCGGGCACCAACGATCCGATGCTGGCGGGTGCTCTACCCCACACAGAGGATCTTCAGCGAAGACTGGTCGGCAGCCAGGAGAAGGCGTTCTACGTCTCGGTCTACATCACGCTGGTGGCCGCCACGGAGCCGGCCCTCGAAGAAGGCTCCGAGAAGATCCGCTCTGCGGCTCGGGCCATTCTCTGCGAGCTTCAGCCCTGCACCTTCCGAATGCTCGACGGCCACATCGCAACTCTGCCGGCTGGTGTCGATCGTCTGGGTCGCAGGCGCGTGCTTGACACGAGCGCGCTGGTCACGCTCTTCCCTTGGTCCGGGGCGGACATCCAACAGCCCGCGGGCCTGGTCGTGGGCGAAAGCTGCGCCAGCGGCGCGCCCGTGCTTGTCGACCCCTTCGACGAGCGGCGCTACGCCAACGCCAACATCGGGGTTTTCGGCTATTCGGGTGCGGGCAAGACACACCTGCTGTCGATGCTCCTGATGGGGTCGCTGGGGCGGGGCACGCAGGTTTACGTAATCGATCCCGAGCACGAGTACGGCAACCTGGCTCGGCAACTCGGAGGCGTCGACGTGCAGCTGGCGCTCGGATCGGGTCACGCCCTGAACGTGCTCGAACTTCGACCTTCTGACCGCCGCGACGAGTCATGGCTCGGACCGGCCACCGCGGATGCGGTCGACCTCTGCGTGGCGATCTGCGGCGGTCTCGACGAGTCCGAGCGGGCCTTGATCGAGGTCGCCGTCCGGGCCGCCTACCGGCAAGCCGAGCAGCCACTGCTGCGCGATGTGGCGACACTCCTTCCGGACGCGTCTCGGGTGGCCGGCATCCTGCGCCGCTGGGCGTACGGCAGCCTCGGCCAGATGTTCAGCGCCCCGACCAATATCGACCTCGAGGCTCCCATCGTCGTTTTCGGCATGCGCGAGCTTCGCGATGAGATGGTGGCGCCAGTCCATTTTCTGCTCGCGGAAGCGCTGTGGGCCCGAATCAAGCGCAAGGACCGCCGACGCATGCTCGTGGTCGACGAGCTCGGCCTGTTGTTCGAAGACCCGACGATTCGCCGCTTCGTCGTCAGTCTGGCGCGCAGGATACGCAAGTACGACGGATCGCTGGTCTTTGCGACCCAGAATCCGGGCGATCTGTTGAGCTCAGACCAGGGAGCGGTCGTGGCCACCAACCCGGCAGTTCTGTTCCTGGGGGCGCAGCGTCCGGGCGAGGCGGCCAAGCTCGAAGCCGCGTTTCATCTGAGCCACCATCAACGCGCGTTTCTCGAAGCCGCCAGGCGCGGCGACTTCTTGCTCGCCGCCGGCCCCGACCGGATCACTGTGCACGTCCATGCGCCGCCCTGGCAGGAGGAAGCGATGCGACTGGCCCGGGACGCGGCGCGACCGCCGCCTCGATTACCGGTAGGCTAAATCGCGTGCGGAGAGTTCTCCACTACCGTTTGCACGGGCTGCCAGAGCAGCGTCTCGAACGGGTGCACGCCCAGTTCGATGCCCTCGCCACCGCCCGGGGCTGGCGCTGCGAGCCACCGTGGGTGGCGAGCTCCTACTCTCGCGGCCTGTTCGAGATGGAGTTCTTCCGGCATCTGAAGCTCGAGGACGTGGTGAATACGAGTGCGGCCGGGTTTGTGAAAATGGCGGGCGACGAGACCGATGCGCTGATCCTTGCCATCTTCATGCGGGACCTGAGCGCGGAGTACGGGATCACGACCACCTTGAAGGACGATGACCATCCGCTGGCCAAGCTCCGCCGGCTGGAGTTCGATCACGGCCGCCTACCCAACGGCCAATCGCTGGAGGAGATCCTTGCGAAGCGCCCCGTGATCAAGAAAGTTCAGGGCGAGCGCATCCTCTTCTATCCGCCAACTTTCCGGCTTCACTCGCAAAGCCCTCCAAGCCCCGAGTGGGCCTATGCCCTTTTCGGCATTCGAGCCTACGCGCCGACTCTGCTTGAGGCTGAACAAGAAGCGCTCAAGATCCTGAGAGGCTTCGGGCACCTTGGCGGCTGAGGGAACCCTCGCTCGCGAGGGGACCATCGAGTCCGCCGACGGAACCAGCCTCTCGTACCGAGCGTGGCCCAAAGCTGGTGCTGCGGTCTCGTTCGCTGTCGTGCACGGTCTTGGAGACCACGCGCGCAGATACGAGCGTTTCGCGCAGGCGATGACCCGATATGGGTTTGGGACATTCGCGGTTGATCTGCGCGGCCATGGCAAGAGCGCCGGCGCGCGCGGGCATGTGCGCAGATGGTCCCAGTGGACGGACGACGTGGCCGCGTTCGTGAAACATGTCGAGGGCATCGCGGGCGGAGAGGTCGTGCCTCTGGGGCATTCCTTTGGCGGCGCGGCGGTGCTGAGCACAGTTCTGGAGCACACGCTGCCGAACGCGAATCGATTCGTGGTTTCCAGCCCCGCGCTCCGGTTGAAGGTGTCGGTGCCGGCGCTGAAGCTCACGCTCGCCAAAGCGGCGTCGAAGATATTGCCAAGGCTGACGCTCAACAACGAGGTCGACCCCAGAACCTTGTCGCGCATCCCGGAGGTGGTAGAGGCGTACCGCACCGATCCGCTCGTGCACAACAAGATTTCCCTTCGGATGTACTCTGAGTGGTCGGATGCATGCCAACGCATCTTTGAGCACGCTGGAGAGATCAAGCTGCCGTTTCTAATTCTCGCCGGGACCGATGACCAGTTGATCGACCCCGAGGGCAGCAAGCAACTGCACGAGCTGACCCCAACCGCGAGCGAGCTCAGGCTGCTGAAAACGAGGAGGTCTTCTCGGTGATCGCTCATTGGTTGTCGAAATGAACCTCGATCCTGGATCGGTGCTTGCGTGGATCATCGTCGGGCTGATCGCAGGCGCGGTGGCCGCCCGGGTGGTCGCCGGCCGGGGGTTCGGTTGCATCGCCGACATCGTGGTCGGGGTAGCCGGTGCGTTCATCGGCGGCTACCTGCTTGGCGCCATCTTCCACATGACCGGTACCGTCGGGTTCTTCGGCAGCATCGTCGTAGCGTTTGTCGGCGCGGCAGTGCTGCTGGTGGCCCTGAAGCTGCTCTCGGGCGGCCGGCTATAAACCCGAGCTTGCGGCTGCGGCCGAGCTGACGCGCTCGATCTCCGCCGCCACCTCGGCTGGCGCGAAGATCGGGATGTCGTGCGGCGTGTCAAACCAGCGGATCTCGACGTTGGGCGCCAACTCTGCCAAGCGCGCCGCGCCGTGCTCTTTCCAGCTAGAGATGCTGGCCGGACCGTCACGAGCCAGCAGCGCGACAGCCGGAACGTCGATACGCGGCCACAGGACATCGGGCTGCGAGTCGTAGAGTCCGCGCAGCAGTTCTAGCCGCGCCGCCGCAGTGAGGGTGAGAACGTAGGCGTCGCCGTCCTTGACAACTCGCGCCTTCACGAATGGTTCGAGGTCGTCATCCCACGCCCCCCCGAAGTCGCGTTGAGATTCGGTGATGGCGTCCGCGAACGTTGTGAAACGCGGCAGCGGCGGCTGCATCAAGCGCTGCGCATCTTCCCAGCTGAACATGTTGGCCGCGCTCTGCACCGGACCGTCGATGAAGACGAGCGCAGAGGCAAGGCCTGGCCGGGTGCCCACCAGCTCGAGCGCGACGGTCGCGCCCCACGAATGCCCTACGACCATAGGCTTTTCGAGACCGAGCTCACCGATCACAAAATCCGCGTCCTCGAGGAGCATGTCCATCGAGTAGCCGTCCGACGGAGGCGAGTGCGGCGGCCTGCCGGTCAACCCATGTCCGCGCTGGTCGAGCGCGACCAGGCGACGGGTGGTGAGCTTGCCAGCGAGGCGATCCCAATAGCGCGCGTTGGAGCTCAGACCATGAAGCAGAAACACCGGAGGGTCGCGCCGCGCGCCGGCTTGGGGCCTCCATTCGACGTAATGAAGGCGGACGCCCCCTCGCTCGAGCCATCCATCGGCCGGTTCTGTCACCGGCCCTAGCCTAGCCCGCGGCTGCCGCTACTTTTTCCTGTTCCGGCGCCGGCTCGCCTTGATTTGCGGCCGGGCGCTGGCGTCGCCTGATGAGCAGCGTCGTCAGCGCGGTGAAAGCCAGGACCGCAAGCGGCACATACAGGGTGATCTTCATGGCGTCGATGAAGCCGCTCACGAAGACGTCGTGGGCAAGAAGGCTGATCTGATGCTGCACGGCGGGCGGGAGGCCCGCGGGCAGCTTGGCCCCGTTCTGGCCCGTGCCGATCTGGAATCCATTGCTCGAAACCGAGCTGAACGCCGCCACGAACTGGGCCCGGAAGGCTTCCGGCAACGCGCCGGCGTGGCTCACCGCCTGGTCGTGCAACGTGGTCGCGAGGTGGTTCTGCAGCAAGGCGCCGACGACAGCGCTGCCGATGGCGGCGCCGAGCTGACGGGTAGTGTTGAGAATGCCGGACGCAGCGCCCGACATCTGCGGAGAGATGTTGCGCATGGCCACGGTGGTCATGGGCGCAAAGGTCATACCCATACCCGCTCCGGCCACGATCGCCGGGGCGAGGAAGTTGATCCAAGTCGAGTCGGGCCCGGCCACGTACGTAATCCAAACGAAGCCGACCGTGAAGAGGGAGATGCCGGTGGTGAGGATATATTTCGCGCCTACCTTGTCGGCATAGCGGCCCGCGAAAGGTGCCGTGAACATGGATGTCAGAGACATCGGGGCCAGGGTCAGTCCAGCCGTCAGCGCTGAAAAGCCGCGTACCGACTGCAGATAGATGACGATCGGCAGGAACAGGCTGAGCATGCCGAAGCTGATGGC
>WNFF01006230.1_pt1 | contig 13191 bp, 11 predicted proteins | sample 5400441 | NCBI WGS metagenome assembly WNFF01 (sample SAMN13153345, study PRJNA577476) | soil metagenome | isolation source: 120 cm saprolite under Douglas fir tree site 2 hole 3 replicate 1 | place: USA:California | collected 2015-04-18
AAGCCGGTCGCGATCGCGCGAACGCGCGGCGCGAGCAGGCGATTGGCGCGGCCCATGACGCCGTTCTGCTCGTGGATGAGGGTCGGGATGTTCAAGAATGCCGCGGCCAGCACCGGGGGGATCGTCGGATAGCCGCCGAAGCCGACCACCGCGGCCGGCCGCATCCGGCGCAGCAGCATCCAGGATCGGAGCGTGCCCCAGGCCAGGATCGCCGCGGTGCTCGCCAGGTTCCAGGGATCACGGCCGCGCAAGGTCGCGCTGGGAATCACGTGCCGATGTGTCGCGGGAAAATCTTGCGCGAAACGCGCGGCTCGCGCGTCGGTCGCAAGCTCGACCGCGATGCCGCGCCGCGACAGCTCCGCCGCGAGCGCCTCGGCCGGGAACAAATGACCGGCGGTGCCGCCGGCCGCGAGCAGGACCGGCGCGCGGCCAGCCCCGCCGCCGCGCTCGGACATCAGGCCGGTCTCCCGGCCGCACCGGCCGTTTGCGCCGCCGCGGCCGGGGCGGCCGGCGCGGCCGGCACGATCGCCTCGACGGGCGGCAGCATCGCCGCGGCGGGACGCTCGCGGGCGATCGCCAGCAGCATGCCCATGCCGTACGCGAGCGAGATCAGCGAGGAGCCGCCGTAGGAGATGAACGGCAGCGTCATGCCCTTGGCCGGAATGAGATGCAGATTGACCGCCATGTTGATCGCCGACTGCAGACCGAACAGCATGCCGAGGCCGGCGATCGCGAAGCGGGCGAACGCATCCTGGGCGCGGAAGGCGTGGACGAGCGCGCGCATCACGATGAAGGCGAACAGCGCCAGCAGGATCAGGCACAGCACGATGCCGAACTCCTCGGCCGCCACCGCGAACACGAAATCGGCGTGGCTGTCCGGCAGAATGCGTTTGACCGTGCCTTCGCCCGGACCGCGGCCGAACCATCCGCCCTGCGCGAAGGCCTCGAGCGCGGTGTCGATCTGAAAGGTGTCGCCGGAGGAAGGATCGAGAAACCGTTTGATCCGCTGCGCCACGTGAGGAACGGTGAAATACGCGGCGGCGAGCCCCAAGGTTGCCGCGCCGGCGAGCCCCAAAACCCAGATCAGCCGCATGCCGGCCATGAAGAACAGCGCGCCCCAGACCAGCGCGATCAGCATGCTCTGGCCGAAGTCGGGCTGCAGCACCAGCAGCGTCACGATGAGCAGCAGCAGGCCGAGCGCCATGGTGTTGGCCGGCATTTCCGGGCGGCGGGAGGATTCCGCGAACAACCAGGCGATCAGGATGACGAACGCGGGTTTCAGAAACTCGGAGGGCTGGACGTTGACGCCGAGCACGACGATCCACCGCCGCGCGCCTTTGACCTCGGCACCGAACCAGAAGGTCGCGACGACCAACGCCAGGCTGACGAGGAACACGACGAACGCCAGCCGGCGGATATGCCGCGGCGTGAGCAACGAAGTCGCGATCAGCACCATAAGGGCCGGGACCAGGAACAGCAGGTGCCGGTTGACGAAATGAAACGGGTCGAGCCCGAGCCTCGCCGCCACCGGCGGGCTCGCGGCGAGCGAGAGCACGATGCCGCCGAGCATCAGCGCCGCCAGCGCGGCGAGCATCGGCTTGTCGACGGTCCACCACCAGCGGGCAAACGCACCGCGTTCCGCGCGGGAGACCATCAGGCGCTCTCCTCGATGGATTCGACCGCCTCGACGCCGTCGAGCTTGCGCACCAGCTCGCGGAACGCCGATCCGCGGATCTCGAAATTCGGGAACTGATCGAACGACGCGCAGGCCGGCGACAACAGCACGACCGGATCGGAACTTCGCGACGCCTCGGCGTCGCGCGCGGCAAGCGCGACCGCGCGATCGAGCGTGCCGGCTTCCTCGTGAGCGACGCGGCCGTCGAGCGTTGCGGCGAACGCTTCGGCGGCTTCGCCGATCAGATAGGCTTTGCGGATGCGCGGGAAATATTCGGCGAGCGCGGCGATGCCGCCGGATTTCGCTCTGCCGCCGGCGATCCAAAAGATGTCCGAGAAGCTGGCGAGCGCCCTGGCGGCGGCATCGGCATTGGTCGCCTTGGAATCGTTGACGAACAGCACGCGGCCCCTGCGGCCGACCTGCTCCATGCGGTGGGCGAGGCCCGGAAACGACCGCAGGCCGCGCTCGATCGCCTCCGGTGCGAGCCCGAGCGCGAGCGCCGCCGCGGTGGCGCAAGCGGCATTCTGCGCGTTGTGCCGGCCGCGCAGCGAGCCGATGCCGCCGATGCGCGCCAGCGTTCGCGGCTTGCGGCCGGGCTCGGCTTTCACGATGCGATCGGCCTCGGCGTAGAACCCGTTCTCGAGCCGCCGCAGCACCGAGATTCGCGTCACGCGCTTGCCGGCGCGTTCGAGCCGCTCGGCAATTTTCTCCGACCATTCGTCGTCGACGCCGACGATCGCGGCGCCGTTCGCCGGGACGCCTTCGACCAGCCGCGCCTTGATCGCCGCGTAACGCGCGATCGTGCCGTGCCGATCGAGATGGTCCGGCGAGACATTGAGCAGGATGCCGACCGAGGGATCGAGGCTCGGCGCGAGATCGATCTGATAGGACGAGCACTCGATCACGTGGGCGCGGCCCGGCGCCGGCGGGTCGAGCGAGAGGATCGCAACCCCGATGTTGCCGCCGCGCTGGGCTTTCATGCCGCCCGCGGTGAGCACGTGGGCGATGAGCGCCGTCGTCGTCGACTTGCCGTTGGTCCCGGTCACCGCGACGAACGGCGCCCCGGGGGTCTTGGCGCGCCGCTCGCGGCAATAGAGCTCGATGTCGCCGATGATCTCGACCGCGGCCTCGCGGGCGAGCGCGACGCTCCAATGCGGCGCCGGATGGGTGAGCGGAACGCCGGGCGAGAGCACGAAAGCGGCGATCCCGGTCCAGTCGATGTGTCTGAGATCGCAGGTCGCAATGCCGCGGCTCGCCGCCGCCGCGACCTTGGCGGGATCGTCGTCGAAGGCGATCACCTCGCCGCCGCCGGCTTTAAGCGCCGCGCAGCTCGCAAGCCCGGAGCTGCCGAGCCCGAACACGGCCACGTGTTTGCCCGCGAAGGCCGTGACCGGGATCACCCGACCTCTCCCGATTCAGCGTCACAACATGTCAACGAAGGCGTGCCGCAATCGGCTCCCTCCCCCCTTGTGGGGGAGGGATGGGGAGGGGGGCGCCTCGCGATCCGAACTCTCTTACCCCCCGCCCGATCCGCGCGCATAGCGCGCGGGTCGACCTCCCCCACAAGGGGGGAGGTAACCGGAGCAAGCTGAAAATCTGATCCCAAATCGCAGCTCTGCATCTCGCGGTCACCGCAGCTTGAGCGTGGACAGTCCGGCGAGCGCCAGCACCACCGACACGATCCAGAACCGGATGACGATCTGCGGCTCGGTCCAGCCCAGCTGCTCGAAATGATGATGGATCGGCGCCATCTTGAACACGCGCTTGCCGGTGAGCTTGAACGACACCACCTGGACGATGACCGAGACGGCTTCGAGCACGAACAGGCCGCCGATCACCGCGAGCACGATCTCGTGCTTGGTGGCGACCGCGACCATGAAGATCGACGCGGGGGGCGCGTTGAACCACAGGAATCCCAACCCGGCGCCGATCACCGCGCCGCACAGCACCGCGAGCTCGCCGGAGCCGGCGACGAAATGGATCTGCAGATAGTCGGCGAACACCACGTTGCCGGACAGGTACGAGATCATCCCGAAGCTCGCCGCCGCGATCATCACCGGCACGATGGCGAGGCCGTCGAGCCCGTCGGTGAGGTTCACCGCATTGCCGGCGCCCACGATGATGAAGGCGCTGAACGCCAGAAAGAACCAGCCGAGATCGACCACGAGCTCCTTGAAGAACGGGAACACCAGCGAGGTGGCGAACGGCGCCCGCCCGAGCGTGGCGATGACGAGACACGCCACGATGGCGATCACCGCCTCGATCGCCAGGCGCGTGCGGGCCGAGAAGCCGTTGTGGCTCTGCCGGCTCACCTTGAGATAATCGTCGTAGAACCCGACCGACGCGAACCCCAGCGTCACGCCGAGCACGGTCCAGACATAGGGGTTGAGCGGATTGGCCCACAGCAGGGTCGACACCACCAGGCCCGAGAGAATCATCAGTCCGCCCATCGTCGGCGTGCCGATCTTGTTGACGAGGTGCGACGCGGGCCCGTCGGAGCGGATCGGCTGGCCCTTGCCTTGCAGCAGGCGGAGCAGGTTGATGATGCTCGGTCCGAACAGGAACACGAACACGAGCGCGGTCACGACCGCGCCGCCGGTGCGGAAGGTGATATAGCGGAAAACGTTGAAGACCGAGATCTTGTCGGAGAATTCCGTCAAATAATACAGCATGATTCAGCCTTGCGCGGCCGCCGGGGCGGCGGCCTCCTGCCGGGGAAAGCGGCGCGCCAGCGCCTGCACGATCGGGCCCATGCGGGAGCCGAGCGAGCCCTTGACCATGACGACGTCGCCGCCCCGCACATTGGCGAGCACGTCGGCCTCGAGCGCGGCAGAGGTCTCGGCATAGCCGCCGCGGCGCTCGGGCGGAAGCTTTTCCCACAGCGCCCGCATCAGCGGCCCCGCGCAGAACACCAGATCGATCGCCTGGGCAACGATCGGCTCGACCAACTGGCCGTGGAATTCCGCGGCCCCGGCGCCGAGTTCGAGCATGTCGCCCAGCACCGCGATGCGGCGCCCGCGACGGCCCAATGCCGCCTGGCCGAGCAGCGCCAGCGCGGCGCGCATCGATGCCGGATTGGCGTTGTAGCTCTCGTCGATCACCAGCACGGCGCCGCTCGGCGTCTCGAGCGCGATGCGCTGCCCGCGGCCGCGCGGCGGCTCCAGCGCGGCGAGCGCCAGCGCCGAAATCGCGAGATCGGCGCCGAGGAGCGCCGCCGCCGCGAGCACGGCGAGCGAATTGAGCACGAGGTGACGGCCCGGCGCGCCGAGCTTGTAGACCACGTCGTTGCCCAGAATCTTGGCGTGCACGCTCGAACCGTCCGGCTGCAGCGACAGGTTGATGAGCCGCGCATCGGCCTGCGGGTGCTCGCCGAACGACACGATTCTTGCGGCGCCCGCGGCTTGCGCGGCGCGCGCGAGCCGCTCGTAGAGCGGGCCGTCGCGGTTGATCACCGCGGCACCGTCCGGCTCGAGCCCGAGAAAAATCTCGGCCTTGGCGTCGGCGATCGCCTCGACCGAGTCGAAAAATTCGAGATGCACCGGTTCGACCGCCGTGATGATCGCAACGTGCGGCCGCACCAGCCGCGTCAACGGCGCGATCTCGCCTGCGTGATTCATGCCGATCTCGAAAATGGCGAAATGCGCGCTCTCGGGCAGCCGCGCCAGGGAGAGCGGCACGCCCCAATGGTTGTTGTAGGACGCCGCCGACGCGTGGGTCTCGCCCTCTCTTGCCAGCACCAGGCGCAGGGCATCCTTGGTCCCGGTCTTGCCGACCGATCCGGTGACCGCGACGATGCGGGCGCGCGAGCGAGTGCGCGCCGCGGTGGCGAGATCGCGCAAGGCGGCGAGCACGTCGGGAACCACCAGGAGCGGCGCATCCGGTGGCATGGTGGCGTGTTTTTCCTGCGTGACGACGCCAAGCGCCGCGCCGCGTTCGAGCGCGGCAGGGACAAAATCGTGGCCATCGCGGTTCTCGCCCAAAATCGCGAAGAACGCGTCTTGCGGCTCGATGCTGCGGCTGTCGATGGAAAGCCCGCGGACTGCCGCGGGCAGCGGCCCCGCGCGCGAAGCTCGCATCGCCGCGGCCATCGCCGCGACGGTCCACAGCGCGCGATCGCTCATGCGACCCTCTCCTCGAGCGCGGCCAAGACCGCCTCGTGATCGGTGAACGGCAATACCCGGTCGCCGACGATTTGGCCGCTTTCGTGGCCTTTTCCGGCAATCAGCAGAACGTCCCCGGGTTTCATCTCGGCGATGGCGCGGCGGATCGCCTCGCGGCGGTCGCCGATTTCGACCGCTCCCGGCGCCGCTGCGAGGATCGCGGCGCGGATGGCGGCCGGATCTTCGCTGCGCGGATTGTCGTCGGTGACGATGACCCGGTCGGCTTGCGCGGCCGCGATCGCGCCCATGAGCGGACGCTTGCCCTGGTCGCGGTCGCCGCCGGCGCCGAACACGAGCACGAGCCGATTTTTCACGTACGGCCGCAAGGCCTCGAGCGCCTTGGCGAGCGCGTCGGGCTTATGCGCATAGTCGACGAAGATCGGCGCACCGTCCTTGCGCCCGACGAGCTCGAGCCGGCCCTTGGCGCCTTCGAGGCCTTCGAGCGCGGCAAATACCCGCGGCGCTTCTTCTCCCGCCGCGATCAGCAGGCCGGCGGCCACGAGCGCATTTTCGATCTGAAATTCCCCGACCAGCGGCAGCCGGATCCGGAAGGTCTTGCCCGCATGTTGCACGACGAGATTTTGCGCAAAGCCGTCGATCCCGGCCTCGACCAGCCGGATGTCCTCGCCGCGGCGCCCGACGGTAAGCACGCGCAGTCCGCGGGTTTGCGCCGCGATCAGCACCGTTTGCGCCTGCTCGTGATCGGCGTCGACGACGGCCCCGCCTCCCGGCGGGAGCAGCGTCTCGAACAAGCGCAACTTCGCTCCGAAATAGGCGTCGAGGTCGCGGTGGTAATCGAGATGGTCGCGGCTCAGATTGGTGAATGCGCCGGCGGCGAGCCGCACCCCGTCGAGGCGGCGCTGATCGAGCCCGTGCGAGGACGCTTCGATTGCGGCATGGGTGATGCCGGCCGCGGCCAGCCGTTCGAGCGTGCGATGCAGCTCGACCGGATCCGGCGTCGTCAACGATGCGTAGGAGTCCACGCCGGGGCCGGCGACGCCGAGCGTGCCGATGCTCGCGGCGCGGCGGCCGAGCCTCGCCCAGATTTGCCTGACGAAGGCCGCGACCGAAGTCTTGCCGCTGGTTCCGGTGACCGCGACGATGGTCGCGGGCTGGCGCGGGAACAGACGGGCGGCGGCGAGCGCCAGCGCGCGCCGGGAGTCGGTGACGCGCACGAGGGGCACGCCCTCGGGCAGCGGCGCATCGGGGGCGCGTTCGGCGAGAACCGCGACCGCGCCGGCCGCAACCGCATCGGCAACGAAACGCAAGCCGTCCGCCTTGGCGCCGTTCACCGCGACGAACAGGTCCCCGCGACGGATTTTGCGGCTGTCGGCCGACACACCGGTCACGTCGAGGCCGGCATGGCGGGCATCGATCGGGGTCGCGTCGCTCACAAGATCAGCAAGTTTCATCGGCGTCGTGCAGGTTGCGCTCCTCGAGGCACGGCGGCGCCCGCATGCCGCGCGGTCACCGCAGCTCCTTGGCGCTCGTCAGGATCAGCCGGTCGGCCGGCGGCAGATCGAACCGCGGCTCGACCCCGAGCAGGGGCGCGATCCGCGCGATCACTTTGCCCGTCGTCGGCGCCGCGTTCCAGCCGGAAGTGGCGAAGCCGTGCGTCTCCGGGGTCGCCTGCGGCTCGTCGAGCATGACGGTCAAAAGATACCGCGGCTGATCGGCCGGCAGGATCGCCATGAACGTGTTGAACACCTTGGTCTTGGAATAGCGGCCGCCCACGACCTTTTCGGAGGTGCCGGTCTTGCCGCCGATGTAATATCCTTTCACGTCGGCCTTGGTCGCGGTGCCCTTTTCGGCATTGAGCCGCATCAGGTAGCGCATCTTCTCGCTGGTCTCGGGCTTGACGACGATCTTCGCCAGCGCGCGCGCCTCCGGCTCGCTGCGCTTGAGGAACGTCGGCGGGATCAGATAGCCGCCGTTGAGGAGCGCACCGACCGCCATCACCGCCTGCAAGGGAGCGACCGAAAGCCCGTGGCCGAACGCGATCGTCACGGTGTTGAGCTCGCCCCAGCGCTTGGGCACCAGCGGCTCGGCGCTTTCCGGCAGCTCGGTGCGTAGCCGGTCGAGCTGCCCCATCTTTTTCAGGAACGCCTTGTGGCCATCGACGCCGATCGCGAGCGCGGTCCGGGCGGTGCCGATGTTCGACGAATAGGTGAAGATCTCCGGAACGCTAAGCACCCGGTTCTGCGCATGGTAGTCGCCGATGCTGAACTTGCCGTAGCGCAGCGGCACGCGGGCGTCGAACGTGGAGGCGAGCGTCACTTTGCCGGAATCGAGCGCCATGGCCAGCGTGAGCGCCTTGTAGGTCGAGCCCATCTCGTAGACACCGGTGGTGATCCGGTTGATGCGGGTCGGGTCGATCGCCTGGCGGGGATTGTTGGGGTCGTAATCCGGCAACGACACGAGCGCGATCACCTCGCCGGTGCGCACGTCGGTGACGAGGCCCGCCGCCGCCTTGGCCTTGAATTTCTCTTGGCTCGCGAGGAGCTCGTCGCGCAACGCATGCTGGACGCGCAGATCGAGCGCGAGCGTGATCGGGTTCTGCAGCCGGTCGGTGGCGAAGCCCGCGGTGTGCAGGGCGGCGAGCCCGCTCGCGTCGAGCCATTTCTCGATGCCGGCGATGCCCTGATTGTCGATGTTGACGTGGCCGATGACGTGCGAGACCTCCTGGCCGTTGGGATAGACGCGTTTGTTCTCGTCCAGGAACCCGAGGCCCGGGATTCCGAGGTGATGGATCTCCTGCTGCTGCTTGGTCGGGATCTCGCGTTTGAGCCAGACGAAGCCGCGCTTGGAGGCGAGCCGTTCTCTCAGCTCGCCGGCATCGAGATCGGGCAGCACCGCGGTGAGCAGCTCGACCGCCTCGTCGACGTCGATCAATTTGCGCGGCTCGGCGAACAGCGACGGCGCCTTGACGTCGGTGGCCAGGATCTCGCCGTTGCGATCGAGGATGTCCGGTCGTGCGGTTGCGACCGCGTCCTGCGCGGTGCTGCGCCGGGCCACGTGGACGTCGGGCGCGACCGCATGCATCACCAGCCGCGTCGCGATCACCGCATAGACGGCCGCGAAGGCTGCGATGGCGAGCGCGACCCGCGCCTTGGCCTTGGCGCCGCGGTCGGCCGCTCGTCCATACAGCAGCCGATAGAGCAGGCGCTCGCGCCGCTTGTCGCCGGAGGTCTCGGGCCCGGGCTGTGGAACCGGCGCGTGCATGGGCTCACCGCGCCTCCGAGATGCTTCCGGTCGGCCGATCGCGGTGCGGCTCGATGTCGACCATGGGGCCGAGGCCATCGACCGGCGGCACCAGGTCGATCGGGCGGTCCGGCAATTGGTCGAGATTGTCGAGTTGGGTGATATCGATGGGCTTGAGCGGCAGGTGGCGGCGCGCCAGCGCCTGGATTCGCTCCGGGCCGTCGAGCGCGGTCCATTCGGCGCGCAGCGCCGCGACTGCGTCGCGCTCGCGGCGGATCTCGGCGCGCAGCTTCGCGACCCGCTCGGCCTGCAAGGTGGAATCGAATTTGATCTTGTAGACGTCGGCGGCGGCGAGCACGAGCGCGGCAAGAACGCCGATATGCAGAACGCGCAGCATCAGCTTCGCCCCATGATCTCGTCCGGCGTGGGCAGCCGCGGCAGGACTTCGGCCCGTTGCGGGTGCGCCGTGGCGCTCGTGCGCTCGGCCGCGCGCAGCTTGGCCGAGCGGGCGCGGGGATTGGCCGCAAGTTCCGCATCGTCCGGCACGACCGGGCGCTTGGTGAGGATCTGGAAGCTCGGCGCCGCGCCCGCTCGCTCCGGCAGATGCCGCGAGGGCGCGGCGGGTCTGCCGCGCGCGGCCAGAAACGTCTTGACGATGCGGTCTTCGAGCGAATGGAACGCGATCGTCACGAGCCGGCCGCCGGGCGCGAGCAGGCGCTCGGCCGCGCCGAGCGCCTCGGCGAGGCTGCGAAGCTCGTCGTTGACGAAGATGCGCAAGGCCTGGAACGTGCGCGTGGCCGGGTGGATGTCGCCGGGACGCCCGCGGACGACTCGGCCAACGATCGTTGCCAGCTCCGAGGTGGTGCGGATCGCTTGCTGCCGCCGCGCCGCCGCGATCGTTCGCGCTACGGCGCTCGCGTGACGTTCCTCGCCCAGCGTGGCGATGATCGCGGCAAGGTCGCGCTCCTGGGCGCGCGCGAGAATATCGGCTGCGCTCGGCCCGGAGGAACTCATGCGCATGTCGAGCGGGCCTTCGAGCCGGAACGAGAAGCCGCGCTCGGCGTGATCGAGCTGCATCGAGGAGACGCCGAGATCGAGCAGGACGCCGTCCACCGCCGTAAGCCCGAACTCGTGCGCGACGGAGTCGAGATCGGCGAAATTCGCCTGGACCAGCGTCAGCCGTCCCGCCGCGCGCTCGACCAGATCGGCCCCGAGCGCGATCGCGGTCGGATCGCGGTCCAGTCCGAGAATTTTTACATTGCCGGCCGCGAGCATGGTTCGGGAATGGCCGCCGGCTCCGAAGGTCGCGTCGACATAGAAGCCGCCCTCGCGCACGGCCAACAACTCGACCGCCTGCGGTCCGAGCACGGGAATGTGAGGGGCCGGTCCGCCAGCGACAGCCGGTTGCCCGCTGTCGCGGCCCATCATCATTCCCGTGCTCCGCGCGGGTCCTCCGCTGCCACCCGGGAGCCCAATTGCTTCTTGAGCGCGCGCACTTTCCCGGTGGCCTCCGCGAGCTGCGCGCGGAAGCGTTCGGGCTCCCAGATCTGAAACTTGTGGCCGAGACCCACGAAGGCGACCGTCTCCGCGATCTCCGCGTGGGCCTTGAGCGGTTCGGACAGGATCACCCTGCCCTCGCCGTCGATTTTCACTGTCTCGCTGGTGCCGTAGAGCGCCGCCGAAAAATCCTCCCGCTCGTCGGAGAACGGCGCAAAGCGGCCGATCAGCTGCTCGATCTCGGCGAGCAGCGCATTGCCGCCGGCATCGAGCGCCGGACGGTCGAGTGTCGGATAGACGTAAAGGCCGTCGAACCCGTCCCGCGCCAGCACGCCGCGGTAGGCCGCGGGAATCGAAACACGGCCCTTGGCGTCGAGGCGCAGCGTGAAATTGGACACGAAGCGGTCCATGTCGCTCCTCGCCTCGCCCGGCTCGATCCCGATGCGCCGCCGCCTTGGGGGCATCCCCTGTTCCGGGATGGGAGCCGCTGCCGCCGGCAGGCACGGATGGAATCTCCGATCCGACCGGCGGAACCCTGTATGGGAATTTTTGGGATATCATGGGATGTTATGGTCGTCAATGGAAAGCGCAGCCCTCATGGCGCTTCGCCGGATTGACGAATTAACGCGGTATAAACTTAAGGAAGGGTTTGCGGCGGCCTTGCTGCCGTTGCGTTACGAGGGCCTTCCCGTTCCACTGCGGTAGCCATGTCGGGCTTTGCGCCGGATTCTCCGCTCGTGACCTCGGTCGAACGCTCGCCGAACCACGGCGAGCGGCGCGGTCATCGGCGTCCCGACATGATCGTGCTGCACTACACCGGAATGGAGAGCGCAAAGGCTGCGCTCGAGCGTCTGTGCGGCATCGGCAGCGATCCGGACCCCGGCGTATCCGCGCATTACTTCGTCCACGAGGACGGCCGCATCGTCCAATGCGTGGCCGAGGCGCGCAGCGCCTGGCATGCCGGGATTTCCTGCTGGGAGGGCGAGGAGGACATCAACTCGCGCTCGATCGGCATCGAGATCGCCAATCCGGGGCACGATTTCGGCTATCCGGATTTTCCCGAGCCGCAGATCCGGCAGGTGATTGCGCTGTGCCGGGACATTGCGGGCCGGCATTTTGTCCGGGCGGACCGCATCCTGGCGCATTCCGACGTGGCGCCGAGCCGCAAACAGGACCCCGGCGAAAAATTTCCCTGGGCTCGGCTGTTCACGGCAGGCGTCGGCCATTGGGTCGAGCCCGCCCCGATCGCGGCCGGACCGGCGCTAAAACCCGGCGACCGCAACGCCGGGGTGTCGCAGCTCCAGGGCCTCTTGGCCGAGTACGGCTACGGCCTCAACCCGACCGGGTTCTACGGTGATTCGACCCGCGACGTCGTCGCCGCGTTCCAGCGTCATTTCCGCCCCGCCCGCGTCGACGGCATCGCCGACGGCTCGACGCTCGATACGCTGGAGCGGTTATTGATCGCCCGGCGCTTCCTGCTTGCGGCGGCCGGCGCGGTCGATGCCCGCGCCCCTTGACCGGCGGGCGCCTACTCCCCATTGCTAGATTGTCAGTCGGCCGGACGGCCGTCCCGGCAGGGACCGAAAGGTCGCCGGGGAGGAAAGTCCGGGCTCCATGGACATGCGGTGCCGGATAACGTCCGGCGGGGGTAACCCCAGGGAAAGTGCCACAGAAAACGCAGACCGCCTCGGGGTGAAAATCCCGCGGCAAGGGTGAAACGGTGCGGCAAGAGCGCACCGCGCCTGCGGCGACGCAGGCGGCACGGCAAACCCCACCGGGAGCAAGACCGAATAGGGGCGGCACGGGGAGAAATCCCCGGATCGATGTCCGGATCGGCCGCCCGGGTAGGTTGCTCGAGACGCCGGGCAACCGGCGTTCCAGAGGAATGGCCGTCACGCGCAAGGTGCGTTCTTGCTTTGCGCCGTACAGAACCCGGCTTACAGGCCGGCTGGCGTGATACGGGGCGCTCGGCGGGAAACCGCCGGGCGCCCCACCAATTTCTGACGCGCCCTTGACCGACAAGGGTAGACAGATATATCTTTATGGTAGAAAGGTAGACGAGCATGGGTTTGAACATCAAGAGCGAAGAAACGCATCACCTTGTGCGAGAACTTGCCGAGCGTACCGGCGAGACAATGACGGCCGCAGTGACGGCAGCGGTTCGAGAACGTCTGGAGCGCGTGCGGCGCGAGCAGGGGGAGAGCCTTGCGGATCGGCTGTTGGCGATCGGAAGAGACTGTGCTGCGAGGCTGAAGGAGCCGTTCCGATCGGCGGACCATGCAGACCTGCTCTATGACGAGCGCGGCTTGCCGCGATGATCATCGATACGTCTGCGCTGATTGCTATTCTGCGCAACGAGCCGGAGGGCGCATCCTGTGCGCTGGCGATCGAACGCACTGCGACGCGCCGAATCTCTGCGGCCAACTTCGCTGAGGCAGCAATCGTGATCGACGGAGCTCGCGATCCGGTCGCAAGCCGACGGTTTGATGATCTCTGCAGGGAAGCACAGCTGATCATCGAACCCGTTACGGAGGCTCAGGCCCGGATTGCCCGCGAAGCCTACCGGGACTTCGGCAAGGGCAGCGGACATCCGGCCAAGCTCAATTTCGGCGATTGCTTCGCTTACGCGCTGGCAAAGGTCACCGGCGAGCCGCTGCT
>WNFF01003326.1_pt1 | contig 13186 bp, 12 predicted proteins | sample 5400441 | NCBI WGS metagenome assembly WNFF01 (sample SAMN13153345, study PRJNA577476) | soil metagenome | isolation source: 120 cm saprolite under Douglas fir tree site 2 hole 3 replicate 1 | place: USA:California | collected 2015-04-18
TGACCACGGACAACATCACCGAATGGCCCGCTGTGTGGTGCCTGCTCTCGATCGGCTTGCTGACGATCGCGGTCAAGACTCCGATCCGCCGCGTCCTGTATGTGCGCCAGTGGTGGCTGTGGCCGCGGTCCTGGCGTTCGAACGCGGCGTCGGCGCACGGCGACGCGGACATCTTTGGCTGAGCGAGCGGCACGCGTCAGTCCCCATGCAGGGCACGCCACCGGGCACGGGCTGAAACGGGACGCCGGCGGCCTGATCGCTTGTCCTCGTGGCCGTTCATGCATCGCGGCCGACCTCCACCGATCGGACGTCGCCAGGCGCCTCGACGCGTGATCTGCTGCCGCCGGGCAACCCGGCGGTCAAGCCGTAGCTTGCGGCCGCGACCGCCTGGAGCAGCTTCGAAGAAGGTCCGGCAAGCTGCCGGACCTTTTTTGTAAGTTGTTATGGTCGATGGTTTTGGTGCGCTGGAATCGACAAGAAATGCATCACTGGCGGCCAACCGCCAGACGGTCGTCCTGGTACCTGGAATCACAAATCGGTATTGCAGCCCATCCTTCGAGACGGCCACGGAGCCTGTCATCGGGCGCACATTCGCGCGACCCCGTTGGCGGCCTCCTCCAGCGATAACGGCGAAGCCGCTACGCGGGGATGAGGTCTGGAGCGGGATGAGATCAGGTGGGGGCCGTGACGACGGACCATTTTCTTCTCGTGCCCCGGACGCAGCGCGGCACGAGTGCTGCGAACCTGGGGCCCATTCTACTTTGCATGGGGTTGTTTTCGCGATTTTGTGTCCAGGCCTTGCGGTACACCGCCCCATAGCGTGTCGAAGACGCGCGTGAACGCGCTTACGAGCGCGTCGAAGACACGCGTGAACGCGCTTATGAGCGCGTCGAAGACGCGCGTGAACGCGCTTACGAGCGTGTCGAAGACGCGCGTGAACGTGCTTATGAGGCGCTGCGCCAGGTCCGGGACACGAGATCGTTAGTGCTTCGCGGCGACTCGATTCAACTCCAAGCCATCATGCTCTAGCTTGCTGAAACACAACAACCTCATGCTGAGGAGCGAGCGACGCGAGCGTCTCGAAGCATGGGCAGCAAGCGACTCACCGATCTCTCATAGTCAGTTCTAGTAGAGGGGTATCCAGGCGATGCCGCACGGGCCGTTGCAGCGGGCGCAGTGCGCCGGCTGGTCGAAGGTGTTGGCCAGTTCCCATTCCTGCGATTCGTTGCTCCACTGGGCTGTCGCTTGAGCGATGATGTCGTCTGACTGGCAGTTCGAGCAGACCGGCGTTGAGCGTGTCGCGCGTGTGGTCCGCGCTACCCGCGTCGCCGCCCGCCGGTTGGCGATCTGGGCCGGCTCCTGGTGCGAACTAAACGGATTGAGAAGCGAAGCGTGTGTCATGTTATTCCCCATTTATTCCCCTTCGAAGGCGCATGCGATCCAGCAGGTGATGTGCCCTACGGTCTAACGTGATTCGCGTGCCAACTTATGGCCGCGGAATGACATCGTTTGCCGTGGTCAAGCCGGATCCGGCCTTCGTCTCGCCCCAAACTTAGCGCTCGCAAAATGATTCTGTCTTCACCGCTTCTCATTTTCGCTGTGGATTGTGTTGAAACAGGTTGAGGGGATGGGAGTCGTGTCGCATGGCGGATAATCCCGGAAACCAGGAAACGTCGCGGAATTGCGCCCGGGAAGGCGTCGGTTCCCGTGACGCGGGCCAGCCCTACAAGCCGCGCACCAGGCCGGCGTCGATCAAGAGCCGGTTGAAGCGCCGCGCTTCCGCACCGTCCTTGCAGGCATAGAACAGGCCCTTGCAGCGCAGCATGATGCTCTTCTGCTCCTCGAACGACGGATCGAGGGGGATGCCCGCGGCTTCCTGGATCACGATTGGGATATAGGCCGCATCGAGGGTTTCGAGCGCCGACGACAGATCGGCCGGTCGGAAATTAATCCCATCGAGCGCATAGTAAGTCGAGAAGTAACGCGGATCTGCGGTCATCAGGCGTTGCGTCAGCAATTTCCGGTCGATGCCAGGCTCAAGCAATTTCTGCGAGATGGCCGGTTGATGATCGCCGAAACGCAAGACCAGAAACGATTGATCCGGATAGTCGCGCGCCAGCCGTGTGGTGAAGTCGCGGTAGTCCTTCGCCGTCACGGTTTGGCGACGAATGTATTCGTCGGTCTCCGCCGTATTTCCCAGCGGAGTCCAGTCCGGCGTCAGATCGGGCCGGTAGACGCTCCACCAGGGAAAATGATTGGCCGTGAGATACACGAACATGAAGATCCGCGACTGCGACGGCGGCTCACTCGCAAATACCTTCAAGGCCTGGTCGAAATAGAACTTGTCCGGCTGCCTGTCCTCATCGACGCCCATATCCGCCATGTCGATGAACTGGCCGACGCCGGTTCCCTTCTGGAAGGTGCGCGCACCGAGGAAGCCTCCATAGGTCGGATAGAGCGAGAAGGTCTTGTATCCGCAGCGCTGCAGCGCTCGCGGCAGTCCGCGCGTGACACGGCCCGCGGCGATTCTTGTGACGTAAAACTTCAGATCGCCGAACGATCGCGCCGACATGCCGGTCAGGACATTCAATTCGCTGTACCATGTCGGGCCGCCGGTCGACTCCACCATCAGGGTCCGCCGCGTGCCATCACTGGACTTGAAGTAGTCGGAGTACCCCGACGGCACCTTGACTCCGGGCGCGGCGGTAATGTCGAAGCTCGACTCGTCGAGCAGCAAGATGATATGCGGCCGCCTCGCAGTGCTGTCGCATTTCTCGCTGGGCGGCAGCGCCGGCCAGCCGGCGGCGTGTGCACGCGAGGCCAGGCGAAGCGGGCCGCTCGCAGGTGGATCGGCCTCTATCCATCCTGTCGAAGCCAGCCGCGACACCGCCACCACAGCCGAGCGCGCGAGACCGGAAATATGATTGACGCCCTGGAACGGCTCCCAAGGTTGCTCGGGCGCCGCGACCGACATTGCCGACATCAACACGGTGGTTGCGGCAAGAATCGCCAACGGAAGGCGGCGACCTGCGCGAAACGGATCGGAGCGCCAGATCACCCACAACACCGGAACTGCAAGGACCCCCGCCACGATCAACTGCGCCCGCAATCGCGGAAACACCGAGAGCAGGAACGAAAACGTGTCGCGATCGATGATCAGGAAATCGAGGAATGTCAGCGTTAGCTGCAAAATCTCGAACTTGAAGCGCGACAGCGCGATCAACAGCACCACCAGGCTCAGCGCAAGCGCCGCGGACACGCCGGGCCGCGGCAGCACGAGCAGGAAGAGGCAATTCGCAAAGACCCACGCCAGCAGGGACAGCGTGATCGCAAAAGGTCCGTGTTCCGTGGCGAGCAGGACAGCTATCGCCGCAAGATGCAACATGGCGACCATGCCGACACCGGCATAGAACCGGACGCCGCGCGATGCTGCACCGCCGGTCCGGTTTGTTCGAGGTTCGACGGAGGCTGGTATTTTGGCCTCCCCTTGCTGTTAGAGGTTTTTTACGAAACCGGCGTCGATCAAGAGCCGGTTGAAGCGCCGCGCTTCCGCACCGTCCTTGCAGGCATAGAACAGGCCCTTGCAGCGCAGCATGATGCTTTTCTGCTCCTCGAACGACGGGTCGAGCGGGATGCCGGCGGCTTCCTGGATCACCAACGGCAGATAGGGCCCGTCGATGGTGTCCATCATGGCGGGACTCTGGACCGGCTCGAAGTTGATCGCGTCGATGGCGTAATAGGTCGCGTAATAGCGCGGGTCGTAATTCTCCAGCTTCTTGCCGACACCGGCTTCATCGAGACCGGGATCGAGCACGTGCGGCGAGAATTCCGGCTGGTGGTCGCCATAGCGCACGATCAGGAACGGCTGCGCCGGAAATTTCTTTTTAAGCCCTGCGATGAACGCACCGTAATCGTCGGCGCTCATCGCCTGACGTCGCAGATACTCGTCGACAATGGGCTCGTTGCCGGGCTTGCGCCAGAACGGCATCAGGTCGGGGCGAAACCGGGTCTCCCAGGGAAAATGATTGGCGGCGAGATAGACGAACATGAACTGCGGCGTGGTCGGCGGCGCCTGCGACATCAGCTGCAAGGTTTTATCGTAAAAGAAGCTGTCGGGCTCGACGTCCTTGGCGCCAAGATCGCGCGCGTCGTAGAAATGCTGGATACCGGTGGTGGTCTGGAAACTGCGCGCGCTCATGAACGCGCCGTAGGCCGGATAGAGCGAGGTCGTGTCGTAGCCGCAGCGGCGCAGCGCCAACGGCAGTCCGCGCTCGACGCGGCCTGACGCGATGCGGGTCACGAAATAGGAAAACCGGCCGAACGAACGCGACGAGAGCCCGGCGAGCACGTTGTATTCGGTGAACCAACTCGGACCGCCATTGCTCTCGGCCAGGAATTTGCGTTCCTTGCCGTCGAACGATCTGAAATGGCTGCCATAGCCCGCCGTCACCTTGATGCCAGCGGCCTGACGAATGTCGAAGCTGGATTCGTCGTGGATCATGATGATGTGCGGCCGCCGCCCGACCGGATGGCAGGAATCCAGCAGCGGCACCTTCAGACGCTCGGCGGCGACCGCGTCGGATTCCATGAAACCGTATTTGATGAAATCCGACACGGCCGTGACGCCGGAGCGGGAGAACTTCGACAGATAGCCGTCGTCGTAATAGCCGCGCCAGGCTTCATCCGGCCACGCAAAGGAATATCCGACCAATGCGGCAAGACACGCCAGCTTGCAGGCCACCGCCGGCAACCGCCGGATGCGGAACGGATCGAGCCACCACAGCGCGTACATCAGGGGGATGATGACGAGCGCGGCGCCGATCACCGACCAGCGCAGATTGGGGAAGATCGTAAACAGGAAGGCCGCGGTGTCGCGGTCGATCACCATCAGGTCGACGAAGTTCGCCGTCATCTGCACGATGTCGTGCTTGAGCCGCGACAGCAGGATCAGCACCACCACCAGCGTCAGCGACAGCGCGCCCGACAATGCGGGACGCCGCAACAGCGCGATCCAGAAGAAGTTCAGGATTCCCCATGACATCAGAAAGCCGGCGCGTGAACTGAAGTCGACTTCGGTCTGAAACATGACGGCCAGCGCCGCCAGATGCGGCGCCGCGACGGCAAGCAGCCGCCAGATGCCGATCGCGGCCAGACCTGTGGCGGCGACGGAAGCGGTCGGACCTGGATTTGGTGCGGGCGCCATGGGTGGGACGCAACTACACCCGGCACTGCCTTTGGGCCTTTGCTGGAGATGACCAGGAGACGCATGACGCAGCCGGAACCTGCGGCATGTCATGAAAATGTAGTGGAACGGTCATGAACACGCAATGAATTTGCCGAATTCGGAGCGCGCGAGGGAGGCAATTCCCGGGCATTAACGTTTTCACCGCCGGAAGGTCAGTCCGGACGTTGGGCAATGCCCTCGATGAACAGATCGAGGATCGCCTCGGCGGTGCGCTCGGCCTCTGCTTCGGCGACACCCCAGCGCGGAAAATGACCGTCGATGTTCATCCGGGCAAAGCCGTAAACCAAAGCGCGGCCGGCGATCTGGACCCGCTTCAGGTCGGGGACGCGCAATTGGCCTTTGGCGAACGCATCCGCCAGCGTCTGCTCGGTCATCCCGATCAGCTCGGCGTTGTCCCGTGACAACTCGGTTGCCTTGCCGTGGTCGAAAAACCGGCCGTTCGAGATGATCTCGAAATGGGCCGGGTTACGCATCGCCCAGCGCAAATAGGCCATCCCAAGGGCCCGAAACCGCGCCAGCGGGTCGCCGGCCGAAGCCTCGGACAACGCCACCTCGATCTCGGCCCGAAAGCGCCGCTGCGCTTCCTCGGCCACCGCCGTCATCAGGGCGACGCGGCTCGGGAAGTGCCGGAACGGCGCGCCCGGCGACACCCCGGCGCGGCGTGCCGCCTCACGCACGCTGACGGCCTCGGCGCCGCCCTCCTCGGCCAATCCCAGCGCCGCATCGATCAACACGCGCCTGAGATCGCCGTGATGGTAGGGCTTCGGAGGCGGCGACGGGCGGTGGGCGGGCCGGCGTTTTGGTCTGGCGGACAGGGACATGCGCTGTTCTAGCATCAACGAAACGTGAATGTAAGCACCGCATACACGGTTGACGGTGACGCCGCGCGCTATGTAATTGGTGATTACATCACTCGCCGCAGGAGCCGTCATGCCATCGCATCGAAAAAACTGGTTCGAAGGCTGGCGGCTGTTCGCCGTGCTGACGCCGGTGCTGATCATACTGTCGATCTGGATCGCGGGCATGCGGCAGTTCGAGGTCGACGGCGTGCGCATGGTGATCCGCTTCACGGCGCGAACCTCGCTATTGTTCTTCTGCCTGGCCTTCAGCGCCGCGGCACTGGCGCGGTTATGGCCGAACGCATGGACGCGATGGCAGCGCCGCAACCGGCGCTACCTCGGCGTCACCTTCGCCGCGTCGCACGCGATCCACGCCGTTGCGATTGTCTGCTTCGCCATCGCGGATCCCACAGGCTATGCGGCCGCAACCTCCACCGCTTCCTATGTCTTCGGCGGCGTCGGCTACGCGTTCATCATCGCGATGGCCGCGACCTCGTTCGATCGCGCAGCCACAGCGATCGGCCCGCGCGCCTGGCGCATCCTGCATCTCACCGGCGGCTACTATCTTTTGTTTCAGTTCATGGTCGCATTCGGCAAGCGGATTCCCGACATGCCGCTGTATGGCCTGTTCCTGATCCCGCTGCTGGCGGTGATGGCGCTGCGGCTGATCGCCATGGCGTCAGCACGAACGCCGCGAACGGTGCGGGCGGGATAAGCCGCCGTTAGCGATGGGCCGACGTTGGGCTCATGCCGAAGGCAACAGCCCGAGACGCTTGGCGATGATCCTGTCGACCATCCGCTTCGGCAGGATCGCCGCCATCAGGTACCGCATCGGTTCCGGCGTGATGGTGTAGCGCACCTTTGGACGGCGCGATGTCAGCGCGTCGGCGATCCGTTCGGCAATCTTCTCCGGCGGCAATCCGATTTCGCTGAGATGCAGCATAAATTTGCGGATTTTTTCCAGCGCCGGGAGAAAAGGCGAATTCCCGTAGGCGGATATGTCGACTTCCTCGGCCTTGCTCCAGATCGGCGTCTTCACAGCACCCGGCGCGATGATGACGACGTCGATCCCAAACAGCATCAATTCGCGGCGCAGGCTTTCGGACAGTCCCTCGATCGCGTGCTTGGATGCCGAATAGGCCGACATCATCGGGTTGCCGTTCTTGCCGGCCACCGAGCTGATCATCACGATCCGCCCCTTCGGCCCCTTCAGCGACGGATCGGACCCGAGCAACGGACCGAACGCCTGGGTGACGATAACAGGCCCGATGACGTTGACCTCCATCTGGCGGCGGAATTCGTCGGCCGCGAGCTCGAGCACCGGCCCCGGCACCGCGATGCCGGCATTGTTGACCAGCCCAAACAGCGTCTCGCCGCGCAGCGCCCTGCGCACCTGGTGCGCGGCTCCCCGCACCGCGGCCTCGTTGGTGACATCGAACCGCAGCGCGGTAAAATTCGCGCCGAATTCGCGCTTCAGGCGGTCGGCGTCGGCCTGCTTGCGCACGTTGCCGAATACGCGAAATCCGCGATCGAGCATCAGTTTCGCGGTCGCCCAGCCGATGCCGGTGGACGCGCCGGTGATGACAACAGATTGCATGATTGGTCCTTCACGTCATAACGACGCTCCTCGCCATGACGACGATAGCACCTCAAGAAGACAAGTGCACCCGCGCGGTCCCTACTCGGCGTGACCGTCGATGATCGGGCCGAACAACTGCCAGTTCTCGCCGGTGAATTTCATCATCTGCACCTGCTCGATCGGATAGAAATCCGTCGGCGAGGTCTTGATGCGGATTCCCGGAATGTAGGTGTTGATCTCGAAATCCAGGTTCGCGACCACCTTCATGACGTTCTCGCGGGTGAGATTGTCGCCGCACCGCTTCAGCACCTCAACCAGCGCGGTCGATAAATTGTAACCCGTGAGCGGCCCGCTCTCGGACCTGTCGGCTTCCGGATAATACTTCGCCATAAACGCCCGGAATTTCTGCATCCCCGGATGGCTGTCCCATTGCGGATCGGTGACGTCCATCTGGTAGTGGGCACTGAGAATGCCTTTGGCGTTGTCGAGACCGGCGGGCTTCAGCACCGCGCCCACCGAGGCCGACACGTTGGTCATGATGTGGATCGGATGCCAGCCGAGTTCAGCGACCTTCTTGATCGCCTGGGCGGCGAATTTCGGCGTTCCGATATTGACGAAGATATCCGGGTTCGCGCTCTTGATCGCCACCACCTGGGAGTCCACCGTCGGCATGCTGATCTCGTAGGGGATGCTGGCGACGACCATGGCGTCGTATTTGTCGCGCAGCACGTCCTTGAGCCCGAGCACGTAATCCTTGCCGAAATCGTCGTTCTGATACAGCACACCGATCCTGGCATTGGGATGATGCTGCAGGATGTAGGTCGCGTAGATGCGCGCTTCGGCCCGGTAGTTCGGCTGCCAGCCGATGGTCCACGGGAAATGCTCCGGATCGCCCCAGCGCGACGCGCCGGTGGCGACGAACAGTTGCGGCACCTTCATGTTGTTCATGTATTTCTGGATCGCCGCGTTACTCGCGGTGCCGAGTGGCGCGAAGATCAGGAACACCTCGTCGCTCTCGACCAGCTTGCGCGCCTGCTCCACGGTTTTCGGCGGGCTGTAGGCGTCGTCGTAGGAAATGAAATTGATCTTGCGGCCGTTGACGCCGCCATTGTCGTTGATCATCCGGAAATAGGCGCTCATCGTCTTGCCGATGATGCCATAGGCCGATGCCGGCCCGCTGTACGGCATGATGTTGCCGATCTTGATTGCCGTGTCGGTGACGCCGGCATCGTATTTTTTCTGCGCGGCAGCCGACACGGAGGCCGCGGCGATGATTAATCCGGCAAGTCCAAGCGAAAGTCCAAGCGTCCTGATGAAATCCTTAGCGCAGCGCTTCATGAATTTCCTCCTCGGGTACGGGCCAGGTGTGACGGCTTTTGTCGGACAGTTTCCTCAAGTGTTTTTTCTGATGGGATCGACAATAGCAGGGGTGCGACTTTACCGTAAGGCAGGGAACGTCGAGGAAGCTGCGATTGCCAGAGGCGATTTGTCACGTAATGCGCCCGCGCTGCGGCGCAGCAACAAGCTTCGATCGCACGGCACCCGCACCCGGTATTTCTACGGGGAGCCAATTTAACGAGAGCGTAGGACGGCGATGAATACTGTCATGCTTGAATTCCCGCGACTTTCTCGACTTTCTGGGAACCGGGTTCCGTCCGGGGCAGGTCGAAAAAGAGACATGGGGCAGATCTTGCAACAATATTCCATTATCGCCGAACTCGAAGACGCCGTCAGGAACGGCTCGTCGGAGAAGCGGGTTGGCACCCTCCGGCAGGTGACGGATCTTTTCCTGCATGAAGGCGACCGCCTCAGCGAAGATCAAGTCCAGGTCTTCGACGATGTGCTTTGCATTCTCATCGCCCGCGTTGAAAGCCGGGCGAAAGCCGAACTCAGCCAGCGCCTGGCGCCGCTCGACTACGCACCGTTCGAAGTCATCCAACACCTTGCACGGGACAACGACATCGCTGTGGCCGGCGAAATCCTGGCCAACTCCAGCCGCCTGAGGACGAGTGACCTCGTCGAGATTGCCAGCACCAGAGGCCAGGATCATCTGTTCGCCATTTCGAGCCGGATCAACCTCCCGGAAGCCGTCACCGACGTCATTGTCGATCGCGGCGAACGCAAGGTCATTCGAAAGCTTGCCAATAATGCCAGCGCGCGCTTTTCCGAGGCCGGCTATTCCGGCATCGTCGCGCGTGCGGAAACAGATGACGACCTCACCGAGATCCTTGGGCTTCGTATCGACCTTCCTCTCAAATTCCTGCGCGAGCTGTTGCGACGCGCAACGGACGCCGTTCGCGCCCGGCTGATGTCGGTGGCTCCTCCCGAACTCCAGGAAGAGATCAAGCGGATCCTGAAGGGTATCGCCAGCGCGGTGCGAGACGATGCGTCGACCCGGGATTTCACCCGCGTCGAACAACTCGTGAAGCTGCTGAAGGGCATGAACGAGCTCGACGATGCGGCCATCGTCAAGTTTGCCGAAACAAAGAAGTTCGACGAAGTATCCGCGTCGCTGGCCATTCTCAACAATGCGCCGACCGAAATGATGGCGCGGCTGCTGGAAGGTCCCCGGGCTGACCTCATCCTGATTCCCTGTAAATCGGCCGGGTTGAGCTGGCAGGCTGTGGAATCGATTCTGCAAAACCGGCCGGTCAAGCCGAAAATCGACGAACTAACGATGAAGGTCGCCGTCAAGGATTACGGCAAGCTGTCGGTGGAAACCGCCCAGCGCACCCTGCGCTTCTGGCAGGTTCACAACAAGCTCGAGAAGTAGAGTTTCGCGGCCCACAACCGGTAGCAGGCCGCGCCGAGCTTCGACCACCAGCCACTGATTACGCGTCTTGAGCCTAAGAGGCCCATTGCGCCTTCAGATCGTCAACGCTTCCCGGGAAGAAATCGCAATCCAAAAAATTCTGCCTGTTCCCCGGAATACCCGGAACAGTCTTGCGGCCTGGCCCGATATTGCCGTCGGTATACTGCCACAACCAGTAGGTCTTCCAACTCCGTTGCACGACCGGATGGCTGCCATATTGGGCAAGCCACAATCGGTGCGATCCGAAAAACGAATCGTTCTTTTTTCCCAAAGCTGTTTTCACAACATCGCCACTATACAATATCGCTTTGCGTCCCACCTTTTCGTTGATCAGGCTAAGAAATTCGCGCGCGCCATCCAGCGTCATCTGGTTGCCGACATCCCGTTCGTAGTCGAGCGCCAGCAGCGTATCCTTGTCGGGATCGGCCTTTTTCAGGAAATTGTCGACCTGATCGCTCACCGGCGCAGCTGTTCCCCAGTGGAATGCGCCCCATAGAAGACCGGCGCGGGAGGCAAGGCCTCGTCGGGTTGTGTAGGCATCATCTGTACCTGATGCTCCGGTCGTCGCCTTGTGGATGACGCCGCGCAAGCCCGCGGCAAATGCTTGGTCGAAGCTGACAACACCGTCGCCATGGTAGATATCCACCACCATCGGGACCCGGTTGAGGTTCGATCCAGACTCCGGGCTTGGTCCCGGAACGGGTTCGGCGGGCGCAGCGGATTCAATGGCCAAAAACGCGCCAGCCCAAGCATAAGTGTTATCGGACGTCCTATACCAGTGGGCATTTCCTTGCACGCTATCGCCTACCACGAGGGCGACAACCGGGATTGTCATGCCTGCGCTCAACTTTCTCAGCACCGGTGATTGAATGCTTGGCGCGCCCTGCCGCAGATTGACCTTCACGCTGGCAGTAGCTTGGCCCGAGATTGGCAGTTCCACAATTTGTGCCATGTGTCTTTATCCAACCGCGTCGTCAGAGGAATCTTTGTTCGACGCGGCCGATGATTTCGTTGCAACCTTTCCTGGACCGCCTGAAACCCGGCCTATGAACCCCTCGATAAAGTCCGAGCCGGAATAGCCAGCCGCCGCAATTGCAAACAGCTGCTCAGCCGGCACCGACTTCGTGAAATCCGTAATGAGGGTTACCGCTGCGAACGCGCCTGCCACGCCGCCGATCCCGAACGAAATCAGCAGCCGTATGCCGTCGATCAACGCTGATAACGGGTTGGTATCGCCGGCATAATCATTAAGCTTCTTGATCCCAACGATCGTTCTCGCCCCCTGACCGAGGGCGCCAAAAATGATGCCGAGCACGACGATTTCAAGCCATTGAATTGGTGTCATGGTGCGACTCGCTGTTTAAGCGCCGTGACGTGATCAAATTTCCGTCCGGCGACGAACTTAGAAGGGACCAAGACAAATTCCCTTCTAGGTGTCTGATGTATGCCACGCTCGTAATACGCGAGTATTAAACGAGATACTCGTCGCGCGAGTCAAGAGCGCAAACAGAGCAAAACGCGGGCTTGCGGCGCGCCCTGCCCGGTTCTCTGCGCTGGGTCGGATGATGGGCGAGGCAATTCGCGGAAACGCGGAGAGAAGGATTGGCAACTCCCCCTCACCCGCCGCGCCAAAAGCGCGGCGACCTCTCCCCGCAAGCGGGGCGAGGTAAGAAAGGATCAGTTCTTGGTCTTGTCGACCAGCGCGCCCTTCTTGATCCACGGCATCATGTCGCGCAGCTTGACGCCGACCTCTTCGATCGGATGCTGCGCGAGCTTGGCGCGGGTCGCCTTGAACGAGGTCTGGTTGACCTTGTTTTCCAGCATCCAGTCGCGGGCGAATTTTCCGGACTGGATGTCGTCGAGCACGCGCTTCATCTCCGCCTTGGTCTCGGCGGTGACGATGCGCGGGCCGGTGACGTATTCGCCATATTCGGCGGTGTTGGAGATCGAGTAATTCATGTTGGCGATGCCGCCTTCATAGATCAGGTCGACGATCAGCTTCACCTCGTGCAGGCATTCGAAGTAGGCCATCTCCGGCGCGTAGCCGGCTTCGACCAGCGTCTCGAAACCGCCCTTGATCAGTTCGACCAGCCCGCCGCACAGCACCACCTGCTCGCCGAACAGGTCGGTCTCGCACTCTTCCTTGAACGAGGTCTCGATAATGCCGGCGCGGCCGCCGCCGATCGCGGAGGCATAGCTGAGGCCGAGGTCATGCGCGTTGCCTGAGGGGTCCTTGTGAATCGCGATCAGGCAGGGCACGCCGCCGCCGCGCTGATATTCCGATCGCACGGTATGGCCGGGGCCTTTTGGTGCGATCATCAGCACGTCGAGATCGGCGCGCGGCTCGAGCAGGTTGAAATGCACGTTGAGGCCGTGGGCGAACAACAGCGCCGCGCCGTTTTTCATGTTGGCGTGCAAATGATCGCGGTAGATGTCGCCCTGCAATTCGTCGGGGGTCAGCATCATCATGACGTCGGCCCACTTCGCGGCTTCGGCGACTTCCATCACCTTGAAGCCGGCGGTCTCGGCCTTCTTGGCGGAGGCCGAGCCCTTGCGCAGCGCGATGGCGACGTCCTTGACGCCGGAATCCTTCAGGTTCAGCGCATGGGCATGGCCCTGGCTGCCATAGCCGACGATGCAGACCTTCTTGCCCTTGATGAGGTTCAGGTCGGCGTCGCGATCATAATAAACACGCATGGTCGTTCCTCTTG
>WNFF01003330.1_pt1 | contig 13182 bp, 9 predicted proteins | sample 5400441 | NCBI WGS metagenome assembly WNFF01 (sample SAMN13153345, study PRJNA577476) | soil metagenome | isolation source: 120 cm saprolite under Douglas fir tree site 2 hole 3 replicate 1 | place: USA:California | collected 2015-04-18
CTACTCTTCGCGCAAACTGATCGAGGCCGAAGCCCGCCGCAGTGATGCGGTGTTTGTGCTGGAACCGTCGTTCGGTCCCCGAGGCTTGCTGAAAACCTCGCGCAAGGGTGTCGGCGACGCCGGGTTGATCGTCCACGGCCGTGCTTCGCACGCGGGCCTTGCTCCGCAGAAAGGTGTCAATGCGGTTCACGAACTTGCGCAGCAAATCGTACGTCTTCAAAAATAGAATGACCTCCGCAGCGGCGTCACAATCAATGCAAACATCGTCGAGGGCGGTTCCCGCAGCAATGTCATTGCCGATAGGGCCCGCGCTGTCCTCGACCTTCGCGCGCTGCGCGTGACCGACATGCGCACGATCGAGCGGCGCCTGCGTGCTCTTCGCCCCATCCTTCCCGGAGCGCGTCTCGAGATTCGCGGCGGCTTCAATCGCGCTCCGCTCCAACGCGAAGTCAGTGCCGCGCTCTTCGCAAGAGCCAAAACGCTCGCGGCTCAGATGGGCTTGTCCCTCGGAGAATGCATGGCCGGCGGGGGCTCCGACGGCAATTTCACTGGCGCGCTCGGCATCCCCACCCTCGATGGCCTCGGCGCCGTCGGCGACGGCGCCCACTCCGCGCGTGAATTCATCCATATCAACGCCATGCCCGCCCGCGCTGCCCTTCTCACCGCCCTGTTGGCGAGCACCTAGCGCCGGCCTTTCCGCCGCCGTTTCCCCAATTGCGGTGCTGACAGAATGGTGGTCCTCAACGCGGCGGCAGGCGTGTGAGAATCAGCGGACATAGGTCTTGCGCAGGTACTCCACCGTGGACTTCATCAACTCTTCGTAATCGCTGTGCAACACGTCGTGCAGCGCTCCTTCCGTCGAACTGCCGCTGCCGATGCGGTCGAGGATGCGCTCCATGTCGCCCATCCCGTCTTTTTCCACGATGTACTCAATATTTGCGAGCGACCACGCATACGCATAGCCCGCCAGCTCACCGGGCAGTTTCATCCACGAACCTTCCAGCGTGCTGAGCGGAGCCATCTGTCCCCCCCGATAAATCTGCACCAGCGCCGCGGCGCCCTGCTCGCTGCGTTTCCCTTCAATCCATTGCGCCAATCCTTCCTGGATCCACGTTGGCGCCAGGCCGCGCGTCTTTTGCCTGATGAAGCTGTGCGTCAGCTCATGTTTCAGGACGCGCGACAGCTCCGGCGTCACGTCTCCCAATCCCTGCACCGGAACCCGAATTCTTCCGTCGTTCAGTGCGCTCACCCATCCGGGCGCCCGGGTAATATCGGCAAACGCCTGCTGCGTGTATAGAATCACGCCGATCGAATCCGGCGGCGTGAAGTTCAGCTCGGACTCGATGGCGGAAAAATGGCCTTCCAGTGTGCGCAAGACTCCGCGAGCCAGCGCGGGTTCGGCCGTTCCCGTGTACCGCAGCGTGAAATGCGTGCTTTCGTTCTCTCTGTATTTGTCCTCTTCCTGTTTGTCTCGTTCCGCCTTGTCCAGCGCCGCCTGCACTTCCGGATCGGGCCTCAGCGCCAGCGACCGCTTCCATTCGGCGACGGCCTGGTTCAGCTTGTTCATGCCGTAGTACGCCCAGCCTTCCAGCTTCGCTACGTCGGCATTGTCCGGCTGCACGCGCCGCGCGCGCTCCAGGTAATCCAAAGATTGTCGGTATTCGCTCCGTCTCAGGTGCAGGTACCCCACGATGGTCATCAGCGCAGGATCCTCCGGCGCATACGTCAGCGCCGTGCGCTCATCCGTCAGCGCGTGCTCCAGATCGCCCCGGGACATTTCGAACTCTGCCGCGGCATGATGTGCCAGCGCGGCGTTCTTGCCGGCTCGCCGCTCTCCGGAGCTTGCCTCGTTCTCGAGCTTCGCGATATAGCTGCGGTCAATCGCGTTGCCATGCACCGCCCCTCGTTCGATCTCGCCTCCAGCGGCCCCATCAAGTGTCGCGCTTGGAGTAGCCGGTAGATTTGCCCCCCAGGCTTGCGGCTCCATCGCCGCCGCTGCGCCACCCCTCTCGATGTGGTCGACGATGGATTTCGGAAGGGCTAATTCGCCGGCGGAGGTTTCGTACTTCACCTTGTCGCCTTCTTCTCTGACATTGGAAGCGGCGATCCGGCGCCCATTCTTGAGGACAATCGTATCCGCGCGCGTCGCGGCGCATGGCAAAAGCAGGAGCAGCGCAAGAATTGCCATTCGGCCCGCTGAAGAATTTCTGCGCATTTCCCCATTCTACCGGCGTGCGGCGCCCCGGCCCAGCACCCTTGTTCACGGATGCCGAAAGTGACTACACTCGAAGCATGCGGGTTGGGGTGGCCATTATCACCTGGTTGAGTCTTTTGACGCCCGGCATTTTGTCCGCCGCGGAACAGTCACCACTCGAACTGTATGGCGCGCTCAACGCCCTGCGTGTTGATCCCGCTGCTGTCTACCAGATTGCCCCGGCGAACCGCATCGAACTCCGCCGCGGCGACCTGCAACTCTCCTTCGACGAAGGCAATTTAGCTTTTTTCGCCTCCTTGAACGGCCGCACCACCGGCGCCGTGTTTTCCGGCCACGGGCACGCCCTGGCGCTGCCGCGCGATCCCGTTGAGAAGCAGCAGATGGCTCGTTTCCTGGGCGCTCCCGTTCTGGATCAGGAGTTCATCAGCGCCTACATCCGCTTCACAGACGACACTTCCGGTGAGCTTCTGCGTCAGCTCCGCAATGCAAATCTTTCCGCGCAGACCGATGGCGCATTTGCCGCCCGCTGGGACCCGCTCCTTGCAAAACTCAATCCTTCGCATTCGTTGCGGATTCTCTTTGACTCCTTCTCGCAGCATCCCAAACCCTATTTCTTCGCCTCGATTGACGGCCTTGTGACAGGCGCATTCGACGCACTCTTTGATTTGCAGCGCTCCGAACAGATGTTTTTTGGCCAGTCGCGCAGGGTTGGCAACCGGACTTTCTTCGATGTCTGGGCCTCCTACGCGATGCCGGACGCGATACTATCGCCCGTCGCGTTCCGCGCCCTCCAATACACCATCGACACTTCCGTCTTTGGAGACAACTCGCTCGATGGCTCGGCAATTGTGCGCGTGCGGACTGAAATCTCCGGCGAGCGTTTGCTGGTTTTTCAACTCTCACGTGCGCTCAACGCCGACAGCGTGACCTACGAGCAGGGGATTCCCCTTCTTCATTTTCAAAACGAAGGCATGCGCCCGGAGGAGAGGAGCGTCCGGGGAAACGACTATCTCTATGTCGTGCTCCCGGCGCCCGCCCGCCAAGGCGACGAGTTCGCGCTCCATTTTCACTATCGCGGCAACGTCATCGAAGACGCCGGCAACGGCGTCCTTTTTGTCGGCGCAAGAGAGACTTGGTATCCCCACTTGGGCGACCAGGCGGATTTCGCCTCTTACGACTTGACCATGCGGTGGCCTCATCGCCTCAAGCTTGTCGCTACCGGTACGAAGATCGAAGAACACGAGGCGGGAGAACTCCGCGTCGGCCGCTGGAAAACGGACAAGCCCGTCTCCGTTGCCGGCTTCAACCTCGGGGATTACGCTTCCACCTCAGTCGCTTCCGAGACCCGCTCCGTCGATCTATACGCCAACCGTCAGCTCGAGCAGGCCTTGAGCAACCGTCTTGCCGGCGTCGCGCCACAACTTCCGCCACTTCCCTTACCTCCATTCTCCCGGTCCGCAGGCAGAGACAGAGATCGCACCGCGATGCAGCCCGTCACGCCCAGTCCCGCCGATGCGCTGAAGCAGTTGGGCAAAGTGATTGACTCCTCGGTTCGCTTCTGTGAAACCTTTAGCGGCCCCTTTCCATTTCGTTCCCTGAGCGTCTCGCAAATTCCCGGCGCTTTCGGCCAGGGCTGGCCCGGCCTTCTCTATCTTTCCACCTTTTCTTTTTTGCCTGCCGAGGCACAACAGCGCGCCGGGCTCACCCTGCGCGGGCAGGAACAGTTCACAGACCTCGTTCCCTCTCATGAAGTGGCCCATCAGTGGTGGGGAAATATTGTGGGCTGGTCCAGCTACCGCGATCAGTGGATAAACGAAGCCATCGCCAATTACCTTGCCCTGCTATTTGCCGACAGCCGGAAGCCGTCCGAACATGCCTCGCGCATCTGGCTCGATCGCTATCGCAAGCAGCTTTTGGAGAAGCGCCCCGGTGCCGAGGAGCCCGCCGGGGAGATTGGCGCGCTGGCTCTCGGCAACCGCCTCACTTCCTCGAAGTCGCCCGAGGGTTTTGAGCAGGTGATCTACAGCAAAGGCTCGTGGGTCGTGCACATGTTGCGCGAAATGCTGCGCCAGCCCGGCGCCAAGAATCCCGATGCTCGGTTCACGGCCCTCCTTCGCGCACTCGCGGCAAAATACGCTTACCGCGCGCTCTCGACCAAAGACCTCCAGCACGAAGTCGAGGCCGTCATGACCCCGGAAATGGATCTCGAGGGCGGTCGCTCGATGGAATGGTTTTTCGAGGAATGGGTGCGCGGGACGGGCATTCCACACTACCGCGTGGAATATACTGCGCATCGCACCGAAAAAGGTTATCTCGTTCGCGGAAAGCTCTTCCAGACCGGCGTGCCTCGCTCTTTCATCACCGCCGTTCCGCTCTACGCTGACTCCGGCGCCGGACAATATGTGGGAACAGTGGTCGCCGCGGGACCCGAGACTGCTTTCCACTTCGTCACGCAAACCTCGCCGCGCAAGCTCGTCATGGATCCTCACATGACTCTTCTCTGGACGACGGAGTAACGCGCACAAATTCCGGGCGCTACAGCGGGCCGCGGGGAATTATTTCGCGTCTGGGTGCCTCAACTCCTGTTCAAACAGGGGACTGTTGAGGTTTAGCGCCGCTCTCCCATTTGGGCCCAGGACATATGCGTAGCCCAGTGGATCCACCGGCAAACGGTTCAGCAGTCCGGCTTGCACCAACTCCCCCAGGCGCGCCGGCCGCCGGCCCGTTCGTTTCTCAAATTCGTCCGCGAGCGCGTTAAGCTGTCTGCGATCCTCTTTCGCCTTCAACAGCCGTAAATGTGTCAATGCATTTTCCTTGACCATCGGATCTTTCGTGGTCGCGTAGATCTCGTTCCACAAAAAAATCGATGTCGAGAGAGATTCTCCCTCGGCCGCAATTCTCGCCGCCATGACCTTCATCCAGATCAGGGCATCCGGATTCTTGCTCCCCTCAGCAAACGCGGCAGACGCCTTCGCGTAGTCTTTCAACTCGAAATAGTAGACAAAGCCCAAATCCTCGTAAAACCGCCAATAATCGGGATTCTCGCGAATCCCTCTCCCGAGAAGCTCGATCGCCAGGTCCGGCCGGCCCGCGCCGCGGGGTGAAGGCTCACTCAAGAATGTCGCGCCAAAACGGTAAGCTACCACCAAATTCGGATCCAAAGTCGTCGTCAAGTCCAGCAGCGGCCAGAGCAGCTCGAAGTTCGCGTCGTGCCGCGCGTGCTTGTCGCCGTAATACTGCACCACGCGCGTCCAATAGACGTCCGCCATCAGCGGCGTGTACTCAAGACTTATCACCTTGACCGTTTTCCCGGAACGCAGTACCAGCTCGTCCTTTTCCTGGTGCAACGCCGTGCGCCGCCCGTCGATGCTGTGCTGCAGCCGCCACACGCCGGCAAATCCCGCTGTCAACAGCAGCGCCAGCAGCCAGTTCATCGCTTTCTGCGAGGTCATTTCAAGTTTCGCCGGGAAAAAACAGTCGCCGCAATCAGCAGCACGATCGCACAGTACACCGTCGTGTACGCCGTATTTTCAAGTATTAGCGCGCCGGGAACCGCGCGCCCGTGAGCCGCCGCAGCCATCACGTTGAAATTCTCGAAATTCGGCAGCACGTACGACAGCCACCGTGTCAGCGCCGCCAGCGCCGGGCTCACCATTGCTCCATGGAAAGTGCGCATCTCTTCCACGAACAACCCCGCGATGTACAACGCCGAGGTGTAGAGGATGGCGAGCAGCGGCGTCGTGTAGCACGAAAACAGCAGCGCCAGCGCCACCACCAGCATCAGTTTAAGCAGGATAAAGTAGATAGCCACGAGCAACACGGCATCCGTCCGCTCCAGCGGATGCTTCACATAAAGCAGCGTCGCGAACAATCCCGCTGCCATCGCCGTCGTATTCACGGCCAGCGTCAGCACCAGCCCGCCGAATTTTCCCAGGAGAAATTCCCACCGCCTCACCGGCTTGGCCAGCAGCGCATACAACGTACGCTTGTCCATCTCCTTGTAGACCAGGCCCACTCCGGTGAACACCGCAATCAAAAGTCCAATCACCGAAATAGCCGTCAAACCCAGACTCTTGATCACCATCTCCTCGATGCCGATCGAAATCTGTCCGACCAGAACCGCCGCCGCCATCATCAGCAGCGCAAAAAACACGAGGTTGTACAGCACGCGGTCGCGCACCGCTTCGCGAAATGTATTCAACGCCACCACTCCCGCGCGTTTCATTTCCCGCTCACCTCGACCGCGGCCGCCTGCGCCCGGTCCGCTCCCACAAGATCCATGAAGTATTCCTCAAGAGACGCCTTCACCTGCGTCACGGAAAGAATTCTCGTCTTCGCTCCGCGCAGTCGTTCCAGCGTCGCGTACAGCTCCGCCTCCGGAACTTGCAGACGATAGCGGTCTCCCGTTCTCGTGGCCTTGGCCAGCAGCTCTGCCGCGATGCCCTCCCGCCCCGTTTGTTCAAACAAAATCTCCATCCCCTGCGCCTTCACCCCAACGATTTCTTCCGGTGCGCCTACCCCGCGCAATTTCCCCCCCACGATTACCCCCACGCGGTCGCACAGCATTTCCGCATCGGCAAGAATGTGCGTCGAGAAAAGCACCGTCCGCCCTTCGCTCTTCAATTCCAGAATGATGTCGCGCACTTCCCTCCGGCCCACGGGATCGAGCCCCGACATCGGCTCATCCAGGATCACCACCTGCGGATCGTGCAGGATCGCCTGCGCCAAACCCACTCGCTGCAGCATGCCTTTGGAGTATTTCCGCAGTTGGATCTTCCCCGCCGTCTCGAGTCCGACTTTTTTCAACACGCGGGCGACGCGCTCGCTCCGCTCCGCACCCGTCAGATCGTGAATCCTCGCGAAGTAATCCAGCAATTCCGCCGCCGTCAGGTAATCGTAAAAATACGGCTGCTCCGGAAGGTAGCCGATGTTCCGGTGCATCTCGATGTCCGTGATTGGTTTTCCGAGGATCCGCGCCGTGCCCGCCTCGGGAAAGATGAGTCCCACCAGCAATTTGATGGTCGTTGATTTTCCCGCGCCGTTCGGCCCGAGAAACCCAAACACCTCGCCGCTCTCGACCTGCATCGTCAGCCCTTCGAGCGACCTCTTCCTCTTCAAGTGCAGAAACCCGAAGGGATAGTCCTTCGTCAGGTTTTCAATCTCTATCGCTGCGCCTGGCATGGTTTTATTCTTCGCATCGCAAGAGCTAACGTCAATTGCACTGGGTTCCTGATGTGCGCGGAGAGAAAATAGATGGTATGCGGCAAATAAAATTGGTTCGCGATCAGGACTCGCTTCTCGTCCCGCCGATCTGCACCAGCTCGGCCGGCGGCGCCGGCGGTGCCATCGGCACCGGTTTCAGCGTCTGTTTATCGCGCCAATTATCAAGCATGGCCACCTGTTGCACGCAGGAAATCGTGCATCGCGGCGCGCAAAACTTATCCGTCAAATACTCGCGTTCCCGCATCTCCGCCGTGTACTCCGTCAGCGGAATCCCCGGATACCCGCGCTGCTGCGAACACCAATGCACCAGGCCATCCTCGCAAACGTACAAATACCGCGCGCCCGCCCGGCAGCGCCAGTCATGTTCCCGCCCGCGCGCCACGTTGTGCTGAAAATCATTGAACCTGGAAAACGACCGCTTCCCCAAGGTCATGATCTCTTCAAAGATCTCTGTCTGCCGCTGGCTCAACGCCTTTAGTTGCCCGTTGTGGTCGTGGATGATCCCCACCGTGCTCGTAAATCCGAGTTCCACCGCGCGGTGCGCCACCGTTAGCGCATCCTCGGGGTTTTTCACCCCGCTCCCCAGCACCGAATTGATGTTCACCTGGAACACCGCGTGTTCCGCCAGCCACTCCAGCCGGCTGTCCAGCGTCTTCAGGCTCTTCTTTGACACTTCGTCCGGCACCACGTTGTCGATGCTGATCTGCAGGTGCTCCAGCCCCGCTTCATTCAAGCTCTGAATCCGCTTCTCGCTCAGCAAAAACCCGTTCGTGATCATCCCCGCGATCATTCCGCGCTTCCGGATGTGCCGGATAATCTCTTCGAGTTCCGGGTGCATCAACGGCTCTCCGCCGCTGATCGTGATGATCGACGTCCCCATATCGGCCAGAATATCCAGCCGCTTCTTCATCTCGTCGAGCGGCACCGGCTTGGAGACGTCGTCGTACTCGTTGCAATACCCGCAATCCAGGTTGCAGCGCCGCATCGGGATGATGTGTACCAGGATCGGGTGCTTCGTCGACGCCAGCGCCTTCGCGATCATCTTCAGTTCGCGCGCACGCGTCCGTCGGAACCGCCGCCGCCGCTCCCGCAGCACCTCCGCGCTCGCCCTCACCGTGTTGGTCTCTTCCGCCATGAATTCCGCTCAATCCCTGAGCCCACAATTATACATGACCGGTATACATGACCGGCTCTTCCCGCTCACCTCCTGTGTCGTGTCTCGTAGCGGCCACCTTCAGGTGGCCATCTTCTCCCTGCCCTCATCTCTGCCCTCTCGTTGCCGTCCCTCTCAGGTGGCCATCTTCCTTGCTCCTCTTCGCCACTGCATTGCACTCCCTTCGTCTCCCACGGTCCTCCCTGTGTCCTCGGCGCCCCCTGTATTAAATCCTCCCGCTCCCAATCCGGACTTGCACACGGCCATCCCGCACCAAACAAACCACTTAGTATTTAGTACTTGACAAACAGTACGGGTATGCTATAATTTCTGTCTTGCTTCGGCGCGGCTCGTTCGTGCCAGCCCATCATGGCCTGTCGGCGTGCGGTCCTTCCAAATTCCCCAGGCTTTAAGTCTTGTAGAATCAACACTTGCAAAAGAGTATCAAAACAAACGACTTCAACTCCCCCAGAATCACATTCTTACAAAAAACATGGGGGGAGGGGGTACCTCCTCCAAATTCAGTCTGTCCTCTTCCCCCGTGGCACGGACCGCGCCATCACAACTCACATGTCCCGCATCACTAACTCTTTTCTGTTCAGGGGCTTGCGCGCTCTTTCGCCTTGCGGAAGATCCTATCTCTTTCCTTTTCAATCGCTTGCCGCCTCTTCTGCAAAAACATGGGGGGTGGAGTTCTTAGCGGCTCCAGACCTTGGCCCAACAGCAAGGCATCACTCATCTTTCTGGATCGAAACGTACATCGGCCCACCGCCCAGCGTGAAAGCAAGAAACGCCGTCAGTCGGCCTGCCTTGCTCATAGTGAGGAACCTAACGTGATCTCCCGCTTTCAGATCAAGCTCAATCGTCTTCCAGTTCCACGTGTTGTCTACCCGCAGTTTGTGACGTCCGGGCGCCGCCGGAATCGTAACCGTTTGACCGTAAAGCAGTTCCCCGGCCTTCTCCCCGTCCAGCTCCACGATGATCTGCCGCAGTTGGACATCTTCGGGCGAGTCTCGCCGCACCGTAATCAACGCCTGCGTTTCTGTGGGCATTTCGCTCATTGCCAAAAATACGCCCCTGTCGCCCACATAGATGCTCCTCGAACGTCAAACCGCCCACAATTCCTTGCTATAGAAGGATTCTTTTTCTCCCCACTCGCTTGCCCCGAGCTTCGAGGAGAGGTTCGAGGGTTCACTCGCCACTCGCCCCTCGCCACTTCCCATCCTTACCTCCTTGCCTCCTCCCTGCTAAACTCATGCTGAATCCACTCCAGGAGCCATTCATGTCCGAAGCCACAAAACCTGTCATGTCCGGTCCCACCCGCACCGAATCCGACAGCATGGGCAAGATCGAAGTCCCCGTCGACCGCTACTACGGCGCCCAGACCGCCCGCTCCCTCATCCACTTCGACATCGGCAAAGACACCATGCCGCCCGAGCTGATTCGCGCCTTCGGCATCCTCAAAAAAGCCGCTGCGCTGGTCAATCAGGATCTCGGCAAACTCTCCGCCGAAAAGGCCCGCCTCATCACCCAGGCAGCCGACGAAGTCATCAGCGGAAAACTCAACGACCATTTCCCCTTGCGCATCTGGCAGACCGGCAGCGGCACGCAGACCAACATGAACGTCAACGAAGTGATTTCCAACCGCGCCATTGAAATCGCCGGCGGCGTCATGGGCAGCAAGAAGCCGATTCATCCGAATGACGATGTAAATATGTCGCAGTCCTCCAACGACACGTTTCCAACGGCCATGCACATCGCTGCCGCTTCGGAAACCGCGCGCCGCCTCCTCCCCGCCATCAAGTCTCTCCGCGACGCTCTCGACGCCAAAGCCAAGGAATTCGCGGACATCGTAAAAATCGGCCGCACTCATTTGCAGGACGCCACGCCGCTCACACTCGGCCAGGAGTTTTCCGGCTACGTCAATCTTCTCGACCGCGACGGCGGCCGCGTCGCCGTCGCTCTCGACGGCCTCTACGATCTCGCCATCGGCGGCACTGCCGTTGGCACCGGCCTCAACGTTCATCCCGAATTTGCCGAGCGCGCTGCCCGCAAAATCGCCGAACTCACCGGCCTCCCCTTCCGCTCGCATCCCAACAAATTCGCCGCACTCTCCGCGCACGACGAACTTGTCTTCGCCTCCGGCGCATTAAAAACGCTCGCCGCTTCGCTCATGAAAATCGCCAACGACATTCGCTGGCTCGCCTCCGGCCCGCGCTGCGGCCTCGGCGAACTCACGCTCCCGGAAAACGAGCCTGGGTCTTCGATTATGCCTGGCAAGGTGAATCCCACGCAGGCCGAAGCGCTCACCATGGTCGCTGTGCAAGTCATGGGCAATGACGCCGCCATCGGCTTCGCCGGCTCGCAAGGCAATTTCGAGCTAAACGTCTTCAAGCCCGTAATCATTTTCAACTATCTCCAGTCCATCGAACTTCTCGCTGATGCCTGCAACAGCTTCGTCGAACATTGCGTCGTCGGCATCAAAGCCAACGTCGAACAAATCGAGCATTACGTTGAGAATTCGCTCATGCTCGTCACCGCCCTGGCCCCCAAAATCGGCTACGACAACGCCGCCCAAGTCGCCAAAGCCGCCCACCACGCCCGCATCAGCCTCCGCGAAGCCGCCCTAAAACTCGGCTACGTCACCGCCGAAGAATTCGACGCCCTCGTCAAGCCCGAGGACATGACGCATCCATGACACACACTCTGTCATCCCTGATGAATTCATGAACGAGAAGAGGAACTTACGGACCGACGCGAATTTCTTGCCGGCCCTGTGGCGCTTGGGAGTCTTCTAACCTTGTCGGCGTCAGGAGTGAACAACTTGGTAGCGAAGTTAGCCGATGCGAGTCCCGCGGGAGTGAAGGCACTTGCCTTTGACGTGTTCGGAACTGTCGTGGATTGGCGCGGTTCCATCATTCGTGAGGGCCTGCAATGGGGTCAAGAAAAGGGTTTGCAGGTGGACTGGGGGAGGTTCGCCGATCGCTGGCGGGCGGGTTACGTTCCGGCAATGGACAAGGTGCGCGAGGGCGCCCTGCCCTGGATGAAGCTCGATGCGCTCCACAGTTTGATCCTCAATGATCTCCTGGCTGAGTTCAATATCAAGGGATTAACCGAGGAAGAGAAAAACCATTGGAATCGCGTTTGGCATCGTCTCAAGCCGTGGCCGGATGCGGTAGAGGGCCTGACGCACCTTAAGAAAAGTTTTGTGATTGCCACTCTCTCGAATGGCAATGTTTCGCTGCTGGTAGAGATGGCCAAATTCGCGGCACTCCCATGGGACACGGTGTTGTCCGCCGAACTCTTTCACCACTACAAGCCAGATTCCGAGGCCTACCTGGGAGCTGCGGATCTCCTTGGCTGCCAGGTGCAAGAAGTAATGATGGTGGCAGCACACCCTGGTGACTTGAGCGCGGCGCGGGCGTGTGGATTAAAGACAGCCTTCGTGCCACGGCCCCTGGAAAACGGTCCGGAGAAAAAAGCATCTCCGGCGGCAGGTGAGGAGTTCGATGTCCAAGCGCGAGATTTCTTGGAACTGGCAACTAAATTGTTGAAGGGGGCGGCATGACTCGCTGTGCTCTTGTTCTGATCTTTGGAGCTGGTGTCATAGTTCCGTCATTGAATGCGCAGCAGAGCAATTCGCCGGCGACGTACACGCTGAAGCCGACGCCGAAAACCGTCGCGTGGGGCTACTACGATGCAAAAACGCCGCCGGTGCTGCGCGTTAAGTCGGGCGACACGGTGGAGATTCAGACGCTGATAACGAACAGCCCGAAGCGGCTGGAAGATGCGGGCTTGCCGCCGGAGCAGGTCGAGCAATCGCTGCGCGACATCACCGATCAAGTGAAGGACAAAGGGCCCGGCGGGCATATTCTTACGGGGCCGATTTACATTGAAGGCGCGGAAATTGGCGACGTGCTGGAAGTGAAAATTCTGGCGATAAAACTGGCGATTCCTTACGCGTACAACGCGTTCGGGGCGGGGCGCGGGTTTCTGCCGGACGATTATCCTTACTCGAAAATAAAAATTATTCCGCTGGATGAGAAGCGCATGGTCGCGAAATTCGCGCCGGGCATCGAGATTCCACTGCATCCCTTTTTCGGCAGCATGGGCGACGCGCCGCCCGAAAGCGCGGGCCGCTTCAACAGCGCTCCGCCGTGGATTATGGCCGGCAATCTCGATAACAAGGACCTCGTCGCCGGCTCCACGCTCTACATTCCCGTGCATGCGCCCGGCGCGCTCTTTGAAGTCGGCGACGGCCATGCCGGCCAGGGCGACGGCGAAGTGGACATCACCGCGATGGAAACGTCGCTCATTGGCACGTTTCAATTCATCGTGCACCAGGACATGCACTTGAAGTGGCCGCGCGCCGAAACGCCCACGCACTACATCATCATGGGCCTCAACGACGACCTGAACGCCTGCGCCACGCTCGCCGTCCGCGAGATGATCGATTTCCTTGTAACCGAAAAGCATCTCTCGCGCGATGACGCCTACATGCTGTCCAGCGTCGCCGCCGATCTCCACATCACCGAACTTGTCGACGGCAACAAAGGCGTCCACATGATGCTGCCGAAATCGATCTTTGTTT
>WNFF01015201.1_pt1 | contig 13180 bp, 11 predicted proteins | sample 5400441 | NCBI WGS metagenome assembly WNFF01 (sample SAMN13153345, study PRJNA577476) | soil metagenome | isolation source: 120 cm saprolite under Douglas fir tree site 2 hole 3 replicate 1 | place: USA:California | collected 2015-04-18
TTGCGGCGTCAAAATCCGTCTCACGAAAGTTCATCATCGAAAGGGCTCCGTCATGCTGACCATCACCGCTGTCATCCGCGCCAAAAAGGGGCACGAAGACACCATGCGCCGCGCCCTGCTGGAGGTCGCCGAAAACGTCCGCAGCAACGAGCCCAACACGATCGGCTTCTTCGTTTCGCAGGACCAGACCAACCCCAGCGTCTTCACCACTTATGAGAGGTTCCTCGATCAGGCCGCCATGGACGCCCACAACAATTCGCAGGTCGTGGCCCGCTTCTTCGGCATTGCAAAGCCCATTCTCGACGGCGATGTCGTTCTGGTTACTGGCACCGAGATTTCCGCCAAGGCCTGACCCGAGCGGCCGTGGGAAAAACCCATGACCGCGCCGAAAGGTTCACGTACGGCAACGTGCGCCTATTTTGAAACAAACTGTCAGCAGGAATTGGATTGATGGATCATGATGCGCACCCTGCACTGCGGCCGAAGCTGATATCGTTCGACGTTTTCGGTACATTGATCAGTGTGCGCGACAGCTCCTACAGTGCCTTCGAGCGTATCCTGGCCGACGCCGGCGCGCGTCATGTTGACGTCAAGGCGTTCTGGGAACATTGGGAGCATCGAAACATCGCGCACTATTGGGATGCCTACCGTTCGTATCGGGAGATTTGTGAACTGTCGCTTGCCGAAACGTTCGCTCATTTTCAAGTTGTGGGCGACAGCCGCTTGATCGATCGCTACTTCGAGGCCTTTCCGCGCTTCTTTCTCTACGACGATGTCGTCCGCACGCTGGATCGACTGTCACGCGGCTGCAGGTTGGCGGTGGTGTCCAACATCGACGATGATCTGTTGGCGCTGACACCGTTGCAGCGAAACTTCGACCTGGTGTGCACGGCAGAGCGGGCGAAAGGCTACAAGCCCGACGGCACGCTGTTTCGCTACCTGATCGAAAATGCAGGTTGCGCCACGGACGAAATCCTGCACGCCGGACAATCGCAGTTCACCGATCTCGTCGGCGGCAAGCCGCTCGGATTGACCATCGCCTGGATCAACCGGCGCCAGATTGCGCTCGACGCTTCCGTTCCGCGTCCGGATTTCATTTTCCCGGATATTCAGTCTCTAAGCCGTGTTGTCGACTTTTGAAGTGCACATCGCGCATGTCCCACGTAACCTTGGTTTTCTCAAACCGGCGGTCAGTTCGGGCGCTGCATGAATGCGCGAATGGACTGATTCACCAACTCCGGATGGGAACGCATAGGGTAGTGGCCGCCGTCCTCGATCCGCACCACGGTCAGATCCGCCGCATACGCGTCGAGACCGTCGAGCTGTTGCGGCAGGGTATAGGGATCGCGCATCCCCCAGATGACCAGCGTAGGTACCGTCACCCGAAGCGAGGTGGTTGCGGGTGGCGTGCCAAGACCGGAGAAGAAATGGGCGGCGAGATCTGGCGCCGTCATGGCGGCGCCCTCCTTAAGCGAGGCCGGCACCTTGATCGGATCCGCCCGATAGTAGTTGTACCAAACGGGATATGGGCCGGCCGCCGTGTTGAACTTCCGTTCGTACTGAGACGCTTCGATCTGGGCCGGGTTGGTACGAAGCTCGCGGAGGTGAACCGCCGGATGCGGCGCGTTGAGAATGATCAGGCGTTCGACCCGGGTCGGATAAGCGGAGGCGAAAACCCAGGCGACGTAACCGCCCCAATCATTGCCCACGAGAGTGCACCGCTCCATGCCGAAATGGTCCAGGAGACCGTGCACGTCACCAAGCAGATGCGGCATGGCGTAAGCCTCGACTGCCTCGGGTGCGTCCGACGGGGGGTAGCCGCGAAGGTTGGGAGCTACCGCCAGGTGATCGCGGCCGAATTCTCTCAGCTGGGATTCGTAGAGCAGAGCGCTGTCCGGATGGCCATGAAGGAACAGCATGAGTGGGCCTTCGCCGACCCGGACAAAGAAGAGCCGCGCACCATTGCCGGCGGCGTAGCCGCTTCCAGACGATGGCTCAGCTGTCGCGTGAGCAAGAGCTGCGCCAATCGACGGGGCGACGACGATCGCCACCCCAAGCTTGGCGCCTGAGACGAGGAGGCGCCGACGCTGGACCTCGTGAGTTGCTGTCACGCGACCTACCAAGTGAGCCCGCACGAAATTATGGACGCGGCAGCGGAAACTTAACAACCAAGGGAAGCCATTGAAAGCAAGTTGTCGCGCAAGATTGAGTTACCTGGCCTGCCGAACAGGCCGCCGCCGTGGCGCTATGATTGCGCAGCCCGCCACGCGCTCCGATCCGTATTCCTACGACCGCCTGCGATATTGCGCTACGGCTCGATCTCGGCAGCGGACGAGCAGATGATGCGGATATTCGATGTTCGAGCTCAGGCTACCCGGCGCCGCTTGGCCGTTCGTCCTGTTGCCGCTGGGCGTGCAGAAAGCGTCAGACCTAAGGCTCGGACGATGCGCATGACAGTGCTGAATTCGGGATTTCCGGTTTCCCCAAGCGCCTTGTACAAGCTTTCGCGGTTCAAGCCGGCATTCTTCGCAATTTCACCCATGCCGCGTGCACGTGCGACGAGGCCAAGCGCGTCGCGCACGAAATCCGCGTCACCCGTTTCGAGCGCTGCAGTGATATAGGCAACCTGGCGTTCTTCGCTATCGAGATAGTCGGCGGCATCAAATCGTGTGGTCTTGCGCATCACAATGTCTCCGCGAGAATCTGAGCCTGCTCGATATCCTGTCGCTGTGTGCGCTTGTCGCCTCCGCACAGCAGAATCACAATCTGCGCGCCGCGGGGCAAATAGTAGACCCGGTAACCAGGCCCGTGGGCGATCCGCATCTCCATGACACCCTTACCGACGCTCCTGGTGTCCCCGGGATTTCCCTCTTCCATGCGACGAATGCGGGCGACTATGCGCGCGACGGCATTGGCATCCCTGAGACGGCGCAGCCAGGCTGAAAACTCCTTCGTCTGACGCACCTCGACCATGACTGTCGAAATGTAGTCTATGGGCTACAAATGGTCAAGCGACAAATGGACGCTCGATATCGGGAAATCGGCCCGATAGCGTATTCCGAACTGGCGCGCCACGGCGGATGAAGATGGGCACTACTCGTTCGCTGTGGCGCTATGATGCGCCCAAAATCGCACCGAAGAGCGCGCTATTGCGGCGCCACGGGCGTTTAACGGATTGTGCGATGATGAAGGAGTGCCGCTGATTTGCCCGACGTGTCAAGTATTTGCCCAAAGCGCATCCGTGCCGGCGACTGCCTGCTACCTTGCATGGGGTTGTTTTCGATATTTTTGTTGGGAGCCGCAGCTACGTGACGGCGAGAGATGCTGCTTGAAGCCGCACACTCCAGCGAGGCCCGCTCGTGGAGCTCAGCGACGAGCAAGGTCGCGGCTACGCAGTCGCACCGTGCCCGCGGGCGGGCTTGCCCGTCCTGCACTATGTTCCGGAAGCGACCTGAAGCGGGTCCTGGCGTGCTGTGCGTAAATGGCGCACCCGACACGATTCGAACGTGTGACCTTTGCCTTCGGAGGGCAACGCTCTATCCAGCTGAGCTACGGGTGCGTTGCGGTTCGTTTAGCCGATTGGCTTGAGGTCGGCAACGGCCAAACCAGGGTTGATTTGGGCGAATGAGCAGGGCCCGAACGGCAAAGGCCAGACGTTTGAGCCGTCTCGGGGTGCGCCAGAAGGTAGCGCTTGGGCGCCAGCCAGCGGGATTTCGCCATTCATGTTGCAGCGCTTCCATAAAAGCCGTTGCTGCGGCGGGCTGGCGCATCGATCCTGATACTGCTCGCAGTGAAGGCAGCCCAACGCTAACATTGCACCGTGCCATCGAACCGGATTTCGCTAATGAAAGGAGCGAGCGCGACATTTGCGTGGGGAAACCTGTCGGAAGACTTCGCGCTGTTCAGAACGCTCAGTCCGGAACAGCGGCTGAAGGCTTTTAGCGCAATGGTCCGCCGGGATCTCGTGCGCGGGCAAACGCTCGTTGCGCAAGGGGGCGCTTCGGACTCATTGTTCATGGTGTTGCATGGTGCGCTCGCTGTCCGCAGAACCGGCGATATCGAACCGATCGCCGAACTCCGCGCCGGCGAATTGGTGGGTGAAATCGGTTTCTTCGCAAACGTCCCGCGCACCGCCGATGTGATTGCCATCCGCGACACCAGCGTGCTGGTGCTGACGCGCGCGGCCTACCAGAACCTGGCGGAGGACGCTCCGGCCATTGTCGAAGCCCTGCTGGCGGCGCTCGCGCGGCGATTCGCCAAGGAGACCGCGCGTATCACGCCTGTTCGCGCGTCGCCGAAGGCCCGAACAGTGGCATTGATCGACGGCGGCTGCGAGCCGTTGCCAGGCGCTTTTGATCGCCGAATGCGTGATGGGCTCGCGGCGACCGATGCCGAGATTGTCGATCCCGCCCGCGTCAATGCCATGTTTCCCGGGCGCACGCTGGATACACCCGAAGTCGCCGACTGGCTCAACAAGCTCGAACACGCCGCGCCGCTGGTGGTTTACCTCGGTGGTCGCGAAGCTTCGGCATGGGCGCGCAAGGCTATCCGCCAGTCCGATATGGTCGTGTTCGCGTGCCGGGGAGATGCGCCCGCGGAAGCCCTGACGGATGTCGAGGCTTTCGCGTGCGCGGTTCATCCGGTGTCAACGCGGCGCCTCGTTCGCATTCATGATCGACGGAGCGGTGAAGTCAGCGGCACTACCGCATGGCTTGCCCGGCTACCCTGCTTTATGCATCACCATGTCGCGCTCGAGGATCAAATTGATATCGACAGCCTGATCCGGTTTCTATCCGGTCGCGCGATTGGATTCGTTGCCGCTGGCGGTGGCAGCTTCGGAACGGCGCATGTAGGTATCTACAAGGCCTTTCGTGAGCGCGGTGTGATGTTCGATGTCTTTGTCGGCACCAGCGTCGGCTCGGCCATGGCGGCCGGATTTGCAAAAAATCTCGAGGCCGAGGATCTCGAGCGCGGCACACACGAGATCTTCGTCAGGAGCCGCAGCTTCCGGCGGCCAACCTGGCCGCGCTACGCCCTGCTGGATCACAAGGCATTCGATCGAGCGCTGGCCCATCAATACGGCCACGACTGCCGGATCGAGGATTGCTGGCGGCCTTTCGCGGCGGTCGCAACCAATCTTTCGACCCATAATCTTGAATTGATCCGGTCGGGACGGCTCTGGCAGGCCGTGCGTGCCTCGAGCGCGATCCCCGGACTATTGCCGCCGTTCTACACGCCAGAGGGCGCGATGCTTGTCGACGGATGCCTGATCGACAACGTTCCGCTCGCGTCAATGCATCAACTCAAGAGCGGTCCCAATCTGGTCGTGCATTTCGGCGAGCCGGCGGCCGAGATGTTCGACGTCGAGTATGCCGCGCTGCCGGGACGGTTCGAACTGGTTGCGGCGATGCTGATGCCGTTCCGCAAGAAGCTGCTTCCGGCGGCACCAAGCGCGGTCAACGTGCTGTGGCGAAGTCTCGTGGCGCATCAGCGTTACGATACTCTGCCGACCGCGCCGCTCGATACGGTCATGAGGCCGCCGTCTCCGCTCGGGATCGATGTGACGGACTTCGACCGCCACACCGAGATTTTCGAAGCGTCTTACGTTTGGGCCCGGCAGGCCATCGTTGCGCTTGAGGCGGAGGGTAATTCGGCCATTGCCGCCATCCTCGCCACCGGCAGACCGGCAATGGAACGACCACGCGACCTCGTCGGACTTCGAACGGCGCTCTGACCAGCCAAGCTACGCCCGGGCCTGGACTATGGCGCGCAATTTCCCGGCTAGCCGATTGCCCGGCGGGGTGCCGCCTGTAAACTACGTCCCGAGGAAGCTGCGCCATCCAAAGCCGCGCTAAAAGGAGATCGTCGATGCGTCCGCTCGAATTTGGCTGGTATCTGCCCACGCACGGCGACACCACGGCCTATGGCGTGATGGAGGCGCAGGTGCCGGGATCGCCGGAATTATGCGACCGTGTGGTGCAGGCGGCGGAGGCGGCGGGCTTCGAATATCTCCTGATCCCGGTGGGGTCGGTTTGCTGGGAAGCATGGATCACCGGCGCGTTCATGGCGGCCCGCTCCTCGAAGATCAAGCCGCTGATCGCAGCAAGGCCGGGCTACATCAATCCGGTGCTGCTGGCCAAGATGATCTCGACCTTCGACCAGATGTCGGGCGGGCGCATCTGGGACCACCCGCGGCCCGGTGAATTTCCAGGGCAAGTTTCACACGCTGTCAGGCGCGCATATCCGGCCGCGGCCGCTGCAGCAGCCGTTTCCGAAATTCTATCTCGGCGGCGGCTCGCGCGAAGCCTGGGCAATGTCGGCGAAGCATTCCGACGTGCATCTGTTCTGGGGCGATCTGCCGGAACGTATCGCGGCCAACATCGCCGAGATCAGGGCGATGGCACGGGCGCATGATCGCGAAAACAGTATCGGCTTTGGCATGCGCCTGCAGGTGATCTGTCGGGAAAATGAAAAGGACGCGTGGGAGGCCGCCGACATATTGGTGCGCAACTCGACCGAGCGCCAGAAGCAGGAGATGAAGACGCTCTACAACAATTCCGCAGCCAACCAGCGGGTGCAGCAGCTCGCCCGCGAGCACGGCGATCTCCTGCTGCCGCATTTGTGGACCGGCATCACCCGGGTCCGGCCGGGCGCGGGTATCGCCGTCGTCGGCAACCCTTCGCAATGCGCTGGCACGCTGCAGCAATTCATCGACGCCGGCTGCCATTCGTTCTGCCTGTCCGGCTATCTGCACGACGAGGAGGCCGAGCGCTTCGGTCGGCTGATCCGCCCGATACTCGCCGAGAACAATCGCGGCCGGCTGGCGGCGTAACGCCATGGCGGATCGGATGCGGCGACTGGTCGTCGGCAACAGCCCCGTCAAGCCACGGCTGCCGCTCTCTCACGCCGCGGGCCGAACAGCTTCCTCACTTCCGGACCAGGCTTCGCGGCACTGAACAGGTAGCCTTGCATCTCGGTGCAACCCAGCGTGCGAAGCAATTCCTGTTGCTCGAGCGTTTCGACGCCTTCCGCGGTGGTCGTCATTTTGCGCGCGGCGGCGATGTTCACCACCGCCTGCACGATCGCCGAGGAGCCGTCGATTTCCGCGATGTCGCCGATGAAGCAGCGGTCGATCTTGATCTTGTCGAACGGGAAGCGCTTCAGATAGCTCAGCGAGGAATAGCCGGTGCCGAAATCGTCCAGCGCGATGCGGACGCCGATGGTGCGGAGTTGATGCAGGATGGCGAGCGCTGCTTCGTCGTCGCGGATCAGCACCGCTTCGGTGATCTCGATTTCCAGGCGGCTCGCCGGCAGGCCGGAGGCGGCAAGCGCACCAATGATTTTCAGCGCTAGGGTCTGGCACTTGAGCTGAACGGGCGACACGTTGACGGCGATCTGGATATGATCCGGCCAGCTCGCCGCCTCGGCGCAGGCGGTTCTCAGCACCCATTCGCCGAGTTCGTTGATCAGGCCGGTGTCTTCCGCCACCGGGATGAATTCGGCAGGAGAGATCATGCCGCGTTCGGGATGGCGCCAGCGCAGCAAGGCTTCGCAGCCGGTCACCTCGTTGTGACGAAGATCGACCAGCGGCTGGTAATGGATTTCGAAGCCGCCGTCCGCGAGCGCCTGGCGCAGATCCTGCTCCATGGTAAGCCGCGCCTTCGCGCTGGCATCCATGGCCGGCTCGAAGAAGCGATGCGTTCGGCGCCCATCGGCCTTGGCGGCATACATCGCCAGATCGGCATTCTTGATGAGCTGATCCAGATCGGTGCCGTCCTGCGGAGCCAGCGCGATGCCGATGCTGGCATCGGTCGAGAGCTGGTGACCGAGGCATTGATAGGGTTGCCGAATCGCGTCATGAATTCGTGTCACAAAGTCCACGACATCGGTGATATTTCCAACAGCGGTCTGAATCACCGCAAATTCGTCACCACCCAGGCGTGCGATAAGATCAGTGTCTCCGATACAGCTCCTGATGCGAGCAGCCACGGTCTTCAGCAGCTCATCGCCGACATGATGTCCGAGCGAGTCGTTGATGCCCTTGAACTCGTCGATGTCGATATAGAGCAATGCGAACTGCTCGCCCCGGCTGGTATTCTGGAGCTCGCGTTCGATCTGGTCGCGGAACAGCACCCGGTTCGGCAGATCGGTCAGCGCATCGTAATGCGCGAGGTGAGCGATCTTCTCATTGGCACGCCGCCGTTCGGTCACATCGTCGACGACGTTTATGATATATCGGCCTTCGCCGGTCTGATCTTGAATCCCGATGCGCTTTGAAGTGACAAAGCGATGACCTAGTCCCGGGCTTTCCCACGGGTGCTCGTCCAGGAACAGGCCGTCCGCGGATTGCAGTGCTTTGTCATCATCCGCGGCGATTTTATCGGCGGCCGCCCGCGGAAACAAATTGATGGCCGTCTCGCCGACGATGGCCGCGCGCGACAGGCCGAATTGAGCCTCGGCGACCCGATTGACCAGGAGGTAACGGCGATCACGCGCATCCTTGACCGTAATCTGTGACGGAATGTGATCGATGATCTGATGCAGGAACGCATAATTGCGGTCGCGTTCCTGTTCGAGATTCTGGCGCTCCGTAATATCTTCAATGGTGGCAACCCATCCGCCCTGAGCCAGCGGCTTGTTGACGATCAGAACCGAACGACCCGCGGATTGAAGAATGCTGTGAGTGACTTTGCCTCGTGCAACGTTCCGTTCAATGTTTGAACAGAATGCATCAACGTCACCGTCGAAGGATCCGGTCGCCTTACGATGCCGGATAAGGTCGTAAAAGTGGCAACCCGGCTTTACGACCTCTGTTGATAGCTTATACATATCGATGTAGCGCTGGTTGCAGATGACAATGTGGCCCGATGCGTCATACAGCACGAGGCCCTGTGTCATATTGTTCAGGGCGGTGTCGAGCCTCTGCTTTTCCGCTTCCAGCCGCCGCTGCGAGTCCTGATTTTGCCGGTTCATCTGCCGGACGATCAGGAACAGAATGAAGGCGATCGCCAACGCGGACAGAACCGCGCCCGTGATCAAGAACTTGGTTTGCGCCCGCCAGTCGGCCAGCGCTGCGGCGACCGTCGTGGTCGCAACGACCACAATTGGGAATTGGCTCAACTCGGCCGCCGAACCGAGCCGGTCCTGATCGTCAACGGGACTGTGGACACGCAGGGTCTGATGACCGCCCTCGGTCAACACTTTATTTATCAGCGGAGCCGTTTTGAACTTTTGCCCGATCATCGAATCGGCGTGAGGATGACGCGCCAGCAGCGTTCCATCGCGATGGAACATGGAAATCGCGGCGCCCGTTCCAAGCGCGACAGATGCGAAGAATTTTTCGAAATTGGCGGGGTCGATCCGCCTCGCCATCACTCCAAGAAAGACCCCGCTCGGCCCGCTCAGCCGATGGGCGAGGACGGTGGTCCAGCTGCCGGTGAAATAGCTGCGAACCGGTTCGGCTAACACCATCGTCGACTGCGGGTTCGATTTGAGGGCCTTGAAATAGGTCCGCTCGGCAATGTTGACGGCCGGCAGCGGCCAGGGTCCGGATGAATTGATCAGCTCTCCCTGCTCATCATAGATCATGACGTCGCCGATGTAGGACAAGATGCTGGCCTTGGACTGCAGCGTCAGGTGGGCGTCGGGAGTCGACATCTGGCTCCTGAACAGCTCCGGCGAAGCGATTCCGGAAATTTGCATCTGGGAGATCAGGTTGTTTGCAATGAAAACGGAGTCTTCAAATTGCTGGTCGAAATGGCGGGTGAGCAGCCGCACGGTATTTTCGAGCTCGCGCTCGCTGTTGCTGAGCGCACGCTCGCGGAACTCACCGACCATGACCGCCGTGCCGAGGATGATCGCCGTGACCAGCAGACCGCCGCAGAGGATAAGCCAGAGAACCGGGTCCGGCCGAATCGACGTGGCAAAGGGATGCGACCCGACCGCCGTGGTTCGGGGCGTTCCGAACCCACCCCACAGGCTGGAAAGCAAGCTTCGCATTCAATAACCCCCGAGGATATGAATACGACGCACAAATGGCGTACCCGTTAGCAAAGGAGGTTACTTAAGCCTTAATCGATGTTTCTGGGCAGCGCCCGCCTTGTATCCCCGGCGTGCAATTGAGCCATGTTGGTCAGTAAAACCAGGTCTTTGTCCGAAGGTAAAACTCTGTAGTGTCTGGCACAGCCTGATGATCTGATGGAAGGCCGCGCCGATTTTGGAGGTTATTCCGTGGACACAGATATCTTGCGCAAACTGGAGCAACGTCTCGGACCAATCCACGCCGGACAGCGATTGGGAATCGAGACCGATCACGAAGCACAAGTCTTTGGCCAGGGGCTTACCTTCTTTCATTTGGAGAATTTGTCTTCGGCGCCGGCCATCATTCGAAATGCGCTGAAGCTCACGGGTCTCTATTGGCGTGCTCGACGGAATGCAGACCGCATTGTTGTCAAGCGAAACGAGCTGAGGTTTGCAGCGTTACCGTCACTTTTCGACGGCTACACCATTCTCCACATCAGCGATATGCATGTGGAGCTGAGCGAGGCTGCGATGCAGCATCTGATCGAACTCGTCGACGGCATGCCGTACGATCTGTGTGTTCTGACCGGAGATTATCGAGGCAAGACGTTTGGACCGTTCGAGGCCGCGTTGGAGGGCGTGGCAAGAGTGCGCGCTCATCTGCAGCCGCCGATCTATGGTGTGCTCGGCAACCACGATACCATTCAAATGGTCCCGGCGATGGAAGCCATGGGCATACCAATGCTGCTCAACGAATGCGAAGTGATCGCGCGCGGCGACCAGCGCATCTATTTGGCCGGGATCGACGACGCGCACTTCTTCAGGGTCGACAACATCGAAAAGGCGGCGTCGCAAATCCCGAAGGATGAGTTTTCGATTCTGTTGTCTCATACGCCGGAAATTTATCGTCAGGCTGCCCACGCCAATTTCAATCTGATGCTGAGTGGCCACACGCACGGTGGCCAGCTCTGTCTTCCCGGGGGCATTCCGATCAAGCTGGAGGCGGCGCTGCCACGACGAATGGGGGCGGGAGCCTGGCAGCATCACAACATGAGCGGCTACACTTCGGTGGGTGCAGGATCAAGCGTCGTTCCGGTGCGCCTGAACTGTCCGCCGGAAATCACCCTGCATTGCCTTCGGCGCGGCTGACGACGAGCAATGGCACCCACAATTGCAGGATATGCAGGAGTAGCAATCCTGCAGCCCGTCGCAGCCCGATTTGACGGCCATTCAATTCAGCAGTCGGCGTTTGGCCAGTCCGAATGCTTTGCCGCACGCCATCAATTCGACTCTTGGGCCAGCTTGCTCCACTCGTTCGCCTGGATTCGGACAATGAACTTGTAACCACCATTGCCGTCCGGCTTGAACACCGATGCTTCGCCTTCGCGGATGTCGAACCAGTCCTTGCCGAACGCATCCATGATGTTCGGCTTGTGCGACACGATCACGATGTTGCCGCCGGCCGGCGGCTGCACGCCGACGAGCTTGCGAAAGGCCTGTGTGCGTCGATCGTTCTCCATTGGAGGCACCACGAGACCGCCTTCCGTGATATCAGGCGACGCCACAACTTCGCCGAAGCCCAGCAGTGTGCCTGTGTCGACCGCCCGCTGGAACATGCTGGTTTGAACCTGCGCGACAGGAATCTTGAGCTTGTGCATTGACTCGCCAATCGATTTTGCGAGCGCACGGCCGTTGTCGTTGAGCTGGCGCTGCTTGGCGACGTTCTTCGGATTGAGAGGGTCGGTGTCGGCCTGATCTGAATAGGTCGCACCATGCCGGAAAACGATCACGTGTCCGCCCTGGCGCAGGGCGTTGATCCATTCGGTCTGTGATGCTGCCGGTTGGCTGTTGGCCGCTAGCGGCAAAAGCCCAAGCAGCGCACACAACAAGGCCGATCGAATGATAGGCATAGGCTCCTCCTCCCAGTGGCACGGTCAGTCAGGAACAAGCCTGCAAACAAGCTGCGCAGGCAGCCCAATCCGCTCCCCAGATGAACTCTGGCAGAGCATGGATAGTAGCCGCGGTGTTTGGAGGAAGCCAAGCGCGGAAATAGAGCGAGGCCAGGAGAAACCAAGCGAAAACAGGAGAAAAGATGAAGTTCAAATCAGACTGGAACGATCTCCTTGCCGATCGGCCAGAGCGCTATGCCGGCGAGCTTTAGATGCGCCCAGGCGAACGGAATGCCAATGATGGTTACAGCCAGAGCGATCGCCGTGACGATGTGCCCGAGCGCAAGCCACCATCCCGCCAACAGCAGCCAGATCACGTTTCCGATCAGGCCCAGCGGTCCGGTGCCGATGTCGGGGCGAGCGCGGCTCTTGCCCACGGGAGGCCGATAATAGTGATGGCCATGATGAAGGCGGCGATCACCCAGGCCGCTGCCATCCACAGCCCGCCGAAGACAATCCAGAGGATGTTCAGAAGTATGGAAACGGGAGCCATGCGATTTCTTTCGGAGTTGGAATGACCGGCGTTCGCACCATGCGATTTTCACGGGCCGGGCCGGCGCCCCGGCAAATTAGCCGCCTTGTAACCCCGCGCGTGGCGGCACGACATCCCTGAACGCGTCGAATCCCTTCCATGCCGGCTCGACGGGAGCGACACCCGCATGCGGAACATAAATCGAGGGTTCCGTGAGTGTCATCGAGGGAATATAGCGCGGGCAATTCGGAAAGATCACGTCCACTTCGATGCGAACGATCAATTGCGCTCCGACCGTGTCGGGGAGCAATGGGTCATCACGATCGATCCGGGCGTTGCCGTTGATACGCAATCGCTTCGGGGTACCATGCATTGCAATGAACAACAGCCCGACATGCGGGTTGACGGCGAGGTTGCCGATACTCTTGAACATGCCGTTGCCGTCGTAGTCCGGAAACGCGAGTTCCGACGGTCCGGTGACCCGGGCAAATCCCGGCGCGCCACCCTTGAAGGAACAATCCGGACGTCCGGACGCGTCGGCGGTCGCCATGAAGAAATAGATGCAGCTTTCAATAAAGACCTTGTCGTCGTCAGTGAACGCGGTACGTGACCGCTCCTCGAGGCGATCGGCAAGGCGCCGACTGCCAAACTCATCCTGAAATACGCGATTGCCTTGGTGATAAAGCATGCTTGTCATGGCCGCCTCCGTGACCGGATCATAAGGCACCCGGCAGTGTTT
>WNFF01003333.1_pt1 | contig 13174 bp, 13 predicted proteins | sample 5400441 | NCBI WGS metagenome assembly WNFF01 (sample SAMN13153345, study PRJNA577476) | soil metagenome | isolation source: 120 cm saprolite under Douglas fir tree site 2 hole 3 replicate 1 | place: USA:California | collected 2015-04-18
GGGCGGCAAATTCGTCGCTGACGGCAACCTGATTTCCGGGGTCGGCAAGCTGCCGTTCAATACCGACGGCGGCGGCCTCTGCAGCAACCATCCCGTCAACCGCGGCGGCATGACCAAGATCATCGAAGCGGTGCGCCAGTTGCGCGGCGAAGCGCATCCGAAGGTGCAGGTGCCGAACTGCGATCTCGCGCTGGCCCATGGCACCGGCGGCCTGCTCGGCGTTCGCCACGCCGCCTCGACCTGCATTCTGGAGCGCGTGTAATGGCCGATAAACCGAAATACCCGACACCACAGGGCAATCCTGAGACCAAACCGTTCTGGGACGCCGCCGCCCAGGGCAAGTTCCTGATCAAGCGCTGCACCGCCTGCGGCGAGCCGCATTATTTTCCGCGCACGCTGTGCCCGTTCTGCTTCTCCGACAAGACGGTGTGGGAAGAAAGCTCGGGCGAGGGCGAAATCTATACCTTCAGCCTGATGCGCAAATCAGCGAGCGGGCCTTACGCGATCGGTTACGTCACGCTGAAGGAAGGTCCCTCGCTGCTGACCAATTTCGTCGATTGCGACATGGACAGTCTGAAGATCGGCCAGAAGGTGAAAGTGGTGTTCAAGCCAACCGACGGCGCACCGCTGCCGTTCTTTACGCCGGTGTGAGGTTGAAGTTGCGCCTGAACGTTGCAACGCGAATGACAGTCATCCCCGCGAAAGCGGGGATCCAGTAAACGCTGACGTCGGTGATTACTGGATGCCCGCCTTCGCGGGCATGACAACGAAAAAGATATCCGGAGGAAACACCGCAAATGCCGATCAAGTACGACGAGCTGATGGCGCTGAAGAATCTCGGCCAGAAATACGCCTACAGCGATCGCGAGGTGATGCTGTACGCCTATGGCATCGGGATGGGCGCCGATCCCATGGAGGAGAAGGAACTCGCTTTCGTCAACGAGGCCGTCGCCACGCCGCGCGCCCTGAAGGTGGTGCCGACATTTGCCTCGGTCGCGGCGTGGGGAGCCGGGCCCGGCGAAATGAATCTCAATCGCCTGATGGTGGTCGATGGCGAGCGTGACATCGCATTCCACAAGCCGCTGGCGGTGGCCGCCCACATCACTGCCGATTCCAGCGTTCTCGACGTTTTCGACAAGGGCAAGGACAAGGGTGCCGTGATCCGGCACAAGACCGTGCTGAAAGACGAGAAGGGCGAGCCACTGGCGACCTTGGTCTCGTCGCGTTTTGCGCGCGGCGACGGCGGTTTCGGCGGGCCCTCCGAAGGCCAGCCCGAGCCGCACAAGGTGCCGACCCGCAGCCCCGACCGATCCATCGATATCCCGACGCGCCCGGACCAGGCGCTGGTTTATCGGCTCTGCGGCGATCGCAATCCGCTGCACTCCGATCCCGAAACGGCCAAGCGCGCCGGCTTCCCGAAGCCGATCCTGCACGGCATGTGCACCTACGGCATCACCTGCCGCGGCATTCTTCAGACCTATGCCGATTACGATGCTGGCGCGTTCCGGCAGCACGCCGCGCGGTTCTCGTCGCCGGTCTATCCCGGCGAGACCGTGACGATGGATTTGTGGAAAGACGGCAATGTGATTTCATTCGAGGCCAAGGTGAAGGCGCGCAACGTCGCCGTCATCAAGAGCGGCAGGACGGTGCTGGGGTGATTTGTCCGTCATTCCGGGGCGCGCGCCAGCGCGAACCTCAGATGTGCAATTGCACATCGGAAATCTCGAGATTCCGGGTTCAGCCCTGCGGGCTGCCCCGGAATGACGGTAACTAACAGGGAGCAAAACATCATGGGATTACTCGACGGCAAGGTTGCGCTGATCACCGGGGCGGGCGGCGGGCTCGGTGAGGCCTATGCAAAGCTGTTCGCGCGCGAGGGCGCCGCTGTCGTGGTCAACGACCTCGGCGGGCCCCGTGACGGCAGCGGTGGCGACACCTCGATGGCGCAGAAAGTTGTCGATGCGATCAAGGCCGAGGGCGGCCGCGCGGTCGCCAATGGCGCTGACATCTCCACCATGGCGGGCGGGCAGTCGGTGTTCGACGACGCCATCAAACATTTCGGCCGCGCCGACATCCTCGTCAACAACGCCGGTATCCTGCTCGACCAGACCTTTGCCAAGGCGACCGAAGCCGCATGGGACAAGGTCTTGAAGGTGCATCTGAAGGGCACGTTCTGCGTCACCCAGCCGGTGTTCCGCTGGATGCGGGAGAACGGCGGCGGCGTCATCGTCAATACCTCGTCGACCTCGGGCCTGATCGGCAATTTCGGCCAGACCAATTACGGCGCCGCCAAGGGCGGCATCTGGGGCCTGTCGAACGTGCTGGCGGTCGAGGGCCGCAAATACAACATCCGGATCTGGACGCTGGCGCCGGGCGCGCTGACCCGCATGACCGCCGATCTGCCGCGCTATATCGAGAACCCAAAGTTGGCCCTCGGGCCGGACGGAATTGCCCCGGCCGTGCTATACATGGTCAGCGAATTGTCCGGCGACCAGACCGGCAAGGTTCTCGGCGTCTCCGGCCCGCGGGGCGTGCGCGAGATGCGGATGATGGAAAAGCCCGGCTGGAAGCCGCCGGGTGAAAACTGGAAGGCCCAGGATGTCGTCGAGCACGCCAAGGAGATTTTCTTCTCCGAAGAAGAGATCAAGATGGGCGCGCGACGGTTCTGACACCCATCGTCATTCCGGGGCGGCAGGTATGATATGGAACGTCATTCCGGGGCGCGCGTCAGCGCGAACCCGGAATCTCGAGATTCCCCGATGTGCAATTGCACATCTTAGGTCTGGTCCTGCGGACCATCCCGGAATGACGGCAAACAAAGTCGAGAGGCACCAATGACAAAACTCACCCACAAGTCCGCAGGGACGTTCGCGATCGCGCCGACGCCGTTCCACGACGACGGCCGCATCGACGACAAATCGATTGATCGGCTGACCGACTTCTACGCCGAAGTCGGGTGCGATGGCGTGACCGTGCTGGGCATTCTGGGTGAGGCACCGAAGCTCGACGCCGCCGAGGCGGAACAGGTGGCGATCCGCTTTGTGAAGCGCGCCAAGAACATGCAGATCATCGTCGGCGTCTCGGCGCCGGGGTTCGCCGCGATGCGCTCGCTGGCGCGCGCCTCGATGGATGCCGGTGCTGCCGGGGTGATGATCGCGCCGCCGTCGCATCTGCGCACCGACGATCAGGTCACAGGTTATTTCAAGCAGGCGGTGGAAGCGATCGGCGACGACATTCCCTGGGTCTTGCAGGATTATCCGCTGACGCTGACGGTGGTCATGACGCCTGCGGTGATCCGGAAGATCGTGATGGACAGCCCGTCCTGCGTGATGCTCAAGCACGAGGACTGGCCGGGGCTGGAAAAAATTTCCGCGCTCCGCGCCTTCCAGAAGGACGGCTCGTTGCGGCCGCTGTCGATCCTGACCGGCAATGGCGGGCTGTTTCTGGATTTCGAGATGGAGCGTGGCGCCGACGGCGCGATGACCGGCTATGCTTTCCCCGAATTGCTGATCGACGTGGTGAAATTGTCCAAGGCAGGCAAGCGCGACGCCGCGCACGATCTGTTCGACGCCCATCTGCCGCTGATCCGCTACGAGCAGCAGCCAGGTGCGGGATTGGCGGTGCGGAAATATGTGCTGCAAAAGCGCGGCGTGATCGCCTCCAGCGCGCAACGCAAGCCGGGCTCGAGCATCACACCGGCCGCGAAGGCCGAGGTGGAGTATCTGCTCTCGCGCGTCGCGCGGGTCGACAAGCGCGCCAACCTGCAGCCGCAATCAAGTGCGGCGGAATGATCTGATGGCCGAAGCCGTAAACCCGCGTCCGGCGTCGACCATCCTGCTGCTGCGCGATAGCGCCAACAGAAAAGGCGCCGACGGCAAGAGCCGCGACGAGATCGAGGTCTTCATGATGGTGCGCCATTATGAGATCGATTTTAACTCGGGCGCGCTGGTGTTTCCCGGCGGCAGTGTCGATGCGGGCGATCAGGAGATCATCGCCAACCCTGCGCTTTATTCCGGCGGCGAGGGGCTCGATGCGAGCGCTCTAAGCTTCCGGATCGCGGCGATCCGCGAAACCTTTGAGGAAAGCGGCATTCTCTTGGCCCGTCCACAGGGATCGAAGGCGCTGGTCGATGCAAGGCGCGCCAGCGAAATCGAAGCCGCCAGCCGCGCCGCCTTGTGCGAGAGCAAGACGACGTTCCCTGAGGTTCTCACCGATCACGGAATGCTGCTGGCGCTCGACGAACTGGTGCCCTATGCGCACTGGATCACGCCCGAAGGCATGCCGAAGCGGTTCGACACCTGGTTCTTCCTCGCGGCGGCGCCGCCGGAGCAGGTCGGCGCCCACGACGGCAAGGAGTCCACGGACTCGATCTGGGTGTCGCCGCGCGAGGCGCTCGAAGGCGGCGAGAGCGGGCGGTTCAAGCTGCCGTTTCCGACCACGCGCAACCTGATCAGGCTAGGCAAGCAGCCAGGCGTAAAGGCCGCGCTCGACGACTCCAGGGGCAAACCGGTCGTCACCGTGATGCCCGTGATGACGAAACTCAACGGCGGCCGTCAGCTTCGTATCCCGCTCGAGGCCGGCTACGACGGCGACGTGTTTGAGGTCGGCGCGGCCTGACGCCTCGGCGCGAGTGCTCGGATCACCTCGCCCCGCAAGCGGGGCGAGGGAGAAGTGATCCGCTCCGCTTCAACCTGAACTCATCCCGCTCTAGGCGAGAAACGCGTCGACGAGCGCCTGATCCTGGTCGTAGACCCAGCATTGCCAGAGCAATTCGTCGCGAACCGCGTAGACCAGCAAGCGCTCCGCCTCCGCCGTCTTGCCGTCACGCTGGAAGATTTCGCGGACCAGCAGCGCGCCGCGTTCGGGTCCGGCCATGACGTCGACAATGCCTGATAGCTTTCGATTGCTGCGGCGGGTGACTTCAGCGAGGATGGCGAGCGCCGCCGGCTTGCCCCGGTGAATCCCGGCGAGTGGATTGCGACCGAAATAGTGCAACGTGAAATCGTCATGATAGCTTGCCAGCATGGCCTGGCGGTCACCGGCCAGCCATGCCGCCGCATAGCCGGACACCGTGCGCCGGATTGATTCGGCGACCGGGGCGTTGCCGGCTGCTAAAGTGGAATTTGGCATCGACTGCTCATCCTCCGTGATCGATCATGCGACATAGACGATCCCCAGCATCCGGCGCTTTCAGAAACTGGCTACCCGCATGGTCGTGAATGCAAGATTGATAGGCTGGGGGGCGCGGGTGCTTTATCTCGGGCCGGCGCTGGGATTGACGCCGCACCGCAACGCGACCGCGGTGCTGGCGGTGGCGCTCGACGGGGAGCTGGAGGTTGCCGACGATCCTTCCGACCCCAACGGGGCATACCGTTGCGTTCGCAGTGTCCTCATTCCGCCGAACACCCTGCATCACCTTCGTATCGGCGGCGGATCGATGGCGTTCCTCTATGTCGACCCGCTCAGTCGCGATCTTGACGCGTTGCGCGCGCGGATGCTGGACCTCACGCCGCGCGCCGCATTCAACCTGATCGATGAGACTGCCGTCATCGAGGTTTTGACCGGCCTTGGTGAAGGCCGCATCGCCGTTCGCGACGCCCGGCAAGCGCTCGGAGAATTGCTCGGGATCGGCACGCGCGCGGACACGGACGTTCGTATTGTCGCAGCGCTGCGGCAGATGCGCGATGAGCCGCATCGATCGCATTCGTTGACGGAATTGGGAGCGGGTGCGGGGCTTTCCGCGTCGCGATTTCTTCATCTCTTCAAGGCGGAGACCGGCGTGCCGCTGCGGCGCTACCGATTATGGAATCGCATGGGTGCTGTGGTCGGGGCGGTCCATGACGGAATGTCCCTGACCGAAGCGGCGCACGCCGCGGGTTTTGCGAGTTCGGCGCATTTCAGCGCCGCGTTCCGCGACATGTTCGGGATGATGCCGTCGGAACTGTTGAAGACGCTCGAGCCGGTTCACCATTGAGACTTGCCGGGAACGCTCACCCCGCCTTCACCTGCTGCGCGAGGGGTGCGCTGCCATTTTCGGCGTAGGTGCGGCGCAATTCGCGCTTGAGCACCTTGCCGGCGCCCGAGAGCGGAAACGGTTCGGTTCTGACATCCACGCTGCGTGGACATTTGTAGCCGGCGATCATCTCCTTGCAGAACGCGATGATCTCAGCGGCGTTGACGTTCGAACCCGCGTTCGGAATCACGAAGGCATGGACGGTCTCGCCCCATCGCTCGCTGGGAACGCCGATCACGGCGCATTGCGACACCGCTGGATGCTGCGCGATGACGTTTTCCACTTCCATGGAATAGACGTTCTCGCCGCCGGTAATGATCATGTCCTTCACGCGATCGACCAGATAGACATAGCCTTCCTCGTCCATGTAACCGCCGTCGCCGGTGTGCATCCAGCCGTCGATGACAGCGTTGGCGGTTTCCTCCGGCCGTTCCCAATAACCCATCATGACGTTCTGGCCGCGCACCGCGACTTCGCCGACCACGCCCGGTGCGACCGGTTTGCGGTCGGCATCGACGATCCTGACCTCGCAGCCGATCGCGGCGCGGCCACAGGCGCGCTGCCGGTTTTTCTTCGCCGCGTTCTCGCCGGTGTGCTGGTCCCACGGCAGATGCGTCGCCAGCGGAGAAAGTTCGGTCATGCCGTAGAGCTGGTGAAACGCGGTGCCGGGCAGCCCCCACATGGCGCGGTTCAGCAGCGCTTCGCTGATCGGGGAGGCGCCATACATGATCCGCATCAGCGACGACAGGTCGGCGGTCTGGAACAGGGGATGATCGACCAGCATCTGGATCATGGTCGGCACGATCAAGGTGGCCGTGACTTTCTCCTGTTCGATGGCGGTCATCACCAGTTCCGGATTGAAGGTCTTGACGATCACGTTGGTGCCGCCGCCGATCAGCGAGGCAAACATCGCGCCGCCATTGGCGAGGTGAAACATCGGCGCGGCGTTGAGATAGATCGTGCCGTCCGGCAACAGGCCTTCGCTCAGCATATGCAGCGCGTTGCTGACGATGTTGGCGTGGCTCAGCATCACGCCCTTGGAGCGGCCGGTGGTGCCGCCGGTGTAGAAGATGCCGGCCAGTTCCTCGCGCGCGGACATCGCGTCCGGCACCGGCTGGCTGGCGGCGATCAATTTCTCGTAGTCCCGCGCTTCGGCGGGGCCGGCATCGTCGTCGGCATAAATCAAGTCAAGCGAAACGGCTTTTGCCAGTTCGACGCCCATCGCAGCGAACGCCTTGTCCACGACAAGCGCCGAGGCGCGGCAGTCGCGCAGCGAGTCCTCGATCTCGGCGTGGCTCCAGCGGATGTTGGTGGGGACGATCACAGCACCTGCCCAGGCGATGCCGAGATAGAGTTCGAGATAGCGGTCGGAGTTCAGCATCAGCACCGCGACCCGGTCGCCGCGCTTCACGCCGAGCTCAAGCAGTCCGCCGGCGAGCCTTGCGACGCGCTCGCCGATTTCGCGCCAGCTGCGGCGGCGCTCGCCGTCGATGGTCGCGATCCCCTCCGGGTTGGTCTGCAGCACCCTGCGCAGCCCCTGGGTCACGTTCATAAGTCACTCCCTGATGTTGTGGCGGGCGCTTGATGCACCTCTCTGGCATCGATCATAGCGACGGCAGATGAGGTCGCAAGCGCCGGGCCGGACTGCTGCGCGATGCGACTATTTGCATACTGCGATTATTTGCATACTGTTTGCATCCTGTATGCCAGCATCCGGCTGCTTTCACCGCGCCATCGGGAGATGCAACCGGAGGGCTGCAATTCGCCCTGAGTTGCCGCGATGCGCCCGTCAGCCTTGCGACGCGGTCACCACGGACGCGGGGCTCGATGCGATGCCCGGCAGCGTCGGGGGTGAACATGGTTAATTTTTGAAATCGATATTGCCCTTTAAAACCGGGAATAACTTGCAATCTTCGGCTTTTGGAGGCTGAGTCCCAGGGGATCCTTGGGCGGGGGCAACTAAGACGAACGACCCCATGCGTGTCGCGTTGATTGTGGTGTCGATGTTGGTGGCGGCCACGCCATCGGAAGCTTCAAAGTCCTGCATGAGCAGGACGGAAGCGCGCCAGCATTTTGGCACGGTCTACATCTATTGGCATGGCAAGGGTCATTGCTGGGACGCGACGCCGCCGCGTCGATACCATCAGATCCGAAAAGTTCAGCGGCAACTTCAGCGCAAAGCTCAGCGGCAAGTCGATCAGCCCAGGTGGCATGACTCGATGTCGAAGATGCCACCCAATGAAGAGCCTGTGCAGAAATCGTGGGTCAATCGCTGGGTGGATATCGAACCACCGCAGCTCCCGATGGTCGAACGCCGAGCCGATATCGCTGAACCAGCCGATATCACGCAACCCGGGCCGTTACCCATCCGCAAACCCGCGCCGATGGTTACGCCTCGCGGCGTGGTGATGGTGATCGTCATCATCCTGCTGACGCTGGCGGTTGTCATGATTTTTGAAGGGCCGCACTCACGAAGAAATGCACGATGAGCTGGATGAGATCATCCCGGCCTGATGATCGCGCGTCATGAGAGCGGTGAAGATTTTGGGAGCGGTGACGATCTTGTCTGAACGCGCGCTGGCGGTCGCGGTGGAGGCGCGCAAAATCAGGCGACTGACGGCACGTCTATTCGACGTGGGCCGCCCCAGCCGCGTTCGTTTTGGCCTTTGGCAGCCGCTTCGGCCCGTGGCCTGAACTGGGTTGTTGCGTATTGCGGACAGCCTCGGTCAGCATCTCGCGCAGCTCAGCCTTGGTCCTGGTCGGCTCGCGCGTGTATGATTTTTGCCATTGTGCCATAGCCAACATGTGGGAACGCCGAAGGCAAAAGTAAACCCCTGGACCCCCGAATTGCGCCGAGGTCCGGCCTTGCCTTCGCGCAAGGCACATCGGCCCGCGCCGCCACAGTTTCTATGTCGTCGCGACAACCGCCGCCGCGGTCAAACTACCGGCGTTGCATCGGGTGAACGACCAGTTTCTCCTCAGTAAAAAACTGCAGCGCACCGTACCCTTCGGTGTCAACGGCGTACCTGAAGCTGCCGTCAACTGTCGGAAACACGGCGACGACCGTGCCCACCTCATGGTCGTCGGCCGCATTATCGACCTTCTCGCCAATCGCAAACTTCGCCATCGAGAACTCCTCAGCCGGAATCATCAGTGCGATTATATCGCCATGAATGAGTTAATGCTTCTCAACTATATGGTTGGATCGTCTTTTTTCGAAATTTTGACGACGGCTGTTGTTATAATGTCTCGGTCGTTGAGTTCCGGGGTACAGTTCCCGTGGAAACACGGTAATTAGCGGGGAAAACTTGCGGCCTTGGATCCGATCCGAGCGCCGGACTTTTCTGAAACGCTATCGCGCCGCGCCCGTACCTCTGGTGGAACTGCTTATGCCGCGGTTCCGCGGCTGTCAGCCGCACGACATCGCAAAGTTTCCGTCGTGCGCGACCACCCTTAACCACGTCGCGAGCATATGCGCCAAAATCGAGCATATGCGCCAAAATGGAGTAGTCATGTCGAAGAATTGGAGGATGCTGACCGGCCTGGTGTTCCTGGGTTCTGTGGGAGCCTTGCAGGCCCATCCATTGGACTCGCCCGATATCGTGTATATCGATGGACTGCCGTGTAACAGCGCTTGCCAGTCCTATATGGCCTGGTCCCGGCAGAAAAGGTCGTCCACGGCCGAGCCGCCCGCACCGGAGAAACCTGCGCGTCGTTCGTCGTACGGCGCAGTTCACCGTGCGACAACGATGCATCGAGAAAGCTCAAAGCCCGGGGCGAACGCCGGTATCGCAAGACAGGCGGTACCGATGCCGCCCGCAAAGATCGAGGGGCCGCAGCCCGCAGGTAACGCCGCTGCCGCTTCCGAAGCGGCGGGAGCCAACGTGGCGGCTTCGCGCTCCTCAGGCGGCGAGGCTGCCATTTCCGCTGCCAGAACGGTACAGGAGCAGGTCGCGGCCGCGACGGCGCTCGCGGAGCACGCGACGATTGCGAGCGCGGCCCCCGTGCCACAACCGGAAGCGAATAATGCCGAAACTTCCGGTCGTACCGAAGCCGCCCAGCCCGGCGATACCGGGCAGACGGCATCTGCGCCGACGAGCAACGCGGACAATCTGGTTGCCGTTCTCATGGCGCGTCCGGAGATCAAATCGGTGTCCGATCTCACCGGCAAGGACGTTGCGATAGGGGACCAGCAATCCGTCTCCAGCGCGTCTATTCGGACCGCGATCGCCGCGGCTGGCGCCGTTGAAGTCCAGCTTAACGAGGGGCATGCGAAAACGATCGATCGGCTGATCGCCGGCGAAGTGCCGGCGGCGATTTTGACCCTGGTGTCTCCGGAAGCGGCCGAGTGGTTTCCCGACATCGCGGGCTACAGGATATTTCGCATTCCGCTCTCGCCTGGTTCATCGAAGCGAAACGCGCTCTTAAGGCTCAATGGAAGCCCGCCGCAATCCCCACGATCTGGCCATCCTGGCCGTTGAAACCATGGTGCGCAAATGCCTCACATGGGTCGCCCTCGCTCCGGCCGCCGCTTATCCAGGTCACGCGCGCGCGACCGGCCGACCATTTGATGAACGGATCAACGCCCGCCGGCAATGTCACCCTGCAGCTATCCTGGCTGTGATGGATGACAAGGGTGCGCGGCAACGACGCCGGTGAGCCGAGGATCGACATGACATTTTGGCTGCTGCCCGAATCGAAGCTGAGAAATCCAGATGTCAGCACCAGCGCATCCGGCCGGGCTCCCCGCGCAATTCCTTGTGCGGCGCGTATCGTGCCAAGGCTGGTGCCGATGACCGTCACGGGCCGCTTGATCGCCGCCATATATTCAACCGCGCTACTGAGATCGGTGCCCGCATCGACGACAAGCACCGCCAATCCGCGCGCTGCATAGGCATGCCGTGTCCGAACCAACTGGTTGCCGGTGAGACCGTGGATATCGCCCTGGTCGCCCGGACGGATGTTGCCGTCGGCGCCCGGCATCAGAATCACACTCGCATGTGCGGCCTTCGGCTTGATCAGCACCGCACGCGAACCGCCGATACTGACTGTCTCGTCAGCCATGGCAGGGGCGCATGCAATTCCGGCCAGCATTGCGGCAGCCGCGAAACAACCCGTCCATCCGTATTTTGTCATTTCATACTTTCCATGTGTAGTCGGCTTCTCAGCCTGTTTCCCTCAGGGTTCGACGTGGCAGTCGGCGGAGACCAGCATCGCGACATGATGAGACGTCTCAATCGATCTTGTAGTTCAAGCCGATACGGCCACGGTAGGTGGTCACGCCGGTTTGGCCGGCTTGCTGATAGCAAACTCCCCCGACGCGAGGCCCGCCATCTGGCCCCTAACAACTTGCCCAACCATTCCAATTCCTCTGCTCTATTTCGCGGCGACGCCTGGGATTCGATATCTAGAAAATTTCTTAAAACCGCACCTCCTCCGAACGAACATCGCGCGACTGCAACTTCGTCCAATAACGACAATTCATCTGACCATAACGACATCCGCGTGGATTTCGGCGCGACGTGGCAAATCCGCTACACAGCAATTCACGGCCGGCTACGAATAAGCGGACGGTTGTACGAGTTGCGCCCATTTGCTATGCGCGCATGTGTGGGGCGGACACTGTGGCGACGCCCTCATGCGCCGTCTCGAGCCGCGAGAGGCCGAGGCATATCAAGGAAGAAACATCGATCCGCATGACGACCGATCGAAACGATTTTTCAGTCGTCCGTTTTTCAACCGACGATCTGCCGAAGAAGGATCGCACCGCAATTTGGCGCGAGCGTTTTGGCCCCTCCGTGTTCAAGGTCGAAATCGAGCCGCCGCCTCCGAATACACCGGTGAAGGTCGATATGGCGGCGCGTTCGCTGCCCGGGTTGCAACTGCTATCAGGACTCTACTCGCCTGGCCGCATGATCCGCACCCGCCGGCTTATCGCTGAGGACGGCAACGACGATTTCATTCTTCGCATCAACACCAGTGGCGCCGCGACTGTGGCGGCCGCAGGCCGCAAAATCGATTATGCTTGCGGGGCCGTTCTGACGAATGCTGCGGAAGTAAGCGCGTTCGATCGTCCCACTTTCGGAGGCTCTACCGTCGTTCGAATTCCACGCTCGATCCTGTCGGCGCTTGTGATCGACATCGATGACATCGCGATGCGACCTATCCCCGGCGAAACGAATACTCTTAAACTTCTGCTTGGCTATGCGAACGCGTTGTTGACCGATGCCCCGTTGGCATCGCCGCCCGAGCTTCGACACCTGATCGTCAGTCAAATCACCGATCTCGTCGCGCTCACGCTTCGCGCCACGCGGGATGCCGCTCATATCGCAGAAGGTCGCGGTGTTCCAGCCGCCCGCCTGCATGCGGCCAAGGCTTACGTGATGGAGAACAGCGGCCGTCAGAATCTTTCGGTTGCCGACGTTGCCAAGCATCTGGGAGTGAGCAACCGCCACGTCCAGAGGCTGTTTGAGAGCGCCGGCACCACGTTTTCAACTTTTCTTCTCGATTACCGCGTCGCGTGCGCTTATCGTATGCTTTGCAGGCCGCAATATGGCCACTGGGACATCGGAAAAATCGCCGGTTACGCCGGCTTTAGCGACCTCTCCTATTTCGGTCGCTGCTTCCGGAAAATCTATGGCAGCACGCCCCGCGATATCAGACGTGCGGACGGCAACTCCAACCCCCTCAACTGATGCTGCGGCGATTTGTTCGGTGGGCGGTGACGTATCGCATGCTTTCGGATTCGGTACGCGGTCAGTGACTAATCAACACGCTGGCCCGCACGCCAGCCCATTTCCCAGAAGTCGGCTTCGAGCCGGGTGGCTTCCTTGAAGATCGCGATCAGCTCTGCCTCGCGGGCCGGCGTGGCGTAGAGATCGGCGAGAGCTTCCAGGTGCGCCCGCGCTTTCGCCGCGACCTCCTGGTATGGTGCGCCGGCATACTCGGCGATCCAGACGCGATAGGGGTTCGTCGCAGCGAGCGCATCGGGTTGCGAGGCCAGCCGCGTCGCGATCTCGGCGTAGCCGATCACGCAGGGCGCGAGCGCCACCTTGAGTGCCAGCAGGTCGCCGCGCATTCCGGCGTCGAGCACGTAGCGTGTATAGGCCAGCATCTCGACCGCCGGAGGGGTTTGTTCGAGATCGCTGGGCGACAGGCCCC
>WNFF01003335.1_pt1 | contig 13171 bp, 11 predicted proteins | sample 5400441 | NCBI WGS metagenome assembly WNFF01 (sample SAMN13153345, study PRJNA577476) | soil metagenome | isolation source: 120 cm saprolite under Douglas fir tree site 2 hole 3 replicate 1 | place: USA:California | collected 2015-04-18
GGCGAGACCGGTGTCGGCAAGGAACAGTTTGCTCGCGCCCTTCATGAGGGGGGGCGCCGGACAGACGGTCCCTTCGTGGCGGTGAACTGCGGGGGGCTGCCGCGTGAGCTGCTCGCGAGCGAGCTGTTTGGCTACGTCGACGGCGCGTTCACCGGCGCCAGACACTCCGGCATGGTGGGCAAGATCGAGTCGGCAAGCGGCGGCACATTGTTTCTCGACGAGATCGGAGAGATGCCGCTGGAGCTGCAACCCTACTTGTTGCGCGTCTTGGAGGGGGGGGAGGTGTATCCCCTTGGGGGTGCCAAGCCGCGGATGGTGGAGTTCAGGCTGGTCGCAGCGACCAACAAGGACCTGCGGGCCGAGGTGACCGCCCACCGGTTCCGTTCGGATTTGTTCTACCGGATCTCGGTGACCTCGCTACACATCCCGGCGTTGCGCGAGCGTCGGGAGGACATCCCGGCTCTCGTCGAGCACTTCAGTCGTGACGCGGCGCTGCGTCATGGTGCACGCATGAAGCAGTTCGAGCCGGAGGCGCTATCCGCGTTGGGAAGGTACACGTGGCCGGGGAACATCAGGGAATTGCGCAACGTTGTCGAGGGAGCGGTCCTCATGGCGACCGGAGAAGCGGTGACGGTCTCGGACCTTCCACCGGATATCACTGCTTCGCTTGAGGAAGCACGAGCCAAGGCGAGCGCTCCAACATCTCCCCCAACGGCCGTGGATCTGGAAGCGGTGGAACGCGCCGCGATCAGCGCCGCCATCGTTGCGTGTCAGGGCAATCTGACCCTGGCGGCCAAAGAACTCCGGATCTCCAAAAGTACACTCTACTTGAAGGTCAAGAAGTACGGTCTCGACAAGCTGATCCCGGACGCCAGGGTCAGCGCCCGATAGCGCTTCCGCCGTCTCCATCCCGCAAGATCAGCCTTGAGATAGACCGGGCGGGCCCGTCGTCCGAATCTCGGTCGCGGCCGAAATTCGGACGCCCGACCAAGGTGCCGCGGCGGATATCTCTCCTCTCGCGAAAACGCGTACTTACGATCCCTCGTCCCGTCCAACCATGGCCGGCATGTTCATTGCTCGCCGGGACGAGATTGAGACTTCTGGTCCTACTCGGACGCGACTTTCGGAAACCCGGTGCGAAGCGCCAGTTGGGCGTGGGAGGGTGCCATGGGTGCGCTGACGTGGAGGCTACGGAAGAACCAGCAGGGTGCCGAGCCTGCTCCGGGCTTCCCCAGCCCACTCCTCTCCCCCAGATTCCGGCGCGTCACCGAATACATTCAGCAACACCTCGACAAGGACCTCTCGCTCGCCGAGCTTGCCGCGGTCGTCTACATGAGCCCCTACCACTTCGCGCGACTCTTCAAATGCAGCACGGGTGTGCCGCCCCACCGATTCGTGGTCCAGCAACGCATCGCCCGCGCCTGCGCAATCCTGGCGACGCCGGAGCCGTCCATCGCGCAGATCTCGCGGATGGTGGGCTTCCGGTCCCCGAGTCACTTCACCACCGTGTTCCGCCGCGTCACGGGCATCACGCCCAAGGGATATCGAACCGGAACTTTGAGAGAAGACCGGCCCGGCCGGGAAGGAGGGTGAGATGGATTGCACTCCGAACGTGGTGGAACGGACGTATCAGGAAGCCGGGGTGGCCGAGCGAGCTCCGCTCTTTCCTCGAAGGGCAATCGATCCGGACGCGGCCCTCGTGGCGCAGATACGCAGAGGGGAAGCGGGGGCGGTCGAGGGCCTCGTGGGCGCCTACGGGGACCGCGTTTACCGCCTGGCCATTCGCATCACGGGCAACGCGTCGGACGCCGAGGAGGTCGTGCAGGACACCCTGTTGGCGGCGAGTCGCAAGATCGACACCTTTCGGGGGACGGCCGCCTTCGGCTCCTGGGTGTACCGGATCACCGCCAACGCGGCCTATCAGAAGCTGCGGGGGAAGCGGAGCAAGCGGAACGAAGTGTCCTGGCAAGACCTCGCCCCGTCATTCTACGACAAGGGCCAGCATATGGAAGTGGCGGTCGACTGGTCGAAGGGGTCGAAGGATCCGGCGGTCGAAGGCGAGCTGAAGTCGGTGCTCTGCGGCGCCATCGACGAGCTGCCGGTGAGCTACCGCACTCCATTTCTCTTGCACGATGTCGAAGGGCTCTCGAATCCCGAGATCGCCGAGACGCTGCATCTCAAGCTGGGCACGGTCAAGTCGCGCGTGCACCGGGCGCGGCTCTTCCTGCAGAGGCGCGTGGCAGACTACGTGTGAGTATGTACGGAGGGAGGCTCTCATGATCACCAAGCAAAGGCCGTACGTCCTTGAGCCAAAGACCCAGGCCTTCGTCGATGCCCTCAGCGCGCAAGGGAGCAAACCGATCCACGAGCTCTCTTATGGAGAGGCCCGCGAGGTGCTCGAGGATGCGCAGGCGGGAACGACGACGTTGCCAGCCGAGGTCGAAGAGACGGTCCTCCCGATCGGGCCGACCGGAGAGGTGGCCGTTCGTATCTATCGTCCCAAGGGGACCCACGGCCCTCTGCCGGTCGTGATGTACTTCCACGGGGGTGGCTGGGTGTTGGGTAGCAAGCACACGCACGACAGATTGCTTCGCGATCTGGTCAATGGTAGCCACGCCGCATTTGTATTCGTGAGCTATACGCCGGCCCCGGAGGCGCAGTTCCCCGTGCCGATTGAGCAAGCCTATGCGGCGACCGCGTACATCGCGGAGCACGGCAAGGACCTCGACCTCGACACGAGCCGGCTCGCGGTGGCGGGTGACAGTGTCGGCGGCAACATGGTCGCGGTGGTCACGCAGCTCGCCAAGAGGCGCAAAGGGCCGGCGATCCGCTCCCAGGTGCTCTTCTATCCCGTGACCGATTCGAGCCTCTCTCAGGATTCGTACGAGGAGTTCGCCAACGGGCCGTGGCTGACCAGGGCGGCCATGGAGTGGTTCTGGGACGCCTATGCGCCCAACAAGGAGGACCGCAGGAAGATCACGGCCACTCCGCTATCGGCGACGCTCGACCAGCTGGAAGGCCTACCACCCGCGCTTGTCATCGTCGACGAGAACGATGTTCTCCGCGATGAGGGCGAGGCATACGCCAGGAAGCTCATGAAGGCGGGTGTCGATGTGACGGCCGTCCGCTTCCTCGCGACGCACCACGACTTCGTCATGTTGAATGCGCTAGCCGATACGCCCGCGGCGAAGGCGGCAATTCAACTGGCCTCTGACAAGCTCATCACTGGCCTCTATCGGTAGCCGGCGCGATGTTGCACCGATTCAAGCGAGTCTCCCTGAGCCACAACCCCATGTTCACCTTCCCCCTGCTGGCTTTAGCCCTTGTGGCGACCGGAGGGCGGCTCGCGGCTACCCGCGCACTGTCCTGATCTTGCGAAAAGAAGCGAGACGGAACCTCCGTGCCTGCGGGCAGCGTCGAGAGAATAAGAGGGGTTCTTCGCCACCAACAACCCGGCCTCCGACGACTGGAAGGGATGAGCCATGAAACACGTCGACCGGACCGTAGATATCCAGGTAGAGGATCTCGAGGTCATGTTCCTGGAAGGCAAGCTGCGCGAGGCCAACGGCCAACTCGCAGAGGCCTTCAACCAGAACGAGAAACTGGTCAATAGGCTCTCCGAGGCCCGGGAGCAGATCGCTTCGCTGAAGGAAGAGGTGGACAAGCTCTGCGCGCCGCCTTCCACCTATGGCGTCTACCTGTCGGGTAATGAGGATGGCACGGTCAACATCCTCTCGCAGGGCCGCAAGGTAAAGGTGAACCTCCACCCCTCGATCAAGGCCGAGGACATCAAGCCCGGCCAGGAGCTGATCCTGAACGAGGGCCTGAACGTCGTGGAGACCGCGGGCTACGAGATCCAGGGCGAGGTGGTGGTGCTCACGGAGCAGCTCGCTGAAGACCGCGCGGTGGTCGCGGTCAGGGCTGACGAACAGAAGGTTGCGATCATCACCGAGCCGCTTCGGTCCATCCGGCTCCAGGCGGGCGACCACATTCTGATGGACGCGAGGTCGGGCTACCTCTTAGAGAAGCTACCCAAGGGCGAGGTCGAGGATCTCTCGCTGGAGGAAGTGCCGGACATCTCCTACGAGGACATCGGCGGCCTCTCGACGCAGCTCGAGACCATCAAGGATGCGGTCGAGCTGCCGTACCTCTACGCGGAGTACTACAAGGAGCACCACCTCGCCCCTCCGAAGGGCGTGCTGCTCTACGGCCCCCCGGGCTGCGGCAAGACCATGATCGCCAAGGCGGTGGCCAACAACCTGGCCGCGCGGATCTCCGAGAAGCGCGGCGAGAAGGTGAAGGGCTTCTTCCTCAACATCAAGGGCCCCGAGCTGCTCAACAAGTACGTGGGCGAGACCGAGCGGAAGATCCGCGAGATCTTCATCAAGGCCCGCGAGAAGGCGGCCGAGGACGTGCCGGTGGTGGTGTTCTTCGACGAGATGGACGCCCTGTTCCGCACCCGCGGCTCGGGCATCTCCTCGGACGTGGAGACCACGATCGTGCCGCAGCTGCTCGCCGAGATCGACGGCGTCGAGCACCTCAAGAACGTCATCGTGATCGGCGCCTCGAACCGGCAGGACCTGATCGACCCCGCCATCCTGCGGCCGGGCCGGCTCGACGTGAAGATCAAGATCGAGCGGCCGGACGCGGCCGCCGCGGTGGACATCTTCAACAAGTACATGACCACCGAGCTGCCGCTCAACGAGTCGGAAGTGCGCCAGAGCAGCGGGGACGCCCAGGCCGCGGTGGATCGCATGATCGCGGCGACCATCGAGGAGATGTACAGCCTCGGGGAGGAGAACCGCTTCCTGGAGGTCACCTACGCCAACGGCGACAAGGAGGTCCTCTACTTCAAGGACTTCTCGTCGGGGGCGATGATCGAGTCGGTGGTGCGGCGCGCCAAGAAGCTGGCGCTCAAGCGCTACATCCAGACGAGCGAGAAGGGCATCAAGGTCGAGGATCTGTTGAACGCGGTCCGCGAGGAATTCAAGGAGAACGAGGACCTGCCCAACACGACCAACCCGGACGACTGGGCGAAGATCGCGGGCAAGAAGGGCGAGCGGATCGTCTTCATCAAGCCGCTCACCGGCGAGTCCAAGCAAAAGCGCCGGGATGTGGAGCAGGTCGTGGCAACGGGGCAGTATCTGTAGTGGGAAGGGGCACCTGAGGCGCTGAGTTGCCACCATTGACGGTCCGGGTGGTGAGGAGGCCGCCCTGGGTCTTCTGCATCGCGGCTGGGACGCCACTCGATGCGAGCCGCGTCCGGAAGGTTTTCCGGAGGACGCTCAAGCGCGCCGGTCTACCACTCCACTTCACCCCGCACTGCCTACGCCACGCCTTCGCCTCGCTCCGGCTTCAGCAGGGGGAGAGCCCGGCCTATGTGCAACGCCAACTCGCCTCGATTCAGTTGACCGTCGACACGTATGGAAAGTGGCTCCCGATGGGAAACAAGGCGGCGGTCAACCAGTTCGACGATGCTACTCGCCTGGCTCAGGGCCGAGCACGTACCGCCACCGCTCCAATAGAAAGCGGCCGTGGTTGCTGCGTCTAGCTCAAAGGAGGCAGGATAATGAGCAACTTAACAGTGGGCGACGCAGCGATCGCCGTAGTTCGCCGGAACACCGAGGAAGTACAAGGCAAAGGCAACTGGGACCTGTTCGAGAAACTGTTCGCCGATGATTTTGTCGACCACACGCCGCAGCCGGGCACGACACCCGACAAAAACGGGGTGCGGGTACTGTACAAGCGCTTGCGTGCCGCGTTCCCCGACTTCCGCCCCGAGATCCACTGGCAGGTCGCCGCCGGCGACCTTGTGACCACCTACAAGACCTATCACGGCACCCACCAGAGCGAGTTCCTCGGTATCCCGGCCACCGGGAGGAAGGTCAGTTTCTACACCGTCGACGCCATGCGGGTCGTCGACGGTAAGATCACCGAGCACTGGGGCGTCGCGACGTTGCTCGACCTGATGCAGCAGCTCGGTGTCGTCCCTCCGCTGGGGGGTCAGCGATGACGGCACCGCTCGCTGAACGGGATCGATGCGGTAATGGTTGCGCACACCAAGAGCCAGTTGCAACCGGCTGCAGTGTGACGGTTGAGACAGTAAACCCTGGGAATACTGTTCCCCTGGTGGTTCTTGACCTTCGGAGCAGTGACTTAGAGGTCGTTCTTCGGTCGCGTCTCGCCGCCCGATACGCAGTTCGCTCGAGAGCACGGGACTTCCAATCCCTGGTGCGGTTCTGAAGAGGGTTGTCTCGGAGCTGCTGTCACCGGGTGCCGCTTCAGGACGACTGGCGGCGTCGGATAACACCTCAGCCGTGACCCCCGGTCGTCAGAGGCGTGTCGCCCGCAAGTTCACGGCGGCGCCAGTTGCGCCGGACTCTCTGCAAGCTACCACCCGGAGCTTCGTGCGTGCTAGTAACAACTTGGAGTTGCGTCGTCCGGTACCCCTGGACAGGCGCGCGGCGACGCCGCCATCCGGATTCGTTAGAATTGTCGCTATGAAGCGAAGAGGCTGGCGGTTGGTGTGCTTCGATCTCGACGGGACAATTGTCCTGGGCACGTCGGTATCTCAGCATCTCGCCGACCGCTTGGGGCACGGTGCGCTCCTGGCCGAACTCGAGCACCGTTACGCTGCCCAGGAGATCAGCAATGCGACAGTCGCCGACCGTCAGGCGGAAGAGTTTGCCGGGCGAGACCGCCGCGAGATGATGACACATCTCGAATCGATCCCCCGAATCGGGGGAATCCAAGCGACGCTCGCACGGCTCCAGTCCACTGGTATCGACGCCCTACTCTGTACAGTCACCTGGCGATTCGCGGCGGAGTGCTTCCAACAGTGGTACGGCTTCGCCGCAGTGTCGGGCACTGAGATCGAAGAAGGTCCGGATGGTCGTTTCACCGGCAAGGTGGCTCGGCACTTCGACAAGTACGACAAGCGGGACTTTGTCGTTGAGCACTGCCGGCGGCGGGGCATCGACTTGTCCACCTGCATCGCCGTTGGCGACTCGCATTCGGATGTGCCCATGTTCGAGGCCGTGGGATTCTCGGTTGCCTTGAACGCAACCGATGCCGCTAAGGCCGTCGCCAGCGTGAGCGTCAACTCAGGGACGATGGTCGACATCTTCTCTGTCATCCCTGGTCTCGTGACATGAGCACCCGCAAGGACGCGCGGGTGACGCTGGCGGCGCTGGACCGAGCGGTCTACAACCGGCGGCCTCGGTCGGGGGTGATCTTCCACACGGATCGGAGCATCGAGTATGCGGCCTACGCGTTCCGACGCCGGCTGAGGGCGCTGGGGTTCGTGCAGAGCATGAACCGCCCGGCGACGACCGCCGAAGGAAGCGGTCTAACTTCAGCATGTAGCTGGCGGCCGCCGAGTGGCCGCGGCTGATACTGAGCGTTCGACAGATGAGTGGCATAAGGAAGCCATAGAGAATGCCGCTGCCTGACGCCATCGTTGCCGTAGTGCTGAGTGGGCCCTTTGTGTTGATGATTCGGCGAGGACCAAGTGGACCCGATCCCGGATATTGGGCGCCGCCCAGCGGTAAGGTGGAGCCCGGGGAGGGACTGGAGGCCGCCGTCATTCGCGAGGTGAAGGAAGAGGTAGGCGTGACAATCCGACCGGTGCGGAAGGTCTGGGAAAGCATCTCGGCAGGAGGGACCCACACACTGCACTGGTGGCTGGCGGACGCGGAGGACCACGATCTCAGGCCTGACCGGCGAGAGGTCAGTGATGCCCGCTGGGTGACCATCCAGGAGATCGCGACGCTGAAGCCGACCTTCCCTGGAGATCGTCACTTCTTTGAGGAGATATTCCAGCGCGCATGATCTGGCGAGCGGGCACCGTCGAACTGAACGCGGCAGCAGACCGGGGGCTCGCGCTGGTCACCCTCCGGCCGCCGAGTGAGCGTTCGGCAGTCATGATGGCCACGCGACGTTCATGACACACCTCCGATGCGATGCGGTGCTGTTTGATCTCGACGGAGTCCTCGTTAACTCCACCGCGTGCGTCGAGCGCCATTGGCGACGGTGGGCAGTGGAACATCTTCTGGACCTGGACGAGATCATGCGAGTCGCACATGGACGGCCAACGGTCGAAACTATTCGCCTCGTTGCGCCACATGTCCCCGCTGAAGAGGAAGCAGCTCGGTTGGACGCAGCTGAGGCGTTCGATACTGATGGCGTGACGGCGGTCGAAGGCGCCGCTCAGCTCGTGCACTTGCTTCCACCGGATGCGTGGGCGATCGCGACTTCGGGGACGAGAGATACCGCGATGACTCGCTTAAAACACACAGGAGTACCGGTGCCGTCGGTTCTTATCACGACAGACGACGTTAAGCGTGGCAAGCCCAACCCAGAGGTATACCTGTTAGCCGCAGCGAGATTGCATGTGAGGCCTGAGAAGTGCGTAGTCATCGAGGACGCACCCGCCGGTATTAGGGCCGCACACGCGGCCGGGATACGTGTCGTCGCCGTTGCGACGACACATTCTCACGCCGAGCTCGGAGAGGCCGACGTTAGAGCCGAGCGGTTGGCGGATATCGAAATCTCACGGAGTGACGTCCCGCGTGGTGGTCGCTGGGCGCTTCGTGTAAAGGAGGCATGACTTTGTGTGGAAAGGGTTCGATGTCCGGTCGGCCTGGCAAACCACCCTGACTGTTCCAATCACGCCGGGCCTTTCTCTACGGCTCCGTCAATTTGTCCAAGGTTCGCCGAGGGCTACCAAACGCTGGGGCATTGCATTCGGTGGGTGGCCCTGCTGGTCACCGCGCTCGATTGCTGCTGCTAGATATCCTTGGGGAGTTCCGGCCCGCTGCGACGGCGTCCACCTCGAAAGCACCGCGAGTCGATAGCGGTGATTTCAAGCCGGCGCAACGCGCCTAGATCAAATCGTCCTCAAGTCTCCTTCGTGATGTTTCAGGATCCCGACCTTGGCGCGCCGGGGATCATGCTGCAGCAATTCCACGCTGGGTGTACCCGTGGCGCCGGGAGTGCGGCTGCCTTCTCGATGGTCGCCCATTCAGCCCCGCAGCCCTCAAGCGTTGTCTCGATCGCTCGCAGTTCCCATGCGGACAGACCGCCCGTCCCTTGCCCGAGGCGCGCGAGTGCCTGGGGAAGCTGCCCGTCTGCCGCTAGACGGTCGACGCCGGCGCCTTCGGACGGGGCAAGGGCGGCGCGCGCCGGGTGTAGCCAGCTTTCGCAGAGGCGCGCTGGGCGTACGCCACCAACTCTTCGACGAATTGCTCCGCATACGGCGCCAGGAATCGCCGCGGGTCCCACGCGAGGTTCAACCACCGGCCGATCGCCACCCCGCGCTGGACGAGAGGCACGGCCCGAAGGCCTCGGCGCGGAATCCGTACGTTGGACGGAACGATGGCGATGCCGTACGACGCCTGGGCCAGCGCCACGAGCGTGGAAGGCGCCCCGCTCTCCAGGAGCACCCGCGGCCGCATGTGCGCGACCTGGCAGGCCGCGTCGAACCATTCGCGTGAGGCGAAATCGCGGCGCGTCAGGAGCAGCGGTGCGTCGACCAGCTCTCCGATCTCCAGCGTCGCGCCGCGGCCCAGCCGCTGCGACTTCGGGAGCACGGCGAGGAGATAGAGGGGCGCCAGCGGGCGCCAACGGAACCGCGCATCGGTGGAGGCCGTGAGCGCTACGTGAACGTCGCCCCGCTCGAGGCGCGTGGCCAAACGGGCGCCGCCATCCTCGACGAGGTGGACCTCAACCCCGGGGTGCCCCCGTCGATAGCGTGGAAGAAACCCGGCGAGCAGGGTCTCCATCGCTTGCGGCGTGGCACCCACCCGGAGCATGCCTGCCTGCCCTCCTTTGAGGGCCCGCGCCCGCTCGCCGAGTGAGTCGGCGTCCGTCAATAGTCCGCGGGCTCGCCGGAGGAGGTCTTCGCCCTCGGCTGTGAGCTGGACGCGACGTCCAATACGGTCGAAGAGCTGGACGTCCAGCTCGGCCTCGAGAGCGCGGATCTGCCGCGACAGCGCCGGTTGACTGAGATTCAGTCGGGCAACGGCCCGGCCGAAGCCGCCGGCGTCGACGATGGTCACGAAGGCGCGCAAGTGTCGCAGGTCCACCTTTGATGCACCTGGCGCATCGATTATATGCGGAACAACGCATTGGACACATCACAACTCGCTTCCTAGACTGCGGCAAGAAGGCGACCGTGGACGTGGAGAAGTCAGGCGGCTACCCGCCGCCGAGCGTCGAGATGCGACCGGTTCCCCATCACCCATTCATCGATGGCGGCGCCGCGGCGCCGCGAGAAGCGAGGAGGCTATATGAGAATCGTGTCGGTTGCGTTGGCGTGTCTTTGCGCCGTTGCCCTGCCGCTGACCGGCTTCTCTGAGCCAGAGAAGCTCGGCAAGGTCGCGTTCCCGACGTCCTGCGATTCCAAGGTGCAGGGCCAGTTCGAGCGCGGCGTCGCGATGCTGCATTCGTACTGGTTCACGGAGGCGCGCAAGGTCTTCGACGCGGTCATCCAACAGGATCCGAGCTGCGCGATCGCGTACTGGGGGCTGGCCGTCAATTACCTCGGGAATTCGCTGGCGGCGGCGCCGTCGTCGAAAGACATCGCGGCCGCGTCGGAGGGGCTCAACCGGGCGCGCGCGATCGGGGCCAAGACCCAGCGCGAGCGCGACTGGATCGAGGGGATCGGCGTCTACTACCGCGACCCCGACAAGGTGCCGCTGAACGCCCGGCTCATCGCGTACACCAAGGCGATGGAGCAGATGACGCAGCGCTATCCCGACGACTTCGAGGCGTGGACATACTATGCCCTGACCTTGCAGGCCTCCGCGCCGAAGGACGACAAGTCCTACGGGAACCAGCTGAAGTCTGCGGAGATTCTGGAGCGCTTGTTCAAGCAGAACTCCGAGCACCCCGGTGTGGCGCACTACCTGGTCCACGCCTACGACTACCCGCCGCTCGCCGACAAGGGCATCAGAATCGCGGGACAATACGCGCGTATCGCGCCGGCCGCGCCGCATGCCCGGCACATGCCGTCACACATCTATTCGATGGTGGGGATGTGGGAGGAGTCCATCGCCTCGAACCGATCGGCGCTCGAGGTTCAGCCCGATTATCACCACGCGACGGACTTCATGGTCTACGCCTATCTCCAGCTCGCGCAGGACGCCAAGGCCAAGGCGCTGGTCGACCTCATCGTGGGGCTTCCCCAACGGGAGTACCCCATCCTCGCGAACTTCACGGCGGTCGCCGCGATCCCGGCGCGCTACGTGCTCGAGCGCGCCGACTGGGCCGGTGCAGCTGCGCTGCCGGTCTCCGCGACCGGACGCGGCATGGCCGACTCCCTGACCCGCTTCGCCCGCGGGCTCGGCATGGCGCGCAGCGGCGATCTGGCCGGGGCGAAGCGTGAGATCCAGGCGCTGCAGGAGCTGCGCAGCGCCCTCGAGCAGTCGAGCCAGTCTTATTGGGCCGATCGCACTCAGGAGCAGATCCTTGCCGTCGCCGCCTGGGTGGCGTACGCGGAGGGTGCGCGCGACCAGGCGACGAAGCTCATGCGCGCGGCCGCCGACGGCGAAGATGGCAGCGTCAAGCACGTGGCGATGGAGAACCGACTGTACCCAATGCGTGACCTGCTCGGTGAGCTGCTGCTCCAGATCGGGCAGCCGGCAGCCGCGCTGGGGGAGTTCGAGGCCTCGCTCAAGGAGAACCCGAATCGCTATCGGAGTCTCTCCGGTGCGGGGCGCGCCGCTGAGGCCGCTGGCGACCGGCAGAAGGCCGTCAGGTACTTCGAGAAGCTCGTCGCGCTGACCAGCAAGGCCGACACGACTCGTCCAGAACTGGACCACGCGAATGCTTTGCTCGGGCGACGATGAATCGCGACATCGCTGAGCTCTACGGTCCGACACGGGGGCAGCACTGCGCGCTGCCCCGAGGTCTCTACGCTGGGCGCCCCGCTTGTACCCGCGGCCATGGGTGAAGGGAGTTAGAGTTCAAAAGGCTGCTTTTAGGCCTGAATCTCGAAATGGAAGGCGACCGATCGGTAGTTTGCCTGCAAGTGGTTGCGGGCCCCTGCAACCACCGAAGTCAATTTCTAGGACCCGGGCCACATTCCAACCCGCCACTGTCAACCGCGAGCTCGCCTTCCTCAAACATGTCTACAACGTGGCCATCCGGGACAGCAAGACAGAGAGGAACCCGGTCAGCAAGATCAAGCTGCTTCGGGAGCCGTCGGGCCGGGTGCGCTGCCTGACCGACGAGGAGGAAGCGCGGCTCATGGCGGCCTTGCCGACCGAGGCCGACCACCAGCGGGTGACGGTCCTGCTCCAGACGCCTCCGCAAGTCCGAATTCCTCGGTCTCCGGTGGAAGGATGCGGATCAAGTCGGTGCGGCCGCCGCTTCGACCTCCTAGCCTACACCTGTGATGTCAACCGCCTGTGTGCGCCCGAAGCGTGAGAGGAGCGTCGCGCCGGCTGCGAGGGCGGCCGCGAGGACCAGCGCGGCGGTGCCGATCCACGGTATCAGGCCCACGAGGACGAAGCCGACGGCTCCGAGGGCGACCGTCTTGACGGGTGTCTTCTCTTGAAGGAACGGCAGCCTCTCGCCGAGCCATGCGGCCGAGACCGTGAACCCGAACAGGAGGAGGGCGACGAGAAGCATCACCGCCACCGGGATCAGCGGGATGCCGATGATCGTCACCGCCAGCAGGACGCAGAGCGGCACGAATCCCAGGAGGATCGCGACGCCGCCGAGCGCCGAGAGCCCGGGTCGATTGACGAGATACGCCCCGATGCGCGTCAAGGCGCCGGGGAAGGCCACCGCGATGAGCACCGCGATGACCAGCAGCAGCACGGCGCGCGTCAGCCGCGAAGCGAACCTGAACATCGAGAACATGTGAGGCCCGCCGACCACCCAGCGGGTCATCGAGCCGACCGTCGTCGGGATCGCCCCGCCGAGACTCACGTTGTCGCCCTCGAGCGTGGCGCCCTCCGCGACCGAAACGGCCCCGCCGATCGCGACCGAGTCGCCGCCGACACTGGCGCCCGGGAGGAGCGTGACCGACCCGCCGATCGCCACCGCATCGTATCGCACGTGACCGGCGACCGTGACGGAGCCGCCGATGGCCACGGCCTTGTCGACGGTCTCGTCGGCGCCGATCGTCAGGGATCGGCCGAAGACCACGCGCTCGGACCCGTGG
>WNFF01011290.1_pt1 | contig 13168 bp, 9 predicted proteins | sample 5400441 | NCBI WGS metagenome assembly WNFF01 (sample SAMN13153345, study PRJNA577476) | soil metagenome | isolation source: 120 cm saprolite under Douglas fir tree site 2 hole 3 replicate 1 | place: USA:California | collected 2015-04-18
ATTCGCGCGTGGTGTGGATGTTGCGGCCGGTGGAGAGATCCATCACGGTGTCGGCGCCCCAGCGGATCGCCCACACCATCTTTTCCACCTCCTCCTCGACCGAGGAGGTCACCGCCGAATTGCCGATGTTGGCGTTGATCTTGGTGAGGAAATTGCGGCCGATGATCATCGGCTCGAGCTCGCCATGATTGATGTTCGAGGGAATGATGGCGCGCCCGCGCGCGACTTCCTCGCGCACGAACTCCGGCGTGACGAACGGCGGAATGTCAGCGCCGAAACTCTCGCCGTCGGCGAGCGCATTTTCCGCGCGCTCGAGCATGCGCTTGCGCCCGAGGTTCTCGCGCTCGGCGATGTAGATCATCTCCTTGGTGATTACGCCGGCGCGCGCCCATTCGAGCTGGGTCAGCGGCTTCTCTCCGGTGCCGCGCAGCGGCGCATGCCGGCGCTCGAACGCGCGCTCCAGCCGCGTGCCGGCGTTGCCGTTGTCCTCGGGCTTGACGGTGCGACCCGCGTAGGGTTCGACGCCGCCGCGCTCGCGCACCCAGGCCTCGCGGGTGCGCGCGAGACCTTCCGTCACCTCGATGCCGACCGCCGGGTCGGAATAGGGCCCGGAGGTGTCGTAGACCGGGAGCGGCGCCTCGCCGGAGCCCTCGGACAGCACGATCTCGCGCAGCGGCACCCGCAGGTCAGGCGCGCCGTGAGGCGTCGCATAGATTTTCCGTGAGGCCGGAAGCGGGCCCGTCGTCACCTTGGGGGCGGCGAGGTCCGCGACGTGCTTGTTCATCGGATCTCCTCCATTCGGTTCGTCGGGAGATCCGGGCTGAAGAGCGGCTTTGGCAGGAACAGTTCCCGTCCCTTCGCCGGCGTGACCCGGATCAGGTTCAAAGGGTCACCGCGTCGCCTGGGCTTATCGCCATCGGCATGCGGTATCTCAGCCCCTTCGCCGGGGCTCCCCTCGGAACGCGGTCAGTCTAGACCTGTGCCCTTAGGTGTCAACGCGATCGGCGTCCCGCAAGCGCCCGCGGCCCGGCTCAATAGAGGCCGGAGGGGCGCAGGATGGTGCTCGAAGTTGCGAAGGGGAACCGGGCGGACAGCGGCTGCGCCGCCGGGGTCGGCTGCGATGCGGCGTAGCCGGGCGATTGCGCCCGCGCGATGTCGCGGCCACGCGAGTTCGGCAGCACCACGACCCTGGTCCCGACCTGGACCCGGTCGAACAGGTCCATCACGTCCTCGTTGAGCATGCGGATGCAGCCGCTCGAAACGTGGCCGCCGATGGTCGCGGGCTGGTTGGTGCCGTGGATGCGATACGCGGTGTTGCCGAGGTAGAGCGCACGGGCACCGAGCGGATTGCCCGGGCCGCCGGCGACCCAGCGCGGCAGGTAAGGCTGGCGCGCCACCATTTCGGCCGGTGGAATCCAGTCCGGCCATTCGGCCTTGCGGGCGATCGTCTCGACCCCCGACCAGGTGAAGCCCTCGCGGCCCACCCCGATGCCGTAGCGGATCGCCCGCCCGCTGCCGAGCACGTAATAGAGGTAGGTGTTCGCGGTATCGATCACGACGGTGCCGGGCGCTTCGGAGCCGGAGAATTGCACCACCTGGCGCCGCAAATGCGCCGGCATGCCGAGATCGGAGCCCTGATCTCGCACCACGTTGTCGAAGATCATCCCCGGATTGCGCATCGGTCCGGCAAGCCCGAGCGGATCGGCGCATACGACCGTACTGCTCAAGGCGGCAACGGCGATCGCGGCCGCTACAACGCGGCCCAACACGGACTGCAACGATGACATGGCAACCCCCTGTCGGCTGGCCATTCGTCGCGACAACGACACAGGAGGTTCAAAGGTTCCGTAGAAGAGATGTCACGTTTTTGAGATGAATTGTCCTGGCCGGGGCTGCCGCAATCAGCGGCGGGCATGCCAGCCGACCACGGCGTCCGGCACCGCGTCGGTCGAGGCGAAATAGGGCTTGAGATCGAGCAGCGGCGTGCCGTCGAGGCAATCGAGCCCGGCGACCAGGAGCACCCGGCGCTTGCGCTCGATCAGGCGCACGACGCTCGCCGCAATCGGATTGGGCCGCACCGGCGAGCGCAGCGCAAAGGTGCCGCGCGGCTCACCGTAATCTCGCGGCACCTGCAGCACGAGGTCGCGCCGGGCGCGGTCCATCCAATAGAGCACGAAGAGATGGCTGCAGGTCTCGACAGCGGTCAGCGCGTCCGCCCAGCGCGCGTCGACCTCGACGCGGCAGATAGCGTCGGACTCCCGGGCGTTCTTGGGGCAATCCTCTCGGCGCGTCCACGGCGTGCGAATGCGGCCGATGAAATACAGCTGCGCATCGAAATGCTCGGGCAGGGGCACCGCGACCTCTCCGGGCCGGATATCGGACGGGCTCATGGCTCGCTCTCCTGGTGATTTTCGTTCTTCGCGCCCGGCTTCGGGACCGGGGCCTTGCCGCCCGCAATGCCGGCCTTGCAAAATTCGGCTTAACGGTATAAAGATATCTTTATGTCTGCTTTGGTGGCGTGAAGCCCATGTCGAACCCCGGCCATTTGCCCTTCGGCGAGCTCCATAGCGCGTTGCGGGCGGCCGCAGAAGCGACCCGGCTGCGGGTGCTGATGCTGCTCGCCGAAACGGAGCTTACCGTCTCGGACCTGACCGAGATTCTGCGCCAGTCCCAGCCGCGAATCTCGCGGCATCTGCGGCTGCTCTCCGAGGCCGGGCTCGTCGAGCGCTATCGCGAGGGTGCGTGGGCATTCTTTCGCCTCGCCGAGCGCGGCGGCGGCGCCGAGGTCGCCCGCGCCCTGGTCGGCCGGCTCGATCCGGCCGACCCGGTGGTGACCCGCGATCGCGAGCGCCTGGCCGAAGTGCGCGCCGCGCGCGCCGCGGCCGCGCAAGCCTATTTCCGCGCACACGCCGCCGAGTGGGACCGCATCCGGCGGCTGCATGTGGCCGACGTCGCGGTGGAAGCCGCCATCCGTTCGGCGCTCGCCGAGCGCCCGCTGCGCTCGCTGCTCGATCTCGGCACCGGAACCGGGCGCATGCTGGAGCTGTTCGGGCCCGAGATCGACCGCGGGCTCGGCATCGACCTCTCGCCCGACATGCTGCGGCTCGCGCGCGCGCGCCTCGAGCGGGCCGGGCTCAAGCATTGCGGCGTGCGGCAGGGCGACATCTACGATCTGCGGCTGCCGCGGGATTCCTTCGACGTCGTGCTCGTGCATCAGGTGCTGCACTATCTCGACGACGGCGCGAGCGCCATCCGCGAGGCCGCCCGCGTGCTGCGGCCCGGCGGCGCGCTGCTGGTCGTCGATTTCGCCCCGCACGACCTCGAGTTCCTGCGCGAGGAGCACGCCCACCTGCGGCTCGGGTTTGCGGCCGAGACCGTGGCGCAATGGATGACCGCCGCGGGGCTCGACCTGGTGCTGCAGGAGACTTTGGCGCCGGAAGCTGAGTCGGAGGGCAAGATCGCCGTATCGCTGTGGCTTGCGCGCGATCCTCGTATCGCCTTCGCGGGCCCGGCGCGCGAGGTCGCCTGATGGTTCAGCAAGCGCAATTCCACGCCAGCCGTTCCGCCGGCGTTGCCGGCCAATGCCGGATCCGCGTCTCGTTCGAGTTCTTCCCGCCGAAGACCGAAGAGATGGACAAGATCCTGTGGGAATCGATCCAGCGGCTGGCGCCGCTCGCGCCGAGCTTCGTGTCGGTGACCTACGGCGCCGGCGGCTCGACGCGCGAGCGCACCCACGCGACCGTCAAGCGCATCCTGGCCGAGACCGCGCTCGTCCCGGCCGCGCACCTGACCTGCGTTGCCGCAAAATGTGCGGAGATCGACGCCGTCGTTCGCGCCTATCGGGAAGCCGGCGTGGGGCACATCGTGGCGCTGCGCGGCGACCCCCCCGGGGGCGTGGGCGAACGCTATGCGCCGCATCCGGGCGGCTACGCCAACGCGGCCGCGCTCGTCGCCGGCATCCGCAAGATCGCCGCGGTCGAGATCTCGGTCGCGGCCTATCCGGAAAAGCATCCCGACAGCTCGACGGTCGAAGCCGATCTCGACATGCTGCAGGCCAAGGTCGACGCCGGGGCCGATCGCGCGATGACGCAGTTCTTCTTCGATAACGATCATTATTTCCGTTATCTCGATCGCGTCCGCGCCCGCGGCATCGACATTCCGATCGTGCCGGGCATCCTGCCGGTGCAGAACTTCAAGCAGGCGAAGACGTTCGCGGAACGCTGCGGCGCCTCGGTGCCGCGCTGGCTCGCCGAGCGCTTCGAGCGGCCGCGGTCGCGGCCGAGCAGGTGCTCGACCTCGTCGACCGCGGGGTCAGCGATTTTCATTTCTACACGATGAATCGCGCCGACCTCGTCTACGCGATCTGCCATCTGCTCGGCCTGCGGCCCCGCGCGGCGCCGATGGCGAGGAAGGCAGTGGCATGAACTGAATTGCTGCAACACGAGGCCTGTGTGTAAGGCAATGCAGCACGCGACTCCCTCTCCCCGCAGGGGAGAGGGATGGGGTGAGGGGGTTCGGAAGGAATATGGAGCGCAATGGTTTGAATGAACGTGAGCGGCAGAGTTTCGACAGCGAGGCGGTTGCGCAAGAATCAAACTGATGCGGAGCGCATCCTCTGGCTGCGGCTGCGTGACTGAAGGCTCAATGGCTTGAAATTCAGGAGACAAGTACCGATCGGCAGATATGTCGTGGACTTCTTCTGCGCCGACGCTCATCTGATCATCGAGGTCGATGGCGGACAGCACGCCACCGCCGATGAAACAAATCGGACGAGGACTTTGGAAGCAATGGGCTTTCTGGTGCTGAGATTTTGGAACAACGAGGTGCACGAGAACATCGACGGGGTTTTGGAGTCGATCTTGAATTTACTCGATCGGTCCGAACCCCCTCACCCCGACCCTCGCCCCTCCGGGGAGAGGGAGGGCAAGCGCCGAGGTTGCTGAACCCGATGTCTGTCGCGTCGCCGCCGCTCACTGTCTCGCCCCTAGAGGCCGAGCTCAAGAGGCTCGCGGCCGAGCGTATCCTGGTGCTCGACGGCGCCATGGGCACCATGATCCAGGCGCTCAAGCTCGACGAGCAGGGTTACCGCGGCGCGCGCTTTGCCGACTGGCAGCGCGACGTGCGCGGCAACAACGATCTGCTCAACCTCACCCAGGCGGACGCGATCCGCGACATCCATCTCGCCTATTTCCGCGCCGGCGCCGACATCGCCGCCACCAATACCTTCTCCTCGACCGCGATCGCGCAGGCCGATTACGGCATGCAAGAACTCGTCTACGAGCTCAATCGCGACGGCGCGCGGATCGCGCGCGAGGCGGCGGCGATCGCCGCCAAGGCGGACGGCCGCTGCCGGTTCGTGGCCGGCGCCATGGGGCCGACCAACCGCACCGCCTCGCTCTCGCCCGACGTGAACCGCCCCGGCTTCCGCGCGATTTCCTTCGACGAGCTCAAGGCCGCCTATGCCGAACAGGTGCGCGGGCTCCTCGACGGTGGCGTCGACATGCTGCTGATCGAGACCATCTTCGACACGCTCAACGCCAAGGCGGCGCTCCATGCGATCGCCGAGCTGTCCGAAGAGCGTGGTGTCCGCCTGCCCATCATGATCTCGGGGACCATCACCGATCTGTCCGGCCGGACGCTGTCGGGACAGACCCCGGAGGCGTTCTGGAACTCGGTGCGGCACGCGGCGCCGTTCTCGGTCGGGCTCAATTGCGCGCTCGGCGCCAAAGAGATGCGCGCGCATATCGCCGAGATCAGCCGCGTCGCCGACACCCTGGTGTGCGCCTATCCGAACGCCGGGCTGCCCAACGAGTTCGGCGGTTATGACGAAAGCCCGCAATTCATGGCCGAGCTCATCGGCGAGTTCGCCGCCGCGGGGCTCGTCAACGTCGTCGGCGGCTGTTGTGGCACCACGCCCGCCCACATCCGCGCCATCGCCGACGCGGTGCACGGCAAGGCGCCGCGGCAAATCCCGGCGGTGCCGCGCCTGCTGCGGCTTGCGGGGCTGGAGCCGTTCACGCTGACGCCGGAAATCCGCTTCGTGAACATCGGGGAACGCACCAACGTCACCGGCTCCGCCCGCTTCCGCAAGCTGATCCGGGACAACGACCTTGCCGCGGCGCTCGAAGTCGCGCGCGATCAGGTGGCGAACGGCGCGCAAATGCTCGACGTCAACATGGACGAGGGCCTGCTCGATTCCGAACAGGCCATGGTCGAGTTCCTGCATCTTGTGGCCGCGGAGCCGGACATCGCCCGCGTGCCCGTGATGGTCGATTCCTCGAAATTCCGCATCATCGAAGCCGGCCTGAAATGCCTGCAAGGCAAGCCGGTGGTGAACTCGATCTCGATGAAGGAGGGCGAGGCGGAGTTCGTGCGGCAGGCGAAGATCGTGCGCCGCTACGGCGCCGCCGTCGTGGTCATGGCGTTCGACGAAAAGGGCCAGGCCGACACCATCGAGCGCAAGCGGACGATCTGCGCCCGGGCCTACGACATCCTGGTCAATCAGGTCGGCTTTCCGCCGGAAGACATCATCTTCGACCCCAACATCTTCGCGGTCGCGACCGGAATCGAGGAGCACGACGGCTATGGCGTCGCCTTCATCGAGGCGGCGCGCTGGATCCGGGAGAACTTGCCGCACGTGCACATCTCGGGCGGCGTCTCCAATCTCTCGTTCTCGTTCCGGGGCAACGAGGCGGTGCGCGAGGCCATGCACTCGGTGTTCCTGTTCCACGCCATCCAGGCCGGCATGGACATGGGCATCGTCAACGCCGGGCAGCTCGCAGTTTACGATGATCTCGATCCGGAGCTGCGGGAGGCCTGCGAGGACGTGGTGCTCAACCGCCGCAAGGACGCGACCGAGCGGCTGCTCGCGCTCGCCGAGCGCTTCAAGAGCGGCGGGAAAGAGCGAAAAGCGCCGGATCTTTCCTGGCGAAACGGGCCGGTCGAGCAAAGGCTCGGCCACGCGCTCGTCCACGGCATCACCGATTTCATCGTCGCGGATACCGAGGAAGCGCGGTGCGCCGCGGATCGGCCGCTCGGCGTGATCGAGGGCCCGCTGATGGCCGGCATGAACGTCGTGGGCGATCTGTTCGGCGCCGGAAAGATGTTCCTGCCGCAGGTGGTGAAATCGGCCCGCGTGATGAAGCAGGCGGTCGCGCACCTGATGCCGTTCATGGAGCAGGAGAAGCGCGAGAAGGGCCTCGACCAGGCGAGCGCCGCCGGAAAAATCGTGATGGCGACGGTCAAGGGCGATGTCCACGACATCGGCAAGAACATCGTCGGCGTCGTGCTCCAATGCAACAATTACGAGGTGATCGATCTCGGCGTGATGGTTCCGGCGACCAAGATCTTGGAGACGGCGCGGAGCGAGGGCGCCGACATGATCGGGTTGTCGGGCCTGATCACGCCGTCGCTCGACGAAATGTGCAACGTCGCGGCCGAGATGGAGCGCCAGGGCTTCGATCTGCCGCTCCTGATCGGCGGCGCGACGACCAGCCGCGTGCATACCGCGGTGAAAATCCATCCGAACTACCGGCGCGGCCAGACGGTCTATGTCACCGACGCGAGCCGCGCGGTGGGCGTTGCGGCGGCGCTGCGCTCGCCGCAGAGCCGCGCGCCCTATGTTGCCGAGGTCCGCGCCGAATATGCGAAGATCGCCGCCGCGCACGCGCGCCGGCACGAGGACCGGCATCGGCTCGCGCTCGAGGCGGCGCGGAAGAATGCGCCCAAATTCGACTGGCCGGGCTATCGGCCGCCGCCGCCGCGCTTTCTCGGCACCAAATTATTCGCCGATTATCCGCTGCACGAGCTCGTCGATTACATCGACTGGTCGCCGTTTTTTGCGACCTGGGAGCTCCCGGGAAGATTTCCGGCGATTCTCGACGACGAGAAATACGGGGTCGCGGCGCGCGGTCTTTATGAGGACGCGCGGGCGATGCTGCAAAGCTTCGTCGACGAGCGCCCGTTCGGCGCCGCGGCCGCGATCGGCTTCTGGCCCGCGAACAGCGTCGGCGACGACATCGCGCTGTTCGCCGACGAAACCCGCAAGAAACCCATCGCGGTCCTGCACGGCTTGCGCCAGCAGGCGGCAAAGCGCGAGGGCAGGGCCAATCTCTCGCTGTCCGATTTCGTCGCCCCGATCGAGAGCGCGATCGAGGATTACGTCGGTGCGTTCATCGTCACCGCGGGACTCGGCGAGGACGAAGTTGCGAACCGCTTCAAGCATGCCAACGACGATTACTCCGCCATCATGGTCAAGGCGCTGGCCGATCGGCTCGCCGAGGCGCTCGCGGAGCGCATGCACGAGCGCGTGCGCAGGGAGTTCTGGGGCTATGCGGCCGGGGAAGCGCTTAAGCCCGAGGAGCTGATTTCCGAGAAATACGTCGGCATCCGCCCGGCGCCCGGCTATCCCGCGCAGCCCGATCACACCGAGAAGGCCACCCTGTTCCGGCTGCTCCAGCCCGAAACCGGCATCGGCGTGCGGCTCACCGAAAGCTTTGCCATGTGGCCGGGCGCCTCGGTGTGCGGCGTCTATTTCAGCCATCCGGAGAGCCGATATTTCGGCGTCGGCAGGATCGAGCGCGACCAGGTCGAGGATTATGCCGCGCGCAAGAATTGGTCGCTCGCCGAGGCGGAGAAATGGCTGGCGCCGATCCTCAATTACACGCCGGCTCCGCCCGCGCGGGAAGCGGCGGAGTGAAGGTTCGAAAATACCGCCACGCCGTCATCGAAACCCGGACGTGCGCGTGATATCCATGCGTGCATGCATAAAGCACTGTCCTGGGACGATGCGCGAATCTTGCTCGAAGTGGTGCGTCACGGCACGCAGGGCGCAGCCTCGAAGGCGCTCGGCGTCGACCAGGCCACAGTGTCGCGGCGATTGCTGCGGCTCGAGGATGTGATCGGCACGCCGCTGTTCCTGCGCGACGGCACGCGGCTCATTCCGACCGACCTCGCCAGGCGCATGGCGGAACAGGCCGAATCCGCGGAATCCGCACTCGCTTCCGTCTTCGCCATGGAAGCAGAGGGCAGGCCCGAGGGGGTCGTGCGCATCACGGCGACGCCGATGATCACCGCCCACGTGCTGGCGCCGGCGTTGCGGCTGCTGCGCGATCTTGCGCCCGGCATCGTCGTGGAGCTCATCGGCGCGCCGGAGAATCTCGGGCTGACCCATCGCGAGGCCGACGTGGCGCTGCGCCTGACCAGGCCCGCCGGCGGCAGCTTCCTCGCGCGGCGCATCGCCATGGTGGAATACGGCGTGTTCGCGCGCCGCGGCACCGATCCCGGGAAATTGCCCTGGATCGGGCTCGACGAAATGCTCGGCGACCTGCCCGAAGCGCGCTGGCTCGCCAAGCGCGAGCACGAGCCGGTCATCGCTCGCGCGGCCGACATGGAGACCATCTATCAGGCGGCACGCGCCGGCATCGGCCGCGCCCTGCTGCCGCTGGCGATCGCCAGACGCGACGGTGCGCTCGTGCTGGTTCCGGTCGCCGACCCGCCGGCGCCGCGGGAGCTGTGGCTCCTGGTCGAGCGGCAGATGCGCCAGACGCGGCGCGTCTCCGTCGCGATGGGTTGGGTCGAGGCGGTGGCGCGCGATGCGTTCTCGCCGCCGCCGCCATAACCGCGTCGTCCCGGCCAAGCGAGCGCAGCGAGGGCGAGCCGGGACCTATGGACACGGGCCGGCGGGTACGGAAGCGACGGTGGTCATGGGTTCCGGCTCTCGCGCTTCGCGCTCGGCCGGAATGACGGCGTGAGTAAGTGGCCCAGCTACGATCTGACCACTGATTGCTGACCTCCGTTCCCTGAAACGCGAACACCGGAGAGAATTTCTCTCCGGTGTCGAAACCGTGTAGCCGTTTTCATTCGCGAACGGCAATTTGGCGGAAAGATTTTTGTTTCAGTCCCGATTCAAAATGCGCCCAGCAGGATCGCGGCGACGAAAAGAAACACCGCGAACACCGCCAGGACATTGAGCTTCAGGGCAAGGTCCACGACCGCGCACCTCCTTGGTAGTTGAAGCATGATCATAGCAGAGTGCGATCCGGTTCCGAAGAAAGAAACGTGCTGCAGCGCCAACCGGATCGCGCACCGGTGGATCATCTAACGCCAACGGATTGGCATTGTTCCGGATTTGGCCGGGCCGCGATCTGTCGGCGAACTTTAGGAAGATTCTGAAACAACCTTCCGCGCGGCAGGCATCGCGGGCGTTCGTGCGAACACCGAAGTTCTTGCGTCTGCTGGAGAAATCGCTCCAAGCCGCCTACGCGAATCGCGGAATCCGCATCGAGCCGTCTGGCCAAAGGTGCAGGCCACAGCCCAGGAAATTTCGCCGCGGTCAGGAGTGCGTGCGCTCGATCGCCCGCTCGAGAAACAGCGCGGCTTCGAGCGCGCTCTTGTCGCGCCCGAACCGGCCGACGATTTGCACCCCGAGCGGCAGGCCGGCATCGTCGGCGAGCCCGGGCACGTTCACGCACGGCGTGCCCATCAAGGTCCACAGCCGATTGAAGATCGGGTTGCCGGTCGTTTGCAGGCCGCGCGGCGCCGCGCCCGGCGCCGCGGGCGTGAGGATGACATCGACGTCCTCGAATAGATCGCTCAGCAGCTGCCGCGCGCGCCTCGCGGTGCGGCGCGCCTCGTCGTAATGCTCCGCGGTGATCTCGGCCGCGTTGTCGAGCAGCTTGCGCAACGTCGGCGCCATGCGATCGCGATGATGATCGTACTCGAACGCGAGCGCCCGATAGGCTTCGTAGTCCTGGATCAAGGGGTGAGCCCGCCATGCATCTTCGAGCGCGCCCGGCAGCGCCATGTCTTCGACGCGGGCCCCCGCGGCGGCCGCCGCACGTGCCGCCGCCTCGAGCGCGGCCTGCATCGCTTCGCTCGCTTGCGACCAGATGTGCATGCGCATCACACCGATGCGCGGTTGCGCCGGCGTCATGCCGTCGACGCGCAGATCGCGGTCCGCAATGGCCGCCGCCGCGAAGGCGACGTCGCTCACGCTCGCCGCAAACACGCCGACGGTGTCGAGCTGCCAGGAGAAACATTTCATGCCGACGGTGGGCAGCAATTGATAGGAGGGCTTGAAACCCGCCACCCCGCAGAAGGCCGCGGGCCGAATGACCGAGCCGCCGGTCTGGCTGCCGATCGCGATCGGGACCATGCCGGCCGCGACCGCCGCGGCCGAGCCCGAGGAGGAGCCGCCGGGCGTGTGCTGCGGATTGCGGGGATTGCGGGTCTTGGCCGGCGCCATATGCGCGAACTCGGTCGTCACGGTCTTGCCGAGCAACAGCCCGCCGGCGCGCCGGATCTGCGAGACCAGAGCCGCGTCGGTGCGCGGGCGATGACCGGCGTAGATGGATGAACCGTATTCGGTGGGGAAATCCACCGTATTGAAGATGTCCTTGACGCCGACGGGGAGTCCGCGAAGCGGCCCGGCCGAAGAAATTGCCGCGGATTTTTTCGCGCGCGGTTTCGCACGCGGAAGATCGAGCGCCGCGAAAGCGCCGATCTCGGCCTCGCGCGCCGCGATCGCCCGCTCGCAATCCTCCAGAACGGCTGCGGGCGTCAGCTCTCCGGCTTCGATGCGACGCGCCAGCTCGAGCGCATGGAGTGCGCGCTCGCTGGTCCTTAACGCGTGGATGTTCATGGGGTTGGATCCAAGGGGGCGAGAGGGCGGGACGCACAAAGCAGCATAGCGCCCGCCGCCGAAGCATTGAAGCATCCTTAACGCAATGCCACGCATGCTCCGCGCTATGGCGCGCGGAGTGGCCCTGTTCCTCGTCGGCTCCCTCGTTCTCGTCGCGCTGCTGGGATGCGGCCGCTGGTTCGAGCAGCGCGATCCCTGGCGGCACGATGCGGAAGTCGAATGCCTGCAGTCGGGCGCGGTCCGGGAAGGCCCGGCGGTGACGCCGATGAGCCCGATCGCAGGACCGGGCCTGTGCGGCGCCGATTTTCCCTTGAAGGTGGCCGCGCTCGGGGCGGGCGCTGCGGTCGGCTTCGCCGACGAGCCGCGTCCTCCCGGGGCGATCCCGGGTCCGGCGCTGCCGCCGGCCTACCCGCGGGAGTTCGCGGTGAGCCCGCCTTATCCGCCGTCTCAGCGCCAGCCCGGCGCCCCGGTGACGCCGAGCCCGAACCCGGATCCTGGCCTTGCATCCGAGCCGCAGCAGCGGGAGGCACCCGATCCGTCGTATCCGCCATGGCGCGGCGGGAATGGGCGCCCGGCGTCCTCGCCGCAGCCCTACGGCAGCCAGGTCCCGCTGGGGCCGAACCGAGATGCGGCATCGGCGGTCGCATCGGGCCCCGCGGCGGTCGCGCCGACGGCGACGCTCGCGTGCCCGATGGTCTCGGCGCTCGATTCCTGGGTCGCGAACGCGGTGCAGCCCGCGGCGCAGCGCTGGTTCGGGGAGCCGGTCATCGAGATCAAGCAGATCTCGGCCTATTCGTGCCGCTCCATGAACGGGCAGCGCGGCGCGCCGATCTCCGAGCATGCCTTCGGCAATGCGCTCGACGTCGCCGCCTTCACGCTGGCGGACGGCCGCAAGGTCACGGTCAAGGACGGCTGGCATGGACCGCCGGAGGAGCGCGGGTTCTTGCATGACGTTCAGGCGGCGGCGTGCCGGCAATTCTCGACCGTGCTCGCGCCCGGCTCGAACGCCTTCCACTACGACCACATTCACGTCGATCTCGCGCGTCGCGCGAGCGGGCGCGCCATCTGCAATCCGGCGGCCATTCCCGGCGAACTCGTCGCGGGACGCGGCCACGATCCCGCCTTCACGGGCTCGGTGCCCGCAAGCACGCGCGGTCATTTGCCCGCGGCCACGGCCGGCGAAGATTGATCGCACGGAAGCGGGGTCATCGTAACCCGCGTGAAGCGAAGCGAAATCCGGGATCGCCGCTCCCGCATTGCGCCGCGCTCCGTGCGGGCTACGGGCAGGGCCTTCTGCCGCAAGCGGGGAGAGGGAGCGCTCGGCCGAGATCGGTTCAGGCCTTCAACGCCGCATCCAGCGCTTCGGCGAGTTGCTCCTGGCCGAACGGCTTTTGCAGCACCGGCCGGTCCTGCCAGGGCGGTTGCAGCCGGCCGTCGGCGTAACCGGTCGAAAACACGAATTTCACCCCGCGCTTGGCCAGCGCTTCCCCCACCGCATAGCTTTTCTTGCCGCCCAAATTGATGTCC
>WNFF01005600.1_pt1 | contig 13167 bp, 13 predicted proteins | sample 5400441 | NCBI WGS metagenome assembly WNFF01 (sample SAMN13153345, study PRJNA577476) | soil metagenome | isolation source: 120 cm saprolite under Douglas fir tree site 2 hole 3 replicate 1 | place: USA:California | collected 2015-04-18
CGCCATGCGCTCAGGTTGGGCACTTCCGCGCCAAAACGCGTCTCTAGGAATCGCAGCACTGAAGTGTGATCGAACAGAGCCGACGATACAAATCCACCGCGGCTGAACGGAGAGATCACGAGCATCGGCACACGAAAACCCAATCCAATGGGACCGAGAACGGGAGGATTGCCAACCACCGTGGGGTCCGGGACTGCTGGCGCGGTGACGTACTCGCCTGGGGTGCCGGGAGGCGCCGTGACCGGAGCGACGTGGTCAAAGAAACCGCCATTCTCGTCGTATGTGACGAATAGGACGGTTTTCGCCCATAGCGCTGAATTCGCAGTCAAAGCGCTGATAATCGCGGAGAGGGTGTTCTCCCCAAAGAGTGAGGGCGCTGGGGGATGATCGGAGTCAACGATCGAGGCGAGCACCCATGACACTTGTGGCAGGTTTCCCGACACTGCATCCGCCAGAAAATCAACCGGAAACTGGGGACCGAACGCGTTCTGGTGGAGCGGCGAAGTGGGGTCTTGGAAATTCTTGAAGTACGGGAGAACGTTGTCCGAGAAAACGCCGTTCGGAATATTCTGGTCAGGTGACGAGTAAACCTTCCACGAAATTCCGCGAGCCTGAAGTTGTTCAGGCATCGTCGTATAGGTGAGTTTGCCGAAGAACGACGACCGATTTGCAACCAGCGTTTGCAGCAAGGGTCCGCCGTTCTGTCCCGCAGGGTCAATGGAAGCCGCCATGGTGTAAAGGCGGTTCGGATCGGTAGGGCCGATCACCGAGCAGAAATAGTTGTCGCATATGGTGAACGCGTCAGCCACGGCATAGTAAAAGGGAAGGTCTGCGCGCGTGTAGTAGCCCATGGTAAGTACGGCATCATTGGGAGTGACCGGGAGGCGCGAGGTCACAAAGCCATCCATTGCGCCGCTGTTCCAGCTCTGATGCTGCGGCACCCAGTCGTGCGTGATGTCGTGGGTGCATGCTGCGTTCGTCTTGGAGGTGTCGAGATGGAATGGCAGCAATACGCCAACGGGGAGGTTCGCTGTATTTGCAGGGTCGGGTTGCTGGAATGCCGGACTCTGGTCGGAGAATCCACGCACCCCGCGGTAGCTTCCGAAATAATGGTCGAAGGAACGGTTTTCCTGGATGAAGATGACGGCGTGTTCGATGTCATTCAATTTGGAGCAAACGGATGGACCGGGGGAAGCACCTCCTCCGCCGCATCCGTGCAGAAGCACAGTCGCGAGTTCTCCTGCGGCCGTGGCCGCGCCAATTTTCAATAAATCTCGACGCGTAACATTCCTCGAAGTCATGGGGAGCTTCGTCCCCTCCTTTCACTGCGTTGGATTGTCGAAGCTGACCCGCTACCCGTCAACTCCAGATGTAAGGCCGCTCCTGTGATTGAATCCTCCTCATTGAAGGAGCGGCGAGGCCTGCAAAATTCGAGTTGTTTTCCGGGGGCACTACCAATCACTCTTGTCCCCTGGCCCCGACCTCGCTATACATGAAGGAAGCGGAACCATCCGGAATTCTGGCGCTTCCAGGAGTTCCTTTTACGGTTCTAGTCTACCCGGTATTTGGCCCCCCAATAGCGTGCTGGATTCAATGGACACGAACTCCACCTTGTGATTGAATCAACCTACCCCTTATAACCCAGGAAAGGTCGTATATGAACCCGCCATTCGACATTTTCAGGGTGGAAAGCATCGGCCCTCGCTGGATGGAACCGGCAGCCGACTTGGAACGTGCTAAGGCGCGCGTGAAAGTGCTCGCGGCTTCTTTGCCCGGTGAGTACATCATCGTCAGCCAACGAACAGGCGAAAAGATTTTAATTAGGCCGCCAGCCAAGCGGATACTGTTTCAGGTCGGCCATGAGGAAAAAGGACTGAACGCGAGGGCTGAACTGCTGCGGCGTTTCGGTCACGAAGTTATATCGGTGACTCACAACGAAGCTGCTAAAGTTGCCCTAAGCTCGTTTCGAGATGTCGACTTATTTATTGTCGACTACACGGCACTGGAACAAACAAGAAAGGAAATGGTCGGTTGGCTGAAAGCGAACTATCCAAAGGTCAAAATACTTGCGCTGAATCCGTCTAAGGACCAACTCATCGGTGCTGATTACAACGTCGTCCTGAATGACCACGACGAGTGGCTATCGCTTCTCACAGCCGCAGCGGGTTGATTCGGTGTTGCAACAGAACGTTGCCAATGCAGTAAAGGGTAGGTAGATAGGCGTCGCCCGTGACAGTGTGGGCTTCTAACCAACGACAGGGCAGCGTTCTAACCAACTGAACTACGTCCCCGCTGATGGGTGGTGCGTCACAATGGTGGGCACTGTCCGATTTGAACGGACGACCTTTCGGGTGTAAACCGAACGCTCTAACCGCTGAGCTAAGCGCCCTTCCTGAATTCATCGTACAGCAAGCGGCAAGAGGCGTCAACGCATGCGCCATCGCTGCGCTCCTTGTTTGGTAAAACTCTCTCCTGTTTACGTGCGCGGCAGCTTCGGCGCGCGGCGTTTCTTACGCCGCGCCAGAATAAAGCTCCGTCCGCGCGGTTGAGAATTTCGAGGGATTTCGGGGCTTTCCTTGCACTTTATGGACGCAGCCAGTAAACTCACTCTCTTGCATTGGTGTCAAGGAAACGCTCTGAGATGCTACTCGTACGGGATTTTGTCGCGCACATGGCTAACGAAATTGTGAAACGGCTGGTCGAAGGCGGGCAGATCGAAACCAAGGCTGCCGCGGCGGTGGCCAACCGCGTCCGGCAACGCATGCTCGAAGAGCTTACGGTCGAGGACCGGCTCAACGACGAGGTGCGCCAGATTCTGATCGACCACCAGGACGAAATGCGGCGGACCAGCGTCTCTTACCAGGAGATGTACAAGAAGGTGAAGCAGCAACTGGCGAGGGACCGCAAACTGATCCTTCGGTAGAAATCGGAAAATGGAAATTGGAAAATAGGCAGGATACGAATCGCCGGAATCGGCAATCGCCATTTGTAAAAACGGAAAGGGAAGATGCGCCTCACCCGCGAAAAAATCATACGGCTCTCGCACCAGATCACCGACGTGCTGGTGGAGAGCCAGGAAGTGGAATTCGTCGACGACCGCGACACCATTCGCCAGCAGGTGGTGCAGATTCTGAGTGGGACGTCCTCCACAAGAAGTATTACCAGGATGAGCTTCGCCGCATGGGCATCGCCGCCACCTCCGACGACCGGCATCGGGCGTAACTTCTCCGTAGTCGTTGTCCGTCTGCACGTCGAAACGTCCGAACGTCGGGGAACGGGAGGGGCGAGAAAGATATTTGGCTTGAAGGAGGTGCCCCCGTGTTTTTTGTAAGTGTTGCATCTAAAGGGTTTAGCCAGGCCATAAGTCTTTTGTTTGCAACACTTGCGGGGTGGTTCATAAGTGTTGCAGCTAAAGGACTTATCGCAAGAGTGGGTAGGAATCCCGACAGGGTCACGGGAGAGTGATTCGGGATTGGCCCTCCCCCCACTGTTTTTGTAAAAGATTGAGGTGACAGGGTTTAGGGGGTGGGGGTCGGCAAAAAGATTGAGGGGTAAGGACTTAGGGGAAAGGGAACTGGGGATAGAGGTCAGGCAATGAGAAGAGGCGGGAGATCGGCGAGGATGGGATTCGACAAACACGGAAGAGAATAGCACACCTTAATGAAGATGTTAAGTGTTTTGCAGGGAATGGTCGAAAATGAGGGTTGAATGGTTATTAGGGCGGGTGAATGGTTTTCGTGGATGCTGGACGGACAAGAAAAAGGCAACGTCAAAAGCGCCGCCCTCAAAAAACCGAGGGGCACCCGATTTCTATCGGGACTTAGCGTCCGGGCCACCCGCCCGTCAACGGCGGTCGGAGTGCCATACCAAATAGCCCTCGCCGTCGTAGGCTCCGACGAAGATGCAGTGCACTGTGTTTGCAAACGTCCTCAACTGCCTTGTGGAGATTGTGGCGTCTCCTGCGTCCCCCAAGATAGGGTCTGGAGGCTGCCGTCCTACGGCGCCGACAAATACGGGTAGAGACGCTGCCTCGCGAACCGCGTCTTCGATCTTTTCCCTGAGTCGCTCTGTGGCATCAACTATGTGATAAACCTCTGTTCCGTGAGTTGCTACGCGGGATTTTGCGCGCTTCAACCACGGATCACCAGGGCTGGCGAGCATGTTCTCCAGGACGCAAACGCGTTGGGGCTCCTGAAGGGATGAGTAGATGACTTCAGTGAGGTGCTCATACGAATTTGCTTTAGGGTACGCTAGGAAGGGTTGCCTCTCTATCATGATGTGTTGAGCTGACTCTTCGGCCGGAGGGACATGGCCCCAATTGAACTCCGTTATCTGAATCGCGCTAAGTGGCACAGCGTTGAGGACGACGACGGTGGCTGTCTTGAAATCGAAGCCTTCGAGCAAAAACTTTGCAAGGCTGTTTCCACTGCCTAGCTGCTGTCTCGTATAATCGACCGCCGCACGGCGTTGTGTTTCATCTGTCAGGTAGGTCATCACTTCGGTGACATTATCCCCTTGTCAGGATATACGCGCCACGTCTTCCCTTGAGGATCCCTGTAGTCGAAGTGCGGACCAATGGGGTCGGGGTGCTGGAGGTCGGGATGTATATATTCCTTTGTGTTTGGGTTATACCAGCTTCCTTGCGAGCTTCCCGGCGTGCCCGAACCTTTCCATAGCCAGTCCGTAGCGGAGCCTATTGTATCGAGCAGGTCTATTAGCGCTAGCAAGTTGGTCGGGATGGGAACGATTCCCATGGGAGGACCAACGGTGTTTTGGCCACCTGGTATAGGCACGGTTATTGGTTGGGAGCCAAAAATCATCTGGCCAATGGCAGCGCGCTGCGCTTCAGCGTCGTTCCACACCAGGGAATTTGATCGGTTATTAGGTGAGGACGGTGATTCGCTTCGTTCTTGCTGCGCGGAGACCGGGCTAAGAGGCTTGTAGAAGAGTGAAACGATCCATGTGACCACCTTGCAGCCGAACCCACATTTCGCTGCGGGTTTCGGAGTGTTGTTTTGTCGGGCGAAGTAGTCGTCTGGTCCGTTTGCTCCAAAGTCGTGGCCGTCGTCGTCCGTCCCGTTTATGGGGTTGTTACCGGTGTAAGCATAAAGGTTGAGGGTCTGAGGGTCGGCTAGGTCGGCGTAGGGAATTGGGTCGGGGGTGTCAGACCAATCAGGGGACAGGAAGCGGCCCATGGAGGAGGAGTCGTAGCGGGCGCCGAAGTTGTCGAGGCCGGACTCGGAGTCGCGTTCTTTGCCGGTGAAGTGGAGGGGGCTGGACTGGTAGCAAGCGCCGGTGGTGGTTTGGCCGTCGCCGAAGGGGAGGCTGGCAATGGATTCGCAGATGGAGCCGGTGTTGGTGGTGCGAACGCGCTCGGTACCGAGCCAGTCCGAGTGGCTGAAGTTGGTGCCGCCTCCATCTTCGACGAGATGGCGCCCGCCGACGAAGATGTTGCCTTGCCAGAAGGTGCCGTCGAAGCGCTGGATCATGCGGCCGGACTGATCGTAGAGAAATTGCCAGGTTCCAGCGGGGTCGCCTCCTCCTCCGGTCGCTGCGGTTTTCTGCACGCGATTGCCATCGGCGTCGTAGACGTAGGTGGCGGTGGTGCCGTTGTCGACTTTGGTGATGTGATTCTCGGCGTCATAGGTGTAGCTATGGGTGCCGTCGTTGAGCAGATTGCCAGCGGCGTCGTACGAGTAGCCGTCCATGCGGTTGTTGTTTTGTGGGGAGCCAGGATTGTTGCCGGTGAAGGTAGCGAGGAAAGATTGCGGGCCGTTCTGCTGCCAACGGTTACCGAAGCGGTCGTAGACGTAATTGTGGACGGCTTGGCCGCTGTTTTTGTTAGCTCCGACCAAGCGGTTGAAGGGGTCATAGGAATACGTCCAGTTTCCGTTGGCGCTATCGTTGGCGGCCAGAATATCGCCGTTGGGGGCGAAGGTGCCGATGTTGAAATTGTAGATGGTGGTGGCGTTGAGCTTGGCGGTGTAAGACTGCAGCCGCGTCAGCTTGGGGACATAGCTGTAGGTTTCGGTTTCCCCGTTTCCGAGCGTGTCCGACGTGAGACCGCCGAAAGCGTTGTAATGCGCGGCGGAGAAGACGGTGGCGGGGTTATTGGGGTCCGAGTAGCTGCTGGTCACGGTGATGGGGCGCCCCGCGGTATTGTATGTGTAGCTTGCGGTTCCATAGCCGGCTGTTTGGGAAGTGATGTTCCCGAAAAGATCGTAGGAATAGTCAAGATAATAAAGATTACCTTTCGGATCATACATGTCTTTGTCAGCGAGGCGTCCTATGGTGTCGTATCCTATGCAGGAAGCCCAACCGGGGACCGACGATACGTCAAGCCTGCCAATCTGATTGTGATAGTACGTAGGGTCGCAGCCGGAGTCGTAGGCGAACGTGGTAGAAGGGGTGGCACCGTCATTGTAGCTCTTCTTGGTGAGACGGTTGAGGGCGTCGTATTGGTATGTCGTCGTGACCGTCGTTGTGCCGGTTTGGTTGGGGGCGGGGGCGGTTTTGGTGAGGAGGTTGCCGTTGGAGTCGTAAGTGTAGCTGATTGCGCCGGATTCAGGGTTGGAAGCGGTGAGGAGACGGGAGAGGGAATCGTAGGTGAACGTGCGCGGTGCGATGCCGGACTGGTTGACCTGGAGGAGGTTGCTCAGACTGTCGTACTGATAGGTTGTCAGGAAGCCGGTGCCCGCGATGTCCTGTCCGCAGGTAACAGGTGCGCCGCTGGAACCGATCAATGAAGATGTGGAGGCTCCGTTGGCCCCAATGAAGGGACCGGGGGCCACTTCGCATAGAGAGCTTAGCCGGCCGAGGCCGTCGGTCTGAGAAATGCGGGTGACGGGCTGGGTGCCGTTGCCTTCGTCCTGCACTTGGGTAGCGCGGCCCGTGTAATTGGTCAATATCGTTGCGCCATCGGGATGCGCGACTTGTGTAGTGCGGCCGAGTGCGTCATAGGTGTAGGTGGTCAAACCATAAGTTGAATCGCTGGTTGTGCAATAGGGATTGGAAACGGTGTAAACGCGGCCGAGGCCGTCGTAGGTTGTGTCTGTCCGGTCGCCGCTGGCGCAGTCGGGGTCGCTGGTGAGCACCGACCGTACCGTGTGGCCGAGGCCATCGAAGGCGACGAGCGAAGTTACGTTTGAGGATGAGGTCATCGCTCTGGTGGCGTTTACGCTCGGAGAGGGAGTAGATGAGTTATACGTTGTATCGTTATGGGCGATAGTAGTTTTGCCGCCATCGGGAAAGTCGGTTTCGGTAAGGCGGCGTAAAGGGTCAGCATAAAAGTAGCTAGAGACCTGGTTATTTTGGTCGGTGGATTGGACGAGCTGGCCGTCGGCGTAGGCGTATTTGAATTTTTGGATGTGGTTGACGCTGTTCGTGGGGGGAGAAGTGATTTGGGGCACGTACGCGTTCGTGCTCGAAGTTGGATTTGAGTCGAAGTTGTCGGCGTAGAAATAGTTCGTGGTGTGGCTAACACCGGAAGGCATATCGTTGCATGTTGCATTGCCACACGGGTCTGTCATCGTCAGGATTTGGCCGGTTTCGTCGTAGGTGAAAGTGGTGGCGGGATTAGTGCAAGTTTGCGCGCCCTGGAAGCATTGTTTCATGACGGTTGTGGCGTTGCCTCGAGTATTGAAGCTCGGGCTGTAATTTGTTTCATCGTGCGTGGTGGCCGATAAGTTGGTCACCGCCGATACCGCGGTTTGGTCGTAAGTATAGTCTGCCTCCGTGGCGCGGCTACCGTTGCCATATGTGATGACCTGAGAGGGGCGGTCAAAAATTGACGGGGCCGTGGGAAAGGAGGGTGTAGCCGCAAATGTGGCGTAGCTGATGACATTCTCGCGAGTCGGTGTGATCCCACTCGGCGCAGTGGTGCTGTTCAGGCAAGCGCTCGTAGAAGTGATCAGGCCATAGTCATATTCTTTCTTATCTGTGAGCTGGTCAATGATTGGGCCCAACGAGGAGGAGCCGTAGCTATGGAAGGCACCAGAGATTAGCCCATTGTCCAGCGTGTCGAGTTCACAGGCGAGCCGGTATTCGTCGAGCCACGCCTTGGTGACCGTCTTCGCTATGGTTGTACCCAAGTCTTTGTAATAGGTGGTCTTTTGCTCGACGGGGGTCGGGCCGCCAGAGCCATTCGGAGGATTAGGTGTCCCCATGGGCACGTACGAATAGGCAGTTTCAAAGGATTGACCGCCGATAAGGTCTTTCGTTGTCACGATTGTTTGTTTGCTTATCCAACTCCCATTGTTCCAAGTTGTCGAGTATTGGAAGTCCTGCTCAAGGGCCGGGTTGACGCCATCGAAACTGACAACGCGCTTTGTAATTGCAGGCAAACCATATTCATACGAACAAAAGGCGCCAGATACACCGCTGACGTTATTGACAGGAAAAGAGAAATCCTCTGCGAGTGCGTTTTCGCCCCACGTATAAGTCACTGATCCGCCCGAGGGGTATACGATCTTGTTCAGTAAGCCGTATTTTGAGTCGTAGGAAAACTGGTAGCTCTTTCCGTTCGGCAGCGTAAGGGTCTGAACCACTTGAGAAGTTTGCGAATTTGCTTGAATCGACGAGCTACTGCAATAACCACCGGTAACAACTGTGCCGGTTGTGAAATTGGATGAGGCGGTTCCCCATTGCAGGTTGTAGGAATTTGAGAGCCCCGAGACTGTAATTGTATTTGTTTTGGTCGTGGAGTTGAGCGGAGAAATTACAACCGCGTTCCGGCCAACGGAGTCTGTCAGTGTCGTTGTACCGCCGGAAGTCGTCACTTGCAGGATATTTCCGTTACGGTCCTTGATATAAGTTGGGTATGCGTAGAATGCAGTTCCGGTACCGGGAGTGAAAATGGGACCGGGCAGGCTGGTGATTCCGAAGCTTGAAAACTGATATACAGTCCCGCTTAGATCGGCAATCGTCACTGGCCTAGGAAACTGGCCACTGCTATTAGGCAGAGTGCTTGCCTGGTAGTGGGCATCCCCCGAGAAGAGCACGGTGGACGGAATAAAAAACAAGGGGCCGCAAGTGCCATCCCCGGATTGTTCGCCGACGGAAATGGGTAGTAGATGACGGCTGGAGTCGATCGCTTGGAGCACATAATTACTTACCCAGTAACAAGTGTAGGTTCTCGGCGGGTACGTGGTGGTGTCCGTGTTACTCGAAACGCCCTCGATAGCGGTGAGGGCAGGGATAGTATACGTCCAGCCTACGCCATTGAATTGAGAGGAGGTGTTCCACCAACTCGCGGTGTAGTTGCTGGGATTGACGAACGGTTGATTCACTCCGCTTGAGTTGTATAAGAAGGCAAATGGAAGGGTGAGACCGCGGCCCTTGGGGGTGGGCACGTCAATTCGGATGCTAAGCGATCCGGTCGCAGGATTGACGGTCTCGTTGAGCATGTGGATGTAATCGTGACCCGCGCCGGGGATGGGCGTGGCCACGCTGCCCGAGACATCCTGAACCTGCGCCCGAAGCGAGAATGGCGCGAGCAGGAGAGCCAGAACTACGACGGTAATTCGGGAGTTCGGAAAGAAGGGGCGCATGAGGCCTCCTATGGTGCGTCCGCGACCCCTTGGCTGGATTCGGGGCAGGCCGCGGGACGCGGAGAGATGGCCGGCCGGTTCCGACCCGGTTGGGATGGGTCGATTGGCAGGATGGGCGACTCTATACAGGGTAAGAACGAGGGAGTCAACCACTATTTGGGGAAGTGGCGGGGACGGAGCGTTTGAACGTTGGAAGGTTGGCGTGGCGTTTGCGGTTCAGGCGGAGTGAGGGAAAGCCTTGCGATGGGCGCGTTTTTGTTCGTACATGGCGGCGTCGGCCTGGGCCATGAGTTCACCTAGGGAAACGGCATGGTTGGGATCAAAGCGGGCCACACCAACGCTGAGCGACAACTCGTAGCGGGACTCGCTGGCGCGCGACTTCTTGAGGGATTTTTCCAGGCGGCGGAGGAGAACTTCGTGGGTCTGGGTGGAAGATTCCGTGGCCAGGACGACAAATTCATCACCGCCAAGGCGAGCGAGAATGTCGGAATCGCGGAAGGCGTGTTCGAGGGCGTCGGCGGCGCGGATGAGGGCCAGATCGCCTTCTTGATGGCCGAAGGAGTCGTTAATCAGCTTGAGGTGGTCGACGTCGCAATAGAGCAGCAGGAGACTCTGGGAATTGCGGGCCGCGAGCTTGAGCTGCTGGGCGGCGGCGGCGAAAAAACCGCGGCGGTTGTAGAGACAAGTGAGATCATCGGTAAGAGCGAGATAGCGCAACTCCCTGTCCAGCAGGGTCTGCTTGAGGGCGGACCAGACGGCGGGGTGGTGGGCAACCCGGAGAGATTGCGGGTCCGGGGCGTCGGACTTGAGGGTTTTGGAAATTTCATCCACCTCCTGGAGGATTTGCCCGAGGTCATTGTCCGCGGAGCGCAAAGCAGAAGACAAGATTTCCTCGAGGCCCGTTTCCGCACCGCCGTTTCTTCGGCCCATGGCAAGAACTCTGCGGCTGGAGGTGCGCCTCGGTGAAGGTGTCCTGAGGCCGACATCCGGGACGCGGGGAACGGGCGAGCGCAATTCGTGAATGGGCATACTCTCTCCAGCCAGCGAGGGGGACTAACTGCCTCACTGGAAGGAGCATAGTGCCCTTAAAAGGGATGGCTTGATAGCCGGTTAGAGCAGTAATGTTGATGCGGGTAAATCCCCTAATACCAGCGGCGAAGGAGGGTGGCCGACTAGGAGGATGGTTGCAGGAACATGAACAGCGACAACGGCTTAGTGGACGGCTCAGGTATTTACCTGATGGCATTCGCAGGGATTCGCTTGCTTGAGTACGGGGATAAGGCATGGTATTTGTCAGGAATCTGTAGGGGACCGCAGTAGTTCGTCTGCATAGGTTCAGGCCGTTGCCGGCAAGGAGAATCGGAGCATGTCCAAACGAGAGCTCAGCTTGAAGGACACCGGGGTACCAAACCATCCGGGGGCGGAAGTGGTGCGGAGCGAAGCGCCGTCGGAGCTGCTGCGGGAGTTGGTGGCGCACTTGCGGCAGAATCGAACCCAATTGCGCGAGGAATGGGTGGTGCGCATCACCGAGACGCGCTTGCTCACCGCGATGACCAAAGAAGAGATCTTCGCGGAAGCAACCTCGATATACGACAGCTACGTTGAGGCTCTCGAAACCGAAGCATTTGAAGCGCTGCAAGCCTACGCGCGAAATCTTTCGGAACGCATCATTCCACGAGGCGTCGAAACCCACGAAGTCGTAGGGATTGTACTGTTGTTGCGCGACGTCCTTGCGCGTTCCCTCTTCGAGAAATACCAGACCGATTTCAGGAAATTGAATCGCATCTTGGACGCTTATGAGCCAGCGGCAAACCGCATCGCAAACACAGTGGCTGTCGGCTTCGTGCAAGAGCGCGAACGCGTCATTCGCCAGCAGCAGGAAGCCATCCGCGAACTGTCCACTCCCGTGCTGCAGGTTCGCGAGCGGCTGTTGATTCTTCCTATCATCGGCGTCATCGATCCGCAGCGCGCCCGCCAATTAACGGAGCAACTGCTTCGCGGAATTCGCACCAACCGAGCGAAAGTGGTGGTGATCGATATCACCGGTGTGGCGGCCATGGACTTGACGGTAGCGAACAACTTGGTGCAAACGGTGGAAGCTTCGCGGCTTCTTGGCGCAACCGTCATTGTCACGGGGCTTTCGCCAGAAATTGCGCAGACCTTGGTGACCATCGGTGTAGACCTCGGCAAGATGAATACCGTGGGAGACTTACAGGGCGGCATCGAACAGGCGGAAAGACTGTTGGGATATAAGGTTGAGAAACTAGCGGAGCCACGCTAGTCAAAGCGGAGGAAGGCCACGTGGAAGTCCCGATTCTCAAGCAGGGAGCGGTCCTGATTGCGACCTTTCAGGCCGCGCTCTCGGATGCGGACCTCAACCAACTGCGCATGGGACTAGTGCAGCAAGTCGTCAAGTTCCGCTCGCGCGCGGTGATCGTGGACGTGACCGCGATGGACGTGATGGACTCGTTTGCCTCACGGACGTTGCGGGAAATCGCGCACATGATCCGGCTGCGCGGCGCGGAGACAGTGATCGTAGGAATTCAGCCGGAAGTGGCGTTTGCCATGGTGCAACTGGGCTTGACGCTGCAAGGCGTGGCGACCGCGCTAGACTTGGAAGAAGGCCTGGCGTACTTGAACGAAAAATTCAAAACCACGAACTGAGAGTGAGCCACAGTGTCGGCTGAGGAAATCCGGGTGGCCATCAAGTCCGACCAGGACATTGTTGTGGCTCGCCAGAAGGGCCGTCTGATGGCGACGGAGATGGGGTTCTCAATGGGAGACGCCACGCTCATTGCCACGGCCATTTCAGAATTGGCGCGCAACATCGTGTCGTACGCACGCAAAGGCCAAATCACTTTAAAGATGGTGAATGGTTTGAACCGGCAAGGAATTGCGGTGGTGGCGAGCGATGACGGTCCTGGGATCCCCGATATTCGGCAGGCGCTGCGCGACGGCTTCTCCACCTCGGGAAGCCTGGGTCTGGGATTACCAGGGGTGCGCCGCTTGATGGACGATTTTGAGATTACCTCCCAACCCGGCAGGGGAACGACGGTGACGGTGAAAAAGTGGAGACAATAAACATACCGCTGGTGGAGTATGGCGTGGCGAAGTATGTGCTCCCCGGTCAGGGCGAATCGGGCGACCAGCATCTGGTTTGCTGCAACCAAGGTGGAATTCTGATCGCGGCGATCGATGGAATTGGACATGGCGAAGAAGCTGCCGACGCCGCAAAGGCGGCTGTTGCCATTCTCAAAGCAGGATCGGAGGAACCGGTCATCTCTTTGCTTGAGCGCTGCCACGAGGAACTTCGCGCGACACGCGGAGTAGTGTTGAGCCTTGCTTCCATTGAGCCGCAGCATGGGATGATGACCTGGGCTGGGGTGGGCAACGTGCAAGTAGCGTTGATGCGCAACGGGGCCAAGAAGGGAAACGTGCAGGAGGTTTTGCTGCTGCGCGGAGGTGTGGTCGGTTCGCAGTTGCCGGCGTTGCAGGCTGCGGTGCTTCCGGTAGCCAGGGGGGATACTCTTGTATTTGTTACGGATGGGGTTCGAGGCGAGTTTGCCGAAGGCCTTTCTGCGCTGGAATCCCCGCAAAGGGCCGCGGACAAGATCCTCAA
>WNFF01004917.1_pt1 | contig 13164 bp, 12 predicted proteins | sample 5400441 | NCBI WGS metagenome assembly WNFF01 (sample SAMN13153345, study PRJNA577476) | soil metagenome | isolation source: 120 cm saprolite under Douglas fir tree site 2 hole 3 replicate 1 | place: USA:California | collected 2015-04-18
TCACGTCCTCGCGGACCTGAACGACCGCATCGCCGACGCCCGCCTGGGCCCCGAGGCAATCCTCAACGCCGTCACGAGCGCGCTGAGCCGGATCCGGCGGGGAACCTGGGTGGCCTACCTGATCGGCAAGGACCCGCGCACCGTCAAGGTGGTCGCGGCCAACGAGAAGAACCCGCAGATGGCGCGCTACCTTGAGGACATGCACCGCTCGGGGGAAGCCAACGGCCTGGCCTTTGCGGACCGGGTGATCGAGACGGGCGAGGCTGTGCTGCTGCCGCACCTGACCCGGGAGGACTTCCTCGGCACGCTGCGAGCCGACGTGCACTCTTACCTCGCCAAGAAGTCGCCTCCCGTGATGGCGCCCTGGGTGGACGTCGCCGTGATGGTCGTGCCGATGCGTTCGCGAGGCGCCACGGTTGGCGGCCTCGCTCTTTACGAAGCCCGGCCCTCGGAACCACTCACCCAGCAAGACCTCGATTGGCTTCAGCCCATCGCCGACCGCACCGGACTGGCTGCGGACAACGCCCAGCTCTACGCGGACGCGAACCGCCGGCTCGAGAGGCTGGCCGCGATTCGAAGCGTCAGCATGGCCATGTCGGCGAGCGGCGATCTCCGCCTGACGCTGCAGGTGATCCTGGACCACGTTCTGGCCGGACTCGGAGTGGACGCCGCGGACGTAATGGTGATCGACCAATCCGACGGCAGCCTCGTGAGCTCAGCGCACGCCGGTTTCCGCTCCACTTCCGTGCCTGAATACCGGTTGGAGCCCGGCACCATCCCCCACAGCCGGCTGCAGGAAAGGCCGCGTGTCGACCTCCTCGCCGGCGGCGCGCTGTCTCAATTCCAGCGGAGGACGCTCTTCGCGCGAGAGGGTTTCCGCGCCTACGTCGCGGCCGGGCTCAACGCACGCGGCCGCCCCGTCGGCGCGCTCGAGCTGTTCCATCGGTCGGCCCTCGAGCCGGACGACGAATGGCTGGGCTTCCTCGACGCCATCGCCGGCTTCACGGCGGTGGCGGTGGACAACGCAGCCATGTCAGAGGCGCTCCGCCAGACGACCCACGCCACTCCTTTTGCCGACGCGCCCAAGCTCAGCAACCTCGAGCACCAGATCCTTGGCCTCGTGGTCGAAGGCACGACCAACGCGGCGATCGCCAGGGCGCTGCACCTGAGCCAGAGCACCGTCAAGTTCCACGTCCGGCAGATCCTCCAGAAGGTTGGCGCCGGCAACCGCACCGAGCTCGCCCGACTGGCCACGCGCGAAGGCTGGATGTAAAGCGACCACTTAGCCGTTAGGTCACTGTTAACTAGCCACTTGACAACGATTTGCACCTTTGGAGAGGGGTCTGGTTTCCAGCTTCGGGCCTAGTTTGAGAGCGCCCGAAGAGGCGATCCACAGATGCCCCAACAGACCACGACCATGGCGGCACCCGCCCGAGCCGCTCAGGCCCGGGTCGACTGGATCGACCATTGCCGGGACCTTGATGACTTCACTCCTGCCCTGACCGGATGGCGGGTGGGGCTGGCGGCAGGGGCCGTCGCCACAGTGGTCGTCCTGCTCGCCCTACCGGTTCTGGCGGTCCTTGACCCGCCCCTCGCAAGCCACGCCGCCGGCTGGCTGGGACGCCTGGCTGCGGTCGTGCCCCTGGTGACGGGGGTCCGAGCGTTGGTATTCGTCGTGGCTGCGGTCGTCATCTCGAGGCCGGATGCTCGGCAGTGAAACCGTCCGCGAGGTTGCCGGCGCGCGCAAGCGCGCCTAATCAAGCTGAACCTGAGCGCGTCCTGATTAACATCGGATCGAAGGGGATGCGCGGGGCCCGCGGAGAGCCCGCCGGATGACGGTGATTCAGCAACGACAGACATCGCACGGAGCACCGCTCGTACTCGTCGTGGACGACGGTGAGATCAACCGGGCCCTGGTGGAGGCGTTCCTGTCGGATCTCGACTGCCGTCTGCAGTCGTTCGCGGACGGCCCATCCGCGCTGACGGCCATCGAGAAGGAGTCGCCCGACCTGGTCCTGCTCGACGTGCAGATGCCAGGCATGGACGGCTATGAGGTCTGCCGGCGCATCAAGGCGCGGCCGCGCGGCCGTCTGCTTCCGGTCGTGATGCTGACCGCGCTCGACAACGCGAACGACAGAGTGCTGGCGCTGGAGGCGGGCGCCGACGACTTCATGAGCAAGCCGGTCGACAGGGTCGAGCTGGTCGCGCGCGTTCGCTCGGCCCTCCGGTTGAAGGCCGTGTACGAGACGCTCGACAGCGCCGAGCAGGTGATCTTCTCGCTGGCCGCTCGCGTGGCGGAGACGGCGCGCCATGTCGGCATGAAGCTGGGGATGCCGGAGCGCGCGCTGGACGCGCTGTATCGCGGCGGGATCATCCACGACATCGGCAAGATCGGCGTCCCGGACGCGATCCTGCTGAAGCCTGGGCCGCTGGTCGGTGAAGAGCTGCTGATCATGCGCGCACATACGACCATCGGCGAGAGCATCGTGCGCCCGCTGCGCTCCGGCACGAACCTGCTGCCCATCATTCGCAACCACCACGAGCACTTCGACGGCAACGGCTACCCGGACGGACTGGCCGGTCGCGCCATCCCCCGCCTCGCCCGGATCGTCGCGGTCTGTGACGCGTACGACGCGTTGGTGACCGACCGTCCATACCGCAAGGCGCGTTCTGTTGATGAGGCGATCGCAACGCTGATGGACGGCGCAGGCAAGCAGTGGGATCCCGAGGTCGTCGAGGCGCTGGTCGGCGAGCTGTCGACGATCACGGCGCTGGGGGTTGCCTGAGCGACATGAGCGGCGTGATCGCATTCATGCAGAACGTCGACGCGGCCGCCTTCCTCGTGCTCGGAGTGGTGACCGCGGCGATCTGGCTTCGTGACCGCGACCGCTCGACCGGCTACCTCGCGCTGGCCATCGTGCTGCTTTCAGTGGTCCTGGTCTTGGGCCGGGCGCTGACCCTGCTGCACATCATCTCGCCGGTCGTCCAGTTCCTCAACCTCATCGCTTTCGTGGGCTCGGGCTACGCGCTGCTCAGCTACCGCCACTCCCTCATCCCGCTGTCGAGGACGTGGCGCATCGGTGCCGCGGCCGCGCTCTTCGCGACGGTGGGCGTCTACCTGGTGGCGATGGCGCTCTCGGCGCCAAAAACGGTGCTTCTCTGGATCGCCGTCGCGCTGATCGCCGCGTGGGGCGGCACGGTGATCGAGCCGATCATCCGTTTCTGGCTGGTCGCGCGCGGCCTGCCCAAGGTGCAGGCATGGCGCCTGCGGTCGCTGAGCCTTGGCTTCGCCGGCATGGTCGGGATCCTGCTGTTCGCTTTGATCCTGGCCGGTGCGCGGGTGACGACCACGAACGCGCCGACGCAGCTGGTGCTGCAGGCGGTCGTCCTTGCGATCGTGCCGCTCCTGTACGTGAGCTTTGCGCCACCGGCGTGGCTGCGCCGCGAGTGGCGTGTTTCGGAGGAAGAAGGCCTCCGCGCGTTCATGGAAGGAATCCTCGTAAGCGACGAGACGGCGTCGATCGATCGTGGCGCCCTCGAGTGGGCGATGCGCCTTACGGGTGGCGGCGGAGCGATCTCGTTGGACAGCCGGGGCGACGTACGCGCGTCGCGGGGCATCGACCCCGACTTCGCCGGCGAGCTCCAGGAGCTTCCGCCCGACCTGGAGAGCGGCATCCGCAGGTACGAGCGTCGCAACGGCCGGATGGTCACGTTGATCGCGCTGCCGATTCACAGCCTCGAAGGCATCGGGCGCCTGGTGATCGTGTCTGGGCCCTTCACGCCGGCGATCGGCAACGACGAGATGAACCGCGTGCAGCAGTTCATGACGTCAGTGACCGGCGGCGTGGACCGCAGGCGATTGATCAACGAGCTCAAGGACGCGAATCGCGAGCTCAAGGAGGCCAGCGAGCACAAGAGCGTCTTCCTCGCCAACATGAGCCACGAGCTGCGCACGCCGCTGAACGCGATCATCGGGTTCTCCGAGCTGATGCTTGACGCGAAGGAATCGCAGTTCGACAGCGCCACTCAGAAGCGGTTCCTCTCACAGGTCCACGCCAGCGGCAAGCACCTGCTCGGACTCATCAACGACATCCTGGACCTCGCCAAAGTCGAGGCCGGCCAGATGGAGCTGCGCCTTCAGGACGTGGCGGTGGAGCCGGTGATCGCACAAGCCGTCGAGCTCGTCGAGCCGCTGGCGGCGGAGAAGCACATCACCATCCGATCGGAGGCAGCGTCCGTGGGCGAGGTGTTGGTCGACGCCGGCAAGCTCAAGCAGATGCTGCTGAACCTCGTGTCCAACGCGATCAAGTTCACCGCCGAGGGCGGCACCGTGACGGTCACGGCGCGGCGCCTGCAGGGCGCGGTCGAGATCGCCGTGGCCGACACCGGCATCGGCATCTCCGACGCCGACCAGGCCAGGATCTTCACGGAGTTTCACCAGGTCGACCCCGGTCCCGGGCGGCGCCAGCAGGGAACCGGTCTCGGCCTCGCGCTGACCCGCCGCTTCGCGCTTCTCCACGGAGGTGATGTACGCGTGACGAGCAAGGTCGGCGCGGGCAGCGTATTCACGCTGCGGCTTCCGATTCAGGCCGCCGCGGTTGTGCCCGCAGATGAGAAGGTCGATGGCGCCGCTGCTACAGACCCGTCACGACCGCTGGTTCTGATCATCGAGGACGACGTCGCGGCCGCCGAGCTGCTGACAAGGCAGCTGCAGGCGGCGGGCTTCCGGACGCACGTCGCACGCACCGGAACCGAGGCGATCGCCAAGGCGCGCGCCATGCATCCGGCCGCCATCACGCTCGACATCATGCTGCCGGAGCTGGACGGATGGGAGGTCATCACGCGGCTCAAGCGTGAGGAGGAGACCAGCAGCATCCCCGTCGTCGTGGTGAGCGTCGTCGACAACCCCGAGCTTGGCAGGGCGCTCGGCGCGCTCGACTACTTCGTCAAGCCCGTAGACGGGAAGCTGCTCGTCGACCGGCTGAGGCGGCTCAAGCTGAAGACGGCCGTCGAAGGCGCACCGACCAGTGTCATGGTCGTCGACGACGAGCCGGCCAACCGGCAGTGGCTGGCGCGAATCCTCGAGCCGGCAGGGTTCGAGGTCATAGAGGCGTCGGGTGGACGGGAGGCGATCGAGCTTGCAAAGGCGAGACCGCCGGACCTCGTGCTTCTCGACCTGATGATGCCCGAGGTCACGGGGTTCGACGTGGTGGAGGCGCTGCGCGCCGACCCGAGGACGTCGCAGACGCCGATCATGATCCTCACCGCGCGACATCTCACGGAGGCGGACAAGAGGCACCTCAACGGCCACGTGTCCACGATCCTGAGCCGTGGCTCGCTGGGAGCCGCAGACCTGCTCGGGCTCCTGCAGCAGGTCGTCGAAAAAGCCAACGGCAAGCCGGCCGCGACGAAATGAGCGCGCAGCTCATCCTCGTCGTGGAGGACAACGAGACCAATCAGATGCTCGCCGTGGCTGTGCTCGAGCGAGACGGCTACCGCGTGGTGGTGGCCGGCAATGCGGAGGAGGCGCGTCACCATCTGGAGACCGAGACTCCTCACCTGATCCTCATGGACGTTCAACTTCCAGGCGAGGACGGCCTCGCGTTCACGCAACAGCTCAAACGCAACCCGGCGACCAGTCCCATCCCTGTTGTGGCCATGACCGCACATGCCATGCAGGGCGACGCCGAGATGGCGATGAAGGCCGGGTGCAGCGGATACATCGCCAAGCCCATCGACACGCGCGCGCTCGCGGAGCAAGTCCGCAGGTATCTGGCCGTCCCGCGGTGACGAGCCGGGTTCTCATCATCGACGACGAGCCCGCCAACGTTCTGCTCCTGGAGTCGATGCTGGCAGAGCAGCCCGAGCTGGAGATCAAGAGCGTCACGGACTCGCGTTCGGCCGAGCGGGAGTTTCTGGATTTCGAGCCTGACATCGTGCTGCTCGACCTGCACATGCCCAAGCCAGACGGAATCGAGATCCTGACCCGTCTGCGCAGCGCCCGCGAGAGCCTTGGATTCCTCCCAGTCGTGGTGCTCACCGCCGACGCCACCCGGCTGGCGCGCAACAGCGCGCTGCTGCTCGGGGCCGACGATTTCCTGCTCAAGCCCCTCGACCGCGAGGAGGTCCTCCTGCGGGTCCGCAACCTGCTCCACACTCGGCGCCTGTACACGGAGCTCGCCAGCGCCAAGGAAGCGCTGGAGCAGCACGATGGCAAGCCCACAATGGACTCGTAAAGCGGCGTGGGCGCGTAAACCCGACAGTTAATATGCAGCCGGAGCTGCGAGCGCACCGGATTCCGCCATGAGCAACCCCCCGCTGATCCTGATCGTCGAGGACAACGTTGGCAGCCTGATGCTCGCCACGGTCATGCTCGAAAACGAGGGTTTCCAGGTGGCCGGCGCGGAGTCGGCCGAGGAGGCCCGGCAGGTGCTGGCGACGAAGACACCGGACCTGATCCTCATGGACATACAGCTGCCGGGCATGGACGGCATCGAGTTCACCAAGGAGCTGAAGGCGGACTCGGACACCGCAGCCATACCAGTCATCGCCCTGACGGCTCAGACAATGCCGATATACGAGCGGGCGGCACGCGCGGCGGGCTGCGAAGGATTCATCGCCAAGCCGTGGACGCCGGAGGCTTTCAGCAGGGAGATCCGCGCGTTTCTCGCGGGCGTTCCGGCCAAGAACCAGTGACGGAGCCCGCCGAGCTCGAAAAGCGGCTCGAGCTGCTGCAGGGAATCTCGATCTTCTTCACTCTGCCGGACCGCGACATGCGCCGGTTGGCGCGCAAGCTGGAGCCTCGGCACGTTGCTGAGGGCGAGGAGGTCGTGAAGCAGGGCGAGGTGGCCGACCGCATGCACATCATCGTCAGCGGGCGCTGTGAGGTCCGCGAATCCTCGGCGCCGCATCACAGCGTGACGGTCGCCCTCCTGGGCCCGGGCGACTTCTTCGGACTGAGCGCGATGAAGGGCGGCACGCCGCAGGCGGCGTCCGTGGTGTCGGTCGAGCCGTGCGAACTGCTCGAGCTGCTGACCGACGACATCGACGGCGTGCTCACCGAGGACTCGCCCGTTCGCGCCGAGGTCGAGAGGCTGGTCGAGCAGCGGCGCGAGACCATCGAGCACCTGGTCGATCGCGCCCATGAGATGTCCGAGTCGCAGGACGGCCGGATCATAGCCGTGTACTCGGTCAAGGGCGGATCAGGGAAGACGACCCTGGCCGTGAACCTAGCCGCCGCACTGGGCCAGCGCAACCGCGGCGAGTGCCTGCTGCTCGACCTCGGCCTCCCGTACAACCATGCGGCGCTGACAGCCAACCTGGTGCCGACCAGCAGCCTCGCCGCCCACGAACGGGCGTCCGATGCCGAGCTGGAGGAGATGCTGCTCAGCGCCTGCATCCACCACCCGACCGGGATGATGCTGCTTCCCGGCGCGCTGCGGGTCGAGCAGTCGGAGCTCATCACGCCGGAGCTCGTTGAGCGCGCGATGAAGGCCCTGGTGCGTACTTTCCCCTACCTGGTCGTGGATCTTGGCGTCGCGTTGTCGGAAGCGGCTTTGAGTGTTCTTGAACGGGCGCAAAGGGTCATCCTTCTGGTCACGCCGGAGCTGACCGCGTTGAAAGACACCAAGGAGTTGATCGAGCTGTTCAGGACCGTGTTGAACATCCCGGACGGGAGCGTCACCCTCGTGCTCAACCGGCCGCGGGCGACCTCGATGGTCGACCGGAATGACGTCGAGCGGAGCCTGGGACGCGCCGTCGACGTGGAGCTCGACCACGACGGCTACCGATGCGACAGGGCCGCCGTGACCGGCGAGCCGCTGGTGGCCGCGTTTCCCACCAGCCCGCTCGCCAAGAAGGTAAAGGCGCTGGCGATGACGTTGGAGACCGAGCACAAGGCGAAACCGAGAACCCCGCAGGTACGCGAGACGGTGGCCCAATGACCGCGGCTCGGGTGGGCCGGCTGAACGTGGAACGGAGCGATGCCGGCGACACGGCCGCCGCCGCTGCGCATCCGCGCTCGCGGCTGCAGACCCGCTCCGGCCGCAGGTTCGTGCTCGCTGCCGGGCTGGCTGCAGTCGTGTCCATAGCTTTCACGATCTGGATCGGCTTCCGGGTCGGCGGCGACCACTCGGTCACCGTCGTCGACGATATCGGCGAGGCGATCGCCGCCCTGATTGCAGCCGCAAGCTGCGGATACGCTTCGTTGCGCGCGAACGGTCGCATGCGGGTCGCATGGGGCCTCCTGGCCGCATCGGCGCTGAGCTGGGGGATCGGCGAGACGGCCTGGTCGGTCATCGAGGTCGGCCTCGGCCAGGCCGTACCCTCCCCTTCTTTGGCCGACGCCGGATTCTTGCCCGCGATTCCGCTGGCGGTGGCAGGAGTGCTCACCTTCCCCTCCGCGCCGAGCCGCCTCACGACCCGCGCGCAGGCCGTCCTCGACGGGGCAATCGTGGCGCTGGCGCTGATCTTCATCAGCTGGGCGTTCGGCCTGGCGAGCGTCTACCAACAGAACACCCAGTCGCTGCTCGGCCAGGTGGTCGGGGCGGCTTACCCGATTGGCGACGTCATCATCATCGCGGCACTCTTGCTGGCCATGCGTAGGGCCACCCCACAACAGCGCGGGACGATGGGCCTCCTGCTCGGCGGCCTCGCCGCGGCCGCCGTCGCCGACAGCTCGTTCGCGTACCTGAACGCAGCCGGTGTATACACGGCGACCGGCAACGTGACCGACGCCGGCTGGGTGATCGGATATTTCCTGATCGCCCTCGCACCGTTCTGGCCTGCGCCGTTCGTGGATCGGGTCGCGAAGGAAGGGCCCGCCGACCTTTGGCAGATGTCGGTGCCGTGGCTGTCGCTGCTAGGAGTGGCCGTGGTGGCGCTAGCCCTCGCCGCGCGTGGCCTCGGCCTCGACCAGGTCCTGACCGCGGTCGGCGGCGGGCTGGGTCTCCTGCTGGTCGCAAGCATGGTGCTCCTGCATCGTGACTCGCTCTCGTTGCTGTCGGTCCGCGACCGCGCCGAGCAGCTGCTCGAGCAGCGGACGAACCTGCTCAACGAGGTGATCCTTCACGCGCCGCTCGGCGTGGTACGTGTCGGCCCTGACTACCGCGTCATCGAGGCCAACCCGCGCATGGGCACGCTGCTCCACGCGCCTGAACAGATCATGGTCGGCTCGCTGGTGGCCGAGTACCTGTCGCCCGAGGAGGCCACTCGCGTGCTCGAGCAGTTCAAGCCGCTCGACGCGGGGGTTGTCGACAGCATCGAGGGCGACAGCCCTGCCAGGCGCGCGGACGGCAGCGAGGTCTGGCTGCACTGGAGCGTGACGGCCGTGCGCAGCCGCAAGGGCAAGCTGGAGTACTACCTCGCGATGTTCGAGGACATCACCTCCAAGCACGAGGCAGAGGAAACCGTCGCGGCCAACCTCGCCAGCCTCGAGCGCCTCAACCAGTTGAAGAGCGAGTTCGTCTCCATGGTCAGCCATGAGTTCCGCACCGCGCTGGTAGGCATCCAGGGCTTCAGCGAGATCCTGGCGACCGAGCGCAGCAGCCCTGAGGACGTGAAGACCCTCGCGGGCGACATCTTCAGCGATTCGCAGCGCCTGAACCGGATGATCAACGAGATGCTCGACCTGGACCGGATGGAGGCGGGCAAGATCCGCATCCAGCTAAAACCGGTCGACGTCAACTCGCTGGTCCGCGAGGCTGTCGACCGCGCGCGAGCCTCGAGCAACAATCACGACCTGCGCGTCGAGCTCGACGAAGCGCTTCCCATCGTCAACGCCGACCCGGACCGGCTGGTGCAGGTCATAAGCAACCTCCTGACCAACGCCGTCAAGTACTCGCCCGACGGCGGGGAGGTGACCGTCGGCACCCACGCCGAGGACGGACACGTGAATGTCGCGGTGCGCGATCAGGGCGTCGGCATTGCGCCCGAGAACATCGGCAAGGTGTTCGCACGCTACGAACGGTTCGAGAGCACCAAGACGAACGCGGTGATCGGCACGGGCCTCGGCCTCGCGATCTCCAAGCAGATCATCGAGCTGCACGGCGGCCGCATCTGGGTGGAAAGCAAGCTGGGCGAAGGCTCGACGTTCCAGTTCACGGTGCCGGTCGGATCGCCGGCGACTGCCGCGGCTTCCTAGCCGGGGGTCACGGCGGGGGCTCGACCAGCTCCAGGCAGCGGAGTCCCGACAGGTCGATCCAGTAGCGGCCGCGCCCGTGCACGATCCGCATCAGCACATTGCCGCACGCGGGGCAGCGCACGACGGTGCCCGGCGCGTTGACGTAGACGTCCACGCGGCCGACCGCGTTGACCGTTCCGCATCCTCCGCACGTGCCCTCCGCGGCCGTCATCTCCATGTTGAAGATCTCGGCCAGCAGTCCACCGATCGCGTTTCCGTCCAGCTTCATGTCCGCCTGTTCGACTGTCATCGCCGTCAACCTCCAGTCGCGCCGAAGCGCTCGGTCTTGATCCAGGCCGGGTCGTAGCCGTGCTCGACGAGGAGGCTCGCCGCGGCCTCGACGAATGACGTCGGGCCGCAGATGAAGACGGCCGGCGCCGGCTGCGCCGGCCATGCAACGTCATCGATCATCTGGCGGTCGAGGCGGCGCGCGTAACCGTGCCAGCCGTCCGGATGCGATCGCGTCAGCGTATGCCTCACGTCCAGCGTAGGGTCCGCAGCGGCCAGGCGTTCGAGCTCCTCGCGATAGATGACGTCCTCGAAGGTTCTCGACGAATAGAGCAGGCGCACCGGCGTGCGATCGCGCGCCGCGGCGCGGTGGCGGATCATCGCCATCAGCGGCACGACGCCGGATCCGCCGGCGATGAGCAGCAGAGGCCGATCACCAGGCGCGCGCCAGACGAAGAATCCGCCGATGGGTCCGCGCAGCTCGATCTTGTCTTTGGCGCCCAGCTCACCGACCAGGTACGGCGACACCTCGCCGTCATCGAGCCGCTCGACCGTGATGGTGATGCGCCGGTCCTCGGGTGCGGAAGCGATCGAGTAGCTGCGCTGCGCCTGGTACCCGTCTTCAGCGGTGAGGCGGACGTCGACGTGCTGGCCCGCAATATGGCCTGGCCAATCGGGCACGCCGATGGCGATGCTCGACACCTTCGGGGTCTCGGCGGTGATCTCCGCGACCTCGCCGATCCTCCACCCTAATAAACGGGGTCCCCGCGAACTCACGGCCTCGGCCTCTGAGTTCGTGGGGTTTCTAGTCGCCCCAGTACCGTTCCTCGCGCCATGGATCTCCGTGGTTGTTGTAGCCGTTGGACTCCCAGAAGCCCGGCTCGTCCGCATTCTTCAGCGTGAGGCCGCGCACCCACTTCGCGCTCTTCCACAGATAGAGGTGTGGGACGAGCAGGCGCACCGGGCCGCCGTGCTCCGGATGCAGCGGCGCGCCGCCGTACTCATAGACGACCCACGCTTTGTGGTCGGTGATCTCGTCCAGGGGCATGTTGGTGGTGTAGCCGCCGTCGCTGAACGCGACGACGTACTCCGCCGCCGTCTCCACGCCCTCCATCAACGTGTCGACCGACACGCCCGTCCACGCCGTGTCGAGCTTCGACCACTTCGTCACGCAGTGGATGTCGACGGTGATGTGTTCGGTGGGCAGGCTCTTGAACTGATCCCACGTCCAGGTCTTCGGCTTGTCGATCTCTCCGTTGATGGTGAAGGTCCACTTCGCCAGGTCGACGCGAGGAGTCGGTCCGGCCGAGAGCACAGGGAAGTCATTGACAGTGTGCTGGCCTGGCGGCACTCGCGAGCTGCTCTCGGTGTCGCGACGCCGGCCTTTGAAACCTCGCGAGATGAAACCCAACGATCAACCTCCTGGGGAGCCGGCCTCGTTCACAGAAAAGTATGGCGGGACGCGACCTTCGCGCCCCGCCCGGGATTGCGAGCTAGATCGCGACGATGCCGAACGGCTTGGCTCCGGCCGGCAGCTGGAACGGTGATGACGGCACCTCGCTCAGCGAGCCGCCGCTGACCGCGAACGCGCTCACGGCGTTGAGTGCTGCGTCGACCACGTAAAGGGTCGATCCGCTCGGGTCCAGCCGAGCGTCGAACGGCCGGATGCCGGTGCCGCTGCTGAATCCGGTGCTGCCGAGCAGGCGCAGCGAGCCGTCGGCCTGGATCGCGTAGCTGGAGATCGTGGTGCTGCCCGTGTTGACGGCGAAGAGCCAGCGACCGTCGTGGGTGATCTCCACCCAGCACGGCGCAGTCTGAGTGTCTGCGTACGGCGAGCCCCCGATCGAGGCGAGGCTGCCGTTGGCCGCCACGCCGAAGGCGGAAACCGAGCCATTGCCCGCGCCACCGTGCGCGTTCGAGACGTAAAGGCGCGACGGGTTGGTGGGCGAGAACTCGGAGCCGAAGGGTCCGGCGGCCTCCGCGGCAAATGGAGAGCCCGGGGCGGCGGTGAGCCGTCCGTCAGAGCCAACCGCGAAACTGTCGATTCGGAACGTCGACGGATCTGTGGTCCCGACCTCGACGCCGACGAGATTCGTGCCGGTCGAGTTGAACAGGATGTCGCCCGGGTTGGCGGTGGCGGGCAGCGAAACCGTCGAGCCCTCGATCGGCGCCAGCTGGCCGCCGGCGTTGATGGTGAATCCGCTGTAGTTGCTTCCCGCGCCGCCGCTGCCCGCGTTGGCGACGTAGACGAAGCCACCGTGGACCGCGATGCTGATCGGGGTGCTGCCTCCGGACGAGACCGGGCTGCCCTGAGCCTGGAGGAGCGAACCGTTGGGCAGGACGCGGAGCACCGAGATCTCGCTGCTGCCCGCGTCGGCCACGAGGAGGTAGCGGCCGTCATCCGTTGCCTGCAGCGCTCCCTGCGAGCCGATGACCCCGCCCTTGCCCGCCCCGCCGGCCGCGAACGGTGAGCCCGGCAGCGGCGTGAGGGTGCCGTCGCTGTGACGCGTGAAACCTGCCACCGTGTTGACGCCCGCGGTGTTGTCGTTGACGTAAACGTGCGTGTCGCCCGATGACGCCGCTGCGCTCGACACGGCGGTCGACCCCGCGAGCAACACGCACGCCATCGCGAGCGCGGAGCTGAACCTGCGAATGAGATGCACCAAGACTTGGCCTCCTTGCCTGAATGTCCGCGGCGGTCTGCTTGCGTCCGCCGTAAATGCTTGGTGCGCGCCGCGGCGCGATCGTTACAGGGA
>WNFF01005453.1_pt1 | contig 13164 bp, 10 predicted proteins | sample 5400441 | NCBI WGS metagenome assembly WNFF01 (sample SAMN13153345, study PRJNA577476) | soil metagenome | isolation source: 120 cm saprolite under Douglas fir tree site 2 hole 3 replicate 1 | place: USA:California | collected 2015-04-18
CCCGGCCATTGCCATTCCGACACCGGTAGCTACCCCTTGACCCAACGGCCCAGTAGTAGTTTCAACTCCGGAGGTTAATCGGTACTCCGGATGGCCAGGACTCTTGCTCCCCAGTTGCCGGAAGTTTTTGATGTCTTCGAGGGAAACAGCAGGCTCACCCAGGCGTTCATATTTAGGATTCACGGCGCGCACGCCGGAAAGATAAAGGAGGGAGTACAACAACATTGACGCGTGCCCGTTGGACAAGATGAAGCGGTCACGGTTGGGCCAGATGGGATCTTCAGGATCGTAGCGGAGAAAACGCTGCCACAGGCAATAAGCCACCGGCGCCAGTGCCATGGGCGTTCCCGGATGCCCGGAATTGGCCGCCTGCACGGCATCCATCGAAAGCGTTCGGATGGTGTTGATGGTGAGCTGATCGATATCACCAGCGTTCTTGAGATCTTTGGTTTGCTCCGCTACCTGGGTTAATGGCGCCGCCATAGGTGTGCTGCTCCTTGCTGGGGAAATCAACAGCAGGGCGTTCCCAACGCCTTGCTATTAGCCTACAACTAAAAACGGGTCCCGTGTTGAACCACGTCAGCCTGAGCACTGGGAAACCCGCGCGTTAAACATTCGATAAAAAGCGCGGCCATTCGGCGGCTCTGAATTGTTTGAGCTCTATTGCCTCAAAGAGTTGAAGAGATTCCGTACCGCGCACAGAGTTCCAAAGTTTAATGACCCGCTAGGAATTTTAACACTGGGCTGGGACGGGCTTGACGCTGCCGGCAGGGTCCTTCCTGTATCTGTTTCCAGCAACGTTTTCCAGCAACACGGCTTTCATGTTGCTGGGGCAGGAACCGGTAATTGAGGGTTGAGATTGTTGCGGGTGGCGATCAATCGCCGGTCTTTTGCATCCACAGGCTACACGGCCATACGTTCTTGCCGTCCAGCGTTGGAGTAAAGACTTTCATCGCGGGAGACATGCGTTCAAAGCTGCCGGCCCAGCGGGGAAAGTATTGTTCCAGAACATCCCGGTGGTAAAACTGCATTGCGCTGCTGGCCCACAAGACTTCAAATGCGCGATTGAAGGATAGAAACGCTTCCAGCATGTACTGTTCGCCCCAGAAGCATAGGTTGGTCATCACAAACTTTTCCGGATAATCGGCAGGAATGAATATGTCATGGACGTGCACGATAACGCCTGGTTTCAACTTGGGCAGAATATGCAGGATTTCATGAACAACGTCACTGCCCACTGCCACCACGTGGCTGGAATCGATAAAGAGAATGTCTCCTGCGTCCAGGGAACGGAACAAATCCAGCGGGACATCCTGCACGCGTTTCAAGATCAGTTCGGTGAATCCCGGGAAGCCACGTTTCAGGACCGGAGAAGGATGTGGTTCAATGCCAATCAATTCGCCCGGCGACCCTTCCTCATGGTTGCGGCATAGAGCAGCAGCCATCAGCCGCGTACTGTGTCCGCTTCCGATTTCAATGATTTTGTGGGGCCGAAACTGGCGAACCACGGAGTAGGCTACCTCAGCGTCCACCCTTTCAAAATATCCGTTATTGAAATGAAACTCGTGCTCACACTCGGTCTGCGTGTCGCCGAAGTTTAGTTCGGCCTGGGGAGCAAGAAATCCGGAACTCAACAATTGCAACTGGCGGTTAAGCTGTAGGTCAACGCCTTCAGAGACGGAGCACTCCGTCCATTTTTTGGTCGAAAGGGCATTCAGGTCGGGAATGGGCCAATAAAAATGGCGAGGAGTGATATTGACACCGAGCCTCTGAAACATACGAAAAGCAGCGGAAGCGAATTGACGAAAGCGAGTGCTGCGGGTAAACGGCTCCCTGGCACGTGGTTGTTGACGGTGTGCTGCACTAGCGGCAAACGCCGGACCGGCCGCTTTCGTAAGGCGAACTGGCTCCATTAATCTCTCCTTGAACATCCCTCTAGACGAGTCCAGACAAACGTGGCGGACGGCAAGTGAACCTGCCAGTGGTTTCTCTAGATGAGAGAAGTGGCCAAGGTGTTTGATGAGAATAGATCATTTTTTTGCACCCTTAGTCTTGGATTAAGGACCGAACTCAGAAAACAAGGCTGAGAGTGGCAAAAAATAGGGGCGCGGCCAGGTGAGCCGCGCCCTTTCTGAAGAGGCAAAGGAATTCAAAGAGAATGCCAAGCCGGCGGTGACACCCCCTTGGCAACCACCGCCAGCTTAGGTGCTTCTCCGTTCATCCTGTTTATTAGTGAACGTGGTGGTGAGACCGTTTCAGAAATAAACCGAAATATTTTTTCAGGTTTTATTTCCAGGTTCTTAAATGGGATTCAAATCGGCGCCCGAAGCGTTTTATCGCAGGGGATGTAAACCCATCGTAGGCAGTTCGCAGGAACGACAAAAAGCGGAGAGGCCGGGCACGCGCCGAGCCGCGCGTTCCAGGAGTATAAATCCTCTGGAATCAAGACAGGCTGCACAGCGGTTTGTCGCGAAGCGACCCCTGAAAGCGGAAAAAAGCGGAGAGGCCGACCACGTGCCGAGCCGCGCGTTCCAGGAGCATAAGTCTCTGGGAGTGGAGAAAGGCTGTAAAGCGGTTTGTCGCGAAAGCGACCCCTGAAAAGCGGAAAGAAGCGGAGAGGCCGACCACGTGCCGAGCCGCGCGTTCCAGGAGCATAAATCTCTGGGAGTGGAGAAAGGCTGTAAAGCGGTTTGTCGCGAAGCGACCCCTGAAAACGGAAAAAAGCGGAGAGGCCGGGCACGCGCCGAGCCGCGCGTTCCAGGAGCATAAATCTCTGGAATGGAGAAAGGCTGTAAAGCGGTTTGTCGCGAAGCGACCCCTATAAATAGTTAAGGGCCAGAGCTTCCGGGTCTCTGGCCCTTAATAGCAGTCGACGGATGAGCCTGCTTCTAAAACAGTAGAGTGGGTTTTTGGCAAAAAAATATGGGGATCATAATTTTTTTGGGAGGAAAACTGGCTTGGGACTGTCCAAAGCGGGTCTTAATGTACTAAGCGTCCTGGATGGTTTCAGCAATTCTCTTGTGATCGAGACGCACATCCAGGCGGTTCTCACTAAACGACGAAAAAGCGGGGAAGCTGGCCACGCGCCGAGCCGCGCGTTCCAAGGAGCATAAATCTCAGGAGTATAAATCTATGGAGTTAAGACAGGCTGTACGGTTTGTCGCGAGGCGAGCCCTATAAATAGTTAAGGGCCAGAGCTTCCGGGTCTCTGGCCCTCAATAGCAGTCGACGGATGAGCCTGCTTCTAAAACAGTAGAGTTGGCAATCAGTCCAAAAATATAACTTCTTCCAGAAATAGAGCCAAAAGTCTTTGGTGATAGGGGTTGCGAACGGCGGGAGGGTAAAAAATATTTAAGGGCCAGAGCTTCCGGGTCTCTGGCCCTTAATAGCAGTCGACGGATGAGCCTGCTTCTAAAACAGTAGAGTCTGATCCGCTCTCCAAAATATATGGGGGCCTGAATTTTGTAGGAATATTTTCCAGCCGCTGGCTCCCTAAGTTCTTCTTAAGTTAAAGAATGGCGGTCTCGTGCAAGAGCTCATGCTTCGCAAACCGCTCAAAAGACAAGAGTTCAACGTTGCTGACCACCCTTGTTCGTCCTTCCATGATCAGGTCGCTAAGAATCTTGCCGGTTGACGGGGCGTGCATGACTCCGTGACCGCTGAAACCATTGGCCAGATACAAGCCCGGAACAGCGGCGACCGGGCCGAGGATGGCGTGGTGGTCGGGGGACATTTCATAAAGGCCCGCCCAGGCCCGTTTGGGGTTAATCGCCAGATTCTCAAACACGGGCACACGGTCCGCGGCATGAACCAGTATCTTCTCAATGAACGCGGGCTCAAAATCAGCCTTATATCCAGGCATCTCCTCAGGATCGTTCCAGGCGAGAAGAAAGCCCCGCCCTTCGGGGCGGAAATGGAAGCCTGTGGACATATCAATGACCATGGGGGAAGAATGTGGAAAATCGTCAAAGGGTTCAGACGGAACCAGCATGCGCCGCAAAGGATATACAGGAAGGTCAACCCCAGCCATGGTGGCGAGCTGAGCAGCCCAGGCGCCCGCGGCATTCACCACCTTGCGGGTAAGGACCCGACCACGTGTGGTATCCACCGCGGCAATCCCGTGAGCATCCGTCACCAGCCCCGTAACCTCGCTCTTTTTCCACAGAGTGGCGCCCTTTTCTATCGCGCACGCCATGAAGCCGTTCATGGCGCTATAGGGATCAACAAAGCCGTCAGTTGAGCAGAAGCTCCCGCCCAGAATGTCATCCGAGCGAAGTTGCGGCAGCATGCTTTTGATTTCTTCCGCGCCGAGAATCCGTACCGTCTTGAGACCAAGCGCAGTCTGTTTTGCGAAATTCGCGCGCAGGTAGTCGAGATGCGATTGCTTGGTGGCTAAAAATAGGTAGCCTTGCGGTCGATAGCCCGCCGGGTGCCCAAGACGCTCGTCAAAGGTCGCGTAAAAAGGAATTGAATACAGCGACATTTCAATATTGATCGGCGTGGAGAACTGCGCGCGTACTCCGCCCATGCTCTTGCCGGTTGATCCCTTGCCTTGCGCGCTTTCCCGTTCAATGACGAAAACACTCTTGCATCCTGCTTCCGTCAGGTGCCAGGCGATACTCGATCCCACAATGCCCCCGCCAACAATCACTACGTCCGCTGTCTGCATAGTGTTATCTCATCGTTGTTCAGCTGGCGTGGATTTAGCTGGCGTGGCCATTTTGGATTTAAGGGCCTCCCATTGCTTGATGAGGCCCTCCACTTGAGTCAGCGCCTTCTGTGCCGCGGCGGCTTGCTGCGAAGTTGGCGCTGCATCAGCACTGGCAATGCCAGCCGAGAGTTGCAGCAGCGCCCCATTCACGGCACTAAGCGAAGTTTTGCCTCTTGGGCGACGCGGCGTTGGGCTGGCAGCCTCAATTTCTGACACGGCAGGTTCGAGTTCGGGAGTGATAGCCTGCTTCTGGGCACGTACCCGGCGAATCTCCGCCAGTGCCTGATCTCCGCGTTGCAGCGCTTCGAGCAATTTGGTTTCAAGCGCAAATTGTTTCTGCAGATCAAGCGGCGCCACCTTCACGCGCGGATCCATGGTGAGCTTGAATGTCTGCGTGTAGCTGTGGCCATCCGCTGTAAGCCGGACCTGATAGTTGCCCGGGAGAGCCTGCGCGCCTTCAGGCTCATGACCAACGTTCTGGCCGAAAACCGTTGCCATGCTGTACTCCACATTATTGCCAAGCGACGCTAAATTCGGCGTCTGGTAATGCATATTCCACACCAGCCGATGCATTCCAGGCTGCGTTGAAACTGCGTCCGTCGGACGGAACCAGTAAGACGGAAACGCTGGGGCCGCAGGCGGCGACCACGGTTTGTCATTGCTGGAATAAGTACGAATCACATGGCTGGCGGAGTCCAGCACTTCCAGCTTCACTTCGCCCTGCGCAGGAGCTTTCAACGAGTAGTAAAAAATGGCTCCAGTTGGTGGATTTTCTCCGGCCGGGAGCTCTGGGCTCAGCGGAGTGTCATGATTGGTATTGGCCCGCATACGGATGGCGTCGGCCGGTTTGAACAGCGCGGTCGGTTGCGCGGCAATGTCGGCGCTGATCTGGCGCAAGGGTGAAATGTCATCCAATATCCAGAACGAACGCCCATGCGTGGCAATCACCAGATCATTTCCCTTAATGACAAGATCATGTACGGGCGATACAGGCATATTGAGTTGCAGCGGCTGCCATGAATCGCCATCATTCAGCGAGAAGAACACGCCCAGCTCCGTACCCGCGAATAGCAGTCCTTTTCGGACAGGATCTTCACGCACAGCGCGGACGTAAGCGCCTTCAGGTATGCCGGAATTAATCCGCGTCCATGTCTTGCCGTAGTCGTGGGTGCGGTAAATATATGGCGCAATATTGTCCATGCGGTGGCGATCAGCGGCCGCATAGGCCGTTCCAGCATCAAAGTGCCCCGCGTCGACCAAACTGATCTTGCTCCAGACACTGAGGTCATGCGGCGTAACATTCGACCAGGTTTTGCCGCCGTCACGCGTCAGCTGAATGAAGCCCGTGTCACTCCCGGCCCAGATCGCGCCGGCTTTAAGTGGTGAAGGCGCAATGGTATAAACCACACCGTGGCCGCGTTGCATGGCATTCTCAACGGTGGTTGGGCCCTCATGGGACGCTTTCGGATCCGTGCCGGTCAGATCGGGACTGATTTTTTCCCAACTGTTTCCCTGGTTTGTTGACCGTAAAACGTTTTGCGATCCGAAGTAGAGCGTATGCGGGTCCTGTGGGGAGAAGACCAGAGGCGATGTCCAGCTGAAGCGGAACTCAACTTCGGAAGGATCAGCGTTAAATGTCCGAACCGCTTCAGGGGAGATGTTCTGGGCCTGCCCAGTGCGCTTGTCATAGCGAAAAAGTTCACCGAAGGTGCTGCCGCCATAAACGATGTTGGGATCAACCGGATCCGGAGCAATATATCCGCTTTCTCCGGCCGCCGTGGGATGCCAGTCACGGAAAGTAATCGATCCGTCATTGCTGCGGCTGACAGTGTCAATGGAGCCGGAGTCCTGCTGCGCACCGTACACGTGATACGGGAACTGATTATCAACGGCCACATGGTAGAACTGCGCCGTGGGCTGGTTGTACCAGTTGCTCCAGGTGGCGCCGTTGTCCACACTCACGCCTGCTCCCTGATCACTGCCAAAAATCATGCGCGCAGGGTTCGCTGGATCAATCCAGAGAGCGTGATAGTCATCGCCGCCGGGAGCGCCTTTAATGGCTTCAAAGTTCCTGCCACCATCAGCGGAGCGATAGATGGAGACGTGGGGCGTATAAACCACATCCGGGTTTTTGGGATCGACATCCACTTCGCCAAAGTACCAGCCACGGCTGCTGATGCGCGCATCAGAGCTTACCTTTTGCCAGCTCTGGCCGGCATCATCTGAGCGATAAAGCCCGCGATCTTTATCTTCCTTCGTGTCGATCAGTGCGTAAATGCGTTTACCACCAGTTCCTCGAGCAATGGCCAGCCCAATGCGTCCAATTTCGCCGGAGGGAAGTCCTCCGCCAGTGATCTGGCTCCATGTCGCTCCGCCATCCACCGACTTATAAACGGCGCCTCCCCCGGTCGCGGGAGCATAGGTGCTCCACGGCGGACGGCGATCTCTCACCAGCGAAGCCAGAACTATTTGCGGATTGTCCGCGTCCATCTGCACGTCAACCGCTCCGGTGTCAGGATCCTTGTACAGCGTTTTCTGCCAGGTTGCACCGGCGTCGTTGGAAAGGAACACGCCGCGTTCCGGGCCGGCTCCGTAAGCGCTGCCCATGGCTGCCACCAGAACGTGCCGCGGATTTCTGGGATCGACAGCAATCCGCGAGATATGCCGCGACGCCTGCAATCCGATGTTCGACCATGTCTTGCCCGCGTCCATTGACTTGAAAATGCCCATGCCGTAGGTGAGGTTGGAGCGGAAGTCGGCTTCACCAGTACCCACATAGATGATGTTGGGATCAGAGGGTGCCACAACGAGTGCGCCAATGGACGCAATGGGCTGCTTATCAAAAATCGGCTCCCAGGTTTCACCAATATTGGTGCTCTTCCACACACCTCCACCCACACCGCCCAAATAAAACACCGTGGGCTGACCTTCCACGCCGCTTACAGCAATGGTGCGTCCGCCGCGGAATGGCCCAATCATGCGCCAGCGCAGACCGTCAGTAGGCGCGGTTCCTGTCGGAGAAGCAGGTTGCGAATCAGAGGCATAAAGCGGAGCCAGTCCGAAAACGGTTGATACACAAAGCAGCAACGCGAGCAGGAAGCTGCGGGAGCCTGACCTGGAGAATCCTGACCTGGAGAATAAAGTTGTGTGCATAAGCAGGGAAATTGTATACGACTGGAATTTCTGGATGGAAAAGGGCTGGCTGAAGGCAAAGCGCAAAGCTCTGGACGAAGCTACTGCTTTTTTAAGCAACGATTCGAAATTTTGGCTGACGTTATTTGGCGCTCCTGCTTTTTCGCGGCGTTCGCATCAGAAGGGTTTATGCCCCGGCCGACGATCCTTGTGGCGGAGTCAGAACCCAACGATGCCCTTTCAGTGCGGAAGTTGGTGCTGGAATCGGCAAAGTTCAATGTTTTGACCGCACATAGCACACGCGAATGTCTGGACACCTTTCAACTTTTTCCCAAGATTACGCTGGCCATTCTGGTGAAAGATGGCACTATAGACCTCGACCTGGTGGCCTCTGAAATTAAGAAAGTGGCAACCCACATTCCTATCATCGCCCTGACTCCCCGGGTTGCGGAGAAATGTGATGCTGCCGATTACACGCTCTCAAGCCATGACCCAGAAGAGCTGGTTGGACTGGTCCGCTCCCTTGCGGGTGATCCGCGTGCGATGAAAGAGGGATCGCGCTAACGGCAAACCGCACCAGATGCCTAAAATAATCATTTCCAGCGGGTATAACAACGCTCTGTTGCGGGTACGCAATTCTGTGCTCGAACAGGCAGGGTGTGCCGTGGTCAGTTGCAAGGAAAGCTCGGTACTTATGGATCTGCTGGCTAAGAAAGATTTTGACGGTGCCGTCCTTTGTAATTCAATTCCCGTTGACCTGAGGGCTGAATTGGCCCGGACCATCAAAAAAGTGAAACCAGCACTGCCCCTCATCATTCTCTACGCGGATGGCGAGGATGGTCACTTGCGAAGGCTGGCGGATGAATTAGTCCCGTCCGTTCACGGTTTTGCCCAGCCGCTGATTGAGGCGATTTCCAAAGTCGTCGGAGAGCCTGATTAAGCACAGGAATAAATCCCCGCTCATGTTGGTTTAGCAATAGCCATGCAATTGCAGACCACCGCATTCCTTCTATTTCGCAAAACCATTTGATAGAGTCGTGAGTACACCATCCGCAGCTTTAGAAGGGGCTCCACCATGCAGATCAAAGAACTCAGTGTGCCCGGATATGAGCGAGTTGTTCAGGGAGTGGATGAAACGGCTGGCTACCACGGTATCGTCTTTGTCCACAGCACCGTGTTGGGTCCGGCCGTGGGTGGAACAAGGTTCTGGAAATATTCGAGTGACGACGAAGCTATTACTGATGGTCTTCGCCTGTCCAAGGGGATGACCTATAAGAACGCACTGGCAGGCCTGCCGTGTGGCGGAGGGAAGTCGATCATCCTGCGGCAACCGGGCGAGCCGGACCGGGAAAAGTTATTTCGGGCGCATGGACGGCTGGTAAACACGCTGGGTAGGAAATACATCACGGCTGAAGATGTTGGCACAAGCCCCTCGGATATGGAATTCATTCTGCAAGAAACGCAGCACGTGGCTGGCTTACAGGGCAGGTCGGGCGATCCTTCTCCCAAGACTGCCCGTGGTGTGTTCCGGGCCATGCAGGCTGCCGCCAGGTTCAGGTGGGGAAGTGACGATCTCGCCGGAAAGACCGTGGCCATTCAGGGCTGCGGACATGTGGGTTATTACCTGGCGTTCGAATTGGCCAGAGTGGGTGCCACGATCACGGTTGCCGACGTGGATCAGGAAAAGGTGGCCCGCGTGGTGAAAGAGTTTGGGGCAAGTCCAGTCCAAGCAGATGCGATTCTGGCTGCCAAGGCGGACGTGTTTGCGCCATGCGCGTTGGGAGGAATCCTGAATGCTGCAAGCATCCCAAAATTGCGGGCCGAAATGGTGGTGGGTGGAGCAAACAATCAGTTGTTGGACCAACAGCGGCATGGCGGGATGCTGCAAGAGCGCGGAATTCTGTATGCACCAGATTATGCGGTGAACGCCGGCGGGGTCATCAACGGGAGCTGTCGGGAATTGCTGGGCTGGGATGAGCAGCAAACGCTGGCCAAGATCGACGCCATCTATGACACGCTGCTGAATATTTTTGCGACGGCGGAGCGCGAGAAGATCATGACACAAGAGGCGGCGGATAGATTAGTAGAGAAGAGGTTAGCCTCAAGACTTACTGCCCAGACGACTCAGCCGCGATGAAATATCGTAAAGCCAACCCGAAAGAAGAATTCAATTCTCCGCGAGTAGCGCCCGATATCCCAAACGATCTTCCCGTGGCGCAAGATGCAATCCAGTTGTTTCGCGAGCGCGAGATCACAATCCGGGAATGCAGGATCAACGACCTTACCATTCAAGACCTGAGTGAAAAAGCGTTAAAGATTGAGAGCTGAACCGATATTCAACATAATTTGGACAGCCAGGATGTTTCTTACCAAATTCCTTTGTCGCTACCGGTGATCTTGAAAGCCACAGCCGCAGCCGAGGCGAGAGGTGGAAGCAGGCTGAGCCGCAGAGTTGCCGGAACGTCGCCACGGAAAGCCGTTTCTTTGAGCTGGCGTGTGTATAACTTTGCGGCGTACGGTAGCAGGGGTATGCGCAGGAAGCAAAATCCAGTTTGCCGGAATTCACCACGGCGGCGGCATTCACAATGTCACAAACCCGGAAATAAAAATGGCGATACATGCGCTGCAGCGTGGCGGCGTAAATGCGCTCTTCGTGAGCGGGCATGAAGAACCGGTTGCCGTTGATGTTCACGCGCACGCGGCGGCCGATGAAGCGTTGCGCCAGACGCTTATGTTCACCCATCTGGCCGAGCCGCCCGATATGCGCCTCAATGGATTCGCGGAGGCCGGGCAGAACGAAGTTCCATTTGTTGGCCAAACGGTCTCCCCAGCTACGCGCTTCCACCTTGGCATTGAATGTCCGGGTGAAAACCTGCAACACATTTTTGCGGTCGCCCACCACCACCACATCAAGGTCGTTGCCCAGATCAGGTAAGTGGTCCAGAGTCTTCATCACCACGGTTGCGCACTGCGCGTCTTCCAATGCGTCGCACACCTGCTCCAGGCGACTGAGCGCAGTTGTAATGCGCTCACGTTCGCCGGTCAGGACGGAGACCGCCCAGGCCTGAATATCATGGTTGCCAAGATTTCCGGCAATGCGATTGATGGCCTCAAAAGCGCGCACCACGACGTGGTTGGCGTCAGCCAGTTCCACAAACTCCTGCCGTTGCTGCAGCGTGAGTGATTTGAGCAGGGGAAAGACGTCAGCGGCGCTGGTGGGTTTAAGGGTGAGGCGCAGAAAAGCGTCAATATATTGCTTTTCTCCCTGGATGACGTTGGCCATGTTGGTGAAGGGCGCTCCCGAACGCGGATAGTAACTTGAGCAATATGATGTGAGCTGCCGGAAACAGGTTGGCGGAGCAGCCTCTGAGAGTATTTATAATCGGCAGTTCCGTACGAATCAGACTTGAGGAGGGCCAACTTGGCCTTTAACGACCTGAGAGAGTGGATTTCCGCGCTGGACCGTGCGGGCGAACTCAAACGCATTCGGGCAGAAGTGGATCCGGTGCTGGAGATCACTGAGATCGCAGACCGCGTTTCCAAGGGCGCGGCGAAGAAGTATGGCAAGCCCGGCGGCCCGGCGCTGCTGTTTGAGAATGTGCGTGGCGCCAAAGGTGTTCCTGTCCTGATCAATCAATTTGGCTCAGAAAGCCGCATGCAGCTTGCCTTGGGCGTGGATAGCCTGGACGAAATTGCCGATCGCATACGGCAGTTGCTGAATATGAAATCCCCGGAAGGCTTTCTGGAAAAACTGAAGATGCTGCCTATGCTGGCGGATATGGGCAAGTTCTTTCCCAAGGTAGTGTCGACCGGGCCATGCAAGGAAGTGATTAAGAAGGAAAACTTCTCTCTGCTGGATTTCCCCGTGCTGCAATGCTGGCCCAAAGATGGCGGCAGGTTTATTACGTTACCTTGCGTAATCACCCGAGATCCTAAAACAGGGAAGCGCAATGTGGGGATGTATCGCGTACAGATCTACGACGCCACCACGGCGGGCATGCACTGGCAACGGCAAAAGGTGGCGGCTGAACATTACCGTGAGGTGCTGCGCACGGCTCAGGGAACTGCCGAAAGTGAAGACGCTGGTAAAAGACGCGCCGCCGTGGACATGATGGCACGCTCCGGCGGAGGCGCCATGCTTGCCACCGGTACGCGGCCTAAGGGCACGATGGATGTGGCAGTGGCGATCGGCACCGATCCGGCGCTTACGTTTTCAGCGATTGTGCCTGCACCGCCGGAGGTGGAAGAGTTCATTGTGGCGGGCTTCCTGCGGCAGAAACCGGTTGAGCTGGTGAAGTGCGAGACCGTGGACCTGGAAGTGCCGGCCTCGGCGGAGATTGTGCTGGAAGGCTACGTGAAGCTGGATGAACTGCGCACGGAAGGCCCGTTCGGCGACCATACCGGCTTCTACTCGCTGGAAGACGAATACCCGGTCTTTCACGTGACCTGCATTACTCATCGCAAAAATCCCATCTACGCAACCACAATCGTCGGCAAGCCGCCCATGGAAGATGCCTGGATGGGCAAGGCTGTGGAACGCATCTTCCTGCCGCTGATGCGGCTGACGCTGCCGGAAATTGTGGACGTGAACCTGCCGGTGGAGGGCGTGTTTCATAACCTGATGATCGTATCCATCCGCAAGTCCTATCCCGGACACGCGCGCAAGGTGATGAACGGAATCTGGTCACTGGGCCAGGCCATGTTTACCAAGTGCGTGGTGGTGGTGGATGAAGACGTGAACGTGCAGGTTCGCTGGACCATGCGTCGCGCTTGCCGAACTTCGGGTCGAAGATGGGAATTGACGCCACCCGCAAATGGCCGACGGAGGGATTCACGCGTCCGTGGCCGGATGAGATATTGATGGACGAAAAGACCAAGGCGGCGGTAAGTAAGAGGTGGAAAGAATTTGGGATTGAGTAGCAGCAAGATTGCCGCGAATAAACGCGAATAAGGCTCACCCTACCGCGGATAAACGCGGATGATCGCGGATCAGAGTTAAAACCGCAAGAAACAAGGAGGAATGTTGGCCAATCCATTTGCTCCCGTTGCCACCGATCTCGGCCGCACCGTCGCGCAGGCCAAGCCGCTTCTTGCCAAATTGACGAATGCCGATAGCACGGCACGTCCCAGTCCGAAGAAATGGTCGAAGAAAGAAATTCTTGGCCACCTGATGGACTCGGCCACCAACAACCACCAGCGCTTTGTCCGCGCCACGCTGCAGGGCAGTCTCACGTTTCCCGGATACGACCAGGAACCGCTGGTTGATCTGCAAAAATTCAGCGAGATGGACTGGAGCTTTCTGGTGGACCTGTGGGCCAGCT
>WNFF01003338.1_pt1 | contig 13163 bp, 10 predicted proteins | sample 5400441 | NCBI WGS metagenome assembly WNFF01 (sample SAMN13153345, study PRJNA577476) | soil metagenome | isolation source: 120 cm saprolite under Douglas fir tree site 2 hole 3 replicate 1 | place: USA:California | collected 2015-04-18
TGGGCGGCTCCGCCTCGAACAGCTTTTGCAGCGTCGCGCCGGCGGCCTCGGCATCGAGTGTCGGCGGCAGGCGCAGGCTCAGCTTGGCGCTGGTATGGGGCAACAGCACATTGCCGGCATCGCCCGGCGGCGGGAGCCCGTCGATGCCGATAACCGCCAGCTCTGGCCGCCAGGTGCGGTTGAGCACCAGCTCGGTCAGATCGTCCGACATCGGCCTGGTGCCCGGCACGAACGGGAATTTTGTATAAACCGCGTCGCCGAGCGCGGCCGCGGCGCGCTTTGCCTGGTCGAGCCGCTCGGCCGGGATCTGGGCATAGAGCGAATTGGGGATCACTGCGCCGTTTGCCTCGTCTTCGAGGCGCGACAAGAGCTGCCGCAGGATGCGGAAGCTCGACGGCACGACCCCCGACGCATCGCCCGAATGGACGCCTTCTTCGAGCACCTCGACCCTCAAGGTGCCGGCGGCGATGCCGCGCAACGAGGTTGTCATCCAAAGCTGCTCATAGTTCCCGCATCCGGAATCGAGGCAGATCACCAGCGAGGGACGGCCGATCCGCTCGGCGAGGTGATCGATGTAATAGGGCAGGTCATAGCTGCCGGACTCTTCGCAGGCTTCGATGACGATGACGCAGCGCGCATGCGGCACCCCCTGCTCGCGCAACGCCGCCAGGGCGGTCAGCGCGCCAAACATCGCATAGCCGTCATCGGCGCCGCCGCGGCCATAAAGCTTGTCGCCGTCGAGAAGCGGGGTCCACGGTCCAAAACCTTCCGCCCAGCCGACCATCTCGGGCTGCTTGTCGAGGTGGCCGTATAGCAGCACCTTGTCGTCATTAGCCCCGGGGCCGACGCCCGGCACCTCGATCAGCATCAACGGCGTGCGCCCGGGCAGGCGGACGATCTCGAGCGTCGCGCCCGTCGATAGGGCGACCCGCTCGCGCGCCCAGCCTTCGAACAGCCGGACCGCCTCGTCCATATAGCCGTGCGCCGCCCAATCCGCGTCGAACGCCGGCGATTTATTGGGGATCTTGATATATTCGACGAGGGTCGGGACGATCGAATCGCCCCAGCACTGATCGACGAAATTCCCGAGCTTCTTGGCATCCAGCATGCGACCGGTCCCCGAATCTATGCCGGCGCATGCTATCACCGGCGCGGGGCCCGGGCCACGCGCCCGGTGACAGAGAAGCGATGACAGGGGGCTTCGATACGCTCTGGACAGATCCATCCGTCGTTCTGATTGTGCTCGGCGCCGTTGCTGGCGGGCTCGTGCAGGGCCTGTCGGGGTTTGCTTTCGGTCTCATCGCGATGGCGTTCTGGGCCTGGGCGGTGCCGGCGCAATTGGCCGGTCCGATGGTCGTGTTCGGCTCGCTGCTCGGCCAGCTTTTGGCGCTCCACACGGTACGCCACACGCTGGCGCTCGGTCTCGTGGCGCCGTTCATCGTCGGGGGCGTCATCGGCGTGCCGATCGGCGCGGCGCTGCTGCCCTATGTCGACCAGGACACGTTCAAAATCTCGATCGGCGTGTTGCTGACGCTATGGAGCCTGGGCATGCTGCTGGCCCGCGAGCTGCGGCCGATCAGCCGTGGCGGGCGGCTCGCCGATGCAGTTGCCGGCTGGATCGGCGGCGCGATGGGCGGGCTCGCCGGGTTGAGCGGGCCGGCGCCAATCCTGTGGTGCACGTTGCGCGGCTGGGACCGGGACATTCAGCGTGCGGTGTTCCAGTCGTTCAACCTGACCATGGCCGCGCTGACGATGACGGTCTATCTCGGCCTCGGGCTGATCGGCGGCGAGGCATTGCGCGCCTTTGCGCTGATCGCGCCGGCGCTCTTGATCCCGACTTTGCTGGGTACGCGCCTCTACCGCAGGTTCAGTGTCCAAGCTTTTCGCCAGCTGGTTCTGTTGCTGTTGCTGGTCTCCGGGATCATGCTGCTCGTTGGATCGGTGCCGCAGCTGCTCGGACATTGATCCGCGGGAGCGGCCGATGATCCTCGTCTTCGGTTCGATCAATATCGATGTGTTGGTGCCAGTGCCACTGCTGCCGCGCCCGGGCGAGACCGTGCTCGGCGGCGACTACGCGCTGCTGCCCGGCGGCAAGGGCGCCAACCAGGCGCTCGCAGCACGCCGCGCCGGGGCGGCGGTCATGCTGGCCAGCGCGGTCGGCGATGATTCCTTTGCCGACCTGGCGCTTCAATCGTTGCGCCGCGACGGCATGGATCTCAGCCTGGTGAGGCGCGTCGATCGGCCGACCGGCTGCGCCGCGATCATGGTCGGCGCGAGCGGGGAGAACATGATTGCGGTGGCGTCGGGTGCCAATATGGCCGTCGCCGCGGCAAGCGTTCCCGATTCGATGCTCGGCCCCGAGACGGTCGTGGTGTGCCAGATGGAAGTGCCGGCGGCGCAGAACTGGGCGCTCATTCGACGCGCCCGCGCCGCCGGTGCCCGCACCGTACTGAACCTGGCGCCGGCCGCGCCGATAGAGCCCTCGGTATTCGCCGAGATCGACATTCTCGTCGCCAATCAGGGCGAGGCCGCATCCCTCGGCGCCGACCCGGCGGGGCTCGCGCGCCGCCTGCGGCAGGCTCTCATCGTGACAGGCGGCGCCGCGGGGTCGACCGCCTTTCTCGCCGATGGCGGGCGTGTCGACACTCCGTCGCTGGCGATCGATCCGATTGACACGACGGGCGCCGGCGACACCTTTGTCGGGGTGCTGGCGGCAGGGCTCGATCGCCGGCTCGCGCTGCCCGCGGCGTTGCGCCAGGCCAGCGCCGCCGGCGGGCTCGCCTGCCTCGCGCATGGCGCGCAGGCCGCGATGCCCGACCGTGCCGCGATCGAGGCCGCCGTCGTCCGCCTGTCGGGTTGAACGCCCGCCCCTCTCGCTGTTCCTTTTTCCGCCGCGGCTGATAACATCGCCCCGATTGGAGTGCCTGCGGCCTGCGCCAGCCGCCAAGAGAGCACGCTGAACGGGAGGGGACCGATGACGACAGCCGAGATTTCCCCCGCCGGCCTAACCGACGCCGAGCACAGCGCGCAACTGCGCCGCGCCGTGATCGCCAGCACGGTCGGAACGGTAATCGAGGCCTATGATTTCCTGCTCTACGGTCTGGTGGCGCCGCTCGCCTTCGGGAAATTGTACTTCCCGGGATCCGATCCGCTGGTCGGCACCTTGCAGGCCTTCGCGATCTACGCCGTCGGTTTTGCCATCCGTCCAGTAGGCGCCGCGATTTTCGGCCATTACGGCGACCGCATCGGCCGCAAGGCGACGCTGATCACGACGTTGCTGCTGACCGGCCTTGCTACCTTCGCCGTGGGTTTTGTGCCCAGCTACGCGACGATCGGCATCTGGGGCGCGGTCATTCTGACTCTGCTGCGCTTGATCCAGGGCATCGGTGTCGGCGGCGAATGGGGCGGCGCGGTGCTGCTGTCGATGGAATGGGCGCGGACCAGTGCGCATCGCGGCTTTATCGCCTCGTGGCCGCAATGGGGAGGCCCGGCCGGATTGTTTCTGGCGAATCTGGCGGTGCTCGCTTTCAGCGCGATTTCCGGCGATCAATTCCTCGACTGGGGATGGCGCGTGCCGTTTTGGCTGTCGATCATCATGGTCGGGATCGGCCTCTGGATTCGCCTCGGCATCCTCGAGACACCCGTTTTCCACCGCGTCATCGCCGAAGAGCGAGTGGCGCGCGCCCCGGTCCTTGAGGTGATCAGACGGCAGCCAAAAGAGATCATCCTGACGGCGCTGCTACGGACCGGCCAGCAATCGCCGTTCTACATCTTCACAGCCTTCGTCTTCACCTATGGGACGACGGTGCTGCACAGCTCGCGCGATCTGCTGCTGACCGCGCTATTGGTCGCCACCGCTATATCGTCGGTGACGATCCCGATCTTTGGGCATCTGTCGGATCGCATCGGGCGCAAGCGGATCACCCTGATCGGCGCCGCAGCGATGGGGGTGTGGGGCTTTGTCTATTTCGCGCTGATGAACACCGCCATCCCCGGCTGGATATTCCTGGCGATCGCGCTGTCGTTGATCGCGCACGACATGATGTGGGGACCGCAGGGGGCATTGATTGCCGAATGCTTCACGCCGCGGCTGCGCTACAGCGGCTTCTCGCTCGGCTTCCATCTCGCCTCGATCACCGCCGGCGGCCCGGCGCCGCTGATTGCGACGGCGTTGCTCGCCGCGACCGGGTCCGGCTATGCGATCGCGTTCTACATCCTGGTTTGCGTCATCATCACCATCGCGTCGACGATCTTCCTGCCTGATCACACCAATCGCGACATCTCGCAGGAGGCGGCCTACGGCGCCGCGGCCGAGCGGGCTGCCGGCACCTGAGCATCGGCGGCACGGCGGTGCGTTATTTCTGATTGGGCGACCAATACTCGCCGAACTCGGCGAGCACATCGAGATAGAGCCGGCGCTTGAACGGCACGATCAGGTCGGGCAGCCGCCCGGGCATGACCCATTCCCAGGCGTCGAATTCGGGATGCTCGGTGGCGGCCGGATCGATATCGGCATCCGCGCCGGTGAATCGCATCGCGAACCATTTCTGCCGCTGGCCGCGGTAGCGCCCGCCCCACATGCCGCCGAACTGTTTCCACAGCTCTTCAGGCACGTCGTATTGCAGCCAGCCCCGGCTTTCGGCGAGGATCTCGGCCTTGTCGGTACCGACCTCTTCCTTCACCTCGCGGATCGCCGCCTGGCGCGGGGTCTCGCCCGGATCGATGCCGCCCTGCGGCATCTGCCAAGCCGCCAGCCCGGCCGGCATGTCAATGCGGCGGCCGACGAAGACGTTGCCCTCAGGGTTGAGCAGCATGATCCCGACCGCCGGGCGATAGAGCGCCGGCTCGCTGTCGGGCGGCATCACGAAGGCAATCTGGAGCTGGGGTGGTGGCCGACAGTCAATTCACGACGCGGCCGTTGAATAGCGCGATGCCGCGCAGCATGTCGACCGCTCGGGCGAGCTGATAATCATCGGCGGTCCCCATGATCGAAGGGTCGACCGAGCTCTGCTCGGCCGCACTCTCGCTCTTGTCGTCCTTCTTATCGGCCGCTGCCGCGCTCTTGTCGTCCTTCTTGTCGGCCGACGGGCGCTCGATCTTGGCGGCCTCGACGACGATGTCCGGATTGATGCCCTTGGCCTGGATCGAGCGGCCCGAGGGCGTGTAATAGCGGGCGGTGGTCAGCCGCATCGCGCCATGCCCGGCGAGCGGGATGATCGTCTGCACCGAGCCTTTGCCGAAGGAGCGCGTGCCGATCAGGATCGCGCGATGGTGGTCCTGCAGGGCGCCGGCCACGATCTCGCTGGCCGAGGCCGAGCCGCCATTGATCAGTACCGCCACCGGCAGACCGCTGGTTGGCTTGGCGCCGGGGCGGGCGTTATAGCGCTGCGCGTCATCCGAACGACGGCCCCGGGTCGACACGATCTCGCCCTTGTCGAGAAACGCGTCGGAGACCGCCACCGCCTGATCGAGCAGCCCGCCCGGGTTGTTGCGAAGGTCGAGGATCACCCCGATCAGCTTGTTGTCGGCCTGCTGCTTGAGGTTCTTCATCGCGTTGGCGAGGCCGACATCGGTCTGCTCGTTGAACGAGGTGATCCGGATGTAGCCGATGTTCTTGCTCTCGACATGCGAGCGGACCGACTGAATCTTGATGTTGGCGCGGGTGAGCTTCACGTCGAACGGCTCGCGCCCCTCGCGCCGGATCGTCAGGGTGATGTCGGTATTGATCAGCCCCCGCATCTTCTCGACCGCTTCGGGCAGCGTGAGACCCTGTACCGGGGTGTTGTCGATATGGGTGATCAGGTCGCCGGGCTTGAGGCCGGCATGCGCCGCCGGCGTATCGTCGATCGGCGAGACCACCTTGACGAGCCCGTTCTCCATCGACACTTCGATCCCCAGCCCGCCGAACTCACCGCGAGTCTGGACCTTCATGTCGTTGAAGTTCTTGGCATTGAGGTAGTTGGAATGGGGGTCGAGCGCGGTCAGCATGCCGTTGATCGCGCCCTCGATCAGCGTCTCGTCGCTGACATCGTCGACATAATCCGCCCGCACGAGCTCGAAAACGTCGCCGAACAGGTCGAGCTGCTTATACGAATCCGGGTTGTTCGACGGAGCGGCGCCAACATCCTGGTGCAACGTAAACAGAAAGACCGCTCCGGCAGCCGCCGCGATCAGCCCCAATCGCTTCATTCACGTACCCTTTGGTCCCCGCTTGGTTCGTTGCGCTCCGCGGCGCCAGGCGCCAGCCACGGTTGGGGGTCGACCGGGCGGCCGTCGCGGAGCAACTCGAAATAGAGCGCGCCGCCGAAACCCTCCGGCAAGGCGCCCATCGGCTCGCCGGCCAAAACCCATTGATCGGCCTTCAGGTCGATCCGTTCCAAGCCGGCCAGCAGCGAATGATACAGGCCGCCATGTCGGATGATCAAGACGAGCCCGAGATTGCGGAACGGTCCGGCATAAATGACCCTGCCATCGAACGGCGCGACGGCGACCGCGCCCGGGAGTGCGGCAAGGCCGAGACCCTGGTTCGCCGTCGCCCCAGCCTCGATTGCAGCGTCGTCGGCGCCGGAGCGTCGGGCGATCGTGCCGGCGACCGGCATTACCAGGCCGGAATGCGGCGGATCGAAGGCGTGCAGCTGATGCGGCCGGGTCGGGTCGACGGCTTCTGCGGTCAGCGCGCTGGCTTTGTCCTTGGGGAGCGCCGCCCGGGCGCGGTCAAGCACCTCCTTGTCGCGGCGCTCCGTGGCGGCATTGCTTCGCTTGATCAAATCGCCGATATCGCTCGCCTCATGCCCAAGCTTGGCAATTCGTGCCGCGCCGGCACTGTCCTCCGGCAGGGTGCCGAGGGTCAGCGCGAGCCGGCGAGCGGTCAGCTCGGCGAGCTGACCGCGATCCCCTCCACGCGCTTGAAGCGCTCTCGCCAACTCGCCCTTTCTGGCGGCGATCTGCTGGCGCAGCACCGCGATCCGCTCGATTTCACCCACCAGCGCCTGCGCTTCGGCCCGCAACCCAGGGAGCGTGCCTTGCAGCAACATCTCGCCGCGGATGCGCTCGATTGCCGCCACGGGAGCAAGGGCGGTCCGCTCCGGCGGATCGCGCGCGAGATAGGCGAGCATGCCGAGCAGGCGTGCCTGCTGGGCACGGCTCTCATCGAGGCCGCGCTGTCGCCCCTCCGCATCGCGGCCGAGGAGGGCGATGGTGTGCTCGATCCCGGCGATTGCCTGCTCGTGCTGCTGCGCGTCGCGCGCGGCGGCGATGCATTCCTGACGCACCGCGTCGAGCTCACCCACGGTGCTTGGCGTCGCCCCGATCACTGGAACGGCGGCGACCAGTACCGCAAGGGCCGCCCCGGCGGCCAACAGCGCCGCGTCACTCAGCCGCACGCCTCTGATCCGAGGCGATCAGCGAATGCCCGGTCATTGCTGCAGGCTTGGGCAGGCCGAGGATATCGAGCAGGGTCGGCGCGACATCGGCGAGCCGCCCGTTATCGACCCGCGCGACCGCACCGGGCGGGTTCACGATGATGAACGGCACCGGGTTCAGCGTATGCGCGGTATGCGGCTCGCCGGTGGCGGGATCGCGCATCACCTCGGCGTTGCCGTGGTCGGCGGTGATGACGAGGGTGCCGCCGGCTTTTTCGACCGCTTCGTCCAGCCGGCCAAGGCAGCGGTCGACCGTCTCGACGGCCTCGATCGCGGCGTCGATATGCCCGGTATGCCCGACCATGTCGGTGTTGGCGTAATTGAGCACGACGACATCGAAGCGGCCGGAACCGATCGCCGCGACCACTTTGTCGGTCACCTCGGGGGCCGACATTTCGGGCTGCAAATCATAGGTCGCGACCTTCGGCGAGGGCACGAGAATCCGTTCCTCGCCGGGAAACACGGTTTCCCGCCCGCCATTGAAGAAAAACGTCACATGCGCGTATTTCTCGGTCTCGGCGATGCGCAGCTGTTTCATGCCGGCATCGGCGACGATCTCCCCGAAGGTGTCATGGAGGTCTTCCGGTGTGAACAGCGTGCAGAGAAACGGGTTCAGCTCCTCCGAATACTCGACGAGGCCTACCGCGGCTGCGAAGGCGATGCGTTTGGCACGCGTGAAGCCGGCAAACTCCGGGTCGAGCAGCGCGCCGGCGATCTCGCGGACGCGATCGGCGCGAAAATTGGCGAACAGCACGCCGTCGCCGTCGCGCATCCCGCGGTAGTCGTCGATCGCCGTCGGCAGCACGAACTCGTCGCTCTCGCCGCGCGCATAGGCGGCCTCGACCGCCTTCACCATATCGGCGGCATGTTCGCCGTCGCCGGCGGTCAGCCCGCGATAGGCCTTCTCGACCCGGTCCCAGCGTTTGTCACGGTCCATCGCGTAATAGCGGCCGGACACTGTTGCGATGCGGAGATCGCCATACCCGGCAACATCGGCCTCGAACTGCTTCAGATCCCCGATCGCCGATTTGGGCGGCGTGTCGCGCCCGTCCAGGAAGGCGTGCACCGCGACCGGCAGGCCTGCATCGCCGAGGATGGCGGTGAGTGCGGCGACCTGATGCTGATGCGAATGCACTCCGCCCGGCGATATGAGCCCCATGACATGCGCGGTGCTTTGGCGCGCCTTGACCTTGGCGATGAAGTCCTGCAGCGCCGGTATTCCGGCGAGCTTGCCCTCGGCGATCGCCCGATCGATACGCGGCAGATCCTGCATCACGACACGGCCGGCGCCGAGATTGGTATGCCCGACCTCGGAATTGCCCATCTGCCCGTCGGGCAGCCCGACATAGTGCTCGCTCGCGTCGAGCTGGGCATGCGGCCATCGCTGCATCAGCGCGTGCCAGACCGGCGTTTTGGCGCGCGCGATCGCATTGTCGTCGCCGTTCGGGCGCTCGCCCCAGCCGTCGAGAATGCACAGCACAACGGGGCGCGGGCGGGAATTCATGGGTCGCGATGCCTCAAGGTACAGCAGACGAATGTATACGCGAACGCGGCGTCATCGCGGTAGTGCCGCCCGCCGGCGCGCGGCAAATTCCCTGCCGGCAGGGAATTTTTCGCGAAAATCACTGCAACGCATTGAAAACACGAAATTCCATCGAACCGAGCAGGGAATTCTTGCCGCTCTGGCAGGGAATTTTTCGCGTTGGGCAGGGAATTTTGCGCATCGAGCAGGGAATTTCCGGGATTTTTCGGAAAGCTAATTATCAAATTAGTGATCTAACACAAATGGATAGCAACAGCGCTTCTGTCAATCCCGGCGGTCCGGCGATCCGCTCATTCGATCACCTCGTCGGCGCGCTGGAGGATCGATTGCGACACTGTGAGACCGAGCGCCTTCGCGGTCTTGAGGTTGACGATCAACGAGTATTTCGTTGGGTATTGAACGGGGAGATCGGCCGGGCTGGCGCCCTTGATGATGCGGTCGATGTAGGATGCCGCCTGCGCGTACACCTCGACTGAATCGTACTAGTAGGACATCAGGGCGCCGGCTCTGGGAAAAAGATCGCCCGCGCCGATTAGGGGCAAACTGTGACGGGCCGCGGCGGCGATGATTGCATCGCGGTGTGTCACGTTAAAACTGTCCGGCAAACAGATCAGGCCGCCTCCCGGCTCGCGCGCGTGGGCGGCGATGGCTGCTTCCATCGCCGCATCGGCGTGCACCGGAGCAAGCGTTACCGTCACCCCGAAGGAGCGCGCGGCCTCGATCTCGCGGTCGAACGATGGAGCGAGAGCAGTGTCCGGGTTGAAGATCACCGCTACCCGCGTGACACCTGGCGCGACTTCCTTGAGCAATTGAAGCCATTTTCCGATGATCGGCGCGTCGTAGGAGCTGAACCCGGTGAGGTTGCCGCCGGGTCGCGCGAGGCTCCGAACAACGCCCTGCCCGACGGGGTCGGGCTGGAGTACGAAAACGATCGGTATCGTCTGCGTCTGCTGGCGCATCGCCGCGACCGCCGGCGCGTTGCTTGCCAGAATTGCGTCCGGCATCAGGCCGACCAGTTCTGCCGCATAGGTCTTAAAGAGAGTTGGATCGCCCGCGGCGAAGCGATAGTCGATCCGGATATTCTTGCCCTCGGCCCAACCAAAACGCCCCAGCGCTTGCGCAAAGGCCGCGACAAAGGCCTGAGCCCTCGGGTCGTTCTCGGGGTAAGCGATCACCACCCCGACACGGCGAACCCGCTCGGGCTGCTGCGCAAGAACGGCGAACGGCCACGCGGTTGCCGAGCCGCCGAGAAGCGTGATGAACTTGCGGCGCCTCATGCCCCGGCCCTCGATCAGGCGGCGAAGATGCACGAGCGGGCGCGGGCGGGAGATCATGGGAGCCTCGACGGTGCCTCGATGGCCCGCTGATCGACCTTATACTCGAAAGCGCGGCGCCTCACGCACGCCCAACTCCGCTGCTGCTTTGGCGTTGCGTCCCGCGTGGCGCAAGGAACGATGGCGCACCATATAGAAGCCGGCAATCGCGCTTGCCTTCGACGACAGCAGCAGCATCGGGCCGCTGCGCTGCGTCGGTCAGGATCGCCGATTGAGGAATGCACGCATGAAATGGTCGAAATGGTCGATTGCTACCGGCGACTCGGGTGATTTCCTTCCGATCATGATCGGCTGCATCTTTGTGTTTCTTTCGCTGCCGGCATTCGTTCTGCTGCTGGTGATGCCGGATCGGAACTCGGGAGAGATCGGAATACCATTGCTTATTTGGCTCGGGGCTGGGATCATTATCGGTACGGTTTTTATCGTCTTCGGTTTGCGGATCCTGTCATTCCCGGGATCGCTGTTGTACCGCATAACGCGGGGCCGGATTTTTACGAAATAAAGCCTACTCGGCGTCGGGCTGCTTGGCCGGGTGGGCGTCGGCAAAGGCCGGGATCGCCATCGCGCTTTCGTAGACCCGCACGACCCGTGGATAGGGCGTCAGGTCGACGCCAAAATTCTTGGCCGGGGTCACCTGGGTCACCACTCCGATATCGGCGATCGTCGGCTGCTCGCCGTGGCAAAAGCGGCCGCTCTCGGGGTGCTCGGACAACAGCGTCTCCATCGCCGCGAGCCCGGCGCCGAGCCAATGGCCGATCCAGCCCGAGAGCTGCTCGTGGCTGAGCCCTAGATCGTCGGTCAGGTAATGACGGATGCGCGGGACGATCAGCGGATGGGCGTCGGCGATGTTGATCAGCGCCAGCCCGCGCACCCACGCGCGCGCCGCGATGTCGGGCGGCAGGAGGGGAGGTTCGGGGTATTTCTCCTCGAGGTATTCGAGGATCGCGAGCGACTGGAACAGCCTCGCCCCGCCATCGATCAAGGTCGGCACCACCATCTGCGGATTGACCGCGCGGTACTGCGGCGCGAACTGATCGCCGCGCTCCAGATGGAGGAACACATCGTCGCGCTTGAGCCCCTTCAGGTTGAGCGCGATGCGCACGCGGAAACTCGCCTGCGAGCGGTAATAGGTATAAAGCTGCACTGATACCTCCCCGAGCGTCTGTTCCAAACGAGATTGTTATCCTATCAAGCATAATCGTCACCCCCGCGAAAGCGGGGGTCCAGAGCGGCGGGCAAATGCTTGCCGCCCCTGGATTCCCGCTTTCGCGGGAATGACAGCAGAAAGCGGGGTCGGCCGCGTTTGCTGGGTGCTTCCCAGACCGACTCCAATCTAACCGAACGGTGGCTCCCCATGTCCGACGCCCTGTCCGATACGGCTCCGCAACCGACCCGGCTCGCCGATTACCGGCCCCCCGACTTCCTCGTCGACACGGTCGATCTCGTCTTCGATCTCGGCGAGGCCGATACAAGCGTCGCATCGCACGTCAAATTGCGTCGCAATCCACAGGCGGCAACCCCTGGGGCTCCGCTGCGCCTCGATGGCGACGAGCTCGAACTGGTCGGACTGGCGCTCGACGGCAGACCGCTCGCCCCGACTGATTACCGGCGCGAGCCGGACGGCGCGCTGGTCGTGCCGGAGGTGCCCAACACCTTCGCGCTCGACATCGAGACCCGCATCAATCCCCAGGGCAACACCGCGCTCAGCGGGCTCTACATCTCGGGCGGCAATTTCTGTACCCAATGCGAGCCCGAGGGGTTTCGCCGGATCACGTATTTTCTCGACCGTCCCGATGTGATGGCGCGCTACACGGTGACGATCCGCGCCGACAAGGCGCGCTTTCCGGTGCTGCTGTCGAACGGCAACCCGGCCGGAGGCAGCGACCTGCCGGATGGGCGCCATTGGGCCAAATGGATCGATCCGCATCCCAAGCCCTCCTATCTCTTCGCCCTGGTCGCCGGCGACCTCGTGCCATTCGAGAACCGGTTTACGACCCGGTCGGGGCGCGTCGTGCCGCTCGCGATCTGGGTGCGGCGCGGCGACGAGGACAAATGCGGCCACGCGATGGCCTCCTTGAAAAAGGCGATGCGCTGGGACGAGGACGTGTTCGGCCTCGAATACGATCTCGATGTCTTCAACATCGTCGCAGTCAGCGACTTCAACATGGGGGCGATGGAGAACAAGGGCCTCAACATCTTCAACACGCGCTATGTGCTGGCGCAGCCGGCGACCGCGACCGACACCGATTACCAGAACATCGAGGCGGTGATCGCCCACGAATATTTCCACAACTGGACCGGTGACCGGGTCACCTGCCGCGACTGGTTCCAGCTGTCGCTGAAGGAGGGGCTGACGGTCTTTCGCGATCAGTTGTTTTCGGCCGATCAGGGCAGCCCATCGGTGTGCCGCATCGGTAATATCCGCACCCTGCGCGCCATCCAGTTTCCTGAGGATGCCGGTCCGCTGGCGCATCCGGTGCAGCCGCAAAGCTATCTGCGGATCGACAATTTCTACACCCCGACGGTTTACAACAAGGGCGCCGAGGTGATCCGCATGATCCACACCCTGCTGGGGCCGGCGGGCTTTCGTCGCGGCATGGACCTCTACATTACGCGTCACGACAACCAGGCGGCGACGATCGGCGATTTCATCGCGGCGATGCAGGAGGGCGGCGGCATCGATCTCACCGGCTTTGACCTATGGTACGCCCAGGCCGGCACGCCCGAGATCACGGTCGAGGACCGCTATGACCCAGCGGCGCGCAGCTATGAGCTGAGCGTCGCGCAGAAGGTGCCGCCGACCCCGGGACAGCCCGACAAGAAGCCGATGCCGGTGCCGCTGGCGGTCGGGCTGCTCGGCCACAA
>WNFF01008230.1_pt1 | contig 13163 bp, 10 predicted proteins | sample 5400441 | NCBI WGS metagenome assembly WNFF01 (sample SAMN13153345, study PRJNA577476) | soil metagenome | isolation source: 120 cm saprolite under Douglas fir tree site 2 hole 3 replicate 1 | place: USA:California | collected 2015-04-18
TCCTGTTGCAAACCCTGAAGAAACACGCGCAGTTTGTCTGTCGAGAACTCGCCGAAATGCTGGCGCCTTTGATGCGGCGGAAAGTGGAGCTCGGGCGCGTCGATGCCCTGAAAACGGACGGTGACCTGATTCTGCTGATCGATAACCTCCTTCTTGGCTATCCCTCTAACCGACGCTCCATTGAAGACGTTCGTCGGTGCGCTCGGCACACCAATATGGGCCTGAAACGTGAAGGGATTATTTGGCGCGAGCAGAACCTTAGCCGTATCTGCGTCGGAGTTGCCGTCGGGCCAAAACTGAGAGAGGTCGAGGGTGCCGGTCATCGTAAGAAGGCCCATGGTTATCGATTTTCCTTGTTCCGTTCGAGGTCAGATACCCGCAATCGCAGGTGCCGTGCGCAATGAGAGTGTCAGGTCAGCGTCGGACTGGCGGCAGCAGCGCCGAATACGCCGGAGCCGACCGCAAACCCAACGACGGCCTCACAATTGCGCCTGTATCCTGTCGGCCGCCCGCAAGGCGAGGGCCGCCAGCGTGATGGTTGGGTTTGTAGTCCCCGCCGTGGGGAAGACGCTCGAGCCAACAATGAAGAGATTCTGGTGATCATGCGCCCGACACCCGGGGTCCACAACGGAGTCTCTCGGATCCTTGCCCATCCGGCAGGTCCCCATAATATGCCCTGAACCGCTAAAGAACCTTGGACCTTGCAAATCGGTAAACTCCCAGGTTTCTTCCGGAGCCCGGATGGCGGTAAAGATGTTCTTAATAATCTGCTCGGCATATTCCATACCCTTACGACTGTAATCATCCACTTTGAATTCAATGATAGGTCGGGGGATCCCGAAGTCGTCCTTTTGATCCGAAAGCATCACCCGGTTATTGGGATTCGGCAACTGCTCGGTGGAGTATGCGATTCGCAACTGCCGCGACACAGTGTTCAGCAACTCCTTTCGTAAGTCTTCCCCGAACAACCTCCTGTCAGTCAGTTCTTCGAGCGTGTCAAAAGGATGCTTGGTACGCCCCCAGCCGTCGTTTCCGATTGTGAGTCGGAACGCGCATTTTTGGTTACGGAACTTGTGGTCTCTAAAGGACTCGATGCAGGAGGTGGATTGCGGCCCACGGAAGGGGAACACCTGAAACGGCATCAGAGCGGCGCCCTCCCCCCCTAAATGATCCATGAGATTACGCCCAACCTGATCGCTTGAGTTGGCGATACCGCGTCCTCGATTCGACATCAAGAGGAGCTTCGGACTCTCGATTCCATTTGCAGCGAGAACCACTATTTTCGCTTTAACGCGCCTTTCCTTTGGATCATCCCAGGTCCTATATCCAATTCCGTCGACCTTGCCGTCAGCGTCGAGCGTTAGATCGGTGACGATAGCCCTTTCGATAAGGTTCGCTTTGAGCTTCAAAGCCTTCTTCACATGTACCGTGGCGTCGTACTTCGCTTGAATCGGGCAAATAGGAATGCAATTCGAGTTGCCATGGCAGGCTGGCCTGAGATCATCATCGTCACCTGAACGATATGGGCGGGAATTGCGGGCCTGGGGCAGACTTACGACTTCGACTTTGACATCGTCCGTGGAAAAGCCCGCCAGCGCCTCCTTCAAGCGTTGATCGCCATAGGCTTGGACGATCTCATCCATGGGAAACTTCCGCGAGCGATACGCGATCTTGTTCCACTCATCGTGGTTGCCGCTAACACCCAGGGCATCTTCAGCGTCACAATACCATTTTTCAAGTTGCTCGTATTCTATTGGCCAGTCGACTCCCTGCTGGTACAGCGTCTGAATCTTGAAATCGCTCGGAATGAAGCGAGGACAATTGCCGCGCCACGACCATGTAGTTCCACCAACCAATCGCGTGTATTGGGTCAGCCAGACGTCGGGTCCAACTTGAATAAAGTAGGGTTTGTCTCCCGGCTGTCCGATCAGCTTGAAGTCCACCACATCCGGACTGGTGAGGACCTTCGCGGCGGCGTTTTCCGCCCTGGGCTGGTAAGGCTGGGATGGGGTTTTGTCCTTTTGAAGGGCCTGGGAGAAAGCTGTAACAAAGGTGTCGCGGTCGGCCTTCTCCATCCGCTTCGTGCCGGCATCGATGATCAGAACGCGACGCCCCGCTTCGGCGAGTTTCCATGCAACCAATGCACCGGCAACGCCAGAGCCTATAACCACCAAATCGTAATCGCTGTTCATGGTTTCTTTCCTCGCTGTTTTCTGGTCTTCTCGGCATTCGGTGCTTTGGCCCAGTAGCCATAGTCTTGCTTGGAGTCGGTGGGTGCATGCGCCAGAATCACCTTCCAGAGGAGTCCGTGATAATACTGAGCCTGTGTGCCGCCGTTCGTCTTGCCGTCTGGACCCACGAATTCCGACGTGTACCAGACACTAATGATCTGTTGAGCTAAAGGCTGCAAATTGCTATCACCGACAATCCGGCGCTTGACTTCAAAGACAGCGTGTTCATCGGCCGCGATTTTACCGAAGGCGGTGAGTATATTTTGCATTTGGGTCGGGTATTTGTCCTTCAATCGCTGCAGGTACTGTGCGGCTAACTCCTGATTCGGGTCGGACTCCCCCGTGAGGATTTGGGAAAGACTGAGGAATTGGTCGAGCTCTGGTGAAGACATCACGTCGCTCCTATGCTCTGAATCGGGATTTCCGTTTTGACTCTCCGATTCCAACTCCCGTATAGGCCGGACGGCCTCTCTCTGCAAGGTTTAGCCGGTTTTGGTCCACGGCGTTTCCGGCGGCGCCGGGCCGATTTCGCGTTTCGCGGTCACGCGACGCCCGCAATGCCGTTGGCCCAACCGCCATTCGCCAGAGGGGTTCGCTTGAGGGATTGAGGAATGAACGTTGTGTACGTTGTGAACGTTGGTAGCGGGAACGTAGGAGAGGAATCGGAGGATTTCCATGCGGTTTCAGCGCTTGTTTTTCCTGGGACAGCTGCGTGAAGCCTGTCCCGACAACGTACACAACGTACACAATGTACACAACGTTCATGGGAAGTCCGGCTCCGGGCTCGCGCTGGTCGGCTGAGCTTCGCCCGTTCCCTCTAAGGGATTTCGTAGCGCTCATAGAGCCGGTCGACCTTTGGAAGCTCCTCCGGCGGGACGACGTAGCCCGCGCTCGCCCTTACCGGCCGCAGCTGCAGCTTGCGGCGAATTACGTTCCCGATCCATTTGGTCGTGAGTTTCCGCTCGTACTCGTCTCCGTGTCGATCCACCAGCCAGCTTGCAATGTCCTTGATCGCGAGCGGCCGACCGGAATCCCTCAGGTCGCGGATGACTTCGAGGATCTGTGCTTCAAGGTCCATGCCCCGCTCGGAAATCATCTCGCCGTGATAGCGGCGCGCGAGCGCACGTAACTCCTCCCGGTCCTGAGGGTTACGAACGACCGCGAGGAGCGGCAGAAAAATTTGATTCAGGCGCGGCTCGATGGTCCGGTCGGCGGCCAGCACTTCGCTCTGTTGTCCAGCCTTGAGATTCCGGAATCGGTAGAGGAGCAGCTTGTTCCGCAGGCTCTGCGCCTCGTCCTTGAACGACTGCGGCAGGCTGATGGGGATGTCGTCCCGCAGCGGTCGTCCGCCGGTCTCCTCGGTGAGGCAGCGGCTCTCAAGTGCCCGGTCTTTGAAGAACCCGCGCGTCGCAATCAGCTTGGGGCCGTACACCTCGTAGGCGCGAGGATTGAATTCGCCCCGGTTTGCGGTCGCCTCGCTGCGGAGCACCGGAAAGCCTTTGGCATTCCCGTTGTTCAGAATCTTCACAATCTCCGCCTGTTCATCGGAAAGGCGGAAATCCCCTTCGTCGATGACGAGGGTTCCGCGAAAGGAATCCAGAATGCGGAAGAGCGGGGAAACCGTCGAAGCGCCAGAGGCGAAAATTGGCTTGTAGCAGAGCGAGCCTACCGTGAGCATGAACCGCGTCTTGCCGCTTCCGGGCTCGCCGCGAAGTCTCAGGTACGGAAGCTCGTTGAAGGCGTCGTACACCCAGGTGAGGAGCACATAATAGCATGCGATCTTCTCGAAGAGCGGACTCACATCGACATAGCGGTGAATGAAGGATTCTATTTCCGAAAGAAGTGCGGCGTCGGAACCGTATTCCTGTGGCTCCGCAGGGAACAGCACCACCTTGTGCGCAAGCAGGTTGTTGCGGGGCGAATAGGGAACGAGGCGGAGCGACGGACCGATCGGAACGGAATCAGCGAAATGCCACTCGCCGTTCTTTGTAAGCACAAACGAAGTGCGCGTGGTCGCGGGATCGAGCACCATCTCGACGAGCGTGCCGTCGTCGAGCACCGCAGAGACCGTCGCAATACGGCGCTCCTTTTTGACTTCCTCGGCGCTATTCAGATCGGGTTTCGTCATTTGTCGGGAGCTGCTCCAGCACGTCCAGCGTCTGGCGAAAACTCAGTCGTTCGACCCTTTGCAAGAACGTGATCACGTCGCCGTGGGCGCCGCAGCCGAAGCAATGAAAATTGCCCTCCTGGGAATAGACCGCGAACGAGGGATAATGGTCGTCGTGGAAGGGGCAGAGGCCCATGAGCGCGCTTCCCGATGGTTTCAGCTCAAGATAGTTGCCGATCACCGATTCGAGCGCGATTTCACGTTTTATCTTTTCGATCCGCCCGCGCAGCGCGGGGTCAATTGGGCCGTTGCTAGCTACTGTCGTTTCGATTGACTTCTCGGGCGGTGCGGGTTGAGCTTGTGAAAGTAAGCTTTCAAAATCGCCGCTTGTTTTTGCAAGTCCCATGAAAAAATCCGTCACATCGCCGCCTCTGCCAACCTCCTCGGGGAGTTCGACGATTTTTGCTTGAGCGATCATACCGGCCACGCGCAGGGCGCCCTGCCGACCCGCGTAGTCGCGGTCGAAGCAAACGTACACTTCCGGAATTTCGGCGAAAGCGTCCATCCATTCCGGCTTGAACATGCCGGCGCCCCCGGTCGATGTAACAGCATCAAAGCCGTTGGCTTCGAGCACGAGCCGGTCGAATTCGCCCTCGCAGATGATTATCCGTTTCGGATTCAGACGCAGGACTTCCCATCCGTACAGGTCTACTTGCGATCCTCGCAGGGATAGCATCTTTGGCGCGTCGCTCGAATCGTCAGGATCTTTCGCGAGTCGGAAAAAGGCGCAGACGCCGTTGCGATTGAAGACCGGAATCGTAATGCGCACGCCATTCCATCCGAGAAGACGACGGTCGATTACTTCATCCGGGATGCCGCGGGCGTTGAGATACGCGCGGATGCGATCCGGCAGTGCACGATGATACTGGGCGGCGAGATGGAAGAGGTCGGGGGTCGAGGGCATTACGCCTCAGAGTAAGGCTGTTGCCGGAAAACGAAAGGCGGCACAAACTGCCGCTCTGTACATGACATGCCGTCTTTGAGGTGACGCCCAAAACCGTAGGTTCAGTCCTAATGAGAGGAAAACTGGGAAACGCACGGCCTCGGAGCCACTCAGCTGACGGAGGGAAAATATCGAAGCTTACACTTATCTGGGAGCACCAGCCCACGGGCGATGCCAACACCCGCGTCGAGAGAGCCTTCGAGATGCTGCTCGGGGATGAGCTCGATGCCTTGTCAAATGTCCATACCGCCGAATATCATAATAAGGGTAAAGCTTCGGGAAATTCAGATCCCATCCCGCAGGTCGGCGGGAAGAAATAAATCTTTATTCTCAATCGCATGCGCGTGGCTCTCTACTGCCGCGTGAGTACTGACGAGCAGACTCAGGGGCGGACAATTGAATCGCAGATAAAAGAACTTGAGACGCTCGCTCTGGCGCGAGGTTTTGTTGTCGTCCAAAAGTATATTGACGATGGCTGGAGCGGCGCGCTACTGAGCCGGCCCGCTTTGGACGCTCTCCGCGACGATGCCGGAAAACATCTATTCGAGGGCGTGCTGATCAACGATGTCGACCGGCTCAGCCGTGACATCGCGAACTTGGCGGTCGTCAAGCGCGACCTTGAGGCGAAAGGCGTCGATGTCATCTTCAAGAACCTGCCGAGCGACCGGAGTCCATTGTCGAACTTCATGGTCAACATCCTGGGTTCATTCGCCGAGTTCGAGCGGGCCATGATTGCCGATCGCACCCGACGCGGTCGCCGCTTCAAGGTGCAGGAGCGGAAGCTCATCATGGGCAACATTCCGCCCTACGGCTACCGATATGTGAAAAAGGATCGGCAGCGCGGCGCCGAGGGCCACTACGAAGTAGATCCCGAAGAGGCTCGGGTCGTCACGATGATGTTCTCCTGGGTGGCCGAAGGAGAGCTAAGCAGTCGAGCCGTGTTGCGCCGACTGCGGGAGCTTGGCATTCCTCCGCGACATGGCAGGCATTGGTCATGGAGCAGCGTGCACCGAGTGCTCGCTAATGAGACCTATGCCGGTACTACTTATTACAATAAGCATGAGGTCACCGACTCTTCCCGGCCGCCGCGCGCGAACGCCTACGTGCGGCACAAGACCGGCAGACGCCTTAGAGACAGAACCGAATGGATCGCGATTCCCTTACCCGAGAAGCTTCGTCTGGTTCCCACGGAAACGTTCGAGCGTGTCCAGCTCCAGCTGCAGCGAAATCGATCCTTCTCCCCGCGTAATGCCAAATACCTCTACCTGCTTCGCCTCGTTCGCAGGGTCTGCGGACACTGCGGCAGCGCGTTCGTGGGAACGCCTTACCACGGGAGGCGCTTCTACCGTTGCTGCAATCGGGACGGCCTTTCCCCTTCCGCAGCCAAGTGTCGTGCAGCAATCGTGAGCGCGGCCAAAATGGAGGACTCTGTCTGGAGCGCGGTCAGCGCTGCGGTCCAAAATCCCGAACTCATCCTCGAGCAGGTAAAGAAGCGGTGGAAGCGGCGGCTGGCCGAGCATGCCAATACCCAACAGGAAGTCGCGCAGCTTCAGCATGGTCTTGCTGTCCTTGAGCAGGAAGAGGAGCGAATCCTCATCGCTTACCGGAAAGGGGTCACCACACTCTTGCAGTTTGAAAAGGAGATGGCCCAGGTCAACTTGCGTCGTACTGCGTTGCGGGACGCCCTTACGAAGGCAGCGCGCGAAGTTCCGCTGCCGCCGCCTGAATCAGCTCTACGCGACTTGAAACGGTGGGCTTCCGTGGTCCGTGGAAAACTGGAATCCTTTGCCGAAGTAGACAAGGCAACTTTTCTGGGCTGCTTGCTCAATGAAATCATTATAGACGCCGGGGTGTTGCGAATTCGCGGCGAAATCAAGATGACTGGTGGCAACATTGCGCCCACACTAGGTCATCCGGCAATCAATCCGGCAATGCTCAAGACCGAATCGGCGCTTGCAAATCCTAGCGAAACGAATCCGGCAACGCGTAATACTGTGCCCACGCCCATAAATGGGTATGGGCACAACCCAACAGATAACATTGTGCCCAACCCTATAGATGGTTATGGGCACAATATGACCTACGAGTTCGACATGTCAGTCGTACTCCCGACTGCCCATATGAGACGCTGTTCCAAGGCACATCGTGGGCACAATGCAACATCGGATAATTCTGTCGATAATAGCGATCGATAATCATGCATCGGAGCGAAGCGGTTGCAGCTCGGGGCATGTTGGCAAGGGGTGACCATATGCTCGAAAGTATAAGCGGCAATGCCTTTCCCGATAAGCCCTGATCTTGACACCACGAGTAGGCCCAATAAGATGATTACATAAGGTCGAATCGCTCAACCGCTCTCATCACCATTTCAAAGTCTCGAATTTCACACCAAGGTCGCCGGTCGAAGTCGCGCCCTTCAGCTCGCGCGTTGATTATCCTCGCGGTCGGCAACGAAGGTATCCTACTCGACGAGGTCCGGACTCTCCTCCTTACCGCGGTGGGCCGAAGCAAGAACGAACACGCACTATTTGAGTCGGTCCGAAAGCGCTTGCGGGCGGCGCAAAGGTTTACGCTGGAGAGCATTGGGAGGTTGAGTGACGTGAAGCGGAAGCACTGAGGCGACAATAAACATGGGTCGCAGTCCGAAATAATGTTTAAACTTTAATTAATGTCCCGCGTTCTTGCGACGGCGCTTCAAAATTCCCATGCCCGCTACCTTGTATCAGAGGCTCCCGCTCTCCTGGAGTTAAAGCCACCCCTCAAATGGGCGGGTGGCAAGCGTTGGCTAGTTCCCCATCTCAGGCCGTTGTGGGACCGCCACGCGTATCGCCGACTTGTCGAGCCCTTTTCCGGCGGGCTCGCGGTCACGCTCGGTCTTCAACCGGAGAGAGCGTTGCTCAACGACATCAATCCTCACCTGGTCAATTTCTATCAATGGGTCCGCAAAGGTCTGTGCATCGATATGCGGATGCGAAACTCTGAACGCGCCTTTTACGTTGCGCGGACGCGGTTCAATCGGCTTCTCGCCGAAGCAAAAGAACACACTCAGGAAGCGGCCGCACTCTTCTATTATTTGAATCGCACCGGTTACAACGGACTCTGCCGCTTCAATAGTCAGGGCGGGTTCAATGTTCCCTTTGGACGATACCAGCAGATTAACTACGTTCGGGATTTCTCTACATATGTCGAACCGTTTTTGCGCTGGCAATTCAACTCCTCCGACTTCGAGAATCCTGGCCCCGTGCTGCTCTCGAATCAGGCAACCGCCAGGATAGTAAAGCTTTATCGCAGTCTCGGCTTTTCACTCCGCTTCCTCAATGCTCCACGGCTCATCAACTGCACTGGTGACAGGACTCCAGCTCGGGAGGTCGTAGCGACGAAAAATATCTAATCGAATGTCTCCCCGAGATACGAGCACCGGTGGAGTTCTGGAGGCGATGATTTTGCCGGCATTGAAGCGGGGCGGGTACACGTTTCAAACTCAGCAAAAGGTTACCCCACGGCCCGGCGGGAGGCGGCACTTCGTTGATGTAATCGCGGAAAAACATGGCCAGCGATACCTGGTCTCGCTCAAATGGCAGCAGACCTCAGGAACCGCAGAACAGAAGGTGCCCTTTGAGATCATCTCACTGGCGGATGCGGTAAGACAAGGAGCATTCACCAAGGCTTATCTGGTCCTCGGCGGTGAGGGCTGGACCCTGAGAGATTTTTATACCGAAGGTGGGCTCAAGACTCACCTTGTCGATTCTGACAAAGTGGACATCCTGACCCTCGAGAAATTCGTGGCAACCGCGAATCAAGGAAGGCTGTGATTAATGTCACAGGCGAGCTAGCTCTTCCTGCGCAATCGAAAAACAAATTGGCCAGGACCTATGATGCCAACACCCTTAATGGTTTGAACCCGGCTCGAACAAGATGGTCACTGGCGGCTGCAAGCATGTTTGATATCTCCAAAGGGAGTCGCTGCTTCCGGAGTCCTGGCTGAACAGCAACGAATTCAAAATCTATTGAGGCCGGAGTAGCAGCCGCCAGTAAATGCTCGAGAGATTCAAGATCACCCTTAATGAATCGGTGACTACCCACGTTGTTAGTGAATCGGCGTCGTATGCTGGACTCGATACGTTGTTTACGAGCCCATGTAACTGATTTTACCGCCTGACCAGCAACCTCAGTTATATCCGCGAGGCGATGACCGGGAGTCATCCCCGCCGCACCTTTGCAGTGATAGAATTGCACAAGAAGTCGCCCTTCCGTTTCCTTGAAAGCTATAAAGTCCGCAATCTCGCCAGTTCCATGATCGTAATAAACGACATCGTAATCTGACGTTTCCAGAGATCGCTCCATGTAAGTATGCACGGATTGAAGGCCCGGACCCGCGTCGCCAAACTCTCTAGTAATTTTCACATTTTCTCCGGTCCAATCTCTTACCTCGATCGAGCGGTCATCGAATGGCGGAGGCGCTTCCTTTGGCGACCTAAAGATATTGTATCCGTCTATCAATGATAGGTCGGCCGTATAGAAGAGTAGCATCTCTTCATTTACAAAATCGATCAACGGAACGAGCTCACGATTCCGTTCTAAGTATATCTGCGGCTCATGATCAGTTACGGGCTCAAAAAAGCGATTGGTCTCAAAGGAAAACGTGAATCCATAACTAAACTCATCGTAGGTTACGTTAACAGCGACCGCAGTGTCGGTATTTGTAGCTTGGTCGATCGAGAGGTTCAAATCTAAAAGGGAACATCGTACTGCTATCCCGTCATGATTAGTGAAGCGTGCTACCGCTGGATTTCTGTAAAGGGTGGCGGGCCAGTCGACCTCTATTATGCCCGGCGGAAGCGCATCGAGCTCCTCGCCCGCATCAAGATAGTCGAGTCCGGAATTAGTAATGGGGATACGATCACCGCTAATTTTGCGAGCGAGTTTTGCACACCAGGCTATAAATTCCGGCAGCTTTGAACTTTTATTACTCCATATTTTCGAGGCACTACTGAGGCCTATGGTTACACTGTCCCCCTTTTCGGAGGCTCGACCAAACACGTGTCCTCGGTGATACAGCCTTCCGTCGCTTTTAAGAATTGCCTTATCTGCATTCGAGCCCGTAATAATCCTGTAAGACTCCGTGGTATTTGAGGCTACGCGGTTTCGCATTCCAACGTTAAAGAATTCAGGTTCCGTAAGGTCATTCAGTGCTTTATTGAGGCGGACCAATGGTAGCGGCCGCGGATCGGCGTGAGCAAATGACTCAATTAAGGCGTCATAGAGTCCAGCAGTGCGTCTAGATGCGCATATGAACAAAAGGTTTGTCTCCACATCATGATAAAAAATGAAGAGTTCTGGTTGAACCTTTGAAAGACGGTCGTCGGTGGTCCACCGGGGCGTACTAATCTCTCGAGCAATATATATCGCTGCATTATGAGGGGTGCTCACGCTGCGATAGACGATTTGGAACGGATCAGGAAAGACGATTTCCTGCTCGACACTAATGGGAGCATCGAGCTGGTATACCTTTACGTGATGGTAGGGTTCAAGCATATAGAGCGAGAGGTCTGCCAAATCGGGCGTGGCAGCGAGAGATGCAAACGATTGCAATACTTCTCGCGTCTGTGCTTCTTGGCCAACCCGTGCCGCACTCAAATTCTGGACGATTTCTTGCCATACAGCTCTGGCATCATAAAGTCGCTCAGCTTCTATCTCGATGTCGGATGGAATTGCCAAAAACGTCGCTCGCCCTAGATCTGAGCCCGCTGTGCGCGCAAAACGACCAACGAATTGTAGAGTTACGCCTAGGGAGCGGTGAGGAGCATGAATCGCAGCGATTTTTAGGCTTGGAAAATTAAACCCCTCCCCAAGCATATTTACGCAGATAATACCATCAAGCTCGTTGTCTTGCAGTTGGGTTATGATTCGCTTCACATATCTAAGCGACTTGTCACCTGTAACAACAGCAAGACGAAGGGTTGTAGCGCTCTCGTAGATCGCCACAAGATCTGTTGCACGCCTGCGGCTATCGGTTCGAACCATGACGTGATGCCGATAGCCAGCTTCTCGGTCGGCAATAAACTGTCGTTCGGTAGCGCGCGCAATTGTCTGATCGTGATCTTCACCGACTTCAGGCATCACGGGTTGATAAGCAATCTCGCCGAAGATACCCTCATCAAACGCATCTTTCAGATCGTACGTAAACAGAAATCGACCCCGGATCTCTTTCTGATCTTGTCGAAATGGTGTTGCTGTGAACAGAAGACGCCTTGCGGAGGGAAAGTGATTTAGGACTGATTGCCAAGTCCGAGCAGGACTATGATGAGCCTCGTCCACAAGCACCAGATCGAACAGATCGGCTGGAGGCTCAGGGACGCTCTCAAATTCAGGACTGATACTTTGTACTGTGCCGACGACGACATCATAGCCTCGCATTGCCTCCCATTCAGTCGCAGTTGTTACACGTCTTTTTGTGCTGAATACGCTTGGCGCGGGATGATCGTTGGGGAGAGCACCGATTTCTTTGAGAGTTAGAAGCGAAGCCATCTCTTCTGCTATCTGCTCTCGAACCAGGCGACTAGGCGTAATAATGAGTACGCGCTGTGCTCGAAGAACATACGCCGCCGCAATGAGGACAGCTGTCTTACCTGAACCCGTTGGCATTGTAATGATGCCGGGTTCACTTCGGTTGAAAAAATGGGCTGCGGCCGCGTGAATTGCCCCCAGTTGTGCAGGTCGGAATCCAAGCACACCCTCAGCTCTTAAGGGATAGCGAAAGAACGGGTACTCTTCCTCAAAGTAACTCATGGCATGATTATATGCCCGATGAGTCGGTACGCAACCCATTACTCTAATGAAGCGCGTTGAAAACCCACGGCCCTGGAAGAACGAACATCTGTTCGGAAAAAAGCCAGCTCCGTTCAAAGACGTGCTGGCTTACTGACCTCGAAGATCAATTTACTTTCACCAAAGTCTCTGCTGTCTTCCGCTCATCTCGTAAACATATCGGCAGAAAGTCGCACCACGCGCACCACATGCCGGGCCGCTTGTAGAAGCTAGCGGCATTAATTTCACGGGCGACATATCCGGCCTTCGCGAGATAATCCAAGAGATCATCGGGATTTCGCTGGCTCACGTGCCACTCGATTTTCGGCTCCTTGGTCTTCACCAGCACGCACAGCGCCATCTGCTCCGCATCCGGCTCGGCGAGCTGGTAGGCGGTGAGCTGGTCGGAGAGCTTGACCTCGTGCTTGGCGTAGCTGGACGCAGACGTTTTGAAATCCGTCACGGTCGGTTTGCCATCGAGCTCGGCTACCAGGTCGACGACCCCGATGAAGGGCGTGTCGATTCCGGTGATGCCGAGTTCGAACGCCTTCTCACTCGCGGTAACCTTGCTGATCCGGGAGAGCTCTTTGGCCACGAACTTGGCGAGCAGTGCCCTTCCGCTGTCATTGAGCTTCTCCCATGATTCGCGGGCACCGTAGCGCAGTTCGACCTGTCCGGCTTCCTTCCAGAGCGCTGCGAACGAGAATGCCGGTTCCGTACCCGTGCGAAAGAAAGTGGCGAGCGCCTGATGGACCACCTGTCCAAAGACGAGACTTGCCGAATAGCGGCGCGGCCTCAGGTTCTCGATGTAGTAGAGCCGGTACTGTTCCGGGCAGAGCAGATAACGGTTGATGCGCGAGTGCGAGAGATGAGGGACCCCATTCGGGCGGCCCCTCTCTTCCTTTTCCGCCAAAAGCCGCTCGATCATCGCACCGCGCTCCCGTTGGTTTCGGGCACCCGGATCGGCAGCACCTGCTCGATGTTGACGTACCTTCCATCGGGCGAGGGTTTCGTG
>WNFF01007406.1_pt1 | contig 13161 bp, 10 predicted proteins | sample 5400441 | NCBI WGS metagenome assembly WNFF01 (sample SAMN13153345, study PRJNA577476) | soil metagenome | isolation source: 120 cm saprolite under Douglas fir tree site 2 hole 3 replicate 1 | place: USA:California | collected 2015-04-18
AGATCGATGATGCCGCCGCGCACCGCATATTCGCCGGCTTCGCGCACCGTCGAGGCGCGCATGAACCCGTTGAGTTCGAGCCAGCGCACGATGCCGTCCATGGCCAGCACATTGCCGGGCGCCGCCGACAGCCCCTGCCCGGCCACAACGGCGCGAGCCGGCACGCGCTGAACCATCGCGTTGACAGTGGCAAGCAAAACCGAGGGCCGCGATTGAGCCCCGGCTTGCTCCTTGAGGTGAGCGAGGCGCGACAATGTCGTCATGCGCTGGGCCATGAGGCCGGCGTGGGGGGAGGCGCGGTCATAGGGCTGGCAATCCCAGGCCGGGAATTCCAGCACGCCGATATCTGGCGCGAAGAAGGCGAGCGCGCGGGAGAGCTGCGCCATGCGGCTGCCGTCGCGGCAGACCACAAGCAGGCTGGTCGCGGGCGCATTGGGCTTAACCGCGATCGCGCGTGCGAGATCGGCGAGCACCAGCCCCTCGGCGCCGTCGGCAACGCGCGCAAGCGTCAGCGGCCGGCCCTGCTCCAAGAGATCGGCGGGGGAATGCGCCTTGGCGCGCGCAATGCTCATTCGATCGGCCTCAGGGCGTGAAACTCCCGCAAGCGGCGGAACACGGTAAGGTCGTAGGCGTCCGGAACCTCGCGGTCGCCGGTGAGCCAAGCGTAAAGCTCGGGGTCCGGCACTTCGGCGAGCCGCTCCAACTCGGCGATTTCCGCCTCGGTCAACCCGCCGACGGCGGCGTCGGCGAAGCGCCCCATGATCAGGTCCATTTCCCGCGTGCCGCGATGCCACGCCCGGTACAACAGCCGCCGCCGCCGCTCATCGAGCCCTGCGCTCGTCCGTACCGACCCGGTCATGCCAAAATCCCTCCGGACCCTCCCCTACGAAGTAAGGAGGGGTGATAAACGCCAAAAGCCCGGACGGTGCCCGGGCGCGCGGTTCGATATAGCGATGGGAGACGGCGTTGTCAGGTGGGTAGCCACATTTCTTGCGGTCAAGCTGGGCAGCCGAGCAGCTCGCCTCGCGTGCTGTAGGGTGGGCACGCGGAGCCTGTCATCGGGCCGGCCGAAGGCCGGACCCGTTTGGCTTTCCCCACCCTCCCAATGCTGCGTTATCAGAACGGCGCCCCTTCTTCAGTTGCGTGATGCAACCGTTGCGCTAAGGCTCGCCAAGGCTTATCATGCAAGAAAAGTTGCACGCGTATCACTTGCTGGCAAAGATCCCCGGAAATGCTCAGTCGATCCAGTCTGCGGCCGCTGCATAAGTTTCCACTTATCCATACGCAAAGTCCCGACGAATTCCGGCAGATGCTCGTCACGCGTTTCGGGGCGGTGGGGTTTGAAATCGGCGCCGATGCGTCGCTGTTCGAGGCCCACAGGAGCTATGTTCGGCTCAAGAGCGTCGATCTCCTGTTTGGCGCGTGCTCGGCAGCCTACCGCGTCCATTTTCCGGGCGCGCCGGTCATCAAACAGCAGTTCGCCTTGCATAAGGCCGGCCGGACGACATTTGGCGGCAGCCAATTCAACATCGACCACAATGAGGCGTGTGTCATCCCGGCGGGGGTCGAGATGACGCACGAATATCAGCCCGGCTTCGAATCCTTCATTTTCCGGGTCGAGACTGCGGCCCTGCAGGCCAAGCTGAGCGCCGCGATCGGCATTCCGGTCACCCGAAACATCGAATTCGCCCACCGCTCGAGCTTTGACAACCCGGCGCTTCGGCGCATGCGGCGCATGCTCGAATTCATGGTGAGCGAACTCGACCGTGACGACGCAAAGGTGCCGGCCGCGGCTCTCGTCGAATTTGAGCAGATGTTGCTCATCGCCTTCCTGACCGCTAACCCGCATAACTTCAGCGACCTTCTCGTGCGGGAGCAGCCGCGTCCTGCACCCTGGCAGGTCCGCCTGGTCGAGGAATACATCGCTGCCAATTGGAATCGCCCGATCACGGTCGAAGCCCTTGCGGCCGCCGCCGGCGCGAGCGCCCGCAGCATATTCAAGGCGTTCAGAGACTCGCGCGACTGCTCCCCAATGGCCTTCGTCAAGAGCATCCGGCTGCAGCACGCCCGTCGCATGCTTCTGGAGCCCGACAGTGCAACAACAGTAGTCTCCACGGCATTCGCGTGCGGTTTTCTTAATCCGGGCCATTTTGCCCGCGATTATCGCCTTGCATTCGGAGAATTGCCCTCAGTGACACTCGGGGCCGCCAGGCACAGGCGGCACTGAGCCACCTGTTAGCTGTAGCCCGCATGGAGCGCAGCGGAATGCGGGAAGGCGTCGCCGCAGGGCACAAGACGATCCCGGATTTCGCGGAGTTTATCATCGGGCCGGCCGGAGGCCGGACCCGGTGGCTCCATCCGGGCTACAAGCCCTGCCGGAGGCCCTGCAGGAGGAGGAAACCATGCGCAAGCTCGCGACCATGGTGGCGGCTGTGCTCGCAATGCTGGCGCGGCCAGCGGCCGCGCAGGACTGGCCGGCGAGGCCCATCACGCTGGTGGTGCCTTACGCGGCTGGCGGGCCCAATGACACCATTGCGCGGGTCCTTTCGGGGCGGCTCGCGGAAATCCTCAACGGCCAGATCATCATCGAAAACGTGGGCGGGGCCGGCGGGATGACCGGGGCCAACCGCGTCGCCAAGGCGGCGCCGGACGGCTATACGCTTCTGCTCGGCGGCCTCGCGGTGCTGGCGCAGGTTCCGAACCTGTACAAGAGGCCGCTTTACAACGCTGCCGCCGACTTCGAGCCGGTGGCGCTCGTCACCGATTCGGCGCGGATCCTGATCACCCGAAAAGATTTTCCGGCCAACACGCTCGCGGAATTCGTCGCCTACGCCAAAGCCAATCAGGCGAAATTGCAATATTCCTCCGCGGGCGGCGGATCGGGCGGACACGTGTGCGCCATCATGCTCGATACCCTCATCGGCACCCGCATCGCCCACGTTCCCTATCGGGGCGCCGGGCCGGCCATGCAGGACATGATCGCAGGCCGGATCGACTATTCCTGCGAGCAGATTTCGACGGCATTTCCCCAAATCGAAGCCGGCGCCGTGAAGGCGATCGCGACGCTCGGGCCGACGCGGCCACCGGTGCTCGCGAGCGTCCCGACCGCGCAGGAGCAGGGCCTACCCGGTCTCGACTGCAATGCTTGGATCGCGCTGGTGTTTCCGAAAGGAACGCCCGCTCTGGCGGTACAGCGGCTCGCCAAGGCGACGAGCGAGGCCCTTGATTCACCTGCCGTGCGCGAGCGACTCGAAAGCGTCGGCGTCACCGTGGTGGCGCCGGAACGGCGCAGCCCCCAATACCTCGCAACATTCATCCCGGCCGAGATTGCAAAATGGGCGGAGCCGATCAAGGCGAGTGGCGTGTCGATTGAGTGAGCGGGTACGGCAATACACTGTCCCCTCTTGCATAGCATAGCATCCGGGGCGCCAGGCTTGTCGTGGCCACGAGCGCCGGCATGACGGCAACCCTACTCCGGCTTCGCTCCGGATGCTTTGACCACCCTGCCCCATTTCTCGGTCTCATCGGCAAGCATCGTGCCGAAGTCAGCGGGCGTGCCCATCAGCACGGTGACGCCGAGATCGGCAAGCCGCGCCTTCACCCTGGCATCGCCGAGGACCGCATTGATTTCCCTGTTGAGCGCGTCGACGATCTCTACGGGCGTGTTCCTGGGCACGCCCGCGCCGTACCAGGTGTCGGCTGCGAAACCCGGCAGAGACTCACTGACCGTCGGCAGATCCGGCAGCACCTCCGACCGCTTTGTGGTTGTCACCGCCAGCGCGCGCAGCCGGCCGGCCTTGATCTGCTCGATCGCCGTGGGCATCGGATCGAACATCACCTGGACATGGCCGCTGATCATGTCCGTCATCGCCGGCGCGGCGCCGCGATAGGGCACGTGCTGCATGGTGACGCCGGCCATTATCTTGAACAGCTCGCCCGAGACATGCTGCGGCGTTCCGTTTCCCGCCGACGCATAATTGATCTTGCCGGGATTGGCCCTGGCGTAGGCGATGAACTCAGGAACCGTCTTGGCCGGGACCGACGGATGCACCTCCATGACGAGCGGCACCCGGCCAATGCTAGCCACCGGCACGATGTCGCGGAGAAAAACGAAATTAAGCTTCTCATAGAGCGTCGCGTTGATGGCATTGGGCGAACCGACCAGCAACATCGTGTAGCCGTCGGGCGCCCCATTGATTACAGCCTCGGCGCCAATATTGCCGCCGGCGCCCGATCGGTTCTCGATGATGAATTGCTGGCCGAATCGCTCGGACAGGAATTGACCCAGCAGCCGCGCGACGATGTCCTGCGGGCCGCCTGGCGGGTATCCGACCACCCAGCGCACCGGCCGGATGCCTGCAAGCTGCAGAAAACGACGGCGGGGAAATTTCATATCGCCCCCTCTCAGTGCGTAGGATGGGTTGAGCGCAAGCGAAACCCATCAGCGGCCAAGCCGGTGGAAATGCCATGATGGGTTTCGCGGAGTTTACCATCGGGCCGGCCAAAGGCCGGACGGTGATCAGGTCCCCGATCGCGGCCTTGGTTTCGGGATCGAGCGTATCGTAGGCGGCGCGCATGTCCGCAAACTCGGTGTTGCCGCCGGCGGACGGGACGATGCGGGCGGATAGCAGCGAATATTTCGCCGACACCGCCTTGAACGAGGAATCCGAATGCCACAGCCGGTTGCCGAGATTGAACGCGCGCCGGCGATCGTCGCGCGCCAGCAGGTTGCCCTGCTGATCGAGATTCGAAATGTCGCTCATCTCGATGCCGAGCCGGCGCTGATCGAGCCGCGTCACGTTGTTGGCGGTGTTGAGCTCAATCTTGCCGAGGGCTTTGGTGAACGCGATCTGCTCATCGTCGGAGAGCGGCTGATCGTGGAACAGCAGTACGGCGTAGCGGTCCATGGCGGCATGGATCGCGGCTGTCGCGCCGGCATCGAGAGGTGCCCGCAGATCGATGCCGGTGACCTCGGCGACGAATTCGTTTCCGATCGGGATGAACCACATGGGGGCATCCTTCAGTCGAGCGTAGGATGGGTTGAGCGAAAGCGAAACCCATCATGGCGCAGCCGCGGCGATGTTGAAGATGGGTTTCGCGGAGTTTATCATCGGGGCCGGCCCGATGGCAGGCTCCGGCCGGACCCGGTGGCTCAACCCATCCTACACGGGCCTCCCTCCGCTCAATGCGCCAACGGATCAGGCCGCAGCTGGAAGTGCACGACCAGCGGGCTCGACAAGGTCTCCGGGGTCTTGCCGGGGGCGCCGGGGGCCGGGGCGTCGATGCCTTCGATATGCATCGGCGTGCGGTTGCCGGATGTCACCCAAAGCCCCCGGCCTTTCCAGCCGGCGTTGGGGTCGTCGATGCGGCCGTCAAGGCCTTTGGCGAAAAAGCCCATCGGATAAGGCACGCGCAGCTCGACCACCTGGCCGCCGACCAGTGCATGGAGCGAGTCCGACTGGTTGCCGGTCGCAAGCGGAACGTCCGCGCCTAGCCCTAAGATGTTGTGCTGGTCGACCCAGGTGTAATACGGATTCTCTTCCGCACCCGGATCGCCCTGGAAGCCCGGCCCCGGGATCGGATAGAACGCAAATCCCTCAGGACATTTCTCCCCATGCTCTGCGCCCGGCCCATTGAGCGGGCCCTTGCATTTGCGCCGGTCGAAGCTCGCGATGTGGCCTGAGTCGAGCGGCATCCACACCACCCCGTTGCGGTCAACATCACTGCCGCGAATGCCGAAGCCGGGCAGCGGAATCTTGTAGATTTCCGCCATCGCGGTTTCCGCCGGGTTCGAGCCGGGCGCAAGGCGCACGATGTAGCCGGGGTGCGTGAGATTCGATCCCCAGATAGACCCGTCCGCCGGGCTATAGCCGATCCCGTACATGGCGAACGGAATGCGCGTGTCCTTGGCATAGTCGGCTGGTTTGCCGGGTTCGTTGTAGCCCTCGTCGCGCTTGCCGTTGCCGTTGGTGTCTACGATCAGCGCGGTCCAGCCCTGGGACTTCGCGGCGTCGCCGGTCTCCCAGTAAAGCTTGGTGTTGATCCAGCCCACGACGGCGCGTTCGCCCTGGGTGTTGTTGCTGAGCCACAGCGTGTTGTTGGCATCCTCGGCGAAGTTCAGATGATGGGTGCCGAAGCAGGTGTCGATGTGGGAGAATTTCTTGGTGTTGGGATCCCAAACCGTGACCTGGCGCGCATTCTGCACGAACCCGTTTTGCGGTCCGGCGAGCGGGTAGAGTTGCGCCGAGCGGATCGGCGAATCCTTCTTGCAGTAATCCGGCGGATCTTTCGGCGAACGAGTCTGCGCCGTGAAATAAACCCGGCCGTCCTGGTCCATCATCGGGTTGTGCGCATTGACCTGGGTATCCCACACCTGCTCCATGCCGAAATAGGCCGATGGCGCCAGCACCTGATTGGCGAGCGCCGAGCTCGGCGCGTATTTGGGGTCGGCGACCGGCACCTTCATGGTGGTCTTGGTGTTCTTCACCGGGTCGAGCACCGGCAGGTTGTCGGTGGAGAGTTCTGCCGCGCCATAGATCAGCCCGTAGCCGTTGACGGTCGGCTTGCGCCGGTCGGTCAGCGTCAGGTCGTGGAGATAGTGCTTGGGGTCCGACCAGTCGCGCACCGTGACGACGAGGTTGCGCTCGACGCCGACCGGACGCGGCGGCGTCGCGCTCGGAATCTCGCCGGCCTTGATGCGGTCGGTCCAGTCGGCGAGCGCTGCGAGATGGCCGCCGTCGGGCGTCATCAGGCTGGCTATGGCGCTGATCATGTTGCGGCCGGCCGGGCCGGACTGCAGGCGGCGCGCCCATGCGGCAAGCGAGGAATCGAAATGACCCAGCGCCTCCGGAATGGTGCGGGTGGCATAATTGCCGATCTGGTGGCAATTGCCGCAACCGTTGGTTTTGACCGTATTGAGCCACAGATCCTGGCCCTTGAAGGCGACCGGAATGCCGTTGCCGTCGGCGCCGGTGCCGGGGAACTTGCTCCTGTCCGGCACCCTGATCATCGAGGCCCAATAGATCGCTGGATAATATTGCGCCGCGGCCGCAAGATTCGGGGCGATGACGGCGGTGAGGTTGAGGGTCTTGCCGGGCTCGGTTGTGACCTTGGGCGAGTCGACGAGGCCATAGCCCCGCACCCACACTCGGTATGTCGCCTTCGGCAGATCGGGCACTACGAAGCGTCCGGAGTCGTCGGTCACCGCCATCTTGGCGAACCGTGTGCCGAGGTCGGTCGTTTCCGCCACCACCCAGACGCCGGATTCCGGTCCCATGCGGCTGGTCACGACGCCGCCGATATCATCGGCGTCGATTGCCGGCGCCGCCACGGCGGCCTGCTGGGCTCTCGCCGCGTTCGGCGCGCCGGCCACCAGCGTCGCAAAGCTGATCGCCGTTCCGGCTAGTAATGCCTGTTTAATCGTCATCGATAGCTCCCTCCGTGTCCGTCCGCTGCCGGCATGCGCCGGGCATTGTCCATTCGGCCTGCGCTGTTGCGTTCGACGGATCAGCCGCCGCGCCAGTGCCTTTCACGGTCATTATAGTCCGGCGCTACTTTGTTGCACTTGGAATCCGCAGCAAAAACGCTACAAACAACGATCCTATTGCGGCCCCGTCGGGCGCCGGCAATATCACGAACAAGAATAGGCTGGAGGAAGCATGTTTAGGGGAAGCCTGCGCGGCGGACTGAAGACAAATGCAATGCGAAACGGCGCCGCCCGGGGGACGTTCGCCTTGGGCGCGTTCGCCCTCACCTGCCTCGCCGGCGCCGCCCAGGCGGACGGCGATGCCGCCAAGGGCAAGGCCGCGTTCGTGCGGCAATGCACGATCTGCCACACCAGCGACAAAGGCGACGACAACCGGTTCGGCCCCAACCTGTTCGGCATCGTCGGCAGGAAGGCCGGCACCGTGCCGGGGTTCACCTACACCAACGCCTTCAAGAACCGCGCCAACTGGGAATGGACCGAGGACGCCATCGGCGGCTGGATGATGTTTCCGTCCACCATGATCCCCGGCACTGCCATGGGCGTGTTCCAGGGCATTGCCGAAAAGGATCGCGACGATCTGGTGGCGTATCTGGCCGCGTTGAAGTAGCGCCGCGCGGCAAAGCATTGCCGCTTGCGATTGTGTTCGGCCACAGATACGTTTCCGCGCAGCGCGCAATGCGCTAAGTTGGGCGAGTTGGTTAGTTAATTCATTGATTAGTCAAGCGGGACTGAACTATGGCTGATCCGGTAACAATCGGTGCTTTCGCCGCTTCGGCACTCGCGATGGCGGGCGAAGCGGCACTCAAGGGTGCGGTCGGCGAAGCCGTCAAGGATGCCTACAAGGACTTGAAAAGCCGCGTCGCGAAGTGGGCCGGCAGTGACGTGGAGGCGCTGGAAAAGACACCCGCCTCGCTTGCACGCAGAGCTGTCGTTGCTGAGGTGATCGACAATCAGTCCGAGGAAGAACAAGCCGCGCTGCACGTGCTCGCGCACGAACTCGTTGCCGCGCTGAAGCGGAGTGGCGCGATCGGCCTTGATGTTGGCCGACTGGAGGCCATGGAAGTTCAGCTCGGCGACATCACGGTCAGAGAGGGTACCGGCGCACGCATGGACGAGGTGCGCGTGCAGGGAACTTTCAGCACAGGCAATATCACGGTCGGCGGCCCTGCAAAAAAAGCTTGACCGCAGCGGGTAACCACCCGGCCGGTGCGGGAATTGGGGTACAAGCCGAATCCATCGGCGCGGGGCGCGACTTCAATCAATTCTTATTTCAGGGGCTCACGCCGCAGGATATTGCCGCTGCGGCAACGCGCGGGTTCGCGCCAGCACGCCGCTTTCAGAGCAATATTTCGGCCCGTCTTAACCTTCCCTTTGTGGGACGTGACGACCTGCTCGATCAGATGCTCGGTCGTCTCGGCGATCCTTCGACCGACAACGTCATCGTCATCCATGGTGCGCCCGGTGTGGGCAAGAGCGAGCTGGCTCGCGAATTCGCCCGGCGCCATCGCAGCAGTTATCCAGGCGGCACGTTCATAGTCGATGCAGGGAGCGAGGCGTCGACGATCGATCTCGCCCGTATCGGCCAGACTTTCCTCGATCTCAATTTCCAGCCCGACCTGCGGATCGAGGATCAGGGCCTCCGCACCCTCTGTGCTCTCGGCGCTGCGCCTTCTCTGCTGATCTTCGACAATGTTCGGTCCGTCGATGACGCCCGGTCGATGATGCCGCCTGCCGGCATGCCGTGCCACGTTGTGGTGACAACAGTGCTCGATCGCTGGGATGCTTGGCAGGCTCTACCGGTCGAGCCGCTCTCAAATGAAGCTTCTTTGGAGCTAGTCGAGGGAATTGCCGGCCGTGGGCTAGCTGATCGCCACGGTCAGACGCTCGCGACACTCGCCGGCGGCCTGCCGGTCCAGCTCGTCCCGGCGTCCGCGGCACTCGCTTACGAGGCTCGCCGCGGACGCGAGAACGCCATCACTTTGACGCTGGCGCAGGAGACCTCCCGAAGCTTTCAGGGCGCCTACGCGATGCTTGAACCTCCGGCACGGCTGCTGCTTCACGCAGCCTCCCGTCTCAATTCTCAACGTATCGTCCGAGATGAACTTTCAAAGCATCTTGTCGAGGCGGTTGGGTGGAGCGCCACCGAATTCCAGGGGCACCTGGATGCGTGTCTCGATGTGCACGTGATCGAGGGCGTGACCGAGCTGCGTATGCATCAGCTTTTCGTCGCCTTCCTTCTCAAGATTGGCCTATCCGGGGAAGTCGCCCAGTCCTTTGTGCGCGTCGTGGATGCACAGGCACGGCGTTTGGTCGATATAGCGGCAAGTATTGACGCCACGCCCAACAGGGCCGATCTTGCTGCCACGCTGATGACCTACCCGATCACTCTTGCAGGTTGGACGGATGGTGGCGGCGAAATTCTGCTCGAAAAGGGAGAGGTGGTTGGCGCCGCCCTGATCGAGATTGGACGATTCACCGACGCCCGTCCGTGGTACGAGCGCGCCGTCACGGCTAAGCAGAAGGGCGACGTTCGCGGCCGCGTCGATCACCAAAGCCTCGGCTCAAGCCTGCACCAAGTGGGCTACTGCCTGTCGAGCACCGGTCAGTTCGCCGACGCCCGTCCGTGGTTCGAGCGCGCCGTCACCGCGACCGAGAAGGGCGACGTTCACGGCCGCGTCGATCACCAAAGCCTCGGCGTAAGCCTGCACCAAGTGGGCTACTGCCTGTCGAGCACCGGTCAGTTCGCCGACGCCCGTCCGTGGTACGAGCGAGCCGTTACCGCTAAGCAGAAGGGCGACGTTCACGGCCGCGTCAATCACCAAAGCCTTGGCGTAAGCCTGCACCAAGTGGGCGACTGCCTGTCGAGCACCGGTCAGTTCGCCGACGCCCGTCCGTGGTACGAGCGAGCCGTCACTGCTCAGGAGAAGGGCGACGTTCACGGCCGCGTCGATCACCAAAGCCTCGGCCAAAGCCTGCACCAAGTGGGCTACTGCCTGTCGAGCACCGGTCAGTTTGCCGACGCCCGTCGGTGGTACGAGCGCGCCATCGCGGCTAAGGAAAAGGGCGACCTTTACGGCCGCGTCGATCACGAAAGCATCGCGCTGACCCTTCGAGCCCTCCAAGACCTGGGATGAAGGAGGGTTGTCAGCCTTCGCGCATTCTCCGGGTTCGCATGGCACTTGATCGACCCGCGCCAGGGGGCGTCTTTTTGTGAGACCGGTGCGGATCGAGCGGGACACGCGTCGAATCGTTGAACGCGCGCGTAAATTTGTCGAGCAGCGCAAGAAAGAGCGTCTGTTCGCGCGGCGTAAAAGCCGATAGCACGCGGGCGTGGGCTTTGTGCGCAGGCTCGGCGAGCTCGGAAAGCAATTTCTCGCCGGACCTTGTCAGCTGCAAGCTATGCCGGCGGCGATCGTGAACGCCGACTGACCGCACCACCAGGCCATCTTGTTCCAGCTTCTTGAGCACCATTCCGGTTGTCGAGCGGTCGAGACCCAACAGGTTGGCGACAGAAATCTGGTCTATGCCGGGCCGGTGCTTGAGCACGAACAAGATGCCGTACTGTCTGTTGGTCACTCCGAGTTTTCCGGTCTCCTCGATGAACAGCGACACGGCAATCTGGTGCACGCGCCGGATCATGAAGCCCGGACGTCGATATAGCTCTTCCAGGGGATCGTTCTGCGAGGATGCCATCTCCGCGTCTCATACTCCTGGCGCGGCGCGGATCAAGTGGCTCGGTCGCGGGGACAGCGTCTCCACGGTACGAATCACATCGATATCATCCATCGGCCTCGTCCTGAGGAGCGCGCTCCTGAGCTTGTCGAAGGATGCGCGCGTCTCGAAGGACGGCCACAGGCGAGGTCGTGCCTGCGGCCATCCTTCGAGACGGCCGCGCGAAGAGCGCGGCCTCCTCAGGATGAGGTCCGAGGGTTGCGGCCACAACACCTGATATTTACTGCCAAGCCCGGTTGTCGACCGTGTTCTCATAGGTGGCGCCGGGCGGAACGAGACCCCAACCGAGCGTCCATTGATAGTTGTCGTCGAACCGTTCACGCGTGTATGGCGCGGGCGGGGCGTTGAGCAGTCGAGACAGCTTGAGGTCTTTAAGTTCAATCAGGCCGCCTGCTTCCTCGATGAGGTAGTGGGCATATTTTTCGGGGTTCTTGTCGATCGCGGCGGCGGCGCGCGCCTGCGCCCTGAACATCTTCGCGAGCGTCGGACCGTCCAGCTCCTCGCCCGCGGCCTCGCTGCGGGTCGAATGGGATTCGATCAGAACGCGACATCCCTGCCTTTCGGCGACGCTGATCCAGGGCTCCTGCAAGCTGACGGCCTTGATCTTGCCGGCCCGCAAAGCCTCCAGCCGTTCGCGATGGGTGCCGGCGAACTCCCATTTGACCTCGTCGCGCTTCACGAATCCTTCCATCATCTTGAGCATCGTGAAGTGAGAGCCGTTGAAAGGGCTGACGCCGATCGGGGTGCTCTTCAGCTGCTCCGGCTCATAAATGCCAAGCTTGGGATCGGTGACGATCGCGAAGCTCGACATGGCGGATCCAAGCGCAACGATCTTGGCCTTGCGATGCCCGGTATCGACGACGGACTCGACCGCACGCTTCATGATGCCCCACTCGCACATGCGAAACTGATCGCACTGACCGTCTTCGTAGGATGCCTCCAGCGTGCGTTTGAAAATGTCGTCGCGCAGCGCCCGGTGATCGGATGCGTGCTGGCCGGACCCGGGCGTCTTGAGGATCTCCACATCCAGGCCTTCGTCCCGAAAGAAGCCGTCGTCACGAGCAACAAGCAGCGGCAAGTCGTGAACCGCATTCATCATCGATGATCTTACCTTTTGCAGCTCGCCTGCGGGAGCATTCATGGCCGTCTCCTCACGTTTCCTAATGTACCCGATGATTCACAATCGTCAGACGTCTGTCAATGAATAATCATCAGACGTCTGTCAATCAGACGGCGCTTGCTGCTAGGCGTGTCATTCTGGGCCGCCGCAGCGAAGCGGAGGCGAGCCCGGAATCCATACTCCCTGACCTGTGGCTATCGATTCCGGGCTCTCGGCCTGCGGCCGAGCCCCGGAATGACGGAACAACATGGCGCACAACCATCGTCCTATTGACGATCCTCCTTCAAAGCAGTCGAGTGCTGGGCGAGAGGACCCATGTCGAACCCATACAGCCTTCAACCCTGGCATGATTGCGTCGCCCGCCTCGTCGAGGTCGCGGCAGGCCGGACGCCGGCCGACCTCGTCATCCGCGACGGGCGCTGGGTGAACGTCTATTCGGGCGAGATCATTCCCCATGTGGATGTGGCGATCGCCGCCGGCCGCTTCGCCCTGATCGGCAATGCTGGCCACACGATCGGCCCGGACACCGCCGTCATCGATGCCGCCGGCCGCTACCTCCTGCCCGGTCTGTGCGACGGCCACATGCATGTGGAAAGCGGAATGGTGACGGCGACCGAGTTCGCCCGCGCCGTGATCCCCCACGGCACCACCAGCATGTTCGTCGATCCCCATGAGATCGGCAACGTGCTCGGCCTTGCCGGCGTGCGGCTGATGCACGACGAAGCCGCGCAGCTACCCATCAACATGTTCGTGCAGATGCCGAGCTGCGTGCCAAGCGCGCCGGGGCTGGAAAATTCCGGCGCCGGCCTCGGGCCCGACGAGG
>WNFF01017159.1_pt1 | contig 13161 bp, 15 predicted proteins | sample 5400441 | NCBI WGS metagenome assembly WNFF01 (sample SAMN13153345, study PRJNA577476) | soil metagenome | isolation source: 120 cm saprolite under Douglas fir tree site 2 hole 3 replicate 1 | place: USA:California | collected 2015-04-18
CAGCCACATCGGCCGCGATGTCGGGGGGCGTGCCGACCCGGCGAACCAGTGCATCGGTCCAGGAGCGCAGGCGCTCCGCTTCGATCACCAAGCCGTCAGCTGGATCCGGATACAGAGCCATCGTGAAGAGATCTCTTAGCTCTTTCTGGTGCAGCGCAACCATCAAATGCGGTAAGCGTCCGGCGGGGCTCTCATTTCAAATCGGAGGAATAAACATGAAGAAGTACTTAGTGCTGTACCTGTCTTCAGTGTCTGCGTCCGAGCAAATGTCTAAGGCTTCACCGGAACAAGCGAAAGCCGGGATGGACCTTTGGATGGCGTGGTGACCGGGTTTTCAATTCTGCAGGCAGAGTCAAACAAGGCGATTCAGGAGTTGCTTAAGAACCACCCCCACTTCAGGGCCCCCGGCGGATCGATTGAGGCGTGCGAATTCTTGTCGATGCCCGGAATGCCTGAGAAGTAGTCCTGCGGCTAGCAGGAAGGCCAAGTGGCGCATAGGTCGATCCAGGTGCCATTCTGGTCCACCTCGATTCGGTGGACCGGATGGACCTCCCAGAGCGTGCCTCTGCTCCGGTCGACCTCGATAGGGTGTTCCGGATCCCACATCCGCCAACCGGTGATGCGCACGTAAGCCCTCGCGGTTGCCAGCCGCTGAATCACCGCCGAGGTCCATTCCGGATGTTGGTCGATCATCCTCGGCGTCACTTCCACCACCAACCGATGTCCCCGACAATAGGCGGAGACGCAGCGCGGATCGTCAGCGCCAAACTCGTCTACTAAGTACTCTGGCGCCGAAATGAAGATATGGAAGTCCACACAAGGTTGAACGGGCGTCGAGCAGTTGCAGAGCTCCGAGCTTTCGATATTGCGCTGGATCAGCACGCCTTCCGTTACTACCGGCTGGCATTCCCACTCCTGTACCTCATTCAGCGCCTCAGGCGGCCACCTTCCGCGATCGGGAGCGATCAGCTCGGCACTGTGCTCCCAAACGTAGGGCGGCGTTTTGGAGCGGTGCCAATCCACCATATCCTTGATGCTAAACGGCGTCGGATCGAACTCGATCGGCAGGACGTCCCGGTTCTTCAGTCGATTCAGGACGGGATGCGCGCCAAGGCCCTCAGGCGGGCAATCCGTGCCGTTGCAAGTGAACAGGCCCGTCGTGTAGTTGGGCTGGGCGCAGATTTCGGGGTCAGGATTCTGAGACCATGCCGGGAGGCCGATCAACACGAGGACCAACGACCGCGCGGCTACGCGCGAGCTCACTCTCCGAGTCATTTTTGGCCCCCTCCGAATCGTTCCCCGTGACTTCGATCGAAGCTACATCAGATCAAAGACTCCACAAAGGAACCTATCCGACACGGGGGCCGAAATAATCGTCCAGCACCTGCTGAAGACTCAATCGAGCCTGGTGGACCCGCGCCCGAGTTTCACGATGGGAAGTCCGTAGGATCCTCGCGGTGTCTTCGATCGAGAGCTCTGCAAGATCGTAAAGCACGAAAGCGGCCCGAACGCGACCGTCTAGAGCCTCCAGCCCTTCGCGCAGCGCGCTGGTCAGCCCTTCGGACTCGACAACCGGCTCGGAGGATCTCTTCTCCAGTCGCTGCAGCCAGTCCTTTGCTGAGTGCGCAACGAATGGTCGACGCTCGAGAGCGATCTCGACGGCTCTTCCACAGAGCCACGTTCGGAGGTTGCCGACGAGCGGTCGGAATGCAACGCCTTTGACAGCGGACGCAAAGGTGTTCGCGGTCACCTCGGCGGCGTCGTCGGAGGTTGCGCACATGCTCCGGGCAATGCTGTACACGTCATCACCGTAACGTTCGACCAGCATGGCAGGCGTCGGACCGTCGCCGCGCATGCTGCATTCAGATTTCAGGTCGTCGTCAAACATCAGTTCTGCTCCGGTTTTCGTGCCCTCACAGCGGCTGCTTCGATCAAGTACGTTTCGCAACGAAGCTACTACACGCTCAAGGCGTGCAACATTGCGTCCCAGCCTTGCGAACAATCGGACTAGGCCTACTTGTTCTTCACGGGTTGGTCCTTTCCCTATTTCTCAGCTCACTGCTCAGTACGACCGTCGGCATCGCAAATGCTTCGTACTTGAATCCCAGCCCGGAACGGATGGTGGGATCCTTTGCCTGCAACTGCGCAAGCTGCTCTGGATCCTTTACCCGCACGACTCCGACGCCCCATCCACCCTTCGGATCCGCGACCGGACCGAAAACGATTGCTACGCCCCGGTCGCAAAGCTCGGTCCAGTAGGCAACGTGCTCGCGCATCAGCCTCATTTCGGACTCGGACATGTCCTGTTGGAAGGTGGGCCGCGGCGGAATCAACTTGCAGAGGAAGTAGCTCAGCGCGCCGAAGTACCCGTGAAGCCAAGTTAGCACCCGCTCCCAGCCCGTGCCGTGTGCCGTGCACGACTCGCGGCGTTCACCAAAGCCCGAGTGCCTAACGGTTACGCGCGTGCTACCTGGGACTGGATCCAGCTGATAGCTGACCGTCGTGACGTGACCGCCGTCCCAATCGGGCTTCCAGGTCTGAACCAGCTTGCGCGGCGGATCCACCTCGAGGAATTCGCCCTCCACGCTAAATGGCTTGCCATCGTTACTGAGTCCGCGAGCTCGCCACCGACCGCCGACGCGAAGGTCCGCACTCCATTCCCGTGTCTGGTAGGTGTCGGTCGATCCCCACCATCGCGGGATCTCGTTTGGATCCGTCAGCGCTCGAAAAACCCGATCTGCGGCGGCAGCGATTTCGACGTTGGCTAAAATGACGCCTTGGGAGAGATCGGCGACGGCGCGGGCGGTTTGGGTGGCAGTAGCGCTCATTTTTCCTCCAGGTAACGTTTGAGCTGAGTGAGGCTCGCTAGCCAGAAAGTGCGGTACCCCTCGATCCAGCCCGCTACCTGCTGCAGCGGCGCGGGATGCAGCTCGTAGCGGCGCTCACGCCCGACGCGCTCCTCAGATACCAGGCGCGCCTGCCGCAGCACGCGCAGGTGCTTCGAAATCGCGGGCCGGCTTTGGCGAAAGTCATCGGCCAGCGCGTTCACTGCCGCCGGTCCGGGTCGGCGACCGCGCGAAAGACATCGGCATGAGCGGAAGCGCGGTGCATCTATGGTAACCTATTGCTCACCTTTAAAACTCATGTTTCGAAGTGTTGCTGCATGATTCCATCCGTTCGATGGAGATTTAAGTAACCAATTGGTTACCATATAGTGAAGGGATCGGGTGCCGTCAAGCGAAGTCCCGGGCCGGTTAAACTAGGGGTTGCGCGAGCGATGAAGGGCGCGGCACAGGGCGCCTCAGCAGTAATCTTTCACAGCCCTGAGCAGTATCTCCGGACTAAGGGGTTTGCTGAGGACGCGTTCGGCGCCGATGTCCTGGGCGGCGTCGGCCATCGCAGAAATGACGATCACCGGGATGTTCGCCAATTTCGGGTTCTTCTTCTGCTCTGCGCGAAACTGCCAGCCATCCATCACCGGCATCATCAAGTCGAGCAGAATGACTCGAGGCTCTTCATTGGCGGTCAGATAGTCGAGCGCTTCCTGACCATCGGCAACTCCAACGACCGCATACCCCTCTTCCCCAAGTACCTCTTCGAGCGACGAGCGGATCTCCGGATTGTCGTCGACCACCAAGACCAGGGTGGATGAAATCGTCCCGTTCAGTCACGCACTCCATTAACGCTGGTGTCGTTTAGATGCCTTGCTTGTCAGAAAGCAAGCGATCCACTTTCAGGTGGGCGGGGTTACAACCGTCAATGAGTGAGGCGCACACTGAGTGCGTATGCTGCTGCTTCTCTCGCGCTCGCGCAGCGACCGGCGGCGCTGGTGCAGCATGGAACTCTGCGGCAACCGGGCAAAAGTGGCGGCGTTCCGAGAGCGTCAGCGAGCAGGGACGAAAGGCAAGCAGCGCCGACTCGGCGAGCAATCCTCGCGTACCGAGACGTGAGGTTTGTTCTTCTCGTTGCTATCGGCTATCCGTTTCGCGGGAGGCAATATGCCAGCGTACGTGGTCGTCCAAGTTGAGGTGACTGATCCCGCCAAGTACGAAAAATACAAGCAGATGGTGCCGCCCTCGATCCAAAAATACGGCGGGCGTTTTTTGGTGCGAGGCGAACCCGTCCAGTCCCTGGAGGGGACGTGGTCCCCGAAGCGCCTCGTGATTATCCAGTTCGATTCGATCGAGCGGGCCAAGGCTTGGTGGGGCTCGCCCGAATATCGAGATGCAAAGCTGTTGCGACAGGCATCGGCGCGCACTGAAATGATCTGCGTGGAACACCCCGACCAGGGCTGAGGCAACCCAGGGAGCCATAAGAGTTTCGCCGCGGACCCGTAAGCGCGCGCGCCCTAACGCGTGCAACCAAAGTTGCGACGAACCAACTCGCTGTTTACGCTCTGCGTCATGGCCGCCGACGAAGGGCCCGTTGGTGCGGGGGCTGAAGCCGTTTCCCCCTCGCCACGGGAGGTGGAACCGAACGTACGCCCGGAAGCGCACCTTGATGAATGGGTGGCGCCCGACATCGGCGACGAACGTGGGTATCTACGCGCGGGCAAGGTGTTCGAGTGGATGGATGTCGTAGGAGTTCTCGCCGCCACCCGACATTGCCGACGCCCGGTCGCAACCGCTTCGGTCGACGGGATTGAGCTGCGCGAGCCGATCCGAGTCGGAGAACGGGTGACGATGACTGCGGTGGTTGGTCACACCTCGCGGGCGAGCATTGGGGTTTCGGTCTCGATGACCCACGGTCCGCCCAAAGCGGGCGCGCGCAGAACTCTGGCTGGACACATGACGTTCGTCGCGCTCGACGACGACGGCAGGGCGATGGCCGTGCCTCAGCTGCAACCTGAAACGCCAGCCGAGGTCGCCCGATTTCGCGAGGGACAGCTTCGCCGCGAGTTCCGCAAGAAACTGCTCGCCGGTCAACTTCCTGCCCTGCCATCTGCGGGCAGTCTGCCCACTCCGCCGGAACGGGCGCTGTTCGTCCGCGAGCTGCTCAAACTCTTCCCGCGCTCATTCCAGTTGCCGTTCGAGCGCGTCGATCCACTCAAGCCGCGCCAGCGCCATCTCTCCTATGTCCATAAAATTGAACCGGTCCGCACCAACAAACTCAATTTCCATGGGACGCTCTATGGCGGCACGCTGATGCGATGGATCGAAACGAATGCCAATCTCTCCGCGCGCGCCTATCTGGACGGCGCGCCGGTGCGCTTCACTGGCCTCCACGGCCTAACCTTCATTCGACCGGTACAGCCCCATGTCTTCGTCCACATTCGCTCGGCCGTCGCTCACACCAGCCCGGCCTTGCTGACTGTCTTGGTCAACGTCCATGCCGAAAACCCGCTCGCGGGGCATCAACAAGAGACGCTTCGGGCCTTTCTCACCTACGCTCCGATCGATGGCTCCACCGCGCGGGTGCCTCCGCTCGAGTGCATTGGAAGCGAAGAGAGCGCGCTGTTTGAAGAAGTGGAGCACCGGCTGGCACTCCAGCGCTTGCTCGGCGATTCCAACGAAGAGCTTGGTAGCTAGCCCAAGTCGACTTACATTCCAATCCGGGAGAGACGATGCAACGCACCTGGGTGGTGATCTGCGATGCCAGCCGATGCCGAATCTTTGAGGTTGGACCTCGGCGCGATCAGTGGCGGATGTTGCAGTCGATCGAGCATCCGCAAGGTAGGGCGAAGGGCCAGGAGCTGCTCACCGATAAGCCCGGCCGCAACCAACAGAGCCGATCGGCGATGCGACCGGCGATGGAACCGACCACGCAGCCGCACGAGGTAGAGGTCGAGCGGTTTGCGCTCCAGATTGCGAAACTTCTGGAGGCACGGCTGGCAGAGAATGCCTACGAGAGGCTCGTTCTCGTCGCTCCGCCGCACTTTCTTGGGACGTTGCGCTCCACGCTGAGCGCCAATCTGGCAAAGCATGTCGCGCTCAGCCTGGACAAAGACTACACGTCCCTCGAACCGGCCGAGTTGGCCGAGCGCGTACCGCTGTAAACGCGCTAGCGCGGAAGCTCAAAAGTTCCGATCAGGGGCACGTGATCGGACAGGCCGTGAAAGTCGCCGCCGAGGTCTCCGAAGGGTCTGGTGCCCTGCAAGTCCAGCCAGCGGATTCCTCCTCCGTAGAAGAGATGATCCAGATGCATTCGCAGCCGCATGAAACCGGCGGTGGGGAAGTTCTTCGGGGAGCGCCCGTCAATTTGTCCAACGGTTTCCTGCGCTCCCTCAAATTCCGCTGATTCGGTGAGATATCGATACACGGGCGAGCCAGGGGGAGAATTGAAATCTCCGGCGACCACGAAGGGTTCGTCGGCAGCGTGGCGCTTGACGTAAGCGACCAGGGACTTGGCCTCCTGAACCTGATTGACCCCAAAACCCATCTTTTCACGGGAAGCCCAGAACTCCCGCGCGAAGGGTGTCGGAAGACTCAAGTGGGTGTTGAAGACGTGAAGAGGCCGGCCAGCATCATCCCGCAGACGAACGTGAGCGCAAATTCGGCTCTGTTTGCGATCCTTGAGAATGGATACATGGTGGTGGGTGATGAGCTCGGGTAGTCCCGCATTGTGCCGATCGACTTGGAACGCGCGGTTGTTGACGATGATCGCCAAACCCGTGGTGTAGATCGGCACGTTCCGAAAACGGTAGGTGTGCGCCCGGAAATAGTAGGCCTGGTAGGGAAAGTACTTTCCGCGTTGTGCGAACGCCTCCTCCAATTCGCCCATGAATGATTGGAGCTGCGTCTCGCGAGCCGTGGCCCTGCGGTAAGCGATGCTCGAGCGGATTGAAATGGTCTCCACTTCCTGCAGGCAGATGATCTGAGGGCTGGGTGAAAGACTCGCGATCTTCTTGGCAATCAGCTCCTTCGATGCGCGCGTGCTGGCGAGCCCTCGCAGAGCATGGCCGAAGTAGCGGACGTTGTAGCTCAACACGTGCACCGGGCGAGCAGCCATGGCAGCTTCGAAATAATACGACAGATAATCGGGCGCCGGCTCCGAAGCCGCCCGCTCGCAACGGCAAAGTCAGGCGATGGCCACGTTCGCGATCAGCTCGCGCAGGACGTGGTTGGGACAGGGCTTTCGCAGCACATGGATGTTGCTCCCCGCCCGAGCCCACACCTTCTCGAATCCGGTGTGGAGGACGCAGTTGACCGACGGATGGCGCAACTTGATCCGTTCCAAGAATGACATGCCGTCCATGCCGGGCATCTGGTAATCGGAGATGATCAGCGTTGGGAGCTCCATCTCCACCATCCGCTGAGCCTCCTCCGCATCGTAGGCAAAACGAAGTCGGGCCGGAGTGTCCTTCGCGATTCGCCGGATGATGGAGAGAACCAATGGATCATCATCGACGATCAGTACCGAGGGTGTTGAAGGCGTGAAACTCATCTCGTCCGCGGAGGGCGCTCTCGAGACTCGTGAGAGCTGCCGAATCGTGCTTACTTTGGGTTATAAGCCCGCGAAACCACAAGCCGAAGCCTTGTTGGGCCTGACGGAGCAACCGATTTACGACCTCATTCACACCACGCTGGGCTCATTGCGCTGTGCCGTGCTTACCCATCCTCACGGCGCATCCCCGCAGCTGGCGATTGTCTTGTGCCACGGCTTCGGCGCACCCGGAGATGATCTGGTCCCCCTGGGTGCCGAGCTCCTTCGCCGGGAGCCGCAACTCACTCCCGTCCAGCTAGTCTTTCCCGAAGCACCGCTGCAGCTAGCTCCCGAGCTTTATGGAAACGGGCGCGCGTGGTGGCCTTTGGACGTCGAGCGCCTGCTCGAGCGACAGGCACGTGGATTGGATCTCACCCACTTCCAGGAGGAGGCACCCGAAGGGCTTTCGAAGGCGCGGCGTTCAGTCGTCGCACTGGTCGACGAGCTGGCGCGCCAAAGCACCCTTCCGATCTCGAGAATCGTGCTCGGCGGCTTTTCCCAGGGAGCGATGGTCTCACTGGATGCCGCACTGCATCTGGAGGATCGCCCCAGCGGGGTGATCCTTCTTTCGGGCACTTTGGTGGCGCGCTCTGAATGGGAACGCCGCGCGCGCAAGCGGGCCGGTTTGCCTGTCTTTCAGAGCCATGGACGGCAGGATCCGCTGCTTCCGTTCTTTGCGGCGGAGGCCCTTCGTGACCTGCTGATACGGGCCGGTCTTGAAGTAGAGTTCGTTGCGTTTGATGGCGGCCACACGATACCGCCGAATGTTTTGGATCGAACCGCTCAATTCCTTCTCGCGCGCCTTCGCGAGGAAAGCGGCAATGATAAGGTGAGTCGCAGATGAAGAACGCGCTCGAAGCTCCGCGCCCGATTCGAAAGCCCCAATCCGAGGTGGCCGCCGCGTTGCCTTTGGACCGAGATCTGCTGATCCGGATGCACGATTTGATGGTCCAGAGCCGTGCGCTCGAGGAGCGATTGATTCAGATGTACCGCCAGGGGCATGGCTTCTTCTGGATCGGCGGTCCCGGCGAGGAGGCGTTCAACGTACCGCTCGGGCTTTTGATCAAGAAGGGGGAGGGCCTCGACTACGACTACCTCCATTTTCACTACCGGCAATCGGCGACGCTCCTCGCAATGGGAGAGGACCCGATCGGTGCGCTCCGACAGATGAAAAATACGGCGACCGACCCGTATTCGGGAGGAAGGAACTTCGCCGGGCACTTCTCGATCAAGCGCTGGAACGTGGTTCCGGTGAGCTCGCCAATCGAAGTGCAGTACTCGATGGCGCCGGGAACGGCGATCGCCCAAAAGCGCCACGGAGGCGATGGCATCACGATTGTGACCGGCGGAGATGCCGGAACCGCGGAAGGCGACTTCGCCAGCTGCCTGGTGTGGAGCTCTCGGCCTGGAAACGAGTTGCCGATCTTGATCATCGTCGCCAACAACCAGTGGGGAATTTCCACCGCTGCATCCACCGTCCAGGGCTGCACCAACATTTCGGATCGCGGGAAAGCCTTCAATATCCGCTCGAAGACGATCGACGGGAACAACCCGGTGGTTGCCTATCAAGAGCTACGCGAGGCGATGGACTACGTACGCCGAGAGCGGAAGCCCTTTCTGCTGGAGGCCCTGGTCTCCCGGCTCTATGGACACTCCTCCGCGTCGGGTGCGAATTTCGTTCCCGATGAGGTGGATTGCATCGCCACCTACGAGCAATGGCTCGAAGCCAAAGGTGTTACCAACCGTGCTCAGTTCAACGAGATGCGGGCGCGGTGGAACCAGGAGATGGCGGAGTTGGCTCGCAAAGTGCGCGACGAACCCCAACCGACCCCTGACTCGATTTGGAACTTCATCTACGCGGAGAAGAAATAGCCGATGGCGAGCATGGCTCAAGCCATTCGGATGGCGCTGCACTACGCGGAGGAGAACCTCGGGGTTACGGACGTATTCGGAGAAGACGTCGGCCCACCCTTGGGCGGCGTGTTCACTACCACCCAGGGCCTGAAGACCGCCTGGAATTCACCGCTCGATGAGCGCGGCATCATCGGAGTCGCGATGGGGCTCGCCCTCGCGGGGCAGCGGCCAGTCGCCGAGATTCAGTTCTGCGACTACATCTTCAACGCGATTGATCTGTTGAAGCTGGCCGGCGGCACGTACTGGGCTTCGAATGGGGACTGGAATGTACCGATGGTGGTCAAGACTCCGGTGGGCTCCGGCATTCGTGGTTCGATATACCACTCGCAATCCTTCGACGGGACGATCACCCGGTTACCCGGCTGGAAAGTGGTGATGCCCTCGACGCCGTTGGACGCTTACGGGTTGATGATCTCCGCCTGCCAGGATCTGAACCCCGTGATGTATCTCGAACCAAAGGCGCTCCTTCGAGTTCGGGGAGAGGAATTGATCCCGGGCGAGCCATCTGACGATCGGACTCTTTCAAAGATGATCGATGCCCCTCTGAGTGACCGCAGCGGCTGGGTCCCCAAGTGGCCGGATCTCCAACCGTATTCAGTGCCGATCGGCAAGGCGAAGATCGTCCGGCAGGGAAACCAAGTCACTGTCGTTAGCTATGGCCGCACCCTCCCGCTTTGCGTGAAGGCGGCGGGTGCCCTACGGGACGAGGGCATCGACGCCGAGGTCATCGATTTGCGCACCCTCTATCCGTACGATTGGGAGGCGCTCAAAGCGTCAATCCAGAAGACCGGGCGGGTTTTGTACGTCAACGAAGACACCGAAATAACAAATTTCGGCGAGCACCTGATCCGACGCACCATCGACGAGCTGTTTTACGCACTCTTGGCGCCGCCACAGCTGCTCGCGGGAAAGTCGATCCCGGGCATCGGGTTGGCCGACAGTCTGGAGATGGCATCGGTGCCGCAGCTACCGGACGTCACGGCCGCAATCCGCGCCTTGGCCAGCGAAGAGCCCTGACCGGCCTCAGCCACCGCAGGTGCTCACCTGCCTGCTCGCTAGACGAAGTGTGCCAGGCGCGGCGTGCAGATTAAGAATATTGTTTAATTCGTTGCGTCAGAGCGTTTGTACGCGCACGGGCCGCATCGCGCGGCAGCGATCACATGCTGCGGCCCTTAGGAAAGACTATGAGTCGGCTTCTCGTACCGCTTCTAGGAATTGCCCTTCTTACCCACTGCGCAACCGCCCAGATTCGTCCGGGCCCTGGCGCCCACGTCGCACCGCCCGGCGTCGCGACTGCGAGCGCCTCGGGCATTCAGGTTTGGGTGGATGGTACCGCCTGGAAGGGCCATCCCTCCGACTTGGGCGACGTACTCTCTCCGATCTACGTCGCGATCGAGAACCACAGCGGTCGACCGATCAGAGTCAACCACGGTGAGTTCGAACTTATTGGTGCGTCCGGTTTCCACTATGCGCCCCTCAGCTTGCTGTCGACGTCGCGGCGCTTGGAGCCGAATCCGCCCAACGCACCTTCCAGTCCCCCTACTTCGCCCCCACCCGCGAAGCCTTCGACACCTCCTCCGTCCACTACTCCGCCGCCTCCTCCGAGCAATCCTCCACCTCCGCCCAGCAATCCTCCGCCTGCTGTCGACAACCCCTCGACTTCTCCGCAGAATGCCCCTTCTGCTCCCGACAAAGCTGGCGGCTCCCAAATCAATTCGGCTAGCTCGCGGGCCGAGTGGGAGGATCCCGCAAATGTAGCCAGCGCCCTGTACCAACCCGCAGTTTACCAACCCGCAGTCGCCAGGGTGTACGGGCGTCACCACTACTTTCGTCCTGCATTCCGCCCATACGTCTCCTTCTACTGGGGACCGAACTGGTGGTGGTACCCATACCCGTACCCTTACTCGTACTGGGGTTATCCCTATCCGTACTACTACCAAGTGCCGATTCCCTCGCAGGACATGGTGAACCAGGCGCTGCCGGAAGGCGTCGTCGAGGATGGTGGACGGGTTGCCGGGTTCCTCTACTTCCCACGCGTGGTGGGAAGGGAAACCCGATTGCGGTTCGAAGCCCAATTTGCGGACGCGAAGACGAACGAGATCGTCGCAAACATCAAGGTTCCGTTGGCGGTAACTCGCTGAGGAGCCGGCTTCACGACACCATCAGCGACGTTGTTCGACCGTAGAGGGCCGCGGTTGAGCAATGCTATGAGGGTTGCACCTCAGGAGACGCCAATGCTGATCGTGATGAAGCCTCATGCGACCGCCGAACAGATCGAAGCGGTCAAGGAGAAGATTTCCTCGATGGGCTTCACGGCCCATAGCATCCCCGGCGCCCAGCGGGTGGCGATCGGAATCACCGGAAATCGGGAAGCGCTGGAGGCGGAGCAGTTCATCACCATGCCTGGAGTGGCGGACGCAGTGCGAGTCTCGCAGCCCTTCAAGCTGGTTTCCCGCGAAGTCAAAGAGGAAGACACAGTCATCGACGTGGGAGGGGTGCTCCTGGGAGGCCGGCAAATTGTAGTGATGGCAGGTCCCTGTTCGGTCGAATCGAAGGAGCAGATCCTGGAAGCGGCGGCCGCGGTGAAGCGGGCTGGCGCCGTCATCTTGCGAGGAGGCGCGTTCAAACCCCGCACCAGCCCCTATGAGTTTCAGGGGCTTCGCGAGGAAGGCTTGAAGTTGCTCGCGTTGGCGCGCGAACGGACCGGCCTGAAGATCGTCACTGAAATCAAGGACACCGAAACCGTTCCGATGGTCGCCGCCTATGCCGACATCCTGCAGGTGGGAGCGCGCAACATGCAGAACTTTTCCCTCCTCGAGAAGCTCGGAAGCCTGGACAAACCCATCCTACTCAAGCGGGGTCTGAGCGCCACCTTGAAGGAGTTGTTGATGGCCGCTGAGTACATCGTCTCGAGGGGAAACCACCGCGTGGCGCTTTGCGAGCGCGGAATCCGGACCTTCGAAACGATGACCCGCAATACCCTGGACATCAACGCGGTGCCGGTGCTCAAGGCACTCTCGCACCTTCCGGTGATCGTCGACCCTTCCCACGGCATTGGGCTGCGGCAGCACGTGCCGGCCATCGCGCGCGCGGGCGTCGCCGCCGGGGCGGATGGTCTGATTATCGAGGTCCATCCCCAGCCGGACAAGGCGCTATCCGACGGGCACCAGTCGCTGTCTCCGGACGAGTTTGCGACCCTGATGAAGCAGGTGGAGGGAATCGCCCGAGCGATCCAGCGACCGCTGATCAGCGCCCTACCCGGCTGAGCCTGGCGCCAACTGGCTCCAGCGCCTTGCGCAGCGGCGCGACGACGGCTCGCACTCGAGCCGCCCGCTGGGCCGGCGTACCGGGCTTTTCGATCTGAGCAACGATCGCGCTGCCCACGACCACCCCGTCCGCGTGCCCCCGCAGCGCGCGAGCCTGCTCTGGCCGGGAGATTCCAAATCCCACCACCACGGGCACTGGGCTCGCCTGCCGTACCTTGTCGAGTTGGGACACCAAGTCTTCCGGCAACTGCGATCGCGCGCCGGTCACCCCGGTGATCGAAACAAAGTAGATGAACGCGGTTGCGTGTCGAAAGGCGGCCTCCCAGCGCTTTTCGGTGGAGGTCGGCGCGAGCAGAAATACGATGCCGACGCCGTTTTGCCCCGCGGCAGCGCAGAGCGGACCCGCTTCCTCCGGTGGAAGGTCCGGGAGAATCACCGCATCGACACCGGCCTGCCCACAGGTTTTGAAGAAGCGATCTGTGCCGTAAGCGAGCACCGGGTTGACGTACCCCATCAAGGCTACGGGCGCCTCGGATCGTTTCCGAACCGCCTTGGTCAC
>WNFF01006035.1_pt1 | contig 13158 bp, 9 predicted proteins | sample 5400441 | NCBI WGS metagenome assembly WNFF01 (sample SAMN13153345, study PRJNA577476) | soil metagenome | isolation source: 120 cm saprolite under Douglas fir tree site 2 hole 3 replicate 1 | place: USA:California | collected 2015-04-18
CAGCCGCCGCTGCGCGACGGCCGTCACGCAGGAGCAGGCGGCGGAGTACACCACCGAAGCGGTCCATTAGCCGACCTCGGGCGACCGGATTTCAGATTGCGCGACGGCGATCTGTACGATGAGGCCAGCTCAGCATTTGCCCAAGGTGCACAATATTGCCGTGCACGGCTACGTCGGTGTGACCGATCACGAGTGGTACCGCTTCCTCGCAGCCCGGCCCGGGATTTCCGTAGTGAACTTCTGGCGGCCGGGTGGAGGACGTGAGTTCCGGGCCATCGCCGTGGGTGAGCCGTTCTTCTTCAAGACTCACTACCCGCACAATCGTGTCGTCGGCGGCGGCTTCTTCGACGGCTTCGCGTCGCTGCGCGTGTCCGAGGCCTGGAAGTGGTACGGATTCGCTAACGGTGTCGATAGCCTGGAGCAGATGCGAGAGCGGATAGCCTACTATCGACGCAGGCCTATCAGCGCGAACCATGATCCCGAGATCGGCTGCATTTTTGTACGCAACGTGGCGTTCTTCCCGGAGAACGCGATGTTCCAGCCGCCGCCGGAGTTTGCCCCCAACATCGTCCAGGGCAAGAGTTACGACCTGTCGGTGCGGCAGGTCTCGGGCTATTTCAGCGACGTTATGCAACACGTTCTAGGCGGAACAGTCGAGGTCGACTTCAGCCAGCCGTGGCACGCAACAGGGCCTGTGTTCGGGGATCCCCGCTTGGCGCCGTACCGTATCAGCCAGCAATCCTTCCAGGCTGTCGTGCTGTCTGCATACCATGGCCGCTGCGCGGTTACCGGATCGAAGATCCGGCCAGTCCTTCAGGCGGCACACATCCGCCCGGTTACCGTGGGCGGCGAGAACCGCCTAGACAACGGCTTGCTGCTCAGGTCGGACGTACACACAATGTTTGACCGCGGCTATCTGGCCGTCGATCCGTCCTACCGTCTCAGGGTGAGCCCCAAGCTGCGCGACGACTTCGGCAACGGCGAACAGTTCTACGCGCAAGCCGGGCAGGTCATTGCCCTGCCTGGCCGGACCATCGATCGGCCCCAGCAGGAGTTCCTCGAATGGCATCTTGACGCGGTGTTCAAAGCCTCCTGAGAAGCAGTTCGCCTCACGTGGCACTTCACTTTACATACAAGCTGTATGTGGCGAACAGAAAGTATGGAACGGAGTAGATCATGGGCTTGCCGTTGCATCTGTCGATCAAGCTCGGCACGCATCTGATGAAGATGAAGCTGCGCGGAGTGGAGAAGTTCCCCATGATCGTGGAGGTCGAGCCGCTGTTCGCGTGCAACCTCAAATGCGTGGGCTGCGGCAAGTCGGTCAGCAAGGAAGGCGTGTTCGATCAGGCCGTCGCCGCCATCAAGCAGGCCAAGGCGGCCGGTTTCCAGGTCTACACCAACAGCACGTTCTTCAACACCGACTCGCCGCAGACCGTGATCGACGTGCTGAACTACCTCAACAACGAGCTCAAGGTCGACCGGATGGAGATCTCACCCGGCTACGCCTACGAGAAGGCCCCGGCCCAGGACAGGTTCCTCGGCGTCGAGCAGACCCGGGAACTCTTCGGCGCCGCCTTTGCCGAAGGACGCCGGAAGAAGTGGCGGCTGAACCATTCGCCGCTGTTCCTGGACTTCCTCGAGGGCAAGCGGGACTTCGCGTGCACGCCGTGGGGCGTTCCTTCTTATTCGCTGTTCGGCTGGCAGCGGCCATGCTATCTGCTGGCCGACGGGTACGCCAAGACTTATCAGGAGCTTCTTGAGACGACCGACTGGGAGAAGTTCGGCCGGGGCAAGGACCCGCGCTGCGACAACTGCATGGCGCACTGCGGCTACGAGCCGAGCGCCGTGCTGGCCACCATGAGCTCCCTCAGGGAGAGCATCCGCGCCACCGTGTCGGTGTGACCCGCCTCCGGTGACGGCGACTGGCTGGTCGCCAGAAGCACATGGACCGTGGCTGGGACCAAGCTCGTTCGGTAAAAATGACGGCGGGAAGCGGCTACGGGCCAGCACTCCGCACCATGGCCAGGCTCCGGAGCCGGTAGCGTGGCGCCCATGGCACGAGGTGGCGGACCCGGCGATCCTCCGGCTGGCCCGGACACGCCGGCGGACCTGATGCGGCAGCTCACGGCGGCGATCTCCGGCATGCGCCCGGCTGAACTTCAGGGTGTGCTGCGCGAGTTGATGGCCGCCGCGGCGCCTGACGCGGATCCGTTCGAGCGGGCGGCGCCGCCATCACGCCGGCGCCCGCGCCGGCCCGACGTTGTCACGTACCGCGTCCGGGTCGACCTGAAGGGGACCAAGCCCCCGCTGTGGCGCCGGCTGGAGCTCTCATCGGACCTGTTTCTCGACGAGGTCCACCAGGTTATCCAGCAGGCGTTCGGCTGGACCGACAGTCACCTGCACCAGTTCGGTTCCGGACCGGACATGTACAGCGCGGAGACCGAACTCTACCTGTGCCCTTACCAGGTGGAGGACGGCGAGACCGGGGTCGCCGAGGAAGAGGTGCGGCTCGACGAGGTGCTGGTCGATGTGGGTGAGAAGTTGTTTTACGGCTACGACTTCGGCGATGACTGGCAGCACGTCATCAAGCTCGAAGCCGTCACCGCACGGCGGGACCCGCCGCAGCGAGCGATATGCACCGACGGCCGGCGGGACGGCCCGGCCGAGGACTGTGGCGGGGTGTACGCCTTTGAGCTGATAACAGCGGCCACCGACCCGGCTAACCCGGACCACGCGGACGCGGTGGCCGACTTCGCGCAGGTCTTCGGCGATGACATCGATCCCGGTGCCATCGGCACTACCCGATTCGACATCGACCAGATCAACGCGGCGCTCGCCGCGGCGTTCCCCGCCACCGGGGCGCCCGCCGACGGCACGGCGGGTCCTCTTCCCGAGCCGCTCGGCGAGCTGGTCGCGGCCATCCGGGTCCCGTCCTACCGCCGGGAACTGCGGCGCTTGCTCGACACAGCCGACCTGGACCAGCCGGTGCTCATCGACGCCGGGACCGCGGCCAGGATGGTCCGCCCGTACTCCTGGCTGCTAGACCACGTCGGCGCCGAAGGCATCAGGCTGACCGGAGCCGGGTATCTTCCGCCGGCTCACGTCGAGGCCGCCGTGGCCGAGCTGGGCCTGGGCGAGGAGTGGATCGGCAAGGGCAACCGGGAGGTTCAGACGGCGCCGGTGCTGCACCTGCGTGAATCGGCGACGACAATGGGGCTGCTGCGCAAACATCGCGGAATGCTCCTGACCACTTCCCGCGGCCGTGCCCTGCGCGACGATCCGGCCGGGCTCTGGTGGCACCTGGCGGAGAGGATGCCGCCCAGGTCCGCCGACCGCTGCGGAATGCAGGCCGGGCTTCTCCTGCTCGCTGCGGTAGCCGCGCGATTCCCGGGTGACCTGGACGCGTTCCTAGCGCGGCAGCTCGGCGCGATCGGCTGGATCAGCGGCGACGGCACCAGCCTCACCGGGTCCGCGGCCGCCCGCGCCGCCTGGGACACCAGGACCGTGCTCCGGCGGCTGGGCGGCTTCAGCTACGACCGGCACTCTTTCCGGCTCGGGAAGCCGACGCCGGAAGGAATCACCTTCGCCCGCGCCGCCCTGCGCAGCTGGCCGCGCTAGCTCGTCAGGTCCAGGCCGCCCTGCCTTGCCTCACGCAATTGCGTGAAGCGTTTCCGCGGGAACGCGGCGGGCGACCCTGCGTCCTGCCGTTGACGGGAACCCCGCTCTCCGGTAGCGGCTAGGGTAAACCAGCGTCAGCATCATGTGATCGGACGGGCAGGGAGCGAATCTGCGCGATGGCGATGGCGATGGCAGGCGGCCCAGCCGACTCCTACGATCTCGACGCGCTCGCGGTCAGCGACAGGTTTCGCCTGTTCAACTTCACCCGCCGGGATGACTACCACGCGTACCTGTGGGTGCTGCGCGCGATGGACCGGCTCCGCGGGATGCATGTGGCGCAGTCCCACACCGATGACGTGGGGGCCGTACTGGGCGAACTGGCGGCCGTGCACGACGGCGTCCCGCCGAACGTGGGCAACCTGCGGGAACGGCTGGACAACCTGTCCGACGACGGGGTGCTGCACCGGCTGGAGGACGCGTCACGGGCCGGGAGCCTCGCGCGATACCGGAACCGGCAGTCGGTATATCAGTTCACCGAACTCGGGCACCGCGCGTATATGGCGGTCGAGGGCGTGCTCGCCGCGCGGCTGCAGGACGCGAACCTGTCTCGGCTGGTGTTCTCCGACATCGTGCGGGACATGCGTGGCCTGGCGGAGGCGAATCGCGACGGCGATGGCGACGAGATCGTGCGCCGCCTGGCCAGCCTCGACCGGATGATAGAGGATATGGCGCGACGCTCCGCCCAGTTCCACCTGACGCTCGGCGACATCACCCGCTCGACGGATGCGTCGCCGGAGGTATTCCTGCGCTACAAGCACGCGCTGATGGCGCACATGAGTGACGTCATGGCCGAACTCGACCGGTACCTGCCGCGTCTGGCCCAGGCGGTCGAGCAGGTCGAGGCGACCGGCATCGGGACGCTGCTGAACCGCGCAGCCGAGGCCGATGACCGGCCGTTGATGCGCCGTGACGAGGTGCTTGATGACTGGCGACGCCGGTGGGCGGGGATCCGCGCGTGGTTCGTGGCCGAGGCGGGCGAGCATTCGCGCACCGCCGAACTGGCGGCGGCGACCCGGGCCGGCGTCTCCAGCGTGATCGCCCTGCTGCGCCAGATCACCGAGTCGCAGCGGGGCGGGGTCAACCGCTCCACCCAGCTCAAGCATCTGGCGCAGTGGGTATTCGACGTGGCGGACGAGGATGCCGCTCATGCGCTGATGTCGGCCGCGTTCAACCTGCGGCTGGCGCGGCACGTCGGCGGCGTGCACGACGACAGCGACCTGATTTCGCCCCGGCTGTCCTGGATGGATGCGCCGGGCGTGGAGGTCGCGATGACGTTGTTCCGCCGCGGCAAGGCGCCCAGTCCGGGCCTTCCGCAGCGGCTCCAGGCCCGGGCCGGCATCCGGGTTGAACTGCGCCGTCGCCAGGCCGAGCAGCGCGCGGCGGAGCGGGACGCGGCGCAGCGGCTGCTCGGCTCGGGGGCCGGCGACCGGGTGCTGGATGAGGCCGAGACCCGCGTGCTGCTGAAGCTGCTGACCCGGGCGCTCGAGGCCAGGTCCGTGGTGGCCGGGCGGATCACCGGCGGGACGGGCGGGAACGACGTGATGACGATCCGGCTGATACCTTCGCCGGCCGGCAGCGCCGTACGCACGGCGCACGGAGTCCTGCACCTGCCCGGCCTCAGCCTCGAAATCGAGCCGGCCCGTACGCCAGCCCGGGTCCGGCAGGCGGTGGCCGGTGGCTGAGCAGCGGGCCGCTGACGGGGTCGCGCCGAGCGATCTCGGCTCTTACCAGTACGCCGTCCGGCTGGTGCTGACGAACGATCTCATCACCGCCGCACGTCCCAGGGCCGGCGCGCTCGCTTCGGTACTCCGCTGGGCGGACCTGATGGCCAGGGACTTCGCCGAGTTGCTCGGGTACGCGCTGATCGCGACCGCGCACCAGGTGCGGCTGCTGCGGCGGCTCGACACGCTTGACGCGACGCAGCGGTCGGTCTTCGCGGCTAGGAGCGGCAGGCAGTTCGACCGGCGGCGGCTTTCCTACCTGTGCCTGGTGCTCGCCGTCTTCCAGCGGTCAAGGATCGAGATCAGCCTCGCGGACCTGGTCCGAGCCTTCGCCCCGACGGCCAACGCGATCGACGGTCTCGGGTTCGAAGCCACCATCACCGAGCACAAGCGCGCGGTCGTAGACGTCCTGGACTGGCTCACCGATCATGACGCGCTGCGCCTTTCCGACGGCTCGGCAGAGAACTGGGCGCACGACAGCGAACGCGGCGATGCCCTCTACGACATCGACCACGATGTGTGCGCCTCGCTGTTCCGGCCCGCGCGCCCGATCCAGCAACTTGGCGGGGCCGCCGGGTTGCTGGACGTCCCCGACATCAGCAACCGGCGGTCCGCGCAGCGGGAGGCCACCGCGCGGCGGGCCCGGCGCCTGCTGGTCGAGCACCCAGTGCTCTACTACGCGACCCTCGATGCCGAGACCGCCGCCGCGCTGCGCGGCACCGAACTGGCCGACAACCTCGCCAGGCTCACCGGGCTCGTGGTCGAACGACGAGCCGAGGGCGTGATGCTAGTCGATCCCACCGGCCGGTTTACCGATCAGCCGTTCCCTGGGCGCGGCGGCGCGGTCAACCGGACAGCCGGGCTGCTGCTCGCGAAGATCGCTGACGTTCTGGAGGATCCTGACGACGGGCCGGCGCTGACGCGGATTCCCGTTCCTTCCGCTGCCGATGACCTCAGGGACCTGCTGGAGCGCATCGACGCGGGGATGGCAGACCCTGACCGCGGCGCTTGGGCTGGCGCCCCGGTCGAAGCCGACCCGCTCGAGGTGCCTTTCATCGACCGGACCCGGCTGGAGCGCATGATCGACGAACTGTACGAGCACTTCGGCGCGGCCTCATTCACCGTCCAGTGGCAGTACGACCGCCGCGGACTGCTCGATGCCGCTGTGCGGTTGCTGGCGGATCTGCGGCTGATCCGGCGGATGCCTGGCGGCGCGGCGATCCTGCCCGCTGCCGCGCGCTACCGTAACATCACCGCGGCGCTGCCAGAAGGCGCCCGCCGCGATGGCCAGGGCATGTTCGACTTCTCCGGGCAGACGGAGGGACCCGCATGACCGAGACCCGGTTCAAGCCGGTCCGCGCCGGGATCATCAACCTGTGGGACTACTACGACGAGGAGTTCGTCTTTGCCGACGGCCGGCTTGCGCTGCGCGGCCACAACGGCTCCGGTAAGACCAAGGCCCTCGAGGTTCTCTTTCCCTTCGTTCTCGACGGCAGCCTGGACGCCCGCCGCCTCGACCCGTTCAGTGGCGAGAACCGCACCATGAAGGCGAACCTGCTCTACCGCGGGCAGGATTCCGAGCATGGCTACGTGTGGATGGAGTTCGGGCGGCCGGGCGAGACCGTCACCCTGATCATCGGCCTGTCTGTGCACAAGAACATGGACCGCCCCCGCCCGTCGTTCTACGTTACCGACAAGCGCATGGGCATCGAGTTCGGACTGCTGTCCGCCGATTCCCGGCCCCTGACGGCAAAGCAACTGACCGCGATCCTCGGGCGCGACGCGCACTACGGCGACAAGAAGAGCGCGTACACCGACGCCGTGGACGCCCGGCTGTTCGGTCTCGGCAGGGAGCGGCACGCCCAGCTGCTCGACCTGCTGATCGCGCTGCGCCGCCCGCTGCTCGCGAAGGACCTGGACCCGGGCAAGGTGTCCGATACGCTCACCGCGGGCCTGAGCCCGGTCGATGACGATCTCGTCACGCAAGCGGCCAGGGATTTCGAGAACCTGGCCGCCGTCCAGAAGCAGTATGACGACCTCGCCGCCGCGGACACGGCGGTGCGCGCCTTTCTCGACCAGTACGTCTCCTACCTCCGCGTCCACACGCGGCACGAACTTGATCAGGTAGCCGCCCGGATGTCAGCGGCGGCCGGCCACCTCGCGGCGATCGGGAACGCCGCGCGGGAGGTCTCCCGGGCGGGCTCGCAGGAGCAGTGGTGGAGAAAGGCCGAAGCCGACGCGAAGACCAGCGGCGAGACGGGCCAGGCACGCCTGTTCGCGCTGAGGAACCGGGACGAGTACAAAGACCACGAGAAGCTCGGGCTCCGGCGCGGCCAGCTCGATAAGGAGGAAAGGGACCTGGCGGCCGAGCAGGCCCGGCTGGCCCGCGCTCGTGCCAACGTGTCAGACCTGTCGGTAGAGGCGGCTCGTGTCGCGGACCGGCTGGCCGAGGTCGGCCGGGCGGTTGACCGGCACGCGCGCCGTCTCGCCGAGACCGCCGACAGCTCCGGCATCAGCCGCGACGGTTCACCTGCTGATACTGGTGAGGATCTGCCGGTCACGGCGAAGGCGCGGGTGGCGGCACGCCGCGATGACATCCGTACCGTCCGCGACCATCTGGCCCATGTCCGCGACGCGGAACGGGACCGGACCGGCGCGGAGGCCTCGCTCGGCACGGCCCGCCAGTTGATGGAGACCTGCGAGACGTCCTGCCACGAGGCCGATGAACAGCTGGCCACGGCCCGCGCGGACCTTTCCGGGAAGCTAACCGGCTGGGCGGACCGGTGGATAGGTGACGAGCCATACGCCGCCATCACCGCCGACCAGGCCGGACTGCTCTGCCAGGCGCTGGACGGGATCGGTGAACCGGACGCTCCGAGCCTCACCGAGCTGTTCGGCACGCTGACCGCCGAACGCGGCCGTGCGCTGATCGCCCGGGGCGAGCGGCTCAGGACCCGTGACGCGGATCTAACCGAAGCCGCGGCCCGTCTGGCTTACGAGCGGGAAACCGTAGCGGCCGAGCGTGACGACGGACCGCCGGCGTCCGATCTTCGGCCTGCCATTCGGGCCGAACGAGCCGGGGCACCGCTCTGGCAGCTAGCGGATTTCCGTCCTGGGGTGGACGCCGACACCGCCGCCGCGATCGAAGGCGCGCTGTATGGCGCCGGCCTGCTCACCGCGTGGGTTCATCCCGATCCCGCGATGACCGAGGCGGCAGTCCGCGCGGCCGAGGCCGACGGCTACCTGGTGGCGCTGCCGCCGCAGGCGCGGCCGCCGGGACGGACCCTTGCCGACATACTCGTCCCGGAGCAGCAAGACATGGTCCCGCCGGTCATGGTCGAGGCGGTGCTCGCGTCGATCGCCCTGTCCGAGTCAATACTGTCCGAGTCAATACTGTCCGACTCCGCGGCCGTGCCTGTCGTTACCACGCGGGCCCAGTTCAGCTACGGTCCGCATCTTGGCGCGCGGCCCAAGCCAGCGCCCGAGTTCATCGGAGCGACCAACCGGGCGGCCAGGCGCCGCCTTCGCCTCGCCGAACTGGACCGCCAGATCGCCGAGGTACAGCGGCAGCGCGATGAGCTCACCAGGGAGCTCAGCCTCGTCGACGAGGCCTTGGCCAACCTGGACCTCGCACGGCGTGAACTGCCCAGGACAGCGCCGGTCATGGAGGCGCTGCAGAAGGTCAGCGAGGCGGCGGCCCGCTTGTCGGCGGCCCGCAGCCGGCTAGACGAAGCAAAGACGGTGCTCGACGCGAAGATCGCCGAACTCGACGCGCGGACCCGGCGGCTGCGCAGGGCCGCCGCGGACCGTGACATGCCGGCCGGCCCGGAAGAGGTCAGCGCCATAGAGCGTGCCGTCGCCGAGTTCGAACGCGCGGCGGAAGAACTCGTCCGCGCCCATGGCGAGGCGGCTGGCCTCGACGAGGACCTGAAGGGACGACGCGCCCTCATCGACCGCCTCAGCGGCGAGAACGACGAAGCCGCCGAACTGCTGGAGGAAAAGCAGACCGCCTACATGGCCAGCTACGAGGAACTTCGCGTTCTCGAACAGGCCAGCGGAGCCGAGTACGAGCAGATCAGCGCCGAGATATCCGAGGCCGAGGTTTCACTGCGCGCGGCGAAAGCAGAGCAGAAAACCGCCGGCGGTAACGCTGCGGCGGAACACGACAAGCTCGTGGCCGCGCGGCGAGATCTGGAGCGCGGCGGCGAGGCGCTGGTGGTGGCGATTTTCGAGCTGTTCGCCCAGGCTGCCGTGTTCGCGCCTTACGCTCACGGCGACCTGCGCCCGCTGCTCGGCGTCACGGAAACCACGCCCTGGCCCGGCGCCAGCCAATGGCCCGCCCCAGAGCAGGCGGCCACCGCCCTCGCGGACCGGGTAGCCGACGAGCCAGCCCCTGTCGATGAAGACCCCGTCGATGCCATCCGCGCGATGCTGCCCGCGGGTGTCACGGTGCTGCTGGACGCTTTCACCGCCGCGACCCGGGGCGGGCGCGCTATCACCGACGGGGTGCTCAAGAACGCCGTGGGAGCGCGTACCGGGAATTCGAGAACGCGCTCAAGGCGGGCGAGGACGGGTACCAGGCCGACCTGACCGGGAGCGCGCCCTTCATCGTCGACGTCGCCACCAACGAGGGGCGCAAGTCCGCCGCCGCCTTCGCCCGCAAGATCGCGGAGGACGTGGAAAGTCAGGGAGTGCTTCTGGAAGAGCGCGAACGAACGGTACTGGAGGATTCGCTGCTCACCGCGCTCGCCCAGCAGATCCACTCCCGGGTGCTGGCGGCGAAGGATCTGGTGGCCGCGATGGACGCCGACACCCGCTCCAAGCCGATGTCCTCGGGCATGGCGATCGGGATCAGCTGGGTCCGTTCGGAAAAGCGGACCGAGCAGCAGGCAGCGGTGTCCCGCATGTTGGATCGCGACGCCAGGGATCTCGGTCCCGACGGGCTGGCCGACCTGCGCGCGCTGCTCCGCGCGATGATCCATGACCATCGCGCGAGCAATCCGCGCGATACCTACCGGGAAGTGCTCGCCGCGGTGCTCGACTACCGGTCGTGGCACGCCTTCGAACTCCAGCTGCTCTCCCCCGGCAGTCCCCCGCAGCGGCTCACCAGGAAGAAGCATTCCGAGATGTCCGGCGGGGAGAAATCCGCCGCGATCCACATGCCGCTATTCGCAGCCGCCAATGCGCTCTATTCATCCTCGAAGCCGACGTGCCCGCGCATGGTCGCGCTGGATGAGGCGTTCGCCGGGATCGATGACAAGTTCAAGCCCGAACTGCTGGGCCTGACGGTCAAATTCGACCTTGACTTGTTCATGACCGGACACGACCTGTGGGTCAACTATCCGACCGTTCCGTTGATCGCGCATTACGACATGCAGCACGACAAGGCCAGTCACGCGCTATCGACCCTCCTTGTCCTCTGGGACGGCGAGCAGCTCGTCGACGCCGACGCCGGATATGCGGGCAACGAGGACCTCGCCGCCGAACTGCTCGGCTTCCGCCCCACCCGGCACGTCCCTGCCGAGGCCGGTGCCACGCTCGTAATAGCCGTCGAAGAGGACCTCGACGAGGACGCGGACTCGGAATGAGCGAGCCGCAGGGGCGCGGCGTCGCCTGGACTGAGGAGCGAGGAACGAGCGACGAGGGAAGGCGGCGCAGTGAAGGGGGGATGGGGAGGTGGGTGGGGCCCCGGAGGCAAGCGGGAAACACAACATGAGCGAGGGCACGCCGAGCCTTGACCGGTACCGCGGCCCCGAGTACCGGCGGCTCATGGCCGCGGCCCGCAGGTCCCTGGAGCGAACCGGCGGCGATCTGACCGGCAGGATCAGCATCGCCGGCCCAGACGACGCCGAGCGCAAGGTGATCATCGGAATCACCGGAGTCCATCAGCCCGCGGGGACGAAACGCATGACCGTGCGGCTGGCAGAACTCGATGCCGCCCTGAGCCGAGCAACCGGCCTCGGCCTGGCGGGTGTGCTGGCCGTTCTCGGCGAACCCTTGCGCAATCGGCCTGCAGCGGCCGCTTCGCTGGCCGCGGCCCGCGCGGCCTTGGCCGCGACCGCCGAAGGCAGCCCGCTGAACGAGTCTTGTCCCTGGTACCGCGCGTGGCTGGCCGACTTGAGCCGGGACGGCACGATCACGCGCCTGGCCAGGCAGGACGATGCCATGGCGCTGAGACAGGCCGTCCGGGTTCTGGAGTACCTGACCGCCCGGTCGGCCGAAGCCCCACCGATCGCCCTGCCCGCGCTCGCCGCCCGCATCACCGGGGACACGAAGGCGCTGAATCACGGCACCACGCTGGCAACCCTGATGATGCGGGCCCTGGCCCTTCGCGAGAGCGTCGCCCGCCCGGCCTCCGCCGCGCAGCGACGCGAACTGTGGGACCTTTCCGACGTCATCGTCGATGACCTGGCCAGCCGAGTGCTCGTCCTCAACCTCGCCTCGCAGGGAGACGGCCTGGCCGAATGGCTGACCGGTGCGGCCCGCTATGGCACTCCGTTCCAGGTAACGCTGCATCAGCTCGACGCCCACCCGATCCGGCTTCGCCCCGCCCGGATTTTCGCGTGCGAGAATCCGGCCGTGCTCAGGCGGGCCTGCGCGGAACTCGGTCCCGCGTGCCCTCCGCTCATCTGCGCGGAAGGCCAGCCCTCCACGGCGTTTCACAAACTGGCCCGGATTGCCCTAGCGGCCGGCGGCGAGCTGGCGTACCACGGCGACTTCGACTGGCCAGGCGTTGCCATCACTGCGAAGGTCATCGACCGCCACGGCGCACGGCCATGGCGGATGACCGCAAGCGACTACCTGTCGGGCGTCAAGGCCGGCGACACCCCCGTCGCCCTCAAGGGCTACCCTGTGCCGACACCATGGGAACCCGAGTTGCATGAGACGATGCGCGCGACCGGGTGGGCCATCTACGAAGAAACCGTAGCCGACCAGCTCCTTGCGGACCTCTACGACGCATCCAGCTGCCGCCGTTGAGATTTTGCCGACAGGGGAGCTGTCCGGCCGGGCGAGCCTCATTCACCGAGATCGGAGAGAACCATGGCCCGCCGCTCCTCGAGCGCGGCGAGCTGACTCCGGAGCTGTTTCAGCTCGCGGTTAACGCGTGCGAGCTCGGTTCGTGCCTGCCGCTCCCTGAGGTATGTCTCGCCATACCGGGTGCCGACGAGATCCTCGACTTCCCGGCGAAGGAGCCGCAGCCACGGGTTCCCGTGCATCGAACTGAGACGGTACTGGAGCTTGCCCGCACGGATCGCCGCGATGATCTCATCCTGTGTCAGCCCGAACTCGGCACGAGCCGTCTTGTCGCTCAGCGTCGCGCCCTTGCGCTGCCAGTCTTCGTTAGGAAAGTCCATGGCACTTCATTATGACGCGAGTTCACGGCGCGTTCCGGCGCGCCGCCGAGCTGCTATTCGACCAGCTCTTCGAACGGCACAGCGACCTTAAACGGGTAGGTCAGCACCACGCCGTGCTCCATGAGCGTTTCCACCCGGTATTGATAGATGGCGGCATCGAGATGAAACTCCCGAGCATCGATGATGCCGCCGTCAGCTGACATACGTACCACCAGGTAGGCAGGTATCCCGGCGGCGGCGTACTGGGCCATCTTGTCTACCAGATCTTCGCGTTCGGTCGACGGCGAGGACACCTCGACCATCAACAGGACATCTGATGCCTCCGGCTTGGCGTTGCGATCCTCCTTGCAGCGGTACACCACCACGTCCGGACGCCGGAATGTGTACTTAGGAACGTGCCAGAT